>Ga0209344_10000859_pt1 | contig 45567 bp, 46 predicted proteins | sample Cruoilmetagenom6_FD_187293 | JGI IMG/M metagenome (GOLD analysis project Ga0209344, IMG submission 187293) | Oil polluted marine microbial communities from Coal Oil Point, Santa Barbara, California, USA - Santa Barbara Oil Seep Sample 6 (SPAdes)... | ecosystem: Environmental > Aquatic > Marine... | reverse complement strand
TCTTTTTCAACTCCTTCTTCAGTGATGAATCCAAAACCTTTAGTGTCGTTGAAAAATTTTACTGTTCCTTTACTCATTGTAATGTAATTTAATTTATTAATACTTGTTACTTTACAAAGATGGTGCCATTAAATTAAAATATGACCAATTATCCCTTTTATTATTAATATAATTTCTAAAAAAAGAAAAGTTGACTTCGTAAGCCTTACAATCTTCAACTTCCATTAGATTATGATTAGCATATCAAATAAGACATACCTATCTAAAATACAGGTTTTTACCCCTAATTAAAAAGGATGTTTAACGGGTACAAATAATTAGTATCTTCTATAGTTTTACTTTCATAATCAACAAACCGGCTAAACCCCCTAGTTGGCCATCTAAAACACAGTATTATGAAATTAGTATCATGTAAACCAATTCAATTTTTTTGGCTGTTCCTATCAGCAGTGCTACTTTGCAGTTGTGGAGCCCCAACAGCTCTAACCACTCGGTATGCACCGTTTCATCCCGCAAATAATACAGCGGTAAACTTTACATTCAATACTAGCGATAATGATGGGATTGCCCGTGCAGAGCTGTATGTATATGAATATGAATTGTACGTAAACCCTAACAATAATATGCGCTCCGCACGACAGCGTCCTGGAGGGCAATGGGGATTTATGGAAGATTGGAACTACAGTACAGAACCTACATCTGCAAATGAAACCCATAGTTTTTCCGATGGGTTTCCGGCAGAATCATTTGTTCGTTTCTTGGTACGCATTACAGATGGAAAAGGAAGAAAGAAATCTGAAGATTGGTATTTTGCGGCTGGAGACTGGCCTTATGGCAACTCCCCTATCCCTATTTTAGGAAAAGGAGCACCTGCCAAAACCATCGATGTCGCATTTGTAGCAGACCGAACAGATTATAGTTCGGGACGGGATATGCTTCCTGATTTAGAAGGCTTGATTTTTGATGGGTATCATATAAACAATGCTATACGAAACCGACGGCAGTTATGGAGTTTTTACTATTCGCCACAGAGAGGATTTATAAGCGATTATGATAGTGGGGAATTGACCTTGGACATACCATCAGGAGTTAGAAATTCACCTATTATTGATCACGCAGCGGTTATACATACCACTGTAAAAAGAGATTGGGCCAGTGGCGGTAATTTCGGTACCGAGCCCACCAATATAGGTACTGCAGTCCACGAGAGTGGACATAGTACCTTTGATTTGGCTGATGAGTATAATTCAGGTAATTGCCGTACATCATCAGATCCGTACCATAATGTTTATGATAGCGAAGCAGACGCAGAAGCTTACAATACATCCAATGGCTGGCCCGCTTCAGATGTGGAAGAAATATTTTCGGGCTGCTGGCGTGTAGAACCTTCCAGCCTTGGTTGCATTATGGTCAATGATGGCGATGCAACAATGCCTGATTTTGAACGATCGTGCTTCTTAAGAACTATATGGTATTACATTGAGTTAACAAACTAAAAACACCTATTATGAAAACCACAATAAAATTAAACAAGACAATTCCATTTCTGGTAGTATTGCTTCTACTAAGTATTTCAGCAATAGCACAGGATCCAAAAGGAAATATAAACCTACCAGAAACAAATGATCCTGAAAAAATGCCACGGGACATTAGCTTATATCAACCTGTTCCAGTAATTCGAATTACTTTTAAAGCAACAAAAGAAGGCTATCAACTTGTTTCTTCGGAAAAAATTATGGGAGCGCCTACAGCTGCTATTGTAAAGGATAGACCTTTGCGCATTACGGCTTTTGACAATCAAAATAAACCTATTAGAATAGTATCTAAAGCTAACCCACTGGAAGTACGAACCACAGGGACGGACAAAGCAGGCTTTGCAAGTTTAGAGGAGGCTACAATAACAGTGTTCTTTGAAAAGCCTGAGCAAATGGGATTAGTAAAAATACAATTGTTTGAAAATAATGAGCCTGTTTATGAGGAAACATTTGAGGTAGAATAGCGTGTTATATTTATAAAGTTTAACCCTTACTAGCTTTACGTTGGTAGGGGTTTACTATTTTTTGAAGGGTACATCATTCCTCTTTACAAGTAGCGGTTAAAAATGATCCAGTTTGTAAAGAAATGTGTGTTTTTGAAACTTCTATAACCTTTACACGTTGATACGGCTTCAACTCTTCAGTCGTGGGATTTTCAAAGTAAGGGAAAAATTCGTCTCCATACTGAAGCTTTTGAGGAAGCAAGCTTTCACTTGAATACTTTTGAATATACATGGTATCTTCTTCATTCAAACTTGTGAGGGGTTTCTTTTTCATCCCTTCAGAAAAACTACCAACATATAATAAACCATCCTTGAACGTAATCGGGATATTTGATTCGGTTGTATATTCCGAAGGTAAATTGACCACTATTAAATCGTTATAACTTTCGGGGTTTTTAAACTGAAATACCCGGGCTTGTTTTTCAGCTCCTTGTAACTTATATCCCGGGAATTCTTCCAATAAAGCAAGGTTAAACTGGTGTATAGAGCCTTTTTCATTTATAACGTATGGAGGTATATAGCAATTGGAGTTGGGATTAAACAATCGTTTTAATAAGGTAGGGTTCTTGGCATTGAAACCTACTAAAACTCGATTTTCTGAACGTGTTGAGAGTTTAACTTGCGTTGTATTGTCTAATGCTGAAATCTTTCGTCCATAAAGTGCAAATTGAGGGGCAACGGTTTTAGTTACTTTCAACTTACCGTTTTCCAACTCCCAAGTCCCTTTTTGAATACCGCCAAAATAGGCAATTGCATACGTATTATTGGGTAAAAAAACCAAGGTATTTCCACCCATAGGATCATTACTTTTTAACTGGTAAACCCCGATTATGTTTTCTTCGGAAATGTTTTGGGCAAATATGCTTCCAGTTAATACCAAACAAATAATCAATAGCAACTTTTCCATTATACTAAGGTATCGAAATTAATTTTAAGAGGAAGTTTATTAATTATTCGAAGTAATTTTTATTTTTACCAAAAGAATACACTATGATTGGTATTTGGCAGCTTATTTTACTCTTTATTATTTTAGTAGCCATAATAGGGCCTATCATTCTTGTAGTGTACTTGGTGCGTAGAGAAAAGAAAAACAAACCTAAATAGTATTCTTAGTCACTATTAGCCTTTTTTAGTATCAATAGGCGCAATTATATTCCCTTTGCCATCCACTACTTGAAAGTATTTATATTCTAGTTCTATACATTCAATGAGGATTTTTGTGTCTTGTGCATGCAGTTCTTCTACGCCCCAGCCTACTGGAACTGCTTGTTCAATTTTCCAGGCACTAACAAGCTTTTCTTTAGCATTTAAGAGTTTAATAGTCAGGTTTTGAGGTTGCTTTTTCTGGTTGTTAATGGCGTTCATGCACCATTCAATCAATTTGGAATTGGGTTGATACGCCCGCTTTAGAATAATATTTTCAAATTGGGTGTGCCTTTCTCTATTATGTTCATTTTTAGAAATTCTAACCTTCAACCCTTGAACGGACTGAAATCCACAATCTAGTTTGAATTTTTTATTATCAAACTGAACTTTAAAATGCATGTTTAACGGTGGATATGTTTTTTCCTCCGGTTTCATTTGCTTTCACTACCGTTTTTAACCTTAATCCCTTCGTGGGCAAGCTCCATCCGTTCTATAAAAACTTCTGTTCTGGTAGCATGTAGTTTAGAGTACTGTATGGAAACGAGCCACGCATTGTGAACTAACCAAGTTACAGTTGGTGTATGTTCTTCATCTAAAAGGCTGATGGTAATGTCCCGTCTTTCTTTACTTTGCCTAAAATCGTTAAACCATTTAAAAGCATCGTTATCGTCCTTATAAACTCCACGTTTCAAGATAATATTGCTGAATTTTCTAAGACCGGGTATTTTTTCTGTAGAATACCTTAGACTGGCTCCATGACGATATTCCAGAACTTCATATTCCATATCAAGACCAGTAACTTCTGTAAAACCTACTCTTGTGCCTCCCCAATCTATTTGAAAGTGAAAATTAACCAATGGTAACTCTTCCATAACCGTATTATTTAAATTTATAACATATTCGATATCAAGGTAGTGAAAATTTTAAAAATAGCATATATAAAAAAATTAATACAAAAAAATGTAAACGTTGATTAAGTAACGGATTGACATCTTAATTCTAGTTTGACAAGGATTGTAGATTAATTCAAAACGATAACACAAGTGACAAGTTTTGTTTATTTGTTAGCAACTAAAAATTCCATAGTGATAAAAACCACTATGGAATTATAGGATTAAGTATGTATGTTTCTGTTACACTGGAATAGAATCGGTTATTTTTCTTCGTTCCCAATTTCTATGTTTTGCAATACTCTTTTTAAAAGCTTCCGGTTTTTTATTGATATGTATGGCTGCATCCTTCTTATGGTCTGCCACATAGGTTTTATTTAACACCTTTTCGCCTTCATCATCTGCTGCAATCGCCTTACAATGTTTAAAAGCTTCGTTTACAAATTTCATATACTTTGCATTTTTCAATACTGCATCTACTGATTTCTTTCCTCCTGGAATATAAACCGCATCAAAAAGAACGCTTTCGGTTGTCATAATAGCGGCATCAACTTTGTGTTCCATGTTTTCATCGCAGGTAATGGTTCCTCCATGTGGTGCTATCAATTTTAGCATCGCTCCCCCTTTTTCTAGTGCTTGCTTCATTGCTTTTACGTTTTTCATACTAAAACCATCGGCCACAAGTACCGCAATTTGTCGGGTAGCAATACTATCAAATTTGGTGTTTGCCATACTTAATGTTGGAGCTTTGTCAAGATACATTTTCTTTTTCCCCGGCTGGTGTTTCTTTGCATCGGCATCGGCTCCAATTGCTTGATTAATGGGTTGATCTATCTTATTTGGAATTTTCATTCCCAATCCGTCCGCTACTTTAGTTGCCAAGTCTTCATCTATTTGGTTAATAAGCCACAACATCCGCTCTTTAATATGTTCTTGTTTGCATTTACCTAATTCAAATGTATAGGCGCCAGCAACATGTTCTTGTTCCCAGTCTGCCAGACTTCTGTAGAATAATGCGGGTTGTGAAAAATGATCGCTAAAGCTATCACTTCGGGTTCTTATTTTTTTGGCATCGATTCGTTCTTCATACGAGTTAAAAGCACCTTCTGCCATTTTAGATAAATGCGGACAGCCACCACCTAACGTATTGGGAAAATAAGCGGTTTGCCCTTTGGGAATTTCGGTTTGCATATGCCCATCTCGCTGATTATTATGAGTTTCTGTAATAGGGCGGTTTATAGGGATTTGATGGAAATTAGGACTTCCCAAACGAGACAGTTGTGTGTCACGATATGAAAAAAGGCGGCCTTGCAGTAAAGGGTCGTTGGTAAAATCAATACCCGGAACAATGTGACCTGGTAAAAAAGCAACTTGTTCTGTCTCAGCGAAGAAGTTTTCGGGGTTCTTATTCAACGTCATTTTACCAATGCGTTGTACTGGAACTAGTTCTTCGGGAATTAACTTAGTAGGATCCAATAAATCAAAATCGAATTTATGCTCATCTTTTTCAGGAACTACTTGTATTCCTAGTTCCCATTCAGGGTAATGCCCTGCTTCAATAGCTTCCCATAAATCCTGACGGTGAAAATCTGAATTTGCTCCATTCATTTTTACAGCTTCTTCCCATGTTACGGAATGCACGCCAAGTGTTGGTTTCCAGTGAAACTTCACAAAATGAGCTTCTCCTTCCTTATTAATCAAACGAAATGTATGAATTCCGAAGCCTTCCATCATTCGTAAACTACGCGGAATAGCGCGATCGCTCATCGCCCAAATATGATTGTGCAGCGTTTCTGTAGTGTGGGAAACAAAATCGTAAAATGTATCGTGTGCCGATGCTGCTTGTGGAATTTCGTTGTTAGGTTCCGGTTTTACTGAATGAATAAGATCTGGAAATTTCATGGCATCTTGAATAAAGAAAATAGGCATGTTATTTCCTACCAAATCCCACGTACCTTCTTCTGTATAAAATTTTACGGCAAATCCCCGAACATCACGGGCCAAATCCGGCGAACCTTTAGAACCCGCCACCGTTGAAAACCGTACAAATACGGGTGTCTTTCTTTTGGTATCGGTGAAAATACCGGCTTTACTGTATTGTTCAATGCTATCGTATAACTCGAAATATCCGTGGGCTCCACTCCCTCTTGCGTGTACTATGCGTTCAGGAATTCGTTCGTGGTCAAAACTGGTAATCTTTTCCCGTAAGAGAAAATCTTCCAGTAATGTAGCACCCCGTTCTCCTGCTTTTAATGAATTGTTCGTATCATTTACTTTTAGCCCTTGATTGGTAGTCAAAGGTTTTCCAGAAGGGTCTTTTTGACTCTTTTTTAAATCTGAAATTTTCTTTGTTTCGGAATCTTGCTGTTTCTTTTTCATAATAGTTTTTGTATTAGTGACAGATAAAATCTCTCCCCTAAATTTACAAATTTTAGTTGGTACGGAAAGAGACGAGTTAAATCAACTTTAATTTTTGAAATTACCTATATATAAAATATAGCACTACAATATGAACGTGATATGGACCTATTTATAGGTTAGATTTTTATTACTCTGTGTAATTAATCATTTACAATAAATGCATGAATAACACCGGGCAACCAGCCAATAAGAGTAAGTATAATACTAATTAATAAAGTAGTACCAACCCCATGTTTCATGAAAACAGCAACAGGTGGTAAGAGTATATTTAAAATAATTGTGAGTAATGACATAAATAATAGTGTTTGGTTAATAAATAGTAGTTTAAGAAAACTTCTATAATAATATGTTTTCTAATTAAATAAAAGATAAAACAATTTGCTGGGGCTGTACATACTTTTAGGAAAGTATTGTAGCAACTTTAAGAGCAATTAACATGTCGCTGTTTTGGTAATAATCTTCTTTAAAATTTAATTTTAACCAACTCAATAAGACAAGTTATTCCATTTTTATTAATCTGCTCTTAGATTAACTTCTGAAAATTTAGGAAGTGGAAGAGCTAAAAAATTACATTATCTATCAAGAAAGAAATGGTGCTGTTTTACTTTACACAAGTAGATTGTAAAAGTGTAGTAGCTGATTTAATAAAACAGTAAAAGCCCCTTTATAAAAATAAAGAGGCTTTTTTAAAATATATAAACTAGATACTATCTGTTAATTAGTTCAACTTTTTCAATAGTTTTTCTGCTACTAATTCAGAAGATGCAGGGTTCTGACCCGTAATTAAATTACCATCCTCAATAGCGTATGCTGCCCAATCTTCTTTTTTAGAATACACACCGCCGTTTTCTTTAAGCATATCTTCTACTAAAAATGGAACTACATTAGTAAGTTGTACAGCCTCCTCTTCAGAGTTTGTAAACCCAGTTACTTTTTTACCTTTTACTAAAGGAGTACCGTCTTCATTTTTCACACCTTTCAAGGCAGCAGGTGCATGACATACGAACGCTATAGGCTTGTCTTGGCTATTGAATTTTTCAATTAAAGCAATCGAGTTTTCATCGTTTGCTAAATCCCACAACGGACCGTGACCTCCTGGGTAAAATACAGCGTCAAAATCATCAGCATTCATATCTGCTAATACTTTTGTGTTTTTTATTTTATTTTGTGCTTCTGCATCATTTTTAAAACGCTCTGTATCTTCAGTGCTTGCATCGGGTGTATCACTACTTGGATCTATTGGCGCTGTCCCACCCTTTGGTGTTGCCAATGTAATAATCGCTCCTTTGTCTAAAAGGTTATAATACGGATTGGCAAATTCTTCAATCCAAAAACCTGTTTTATTTCCTGTGTCTCCCAACTGATCGTGAGACGTTAATACAAATAATATTTTCATGTTTTTTTCTTTTCTTGATGTTACTTGTTCTTCTGAAACCTTTTCAGAAGTATTTTTATTTTGATTGTTCTTACAACTTGAAACAACAACCAGTGTACATATAATGAGTACTGAATTTAGAAATTTCATAAAAACCTAATAAGCCATTTTTACAATTTTTTCTGCATCTTTTGGAGTTAGCGCTTGCTTTTCTCCAATACCATTCCAACCCCTATCTGTGAAACGTTTTGCTATTTCTTCGGCAGTACCCTCATATTCTGAAGTATAATCTGACAACTTCGTGTCGATGCCTAATTGATGAAAAAAGGCTTCGGTTTTTTCAATAGCAGCGTATGCTTTATCTTCTTGATTTCCTTCGGTTATATTCCAAACACGTTCTGCATATTGAGCTAATTTCTCTTTTTTAGCTTCAAAGTTGTATTTATAGTGGCTTGGCGCTACTACGGCTAACGTTCTAGCGTGATCTATACCAAATAAAGCTGTTAATTCGTGTCCCATCATATGCACCGCCCAATCGCCAGGAACACCTTGTTGTATTAAACCGTTAAGAGCCATAGTACAACTCCACATAAAGTTTGAAGCTACTTCATAATCTGTAGGATCTTCTACTACTTTAGGTGCTACTTCAAGTAAGGTTTGTAAAATACTTTCGGCAAAACGATCTTGTAGCAATCCGCCTACTGGATATGTCATATATTGCTCTAAAACGTGTGTAAAAGCATCGGTGATTCCATTTGCTAATTGACGTTGCGGAATAGATGTAATAACTTGCGGATCTAGAATTGAAAATTGTGGAAATAAGCCTGGACCACCCATTGCTAATTTTTCTTTTGTTTCTTCTCTAGTAATAACAGCGCCAGAGTTCATTTCAGAACCCGTAGCAGGTAATGTTAAAACCGTTCCGAAGGGCATTCCCTTCTCCGTTCTAATTTTTTCAGTTAAAATATCCCAAGGGGTATCCCCTTCATACAAGGCTGCGGAAGATAAAAATTTAGTTCCGTCAATAACTGAACCACCACCGACTGCTAATAAATAGGTAATATTCTCATCATTAATAACCTGTAATGCTTTTAGTAATGTTGCATATTCTGGATTAGCAGGTATACCACCAAACTCTACTACTTCAACATGGGTCAAGGCATTTTTTACTTGTTCGTAAATTCCGTTTTTCTTGATACTTCCTCCTCCGTAAAGCATGAGCACTTTCGCGTCTTGAGGAATTTCTTCATTTAACTTTTCAATAGTATCCTTTCCAAAAATTATTTTGGTCGGGTTTTTAAATTCAAAATTGTTCATAGCGTTTTTCTTTTTCTTACTTTTTTTATTCAATTACTGTTACGAGATCTTCTGTGCTTTTTCTAACCTTCACTAAGTTTGCCAACCAATCATTTTCTTCTTGGCGGTAACCAATAGGTAATAAAACAGAACTACGAAGCCCTTTTTCTCTTAAACCTAATATTTCATCTACAGCGTCAGGATCAAAACCTTCTACTGGTGTGGCATCTACTTCTTCAAAAGCAGCTGCGGCAATTGCTTGTGAAAAAGCAATATATGCTTGTTTGGCAGCGTGGTTAAAGTTTTCTTCAGCATCTTTTTGTGGGTAAGAGTCTAACAACATTTGTCGATAGTTTTCCCAACCTTCGTTTTTAAATCCTCTTATTTCATTCGTTAAATCGAACATATAGTTGATACGATCGGCTGTATAGGTATCCCAAGCTGCAAAAACTAGCAAGTGAGAGCAATCTGTTATAATGGATTGATTCCACGCTATCGGTTTAATTTTCTCCTTCACTGCTTGGTTTTTCACCACAATGATTTCAAAAGGTTGTAAACCACTAGAGGTGGGAGCTAAACGCGCCGCTTCTATGATTCTATCAATTTTAGCTTGATCTACTTTTTCACCGTTCATGGCTTTTGTAGCATATCTCCAGTTCAGTTTCTCTAATAATTCCATGTTATTTACTCTTTATTTATATTATACTTTTATGCTGTTCCAGGCCGCTTGATAGGCTTGTTCTATGTGCTTTTCTTCTATATTAAATTGTCTGCGCTGTTGGGTTAGCATTAAAAATGTTAACGGACTAATAGTATATGCGTACAACAAATAATTAGATATTGGTTTAATTATTCCTTTATCTTGTCCTCTTTGCCATAAATTAAGTAAGGGTTGTAAGTGTTTTATCCCCTCTTCTCTACTTGTTTCATCTATTATGGGTGTGTTATCACATTGAGCCAAAAACAGTGCTTGCTTACATTCCTTTAATTTGAAATCGGCTATACGTTTCCAGACAATTTCAAAACCTTCAACTACATCCATATCATCTGTGTATGTTTCAAAAGCATATGCTGTAAATGCTTCTTTCACTTCTAAATATACCTTGTTAACTAAATCTTGTTTACTTTCAAAATATAAGTATATAGTGGCGGGCGATACATTTGCCATTTTAGCAATTTTGGATATGGGCGTGGCATGAAAACCATTGTTATTGACTAATTCAATAGTGGCTTGTACCAAATTATTCTTCTTTTCTATGCTTTTTTGAAGCTTCGCCATACCTTTTAATTTTAAATGATGGGACAAAGATATACAGAAAAGTGAACGTTCATTCTTTTTTAACAAGAGTTTAATATGGGGCGTGGAAATCTTTATTAGTTTTTAAAAAATTAGTCTATTTAAGGCCCTAATTCCCTATAAATAGAGGTTGTAGGTATTTGTATTGGCCATTTCTAGTGGTGTGCTTCCATATATATACCCGTGACCCTTTTTTAAATTATCTAAGAATCGCTTTTAACGTTTGCTTTTTAATTCCCGTTTCGATAGAAATAAAATATATACCTGATATTAACATTTCTCCTTTTATATTTGTGCCATTCCAGTTGATTTGCTGTTTACCTGAAGTTGTTTTATCCAAAAGGGTATTTACGTTTCTGCCTAGTATATCATAAACCTGCACCCTTGTTTTAGACTCTTGTTCTACAAAAAACTCAAGGACGGTTTCTGTTGTAATCGGGTTTGGATATAAGCTAGTTTTTAAGTTAGTACTGGTAATATCCTGTACGTTTAAAATTCCTTCTGGGGAAATACGGGTATAATATACGTCTTGGCCTCCATTGATAGTATTAGCCCAGGCTAAATGAGTAAAGTCATTATCAGACACCAAATCAAAATAGTCTCCCATTTTGTCCTGTTGTGGGTATCCAATATTGGGGTTAAAAGGAACGGATATTGCTTCATTATCAGACCATGTTTCCCCTTGATCTTCTGAATAGCTGTAATAAAGTTCTGAGTCATTAGTCCCTGCAGCAGCATTTCTAGTGTCCAACCATACAATATCAATACGTCCATTCGGGGCAACTGCCATTGTTCCAAACCACTGATAAGCGTTATTTCCAACATTATCTTGATTAATACGAAGCGGTGCGGAAAATGTCTCTCCGCCGTCAGTACTTTTGGCAAACATGACATCGCCAGGATCGTTATTTGAAGTTCTATCGACCGAAGCGGTAACATATACGTTCCCTTGTCCCGGACCGTTGGAAATATCAACATCTACCCAAGCTTGCCCCATTAATCCAACTGGATTTACTGGTGCCCCAACATTTAACTGTCCATCGAGATTTACTGGGCTAAAAGAGTCCCAAGTAACAGGGGTACTAGCAGGGTTTTTTGCAGTAGTAGATTTCACCACTATAATATCAGAATTTATTGTTCTTCCAGTTATATATAATGTTCCCTCATTATCTACTGCTAAGGTACCCCAATAAGGGTTTCCATCTATAAATAGACAATCGTCAAAGGTTTCACCTTCATCAGTTGATCGTGTAAAAGCTCCATTGTCGCAGTTTGTTATAAGATAATTCCAATACGAGTAATTATTTTTGTCTCCTATTCCTCCAGAGCGATCAATTCGCATCCATTGTTTATCACCTCCTCCTGCAGGAATCGGAGAATTCCAAATAAAGCCTCCATCATCAATTTTAAAAATATCGCATTCAAAAACTCCATTCAGACTGTTATAATAAAAATTACCTTCCGAATCAAAATCCAATACCGGGTCTGAACGAAAGTTACCCGGATCCAATACACCCGGGAACGTCCAAGTTACCCCACCATCGGTGGAATAACCATATCCCGCTTGTCTGAAGTTGCTACTTGTCGTATCAAACTGTCTCCAACCAATCACAATACGGTTTGGGTTCGTTGGATCTACCGCTATGGAAGGCTCGTTAGCTGCATCCCCTATTATATTATTACCATCACCATCTATATTTACCTGTCGGGTAAAGTAATTAGTATAGGTAACGTGATAAGCCGGACTTTTTTCCATGGAAGATCGAGAAACAGAAATATAGGGATCATCGGGTATTTCATGATGAAAATCTCGGTTTTGTGCGAGCATACTACCCGATATTATAAACATACTAGCAAGAAATATAAAAAAAGACACAATTGAATGAAATAGCTTCATAACAGATTATTTTTAGAACTTCTTTTAAAGTTACACATATTTATCTAAACATCTAATTATTAAGTAATTAAAAAACGTCTCATGAGCACCTTTTACTTATTTTTTGTATTGGTAAACTCAATAAGAAAGCAAAGCGTAATAAGACCTAGATAAATATTCACTCTTGACAGTCTTTCTTGAATCTGTTGAATAAAAAAGCTTCCACATTAATAATAAGGTGACAGCCCAACGTCAATTCATCGTTTAAAGACTCCCTATTATAGCCGTTCATAAACCCATGGATTCTTTTTCAAAAAAAAAGCTTTACTTATAAATTAAATCGATTAAATTCTGTTAAATACCCAGCAAATAAAAATTTTTAATATAAATCTTAACCTGATTTGATGATTTTATTACAAGAAGAATAAATTTAATAAAATTCTTTTTTTAGAAATAATATCATATTTAATTAACAATTTTAACTCTTAAACTACTACAAAAATTCACAATTTGAGAGTTTTTCTGCAAACTAAAAAACTATATTTTTATCAAATTATCATCATTTATAGCATTTCACTATTTTTTTAACAATAAAACTTTAATATATTTGATTGAATTATTAATTAACTCCTCATATATTATGAAAAAACAATTACTATTATTATGTACCATTGGCATGGTTGTTACAACTATTCAAGCACAAGATTTAGTAGAACAAACAACAGATGCAAATGGTAAAATTTATTTCAAATCGATTAACACCCCTAAGAGTATTCTTGAAAAAGAAGAAAAAACACCAACGGATCTTGAGTTAAATTGGACTAATCCAGACCATAATGTGTCAGAGCACCCAGAGGTAGATTCTTGGAATCCAAGAATGAGTGTAACTTCAGATGGCACAGCACATATTGTATATAACGATAATCACCCTAATGGACTACAAAAAATTATGTATCGTAAAAAAAGTCCTAGTGGCGACTGGTCTACTCCTATCTTTATAGATAAAGGTGTTGATATAGGCGATAGAAACAATCACTTTCCTACTATAGTTGCTTCTGAGAACGGTGATCTTCATGCTACCTATAATGTATGGGCTTTTGAAAATGTACGTAATTATATTGGGTATTCCCATTATGATGCCGCCACGGAAACTTGGAGCGACGGTGTTAAAATATCTGACCTGGGAGGGACTGTAAACCACAATAGTAGTAGACATGAAGTGTTTATGACTAGTGACGACTTACCCGTAGCAGTGTGGGGATGGGATAATAGAGAAAATGGCACTGAAGAGGAAATATACCTATCTTATTTTGATGGAACTAACTGGTCTAATGATATAGCTGTGTCTGACCTTAATGATGGTTTTAACGCTGGTGCTCCTCATATTCAACGTTTAGGAAATGGAAAAACAATGATTCTATTTACTCAAGATATAACCGGTAGTAAAGAATTAGGATACAAACTGTATGACGAAACTACTCATGAGTTAAGTGATTTTAAAACCTTACCTGTAACTAACTTTACTGGCCTTAACTACAGTATTGCATCTTCTGAAAATAATGACATCCATGTATTGACCATACATACCGAGGTATCTCCATTACGTGCTTCATTCACAGTATATAAATACGATAGTGCAGCCGACTTATTTGAAGTTAACTCTTCTCCTTTTGAGCTAGATGCATCTGCCGGTAATATTAAAAGAATAGATTTAGATTGCAATGAAGACGGTGACTGTGCCATTATTTATACCGATTATTATACAGACACAAACATGTATATGTCGTATAACGAAACAGACGGTTTTAGCACTCCTTTACAAATTAACGATGAAAACCCCACTTTTATAGGTCCTTCTTGTGAATTTGATGGTGCTGGAAATCTACATGTAGTCTGGAATGATATGCGTTTTGATGATGGAGTTGACTTTGACGAAAGAGAAGTTATATATGAAATGGGAGCAAATTCACCTCTTGGTATTACTTCTTTTGAAGATACTTCCATGGTAGTTTACCCAAACCCTACACAAGGTGAGATTCATATTCAAACGCAAGGAAACTATTCTTTACAAATATTCGATTTATTAGGCAGAACTATTTCTACGCAAGAAGTAAATGGTGCTACCACGATAAACACAATTACTAAGTCTGGAACATACTTCTTACAGTTTACAGGAAACAATGAAGTTGTTGTGAAAAAAGTTATTGTTCAGTAGATTCACATTGATTTGTTATAATAAAAAAGATCGGTACATTTTTGTACCGATCTTTCTTTATAAAGAAAAGAGGTGTCGAAAAATTTATAATTGTACTTTCTACTCCGCTTTGAGAGTATTATTGTTATTGAGAATCAGAAATACTATTTTAAACATTATTATTAATTACTCGGACCAAATAGCCAATTCATTTCCAGAAGGGTCTAAAAAATGAAACCGTTTCCCGCCAGGGAAGGAAAAAATATCTTTTGAAATGGCTCCGTTAGTTTTAATAACAGTTATTTTTATCTGCTCAAGGTCTGAGTGGTATAAAATAACAAGCGCACCATTCCCTATTTTAGTATCCGTTTTTCAAAACCGCCCTGCAAACCGCTGTCTGAAAAAGCAATATAGGTTGGGCCATAATCTGTAAAGCTCCACCCAAAACACGTGGAATAGAACTCTTTTATTGCTTCACGGTCATTTGCTTTTAATTCAATGTAGTTAATGTGGTTGTTTGTAATACCCCCATACTATAATTTTACTATTTTGCCACTATTTATTCTTTAGTCAATTCATATGTTCTTCCTCCTTGATCAACGACTACTTTATTTGTTTCATTTTGAAATGTTAGTTTAATCATTACTTTTTCTGAATAAAAAGTGTGAGGTCCAATAGCGTCTAGTTGAAAACTTGGCTGTCCTTCTCCTTGGGCAATTAAGGTATTCCCATCTTTTGAAATATAAATATCAATGGGAAAATCAGGGCTACCATAGGTTCCTATGTATGTATCTAATTCTTCTGAAGTTACTTCAATTGTCTTTTTAGGTGAAAAATCTGGAAGGGTGTAGTCCATTCCAAAATATGTTTTAACAGCTCCAATAAAAACGCCTGAAATCTGTGCGTATAAGTTGTTTGTGGTTAATGCAATTGAAACATTTTCGTTGGGGAAGTATGCCGCAAACGCTTGAAAGCCGTCTATACTACCTCCGTGCCCATATACCTCTTTGGCATCAAACGGAAGTTTCATGAGACCTAAGCCCATTCCTTCTTTAGCATTTTTCATGCTTTCTAAAGAGACAGCAGACACAAGTTTACCTGCGAATAGATTGGTGAAAAATTGATTTAATTCAGTAGGGGTTGCTACCACCGCCCCTGCTCCTTTTGGAACACTCATATGGGTTTGCAGCTTCACTTCTTTCCATTCAGAGTTTTCAAAATAAAAAGGCAGGGCCTCGTTATTTTTAGGTTCAATAAGATTACCGTATTCCGTTCTTTTTAATGCTAAAGGTTCAACTATCCGTTCATCTAAAATGGTTGAAAAATCTTTCTTTTCAATTTCTTCAGCAATAAAGGATAGTAAAACATAATTAGTATTTGAGTATTGTGTTTTCTCGTCGGGCTCAAAGTTTGTTCCATTAGCAATGATACGCCCTATCATTTTTTCACGCGATTGTAGCTTATCTACCCAGGCTCTTAAATCTTCTGTTTCGGTTATGTTAAACAGACCACTTCTGTGCCGTAACAAGTTTTCTATAGTTATCTTATCTGCATTAGGAACGTTGGGAAAATAATCGCTTACTAAGGTAGTTAAACTAATCTTTTCTTCTTCAACAAGCTGCATCAATATAGTGGCAGTATATGTTTTTGAAATGGAACCAATACGGTATTTTGTTAAACTATTGGCCTTTGCATTTGTTGCTATATTAGAAAACCCAAACGACTTTTGGTAAATTTCTTCTCCATTTGAAAAGATAGAAAAACTCCCCATCCCTTTATTATTGCTTTCAAGTGCATTAAAAAGACTGTCCAGTTTAGCCTCATTGTACGTTTGCGCTTGTATTGAACTTATACAGATAAAGAAGATGAAGATGTATTTAAGCATACTAGTTGTTTTTTAAGGTTGTTTTTAACAATACACTCAAATATACACTTTTTATAAATTGTTATCTTTTCATCTCTACCTATTTACCTTCTACAAAGAGAGTTACACTTGTGTACTTTCCAGCTCCTGTAAATCTGCTTCTGCCCTAGCGGTAATACTTTTGTAACAACCATATCCCCATCGAGCAAAAATGATTATTCCTATGGTTATTGCTGTATAGAAAATTAAGAGTCCAGTAGATTTTTCAGTCTGAAAGAAATCTTTGTTATTGAATGCCATCATAAAAACAGGAACTACTAGCCACATAAGTATTACACTGTAAACCGCTCCTAATTGCTGAACCAAAAGCATTTGCTTTTTCTTTTTAATAAATTTCACAAGCGTGTCTTTATAACTGTCTGTAGTAAGATTCAGGTTTTTCATTCCAAACAAGGAACGTAAACTCAAAATAGGCATTACCACTAATGATAAAATCGACAAAATACTAGCCATCATTAAATACCAGGTATTCATTTTATCTAAATTCAACACTATAACTACCGCAGCAACAAAGCAAATAATCGCTCCAATGATTTCATAAGTTGAAAGTGTACTAAATCTATTTTTAAATTTTTGCTGTGTCATATCTATAATTATTTTATCGGTTAATTTTTGTTGTTGTTCTAATTGGTCACTCATTTGGGACCAGACGGTTTGCATTTCTTCTAATTCCATGGTGTTACTTTTTTATTATTTCTTTTTTTAATTTGTCTTTTATACGAGCCATTCGGGTTCCTACATTACTGGTGGTTAAACCCGTGATCCCAGCTATTTCATCATATTTTCGCCCTTCGAGAAAGAGGAAAATAATTCCTTTATCTATATCTTTTAAATGCTTGATACTTGCGTACAAAATCTTTAACCGTTGTTCCAAAACTGGGTCATACGTTTCTTGAACCAAAATGACGCCATCAAGCGGAACCTTATATCCTCTTTTCTTTTTCTTTTTTGAATAAAATACAGCTGTATTTAGTGCGATACGGTACATCCAAGTGCTTACTTTCGCGTCCCCACGAAACGTTTTAAAGCCTTTCCATAGGTTGTACACCACTTCTTGATATAAATCCTTTTGGTCATCTTTATTGTTGGTATACAACCGGGTGACCTTATACATGATCCCTTCGTTTTCTTTAATGATCTTTGTAAACGCTTGTTCTATATGCATTAAAAACCTTCTTTACTCTATTAGAGTTCAAGTTGGCAAAAAAATCACACTTTTATTGAAGTTTTTTTATTTGAAGTAATAAAAATGAAGAAGTTTAATAATGATAAATAATATGCTTGTCCAGTCGAGCGCAGTCGAGACCTTTTTAATAGTCTATAAGTTGTAGTTCTCGACTGCGCTCGACCAGACAGCTACAGACATTTTTAAACTTACTACTATTACTAAAAAGTTTACCAAATGAGAAAAATATTATATCTCTTTCATCACTTCTGAAAAGATTTCAAACGACTTAATACGTGCTTCCGGATCGTAAATATGAGAAGCTACCATAATTTCATCAACACCGGTTTCTTTTAAAAACTTTTTAGTTTGTTGTTTTACTGTTTCTTTACTTCCGATAAAAGCATACTTCAACATTTTTTGAAACGCTGGATTTTGAAGAATTTGTTTTAAATCTGAAGTCATTTCTGTAGGTGGTTGTACGTAATCTATTTGCCCAGTCATCACACCAACCATCATTCTAATTAATGAAGTTGAAATTTTTTCGGCTTCAGCATCTGTATCGGCTGCAATTACATTTGCACACGCAATGGTATAGGGTTTTTCAAGATATTGAGATGGCTGAAAGTTATTGTAATAAATATTTAACGCTTCAAATAAATGTGTAGGTGCAAAATGACTAGCAAATACATACGGTAAGCCCTCTATTGCGGCTAAATAGGCGCTATCAGTACTAGAACCTAAAATATACATAGGCATCGTTACGCCTTCGGCTATGGGCGCTCTTACTTTTGCATTCTGGTTGTCTTTTGAAAAATACTGTTGAATATTCCGAAGCTCTTCAGGAAACTTATAAACGGCTTGCATTCTATCTGGCCGAATAGCTTGTGCAGTAACTTGATCGGTTCCTGGTGCTCTTCCTAGTCCTAAATCGATACGATCTGGATATAAAGCGCCTAAGGTACCAAATTGTTCAGAAATTAATAAAGACGAATGATTGGGTAACATAATTCCGCCAGAACCTACACGGATGGTTTCTGTGCCACCTGCAATATGCCCAATAAGTACTGAGGTAGCCGAACTAGCTATACTCTTCATATTGTGGTGCTCTGCTAGCCAAAATCGTTTATAACCAAACGTTTCGGCTTTCTGAGCTAAGGAAAGGCTGTTTTTAAACACATCGGTAAGCTTAAAACCTACCCCGATTGTTGCTAATTCTAATATGGAATATGGAGTGTTGTTACTTTTTTCTTCTTTCATAGTAGTAAAAATACTTTTCTACAAAATAAGTCAAAAGTTAGGTGTATTATAGTTAATAAACCTATAAGTATTTTAGTAAGAAAGTAGTCTTACTTTTTCTTAACTCGTACCGCGTTCATTCCGCGTTGTCCTTTTTCTAATTCAAAAGATACGTTATCATTTTCATCAATCTCATCAATTAATCCACTTACGTGTGTAAAGTACTTTTCTTGATTTTCTGAATCAATAATAAATCCAAATCCCTTACTATGGTCAAAAAAGGAAACTTTACCGCTTCGCACGGGATCGAAAGCTTCTTTATCTGCTTCTGTTTGTTTAGGAACTCCCACAACAATTTCATCTGCCTCTACCTCTACCTTTTGAGAAGGATCTGGAGGTGTGTCGGTCAAGTTACCATTATGGTCAACATAAGCAAATTCAATGCCCGGACCTTTTTCTTTTGCTTCTGCTTTACGAGCTTCTTTTTTCTTACGTTTTTCTTCTCGCTTTTTTAATCTCTTCTTTTCTTTTTCTTTCTTCTCGTACGTTTGTTGTGACTTCGCCATTCGTTTGTTTAATAGGTTATTATGTGGTTTAATTAAAGAGTATCTTCAACCAATAAAATTGTTAATAAAGAGTAGGTTTTTTAAGATTGGTTGAGAACAATTGAAAAGGTGTAGCACCTTATTTCTCTCTAAAAACTTATACAAAGATAGTAGATAGTATAGACATATATCTATTTTTAGTAATTATTCTTATAGACCACAATCTATTAGGGGGTTTTTATTAACCATAAAAAAACCACCCAAATAGGTGGTTTTATAGTTAGTTAATTGAAGTTGTTTATGCCAACCGAACATTAATAGCCTGTAAGCCTTTAGCGCTGTTTTCAGTTTCAAACAACACTTTGTCTTCTTTTTTTACTCGATCTACTAGTCCACTTTTATGAACAAATATATCTGCATTTGAGCTAGCTGTGGTAATAAACCCAAAGCCCTTCGTGTTGTTAAAAAACTTAACGTTCCCTTGCTCTATAGTTGTAGGCTGTTCTTTTTTAGTTTGAAATATGTTTTTTATAAATTGTTTTAATGATTTCATGATATTCAATATTATTGTTATTAATGCGGTACTACCCTACTGCACTGAAAGTAAAAAGGTAATTCGTTAAAAGATTGGTTTTCTAATGAATTATTTGGTAGTGAAAAACACAATTAATTAGATGCTGTGTTTTTAAATTTATTAAAAATTCTTTTGCGTATAGTAAGTAATGAAGAGTAATTAATTAACTAATTGCGGAATGCGAAATTTTAATGCGGCTAAAGTAATTTAAAAAACATTAGCATAAGGATTAGAAATGTTAAATTAATTTTGCAGGTTATTTATTTGTACTACAAGTTCTTTTGTTTTAGCCAACGTTATGGGTTTAATTAGTATATCCTTAATATGAATATTCTTATTAGCACGATCGTGATCACTAGGGTCTATTGATGAGGTTATTAGATAAACGTCCTTATTGTTTAGAAGGTTTTCTCGCGCTAGTATATCTATAAAATCCCATCCATTTATAAGCGGCATATTTATGTCGAGGAAAATTATAAAATTATTTTCTTTAAACTTGTCTTTTTTTAGAAAGTGAATGGCATTTTCTCCAGAATTGAATATAAGTGGGTCTTGAGATAGCCCACTAACTTGAAACATCCGTTTCGTAACTTTGCAGATTATCTTGTCATCATCAATTATGAGAACTTTTGTCTCCATTTCTAATGCTCTTTACTGGACATTATAAGTACTATTTTAATAATTTAACTGCTACTTGTCTTTTCTGAAATATCTTTTACAATCGTATCCATTTCATTTGCAGATTCAATAACATCTATTAATAAATCTTCTTTTTCTGAAACTTGCAGCTCTCCATTATCTATTAGATCTATAATCCCCATCAATCGTGACAAAGGGGCTCTAAACAGGTGTGACTGCTCCCACGCTATTTGTTTTAGAAGTTTATTTTGGTTTTCAATAGCTTTAATATACGCCAACTTTTCGGTAATATCTGTCATGGCTCCTACCATTCTTAGGGCTTTTCCATTTTCATCTCTAATTATTACCCCTCTATCAATTACAAAGGCATATTCATTATTAGATTTCCTATATCTATACTCATGCGACCAATTAATAATTTCTTTATCAAGTAATGCCTTTTCTAAACTCTGTTCTGCGTCTTCTCTATCTTCTGGATGAAGGTGTTCACTCCACGAAAATTCTCTAGGGTCTATTGTTGTAATATCATGCCCAAAAAGCGTTTTAAATCCTTCGCCTCTGTATTGTATGTCTTTTGTTATATTCCAATCCCAAATGGCATCATTTGTTGCTTTGGCAACCTTTTCAAAGCGTTCGTTACTTTGCCTTATTTCTTCTGCAGCTAATTTTCGTTCACTAATATCTAGACAATATACTGACAAACCTGTACTAGAGGGATAAATAGTAACTTCAAACCATTTGTTTACCGGTGTGTAATAATCTTCAAAATGAATGGTTTCTCCCGTTCGCATAGCAGTATGATAATGCTTGTATGTAGGATGTTTAATGTCTGAACCAAAAACATCCCAAAGTTTATTACCTAAAATATTTGATTTCTTTTTTTGTATAAGTTTTTCAGCCAAATGGTTTGCATAGGTTACTATCCAATTTTTATCAACTGCAAAAAAAGCATCGCCTATTCGTTCTAATATTTCATTTTTCTCTGAGAGGGTTTTAGTAGCATTGAGTTCAGCTACTTTCCGTGTGTGAATATCTTGAAAACTACCATATAGTTTAATGCATTTTCCATCTTTAAACTCCGCTTTTCCCATTGTTCGCACCCATCGTTGATTACCTTTCATGGTTATAATTTGCAATTCAAGATCCCAACCTTTATTATTATCAATTGCATTATTTACTGCTTCCTTGATGAGGCTTTGATAGTCTTTTTTATAAAAATTTATCCCCTCTTCTAGTTTAGGACTATATCCTAGAGGGGCTTCATGAATTCTTTGCGTCATAGCGGACCAATAAATAGCTTTTGTGTTGACATTTAATTCCCAGCTACCTATTTTGGCCATTTTGGTTGCATCATCTAGCAGTTTTTGTAATCTTTTTTGTTCTGTCGTGTTTTTTGCAACCGCATATATAAATTCTTTATCCGCTGTAACTGCAGATGTCCAATCTAAATATATCGTTTGATTAGATTTGGTTGTAAACCTACTTTGTAGTTGTAGGGTTTTGTTTTTATTAACCAATTGATCAATATGGTTTTTAAATTTTTCATGATCTTTTGGGTGAATAAACCTTTTGAAGTTATGATTAATTATCTCTTCTTCCGGATATTCTAGTAAAGTACAACCTGTCGCATTTATACGTTTAAAATTTCCTTTGCTATCCAACATACAAATTATATCTGGTGCCAACTCTACTAATCTTGTTAATTCGTCTTCCACTTGTTTACGAATAATTTCGCCACACAAAAAGGGATTAACCTCTTCCCATAGTCGCTGTATGGTTATTTCGTCAACTTTTTTATTCTTTGTTCCCAACAACCATACTCCTATTGTATCGGTAGTATTAAAAATAGGTAATGCCACAATATTTTTGAAACCGGCCTGTTTGGCAGCTTCTTCCCTAGTAAAATTAGCATCCCCTTTTAAGCTATTCCAAAAAATTGGGGTTTGTGTTTCTGCCACCACACCAGGAAGTCCTTTTCCGAATGGTAATTTTGATGTTTTTTCGGCTATTGAATAAAATTTATTTGCTTCGGTTTCCTTTTTTGATGCGATACAATTAATTTCATTTTTATTCTTATTGGTTATCCATATTTCAGATATTGAGAATATTGTTTGGGTGATAGGTATATGAGTGAATTCTTCTAAGATTTTTTTAAGTGGTATTGATTTATTAAAAATATGAGAGAATATTTTTAAAACTTCTTTCTTCTGTTCAGCTAACCAAATTTCATAGATATCACTTAGAACTCCAATCATTCGAATTGGTTTTCCTTTTTCGTTTCTTACTATATATCCCTTCTCTTCTACTTGAGCATAGGTGCCGTCTGCTTTTTTAAAGCGGTATCGCGCCTTCCATCTATTTCTAGAGGGATTACTCAAACAGGCTCGTAAAGAAAGTAGGTTTCCTTTTAAATCTTTTTTATGCACTAACGATTCCCATTTTGATAATGGGTACTTTTCTTTTGTTATCGTATGTCCAAATAACCGTGAGAAACTCTCTCCCCATTTAATATGATCTTCCAATAAATCCCAGTCGTATATAGCGTCATTTGTAGCCAAATTAACATAACTATATAACTCACTGTTAGATTCTAGATCGGACTTTTTTTGAAAATGTTCTATAATAATTCCTACTAGAGAGGCCGACCTCTCAAAAACCTTTAATTCTTTTTCTGAAGGGACTCTTACATTTCCGTAATAGTTTGCAAAAGTTGCTACTACTTCTTTATGAGCATTAAAAATAGGTTGCGACCAACACGCTTTTAATCCTAACGGTAGTGCTAAGGCCTTATATTCCTCCCATAAAGGGTCTGTACTAATATCTGATACGAGTATCCTTTTTTTTGTATAAGCAGCTGTGCCACATGAACCGGTATTAGGTCCTATTGCCTCTCCATCAATAGCCGTAGTAAACACTTTAGGAAGCGAAGAAGATGCCACGTGCCATATCTTATTTTTTTCTATTTTTAATATAGAGGCTTTTAATGCGGGAAAAATATCTTCTAATCCTTTAATATAATTATTCAATATCGAATTAAGAGCAGCGGAAGGATCAACCGCTTGTTCCATTATCCTTTTTTCTAGTTGATCTAAATAATAGGTCTGTACTTTCACTTCACTATCCAATGGATTATTCGTAGTACCATACATAACGTTTTGGTCTGTATCGTATACAAAGATCCAATTTAGCTCTATATGACTATTATCTGGAAGCTCATGTTTAGCTATAAATGTTTGAGGAGTACTACTGTTTTTTTCTTCTAATACCTTATTAAAGCGCTTTATAGCATCGTCTTTTAAAAGAGCGCTAAAAGTGGTGTTTACCAGAGAACTTTTGTCAGAGATAAGACTTTTTACAGCTACCGCATTTAGCCATTGTATTTTCCCTTTATCGTCGACAATGCATACCATATCGGAAAGGGTGTCTAGAAAATTTAAATAAGCTCTGGTCATAGAGAATCTTAGTATTAAGGGGAGTTATACTGTTAATTCATTAAAAAATAAATTTTACAAGAAAGCAATCTAAATATAGTGAAATATAATGAAATATCTAACATTTTAAAATACTATTGAAAATAGTATTGATTTTTAACAAATAGTAAATTTATATTCTCATCTGCTTAGTGTTAATACTTACCATTTTCTTTAACACTTAGACATAAATAAATATTAAAGTGATCATCAAGTTATTGCAGGTATTAAAATAGCTCTATCTTTAAGATATTCAATAAAAAACAATAAAAAACACAAAGACTATGAACAACGGACAAAAGAAAGGAATCGCAGCAGCATTGGTAGGCATAGGAGCTGGTGCGCTTGCTTGGTGGCAATATAAAAGAATGTCGCCAGAACAAAGACAAAAATTAAAATCTAAAGTAAGCGAAGCTGGTGATAATATTAAAGATACAGCACGTAATGTTGAATCTTCTATTAGTGAAAAATACGATCAGCTTAAAAATACAACAAAAGAAAAAGTAGAAGACATTAAAAACTAAATCTGCTTTTATAGTATAAAATTAATCCCGCTCAACGCGGGATTTTTTATTGGTAGGTTTTACCCAATCAAAAAATACATATCTTTATATAAAACAATACTTATGAAAAAATTATTACGCATTATAGCAGCAGCTTGGGGTGCAAAAAAAATTGGCGGTGGCAAATGTGGTTGCATTGGTACCATCGTGGTTTTTATTATCCTATATTGGTTATTAGGATACGTATTTGAGGTGTTTTAAAGTTAACTTCCCTCCTATTTATACAACAGTTTGCACTATTATAGCCAAAGAGGCAACCGAGATAAACACCCAAATTAATATTGCCAAAACCAAAGGCTTAACTCCTACTTTTTTTAAAGATGAATAATTGAGATTTGTTCCTATTAAAAACAACGTTACCGTTAATGCTATTTTTGCCAAAGTAACTATAAAAGGCCCTACCTGTTCTACACCAGGCACATAGGTGTTCACGATAATAGCAAGAATGAACAGTCCTATAAAATAAGGTATTTTAACTTTCTTAACACTCCCAGATTTATAAACGGCAAAAAGCACCGATATAGGTAAAATCCATAAGGCTCTAGCCAATTTTACTGTTGTCGCAGTTTGTAATGCTTCGATTCCATATTCATTTGCTGCACCAACCACTGAGCTGGTATCATGAATAGCAATCGCACTCCAAACTCCAAATTGATGTTGCGTTAATTCAAAAAAGTGACCGACCACTGGAAATATAAATAATGCCAAGGCATTTAGTAAAAACACAATACCTATTGAAACGGAAATTTGTTTGGCATTAGCCTTTATAACTGGAGCAATAGCGGCAATAGCGCTTCCGCCGCAAATAGCTGTTCCCGAAGATATTAGTTGTGTTATCTTTTTATCTATTTTAAAAAGCTTTCCTAGTAAGATTCCTAGGGTTAGTGTTGCAATAATAGAACTTACCGTTAGTATAAAACCATCTTTACCAGCTTGAAGCGCACTAGAAACACTCATCCCAAAGCCCAACCCTATAACTGCGAACTTAAGCAACCAACTTACAGCACTACCACTAATTTTTTCAAAAGGGTTTCCTGTAATTTGAGCCAAGGCAACACCCATTAACAGAGCTATTGGTGGTGTTATAAGTGGGGTAAGGCATAACATACACAGTGCTATAAAAAGTACTTTTGCTATTAATGACCTATGATTATTTTGTATGTTCTCTTTAGGTTTCATACTACTATATTGTATTTATATGCAACAAAAGTAGACTGCTTTACCCTGCCAATCAAATGATAAAAAAGCATCTGTTATAACAGTATGTTATAATGGTGTTTTAAAAAATTTAAAAACAACGTAGCTAAAGGAGATTGGTGACCTTGCTTAAAAATATAGCTGAAATATCTATTTATTGAAAGCTCTTCAATATCAATGATCCCTAAATCTGTTGCTTTTAGCTCCTTTAAAATAGTGTTCACGCTCAAAAAAGCAACACTCCTTTGGTCTTGAATGTATGTTTTCATGCTTTCTGAACTTCCTAAACGGATTACAACATTTAATTTTTCTACCGGAGCTTCCGTTTCTTTTAACGCTTGTTTTATAATTTCCAGACTTCCTGAGCCTTCCTCTCTTAGCACTAACGGAAAGTTATAAAGGTCTTTTATCGCTATAGCTCCTTTGTTGTAAAGTGCATGACCTTTAGCTGCCACTAAAACAATTTCATCTTTCATAAAGGAATGATAAGAAATCTCCCGATTTTTAGAATGTCCTTCTATAAAACCCAATTCGACTGTAGCATCCAGTACTTTCTTTTCCACATCTTGCGTGTTAGCATTGATAAGAGTCAGTTGTACTTTCGGAAATTTCTGATGGAACCTTGACAATGCTTCCGGAAGAATATACTGCGCCATAGTTGTACTAGCTGCAATTGAAAGTACTCCTTGGGTACGATCTATCAAAGCGTTCATATCAAACTCTAAAGCTTTATGTTGTTCCAATATTTTTTTGGTGTGTTCAAATAAAACAGCACCAGATTGAGTAAGGCTTATACTGTTGCCTTTACGCTCAAAAAGCTTTTGTTTAAAATGATCTTCAAGTTGTTTAATATGGCGGGTTACTGCGGGTTGTGTAATATGTAACTCTTCTGCCGCTTTCGAAAAAGACATCCGGTTAGTAACCGTATTGAATACAAGTAATTTATAGTGCACCATTATTAACAAAAGTAATACTTAATTGGTTGTACTGTACTAAAACCAAAATAATTTTCCCACTACTCTTTTCATACCGGATGCTCCATACTTCTCGTATGTTTTGAAAAGCGATGTAAGAGAAGTTTTATTTTTGGATCTATAAAACGTTTGCAGAAAGGTCGTTCAGGGTTTGTTTTGTAATAATTATGCAGAGATTCTCTTGAGGGTTTAAAAGCTGAAAAAGGAAGCACTTCAGAGATAATCATTTCATCAAAATTTCGTTGCAGACTTTTAATATACTCCTGAGCCAGTTGCTCTTGCTTTTCATTGAAATAATACACAGCCGATCGATACCTTTCTCGCAAGCTATGATTTGAAGTACTTTTATGAGTGTGCAGATGAATTTCAATAAGCGTTTTCAGACTGATTTCTTCCGTATTAAAGTGAACAATTACCGCTTCAGAAAAACTAGTATTATTGCCTGTTGAAGCAACATATCCTTGCTCTACCCGATCTACACCAACCAACGATTGAAAAACTGCTTCGGTACACCAATGACATCCACCGCCTAATGCTATTTTTTCTACGTTCATAGGTTTCTTATTTATTGGGTTTAATAAGCTCGTAGTTATTTAAAAAGTCAATCACTTTCTTTTCAGGCATTTCACAAGGCTTTACTGTTTCAGTTTTGGAAGTTATATAATAATTTAGGCTTATAAAATCGGTTCCTCCTAATTCTTCTGCATACACTTTTATGCTCTTCCCATCATTATAATCAGTTCTAGAGACGCCGTACTTTTTTTTATGATACCATACTACGGAATATCCTACAGGCAATTTCTCTATATATGAAAGGATTGTTCTTTCCATAATACTAACAATCTAAAGTATAAAAGTTCTTTTATTACGGAAGGCTTTTTTATTATCATTTTTTATGAAGCTTTAACCCTTTAATCCAAGAGATTTTAGAATCATAAAACAAAAAATACGTTTTTTTATTGGCCGCTGTTTCACCTCTTGGTGTTTTCTTTATAAACCTTGCTTTAGTATTGGTAAAGTCTAAGGTATATTTTTCGTCTATATCATTCTCTTTATTGGTGTAAAAAAGAACGCTCTTTTTATCTGCTTCCCACGTTCCTTTTCCGTAGAAATTTTCCTTGGGCTGTGTCGGGTCAATGTTTCTATAAAAGTGAAAAGTAAAGTTTCCATCTGGTTTTAAGAAAAGGGTATATTCTATGACAGTACCTTCTTTGGTTTCAGTACGTTTTCCATATTCTCCTGTAAATTGTGATGTTTGGGCAGTTAGTATTGTATTTGTAAACAATATAAAAAGTAGCAGTACATTTCTCATTTAAATAGCTTTTATAGTTAGACGTTGTAATTGCTATTCCACTATAATTATGCCATTTTTTATTTACCGCTTCGTGCCATATTAGAGAGAATTCTAAGTTCTTTTTTACGAGTGTCTTTCAGTTTTTGATTTCTAGTACACAATCCTGTAGTTAAATCAGATTTTGATTTTGTTACATGAGTGTAGTAATCAGACTGTCGTGAATATACTAAATAGGTTTTTCCTACTTCAAAATCATACCCACAACTAGCTCCATCGCTATTGGTTAGGATTTCAATTTGAGCATGTTGCAGTTTTCCTTTTATCATTTCTGAAATTTTAAAAGTAAACATAACAGGACTTCCAAAGACTTTACGTGAGGTATTAGAAACTTCCTTTCGTGAAAGAACGGTGCCTGTAAAAATCACATCTGAACTTAGGAACTCGGTTTTTACTTTTTTTCGAAACGAATTGTTTTCTTCTGCACATGTACAAGCACTAAGTTTGGTTATTGTTATTAAAAATAGGGTTGAAAGGATTAAGAAGGTGCGCATTACAAAAATCTATTTTAGTATTGGTTACCTACTCAAGGTACTGATTTTTATTAGTATAAAAAACTGTAAGAACTTACTCTATATCGGCCCACCAAGCTTTAAAGGTTTGAGTAGTATCGGTTAATCGAACCACTTCACCTATTTTGGGAGTTACCAGACCTATATTAGTAGCTTTTATATTTTCACTTATTTTCTTGAGAGGTTCATCCCAAGGATGATTTCCTAAAACAAACTTACCTGAATGTACTGGAAAAAGGCGTTTTGCTTGTAAATCTTGAGCTGCTACCGGTAGCTCTTCTGGTAATAAATGGATATAGCGCCACGCTTTATTATATTGTCCGTTTTCTAAAATAGCAAGGTCTATTGGTCCAAATTTCTCGCCTATCATTTTAAAATGTGTATCATACCCACTATCGCCTCCTATATAAATTTTCATGGTAGGTGTTTCTAATAAATACGAACACCACAACGTATAGTTTCGTGAAAAGGTCCTTCCCGAAAAGTGCCGTGTTGGAAGTACATGGGCAGTAACTGATGCTCCCATGGACACCCTATCATGCCAATCGTTTTCCAATAGTTGTTCTTTTGTATATCCCCAAGATTCTAAATGAGCGCCTATGCCCAAACCACAAACTACGTGTTTTACTTTAGATTGTAGTGCTTTCATGGTTTTATAATCCAAATGATCGTAATGGTCATGAGATATAAACAAGTAATCGATTTCTGGAAAATCGGCCTCAGTATACAACTCGGTGCCTTTAAACGACTTCGTGGTTCCTGGAATAGGTGAAGCATTACCACTAAAGACAGGGTCTACCAATATTCGCAAGCCCTCCAATTGCATATAATAAGACGAATGTCCAAACCATAGTAATACCTCTTCATTTGGTGAAATTGCTTTTATATCAGTTTGTACAGAAGGTATATTTCCTTTGGGTTTTAAACGTGGTTTTTTTGTAAATAAATAATCATATAGCACGCCTCCCATTGTATAGCCTTCCGCTAACTGAGGCGTTTCACTTAGATTTTGAAAAGCGCCATCGGTATAGTTAGGCGATTGTTTTATTTGTTCTAGGCGTTCACCAGAAGGTGATTTGCCAAATATACTTTTTCGCATATATAAAAGGGTTGTTGCTATTAGGATTACTAGTAAGACAAGTAACATTTTACCTGCTTTTTTAGAAACTCGGACTACTCTATTTTTCGACAATTTGTTAGAAGTGCTAATGAAGCATCAAATATACTTGTTTTAGTTATTTTAAAAGCTTTCCGAAGAAATAGAATAGACAAATAGCTTCTCTTTATCATTGTTTCTACAAAAGTGAAAAGTAATGTTTCTACCTAGTTTTAAAGAAAAGATCTATGCTACTACCGTATCGATAAGTTCCTTATTGCTTACCTGTATTTATAAAATGTTTTCGCGCTCTATAAATAGAAAGTATAGCTATGATACTCCATATTAAATTGGTGACAAAGGGAGGTATTGCATTATAGTATAAACAATTAATTGCAATAAGCATCCCTCCTACCATATTCAGATAGCGGCTTGGTACACTAAAATCTCTTTTTTTTGATAAGGTGAGTCCGTATGATAGGAGTATAAAAAAAGACCCTACCCATCCCATTATATCTATAAGTGTTTGCATAATAAGACATTTAACATTTATTTATTTAGTAATTGTTCCATTCTAGTTTTAAAATCTGAATCTTCAATATTCTTTTCTACAATACTAAGTTGTTCCAATAATTTGCGGTTTCCTTCTAATAACTCTTCCAGAGCTTGCTCTCCGGCTGACCAATACGCTTCTAAAACAGGTAAACTTTCCTTGGCTTTTTTTGATAATGTTAATTGATATTTTCGATAATCATTTTTGTCTTTAACTGAATCTATATATCCCTTTTTCTTCATTTTATTGATCAATTTTACAATAGCCGGATGTGATAGATGTAGCAATTCTGAAATTTCCATTACAGTTAATTGGTTATGTTTTTTCAGAATTAAAAATATCATATGCCAATTGGGTTCAATATCCAAATTATGCTCTTTATAAAACTCTTTGGTTTGATAAACAAACAAATCACTTAACCTTTTTAACCTTGCAGTTAAGCCAGGATAGCCCATTTCTATTAAAAAATCTTCTTCCATATTTAAAAGTACGTTACCAGTTACGCAAATATACAAACTATATACGTAACTAGTTACATATATAGTTTATTTTAAGTAAGATTTAGGATTTTATGGGTTATAACCTCCTACGATTTTGTATTAGAAATACTATATACAAAAAGTTCCTCGTTATCATTAGGTAGAAATGTAGTTCCTGTTTGTTGTAGACCTAATTTTTCTAAAAGCCTTTGGGAGCCACTATTCTTTTTTGAAGTATACGCCTGCATGCAATTGATGCCAAATTCAGAAAAGGCAGCTTCCTTTATTTTAGTGGCTGCTTCAAGGCCATATCCTATTCTTTCAAACTCGGGAAGAAAGGCAAAACCAATGTCCACTCCTTCTACTCCTTCTCTATCATAGATACCACAGGACCCTAACTTGCTACCATCTTCTTTTCTAATTACGGTATAGTTCCCGTAGCCAAGACGTTCTAATTGTGGTGTCATTTTATTTGTAATATATGCTTTCGCTTCTTCAATAGACGTTACATTTCTATCACCTATATAAGCCAACCATTTTGGAGTATTCAATAGCCTGAAGATTAAATCGGCATCTTGTGGATTGGTGGGGCGTAACAGCAACCGTTTGGTTTCAAAGGTTTTGTAATTCATTAGCTTATTGTATATAAAACTTTACTTAATAAAGTTCTTTATCAAATATACCTAAAACACTTTGTTTCTAAAATATCGCCACCGTATCAAGTTGTAATTATTTTCTATATTTACTCTTAATACTAACTGGTACACCCATCTATTAAACAGGTTCCATGCGTTTACAATACTTAAAAATAATACTTATAAGCTTATTTATATTTACCTATTCGTGTAAAGCAGACGACACGACGACAAATAATCAACAAGCGTTTTATATTGCTTTACCCACAAGCCCCGTGAAAGTGGATAATACCGAAGGTAGTTGGTTGGTATACGAGTTACATATAAAGGCTCCTGCTTTAGACAAACTAGAAGTTTATTACAATAGTGAGTTAATACAAACCTATACCGATTTTATAACCAAAGAAAATCTGCATTTGGCAAGTATTTGGTTAGCGTATCCTGAAACGGGTTGGGAAAAAGAACAACTAACCCATCAATTTTACTATACGAATACTGATGGTACTAACCTGGTAGAAAACTTCACCTTACCTATTAGCAAACAGTATCCCGAAGCTAAAAACATAGCCTTCCCCGTCCCTCAAGGTATGTGGCTTGCGGAAGGTGCTCCTGGCAACACTTCGTACCACACAAGAGCGATATTTCCTTATCCTGAACCTATTTATGATTCTGAACAAGATGGCTATTTAATAGGAAACAATCCACAGCGATATGCTATTGATTATGCCCAAATTGAAAATGGACTTCCTTACAAAAACGATGGTTTAAAACTTGAAGATTGGTACTGCTATAATCGCCTCATATTGGCTGCCGAGGGCGGAACAGTTCTCTTTACCGAAAACACTATCCCCGATCATCAAACCCCAGGAGAATTAGACTACCCCATCACGGCCGCTAACGTTACTGGTAATGTGATATACATAGAACATCCCGATGGATCCATTAGCACGTATTGTCATTTAATACCTAATTCTATTTTAGTACAAAAGGGCGATGTAGTAACTACGGGGCAGGAATTAGGACGTTTGGGGAATTCTGGAAACTCATCAGCACCGCATTTACATATGCATGTACTTACCAATCCAGAGAGTAAACAAATACAGAAATATGAAGACGGACTCTATTTTGAAAGCCTTCCGTACGCTTTTCCACAGTTTAAAAAGCTAGGGCAATTACCTCCGGGGTACTTAGATGAACCACCCTTAACACCTTTTACCCCTACTACAAATGAAGACTTTACTAACGCATTACCCGCAGAGAGTGATGTGATTGAATTTTAATGTCTTGTAGAGACATTAAACACACATTAGGATTACATTACCTTTTCCGCTAGGTATTGTTGCACCTCGTACACATCAATCTTTTTATTGAACTTTTTACTTACCGAAGGCGTGTTTTCGCTTGATATCCATATTTTTAACTCCGCATCTAGGTCGAACGTGCCAGAAGTTTCTAGGGAAAACCTTGAAATACTTTTATAGGGCATCGATTTATACTCAATCTTACTCCCCGTAAGTCCTTGCACATCTATCAATATTAAGCGTTTATCGGTAAACATAAACGTATCTCTAAATAGTTTAAAGCCAAGCTCAATTTGTTCATTGGGAACAAGTAAACGGCCGTATTTTTCTTTTAGCTTTTCAGGAGGAACCGCACTGGCGTTTCCTAGTAGTTTATTAAATAATCCCATTAATTTATTTTTTTGTTTTTTACATCTTGTGTGGAATGTAAATATTCCCGATATATAGTCACTACAAACTTAAGCCAAATCTTGATTTTGACTCTATGTAACTTTTATTCAGTTATATTAAATTTAATTTCTATTACTTTCGAAACACTTCCAGAACTAGAACCGTCAGAACCAGTAATAATGTCAATTTTAACCAAATCGGAGCCATAAAACCCTTGCTCGGGTTTATAAGTATAGACTATGGTTTCGTTTCTTTTTAACTCGCTTATTACATAATGCTCAGCCTGTTTAGAAATTCTTGCGCCATCCTCATCTCCAAAGCCTCCCAAATCGTATTCATAGGATTCTAAATTAGAAATATTTACATTTTCTGTGGTAACATTTACATCATCACTAGAGCACGAATAAAAACTAAATATTAAAGCTAAAATTAAAAATGTTTTTTTCATAATACTTTTTTTTTAGTTAACCATTAATTTCATATTTAATTGTTTAAATCTATTCTCTAAAATTTACTGAAAAGACATTTTAAATGTAAAGATTGTTTGTCCTTCTGTACAAATTAGATATATTTTTCTCCATTATTTATTATTCTTATTCTGAAGCTATATAAAGCCCCTCATCTCCCTACTCTCATAGTGATTTCCCATTCAGAAGCCTTTGTATTACCTCCTTCTTGCCAAGCGGTTGTTACATCAGCTTTTATTTTATCAATCGGGTTTTGACCATGTTTGTTTTGATACCGTTGCACTGCAGACCAACTGTTGAGAAGTCCGATAAGATCTTCTAAGGTCAGTTCTTTTTGTATGCTAAAGACAGGTGTCTTTATCTCCTCAAACGGAAACGGTATCGTCTGGTACTTCTCAGCTACCAATTGGTTACCCGGTTTCCAGTAACCGTCTAATACAGTGTCGTGAAAATACGCAATTACCTTATTTACTTTTTCAGAGATTTTGGGTATGCCGTAGGTCCAAGCTGCCAACACCCCATCTGGTTTTAGTACTCGATTAACTTCAGTATAAAAGCTATCAAAATCAAACCAATGCAATGCTTGTGACACGGTTATAATATCAACCGAAGCAGCTGCTAATGCTGTTTCCTCTGCCTTTTCTACCCGATACGTAATCTGTTGGTGAGTTACGGCATGCTTTACTTGCTCTTCACTGGGGTCTGTAGCATATATTTTTTTATAATAAGGCGTCAACCCGACTGCCGCCTGTCCATTGCCCGTACCACAGTCCCACGCCAATTCGTGGTTGGGGGTAAGTGAAGCTAGCCAAGTGAACATATCATCTGGATAACTGGGCCGATAGTTTTGGTAGTGCCCAGCTTGTTTTGAGAAATAGTCTTTAAAAGATTTCATTCTAAGTGTTTTTTACTTTGTCCTTATTGGTTTTTGCCCTTGTTGGTGTTTTCCACCAACAACCTTTTCGTCAATACTGTCTATAATCAGTTAAAAACTTAAACTCATCACTTTTCTCTTTATAAAACCTAGCAGAGGAGAACCGATAATCGTCATCTATCTCACATAGTCCTGCTTTTACAGGGTTATTATGAATATAGTTTAGTTTTTGTTTTATTATATGTTCTGAATATAAATCTACACAAAGCGGGTTTCGTTGCCAAAATTGATAGGCTCTATCTTTTTTAGCCACCAAAAAGTGTTGCAATAGGTTGGTATGGTATAGTTCCAAATCCCTTTTAATACGTTGTGCAGTAAACTTCATAAAGCATAGCTGCGTATGCTTTAAAGAATATAATGGTGTAGGTTTCCAAATAAAATGGATGTGGTTGTCCATAATAACATAACCGTGTAAAATTACGCGTTCTTTGTTAACCAAATACTGCAACGATTCAATAATAGCTATTTTATACTTATCTGGTTTTAAAAGCTTTTTCCAGTGTAAGATGGTCGCTGTATAAAACTGTGGACAGTTTTCTATTTGTAATGGCCTACGTTTCATAGGTTGATTGTTTTGACCCTATTTCTGCCCTTGTTAGTGTTTTCCAACAACAAGCCATCCTGCTAACTATCGGTTGGGCGTTGGTGCAAAACACCAACACTGGCGTAAATTAGCTTTATTATTTACTTATGTCTTAAATAAATCTTTTGCTTTTTTCCAATTTTTATTTAATATAGGCTTATTAACGCTTGTTTTCCCATTAGACGGTTCACCTGAAAAGTGACAATATTTTTCAGGAAAGTCAGGGTTTTTATATTTATTCCACATTTTAAAGGCTTCATACTGCATTGGCTTTTCTATGTTAAAAGCTATTTCCTTTCCTGTTCTAATACAATACCCTGTTTTGCTCTTTATATTATTTTTACTTATATCTTCCTTTTTATGAGTACTATTTTTAAATACTTTTTTATAATTTTTATCATTAAAAAACTCAGAGAGTTTATCTATTTTTATTTCTGAATTAAGGTATTTTTTAGAGCTTAAAATATTCTTCTTTTTTTTAAATACTGGACGTTTCTCAAAAAGTAATTCAGCTTGTTGTAGAACTCTTTCAAAATATTTCCAAGTCTCATAATCTAAGGTATTACTCCCAGTAAACGTTCCTTTGGGTGTCCGTTCCATTAATATTCCAGCCTCTATATTATTGTTTTGAGAAAACCCATAAAGATTCATCGAAGTTAAAATTGCTTTAGTCTCATTTGCATAATATTTGGCATGAAGTCTTTTCTCATGTAGTATCTCAATATTTGGAAATTGTTTGAAGAAATCAAAGTCATCTTGTTTCATACTTTTTGACATATCATCTTCATTTTTACCAAACAAAACTGTAATATCTAAATCATAATTTTCAAGTTTTGCAAGAAGTGAAGATTTATATCTATCATGAAGTTTTATGTATGGGGAAATCAAAATAATACTGTATTCTGCATCCTCAAATATTTTTTCGAGTTCAGCATTTAAGTCATTCCCTTTTAAAAATTTAGCCATTATTATTATATAGTTTGGGTTGTTTTTACTGTTTTGTTACTGTATAGATAAATGCAAATACATTAAATCTTTATTATAAATTAATTCTACTCGCCCTTGTTGGTGTTTTCCACCAACAAGCCATCCTGCTAACTATCGGTTGGGCGTTGGTGTAAAACACCAACACTGGCGTAAAAAAGGGCGAAAACTTAAATTTATAAATTCTTGCCCAAGAAGAATAGTGTCGAAAATTAATAGATAAAAAAGTTGTTTTTTACCTCAGTTCTTTGTTAGGCACAGGCTATATTGCTCCATATCCTTTCAAAAGTTTAAGCAATTTTTCAAGTTTTTCAGGGTCCATCGAGGGGTCAACATCTATATTTACATTAATATTTGAGTTGCCTTGTTTTTTGGTTGAATACGTTTGCGTACTTTCTTGCTCTTTTGGTTTATCAGAATTATTGTCTTGTTCTGCAAAAGTATTTTCTGTTTGTTGATTTTCAGTATTGTTTTCAATGTCAACTATTTCTTCCTCCAAATTAATATTCAAATCAGGATTCTGCTCGAAACTAACAGATTGTCCGTCAATTTTACACAAATTTGCTTCTTCACAAGATTCTACAAACATTTTAATAAAATCATCTCTCAAATCAGGATGAACTTTTAGATTCGAAACTGCATATTGTCCTATTTTTGTTTTTTCAACAGTAGAATTCTGAAAAGTCATTAATGCATCCGCAAAAGGTTTCACCTTCATTAAAGCGGTTTGTAATTTTGCTATCCTAATCTCCCCGTCGTTCATTGCAATGTCAGAACATAAATCAGTTGAATCAATTTTTTTGTAATCACCAACTGCTAGTCCAAATTGTTTCAATGCAGAAAACTTCGTTTTTCCGTGAGGCGAAGTGGCTCCCATGTTGAAAACTCCTGCGCTTAATTGCTCTATAGTTACAGTAGAAGTGTGCGTTTTACCTAAAAAACTATCCAGTAAGCCAACTAAATGTTTTAAACTATATCTAGGAAAACGAGTTCCTCCTTTTTTACCTCTTTTACCTTTTAAATGCTCTGTTCCCATATGTTATTTTATTGCTTTTATTAATTCTTCAAAACCAGATTTATATGAACCGGTAAAATCAGCAAATTTCTTATCTCTGATTAAAGGTGGAAATTTACAATTTGTTAATTTTATTGGTAATACTTTGACTTTCTTTTCTTCAATTTCATCAATTAAGGCGGAATTTAATTCTCTTTCTACCCATTCTGAATTAACCGAATTCTCACTCAATGCTATAACAAAATAGTCTGATTCAATTAAACCTTGATTTATTGCTTTATTAATTGAATCCCCAACTTTTATTTGTTGTTCATCTAACCAAACTAAAACACCTCTTTCTGTTAAATCAGCTGCAAGTTGTCTTATAAATGGTTTGTCTTTTGAGCTATGTGACAGAAATACCACAAGCTCATCCTTTTTTTCAGAATGCCTTAATTTTTTATGATTCAATCCTTCATCGACAAAATCTTCGGCTTGTATCGACATATCTAGTACATTAAGTTGTGAAGCCCATTTAATCAAAGGGTCAAGAGAAGTTTTATTATAGTTTTCAATTTTTTGAACAGTCGCAGCCTTTCTTAAAGAGTTTTCTAAATCTTCTCCAAATTTTAAAAACTGCCTCAAACTTGCTATAAGTGGCATTTTAAAAATTGACTCTTTTAAAACTGCTTTTTTCTGTTCTAAAGAACCTTTAAACGGATATGGAATGTTTAGTTTGTAATAACCTGGTGTTAATTCATTAACCATTCCAATTTGAATACAATTTTTTATTACTTTTCCAGCTGTTCTTGGGTCGATTCCAGAGTATTGTGAAATTTGTCTTATATCTGGTTCATCCAACCAAGAAATTCCATCAAGCACTTCGTAAACTGATGCAATTTTTACAGGTTCAAATCTAACAGAACATTTATTTTCTTTTTTCGTCATATTTGTTTTTAGCTTGTGCCTAACATGCATATAAACCCAATTGCATTTATACCTACTTTATTACTAATTAAATTTACCCCACCAAAAGGCACAGGCAAATACATAATCTCGCTACAATAACCGGGAAGTTGTTAATAGACCTAACAAATATATATTTTATTTTTAAATAACAACAAATTCTTTATAAAAAGCATCTTTATTTTGTTGATATCATATTTTTTTATAATTTGTGCGTTCTAATTTTAAATTTTACCTACTATGCAAAGTAATCAAGAACACCGGGACGCCCCTATGCCCAAAGGTGTTACGTTGCTAACAGACCACGACCTGGCGCAGCTTTTTAAAGTGAGCCTATCCAGTGTGTACCGTTGGCGTAAGCAAGAGCTATTGCCCTATTTTAAAATGGGCAATACGTGCTACTATGTACAAGAAGTAATTGTACCCTTATTAGTAGCTAAAGGCAGCAGAGGCCTGCAAAGGACACCTATAGAAAACCAATAGTGTTTTCTATTTGTATGATTGATTTTAACTCCCTTTTTATATAGCACCCTTGGTTTTTTTTCATACTTTAAACGAAGGGAACCAAAAAACCCACCTGCATAGCAAGTGGGTTTTTATCATGGAGCATACAACAAGCCGTTAGCTTACCGTAACTGCCCCCAGGTAACTACTGGTGGCTGCCAGATTTTCATCGGCTGTTACAAACGTGGCCCATACCTGTACTTCTACCCCGCTATAATAGGCCGGTAAATTAATCGAAGTACTAGCATTACTGCGTAACCCTGCGGGGTCAAACTGTTGGTACAGTTTTAAGGTGGGCGCATATACCACGACAATCAATTTATCTGCGGCATCAGCATTGCCCTGCCCACTGTTATCCGTCCAACTAAGAATTAATTCTTGGTTGGCATCGGCCGTGATGCTCTCATCGGTCAATCCACGTAGATCACCCGGCTAATAAGTACCTTGGGATAATCCATTACATACCCATCACCATCGGGGGTAACGGCTTCAGTTAGGTGATACCCTGTTGCCAGGTTAAAAGGTGACTTATCCCCTTGTTCACTTCCAAAAAACCGTCCCACAATACGTTGAATGGGCGTTAAAAACTGAATAACAGTTTTAAATTTTGCGCGTTGCTGCAGTTGCAGTTCGCTGGGCGTATAATCACCGCGCTGTGGTAAACTGCGCATGATGTTCTTGCCTCTCCAGCGAGCACCTACTACGGTACCTACCTTTCCTGAGAATCCCCCTAGGATTCCTTTTTCAAATTTCGCCATAATCTTGACATTTTAAATTAATAATGATTTGAGTAAGCAATGTAAAACGCAACCCTTTATAAACCAACACCATGAAAGCTATTGACGGCTATTGTTCCGTATAAACGTTTAGTAGCCAATGGAGCTATCACTTGCCATTATGTGACGGTAATTGATGGCGGTTGCATACTCCTGCACCTCTTTGAAGCTCATTGCCAACTTCTCCCTAAAAAATAGGGGTTTTGTTCGGGGATCCTTCGGGGTTACTTCGGGAACGGCTTGTGTCTATTTTCCAAAAATGGACGTTTTGCGAAGAAAGGACGAACAAAGGTGGATGAAAGCCTTTAGTTGTTGTGTTTTAGAATAGATAATAGCAAGTATATATTCAAAGAAGTTAGTTATGGGAAGAATCAACTTCCCTACTTCGGCGGGCTTAGCACAACGCCTCAAGGGAACAAGCTATAAATAAAACTTCCTACTTCCAATTCCCCTACTAAAAAAAACCGCCCCAAGGAATCCTTAAGACGGTTTATAAAATAAAGAAAGCAATGTTAGTGATGCCCTCCAAAACTGTATTGAATACCAAAAGTACCCATCCATTGGTTTTCCATTTGTATACCAGTCACCTCTTGTGCTACAGGAAAGCTGACTTCGACAGCAAAGCGTAGGTTCTTTAAGTTTCCGGTAGGGATATACAGGTTACTGCCTATACCCAAATCTAACTGACTTCTGCCAGAGTTGGCCGTATTAAACAATGGCATCATCATTGGGTTAAGATCTGCATCCATACCGTCTATTTCGCCTGTGGTATAATACCGCAAACTGGTGGAAAAGCTTACATAATCGGAAGCCTTTATAGCACCCCAGCCTACCGCATCAAAGCGATTTCCTAAACTGTAATCTTCGTTGTTTTCTCCTCCACGGAATTTATAGGTAGCTTGTGCACCCCACGAAAATAAATCTGTCTGACCCAAATAGGTTGCCCCTGCAAAGGGATCGAATGTACCGCTTCCTAATTGCATAGGGTATGCCAGTTGGGCATTGTTCATCATAGGGGTATCATCCCGTTGGTCTATATTGCCCGTAGGTAATGAAAGCCCTACATTGGCGTGGATAGATTGACGATCTTGGTTCATTAATTTAATTAAAGCCGATACTGATACATCACCAAATCCGCTGGACTCGGTGGTAAAATCGGCACCCATCTTAGTACGTAAATCCATACTATTACGAATGTAATTGGCCATCGCCATAAGGGTTACGCCATCAGATGGTGCATACATAGCACCCAACATATGCATATCCATTTGCATCTTCTGTGGTGCGACCATAAAGTCATCAAAAATAGCTTCGTTACTAATACCATCGCTTCCTGATAGGTTGCCTTTCATAAACATAGGCATATAGCGATAGGAAATCATAAATTCTCCTTTGTGGTGATAATGATCGCTCATAACGCTTATGGGGGCGTGTCCGTCAGGTCTGGCAGACGTCCATAAGCTATCTTGTGCCACCGCCGTTGTAGCGCATAGCAATAGGGTTCCCAATAGTGGGAATAATATATTTTTCATTGTATGTTTTTAAATGAATTAAATAAAAAAATGTAATGTTTCCGTAGTACTTCGGAAACAGACGAAGGTAATTTAAGACACTTGTGGAGGGGGTGTATCAGGTTGGAGGGAATACTTCTTTACGGAAAACCAATACGTTTGAAAAAATGGTTTTACTTCCGAAGAAGAAGAAAAGATCATTCCTGTAAAAGTTTGACAAATTATAGGGTATTTATCAAATTCAATATGCGGAATACTTTTATCATTTGGGTTAGTCGCGTCATTCGCTTTGGAAAGTTCTTGAGTTAAATGACATTTTCCGTTACACTGCATTTCTGGCTCTTCCTTATTGATACACAACACATTGGCGATATAATCGTAATTTAAGTAATAATCAGCATAAGGTGTAAGCGGGCGCAGTATGGAAAAACAAAAAAAAGTAAGTAACAGTATGCTACCAGATTGCTTCATATTGCTAATTAAAGAAGGTCATTTTTATAGCTGCAAAGATAAACATTGCAAGCAGTAAATGAATTGTTGAACAGGAAAAAATAGTGAAGAAAAGAGAGAATAGAAAAAAGCGTATAGCATGTAAATAATCGAGAGCCTACAACTACTCACTAACGACTACCACCTAAAACATCCCATTTTCATTAACCATGGTATCTGGGGCGGCTTGTCCGAAGTCCCAAAGCTCTACAATTTTTTGATCTTGAAACTTAAAGATATGCATCACGGCCATTTCGGGGCTATCCTGTGGTTTAATGCGGGAATGGATGGAAACCAGATCACCGTCTTCTAGTGCCCGTTGAATTTCGAAGACCTTATTGGGTTGGTCTATAGCAGCTTCTTCCATAGCAACCATTAATGTATGTCCGTCTCCCTTAAAATATGCATTATGATGTTTAAAAGGATTACCCACATACCGCTTAAACGCCTCTCGTGAATTCCCTTTGGCAGCCAATAGTAAAAAGTCCTTTGCGCGTTCTTTGTTAGTGTTCATGGTGTTCTGGTTTAGTTTAATAGATAATAGTGCTACACAAATATAGATGTTTCTTACTAAGAGAGAAGAGAATATAGAGGGTAGAGATTAGAGGATAGAGGGTAGAGTTTTATTAATTCCCCTACTTCGGCAAGTTCAGCACATCGCCTTGCGGGGGGCTACGGGGGTGTTACTTTGTGAATTTGAAAAACAAAACGTTGTAAACACCCCTAAAGTCCCCTCAAGGGGACATGCTTGTTTCACTCCCCCCTTGAGGGGGGCTACGGGGGTGTTCTACACAATTATATTTTTCACTATCTTGCTATACACCCATGAGAAACAGAATAATTCCATACAATCCTAAGCTAAAAGAGTATGCACGGCATCTTCGGAAGAATAGCACACTCACTGAAATTATTATATGGAAACTTCTTAAGAATCGTTCTTTTGGTGTACAATTTCATAGACAAGTTCCATTGTTAGAATATATAGTTGATTTCTATTGCCATGAACTACATCTAGCTATTGAAATTGATGGGAATAGCCACGAGTACAAATATGATTACGATATTTCTCGTCAAGGGATATTAGAGTCTCACGGACTCTCCTTTCTTCGCTTCACTGATTTTGAAGTAAAAAAAGATATGTTTTCAGTAGAAATGATTATTGGGGAAAAGGTTAATGAGCTTTCTGAGTTACACCCCTAAAGTCTTACTTCGATAAACTCAATACACCGCCTCAAAGGGACATGCTTGTTCCTCCCCTACCTCAATAAAACTCAGCATAGCGTCGCAAAGAGACTAACACAAAGATGTTTGAGTGAAATTGCAGACGCGAAAGCGACTGCAATTTTGTATCGAAAACACCGGCTTAACAATACGTCTTCTATTCATTCTACAAAAATTACGTAATTATACGTATTGCAGTAATAGGTTAATAGCTATACTTTAGCCTATGAGTTAAATTAACATTGTTGATTAAATACTAGAACTAGTTTATAAGTTACTAGTTACTACTAGTTTTTATGGTAAAGCCCAGAGTGTGATGTCTCTGGGCTTTTTTTATGGTAAGAATTTATATTTTTTTGAGGGAGGTTAAGGAGGTGTATAAAATGAATTTTAAAAGTAGCACACTCCTCTTATGTAATTGAGATTTAAACTTCATTCTCACAAGCTAATTACTTCGCTTTAATTAGCCTTTCACCCTTATAAATCAACATTTTACGTAGTATTACGTATTTTAAACACCTACGAAATAACTTATTTTTACACACGTAACTAAACCAAATAATAATATGAAAACCTTTACAGAAATATTACAGTTCGTTCTATTAAAATTAAAAAAAGAGTTAATACTAGTCTTAGTATGTTTAGTAGGAGGAGTAGCTGAAGGAAACGCACAAGAATGTGATCTTTTATCATCCGAATGGGAAAACCCCAGCCCAAGTACAGTTATATATAATTTTGCAGGTGGTCGTGCAACTGGGATACCTGATCCCGCAAATTCTACAAACTCTACAGATGCAAAAACAGTTTATGAAGGGCATACTTCTCCTAATCCTGGAGTTACTACAATAGGCGCTGTACAAATAGGATTAGGGTTTCTTATTGATGGTAATAACAATATTGAGTTTGACATACAAGTATATGATGATAATGCAGGAAAGCCTGGTGTTTTGTTAGGTGGAGTTACAGGGCTTTCTCCTTCTCAATTTAATATTTCTTCTAATAGTTATAATACTATTACAGTAGTTTTGTCCACTTCTCCTATACCAACCACAAGTAGATTCTATATAGGAGTAACAATGCACCCTGGAGATGACACAGATCAATTGATAATACAAGCTAATGCAAATGGACAAGGGAACGGAGATGGGTCTAATAGTATTACTACTACTGGTTATGGAAACGAAAAATTCTTATCTGTTTATGGTATAGATATTGATTTGAAAATTTTACCAAAACTAGGCGTATATGAAGACGCTTCATTTTCATATAATGCCAATAGTTACTGTACAAATAATACTGACCCTATTCCTACAATTACAGGAGATACAGGAGGTACTTTTAGTAGTACCCCTGCAGGACTTTCTATTAATACAACCACAGGAACAATAGATGTTTCTAATAGTACTGCTAATACATATACCATAACTTATACAACTGGAGGTCCTTGTCCTAATACCGAAGACCAAACAGTAACAATAAACAATGATATTCCAGTTATAACATGTCCTAGTGATCAAAATGAAACTTTAGATACTAACTGTGAATTTACATTACCAGATTATACTGGTTTAGCAACAGCTACAGATGGATGTAGCACACCTACTATAACGCAAGTGCCAGCTCCAGGAACAACCATTTCTAGCACACAAACCATCACGCTAACAGCAGATGATGGAGATGGAAATACAGTACAATGTACGTTTGATGTAATTTTAACAGATTTAACACCTCCCGTAGCTAATTGTGTAGCTCCGTTTACCGTTCAGCTTAATGCTAATGGACAAGCTTCTATTACAGCTTCTGATATCAACGATGGTTCAACTGATAATTGTGGCATTGATACAACTAGTATTGATATTACTGATTTTGATTGTTCTAACGTTGGTGATAATACCGTTACTTTAACCGTAACCGATGTTAATGGAAATAGCAGTACGTGTTCTACTACAGTTACTGTTGAAGATACTATTAATCCAACTACTAACTGCGCTGCTCCTTTTTCCGTGCAGCTTGATGCTAATGGACAAGCTTCTATTACAGCTTCTGATATCAACGATGGTTCTACAGATAATTGTGGCATTGATACAACTAGTATTGATATTACTGATTTTGATTGTTCTAACGTTGGAGATAATACCGTTACTTTAACCGTAACCGATGTTAATGGAAATAGCAGTACGTGTACAACTACAGTAACTGTTGAAGATACTATTGCTCCGGTAGCTAATTGTGTGGCTCCCTTTTCTATTCAATTAGATACTAACGGACAGACTTCTATTACAGCCGCTGATATCAACGATACTTCTACAGATAATTGTGGTATTGATACCACTTCTATTGATGTAACGGATTTTGATTGTTCTAACGTTGGTGACAATACGGTTACTTTAACCGTAACCGATGTGAACGGAAATAGCAGCACCTGTACTACAACTGTGACGGTTGAAGATTCTATCGCGCCTACTATCGTATGTGCTATGGATACTATGGCCAGTACTGATCCGGGGGATTGCTTTGCAACGGTAAGTTTTCCAAATCCAGTAGCTTTAGATAATTGCTCTGTAGATTCGATCGTTCAAACAGCTGGCCTACCTTCTGGTAGTCAGTTCCCAGTTGGGGTTTCGACTGTTGAGTTTACCGCTACCGATGCCAGTGGCAACACCAGTATTTGTACCTTCGATATTACTGTTGAAGACAACGAAGCTCCTATTGCTGTGTGTGAAAATATCACCATTCAGTTAGATGAATTTGGCTTAGCTTCTATTACAGCTGCTGAGCTAGACGGTGGGTCTACTGATGCTTGTGGTGTGGATTCCATTGCTATCGATCAAGATACTTTTGATTGTTCTAACGTGGGTGATAATAATGTAACCTTGACAGTAACCGATGTCAACGGAAATGTTTCAACTTGTATCGCAATCGTTACTGTTGAAGATGTAACCGCTCCTGAAGTGGTTTGTCAAAATATCACCGTTCAACTAGATGCTACTGGTACCGT
>Ga0209344_10000858_pt1 | contig 45616 bp, 35 predicted proteins | sample Cruoilmetagenom6_FD_187293 | JGI IMG/M metagenome (GOLD analysis project Ga0209344, IMG submission 187293) | Oil polluted marine microbial communities from Coal Oil Point, Santa Barbara, California, USA - Santa Barbara Oil Seep Sample 6 (SPAdes)... | ecosystem: Environmental > Aquatic > Marine... | reverse complement strand
CAAACAGACCTTCGCACTATGCAAGGTGAAAGAGCAGTAGATGTTTCATCACTTGCTTCTGGAGTTTACATGGTACAGATTATTGGTGACAACGCAAGCACTGTGAAGCGCTTGATTAAAGAATAATTTTCTTCATAAATAATTTAAACTTGAAGGCCTTCTTATGGAAACATAAGGAGGCTTTTCTATTTTGAAATATTCTGGCGCCATGGAATAGTCAAAAAAAGAGTACTTTTAAAATCTAAAAAAATTAACTTTATGTTACCGTGGCATCAATATTTAATGGGAGTGCTTTATATACTCGCAGGAATGAATCACTTTAGAAAACCAAAATTATATGAACGTATTATGCCTCCATATATTCCTGCACATACTACGGCGGTTATGTTAAGCGGTGTCGCAGAAATGGTTTTGGGCTTTATGATATTGAATAAAAATACACAGGAAGAAGCTGCCTGGGGAATTATTGCAATGCTTTTCGCTTTTATACCGGTACACATCTATATGCTCCAAAATGAAAAAGTAGCAATGAATTTACCTAAATGGCTGCTCATTTTGAGGCTTCCATTGCAATTTGGGCTAATGTATTGGGCATATATATACACCTAATGGAAGAGGCTGTGATTAACTAAAAACATTATTTAAAACTTCGGCCAAACGTATTCCACCCTTTTGAAGTTGAAATCGCAAAACATCCATATATTCATACATATACCCGTAACCTAGTTTTTCGCCAATTTCGGTATTTCCATAAATGTTTTCGCAAAGCGCACGACTTTCATACATCCAATCCAAAACAGAACCTTTTTTTATAGCTTCAACTTGTGGTTTAGTGAGCACATCAGTATTTACAGCAAGTTCGGTATAGGACATATCGTAAAAATCTAACATTTTGGAATCCCAAACCGTATGGAGATTGGTACCATCGCTAAACCAGCGTACCTGAAAATCATTACCACCTTTATCATCTTCCAAACCAATGTGCAAGGGTTGGTGCAGATCGCCCATAAAATGGACTAACATTTTTAGATAAAAAATCTTTTCTTCCGTTGGGGAATTATTGTTTTTTAAAACAGAAATGCATTTTTCAATTCCCTGAATAATATCACCATTTTCATTACGGTGATGGGCTTCATACTTTTCGCCGAAAGGGAAATTTACATAGTGCCACGGTTTGTACCCATCATATTGCCGGTCACTTTTAATATCATCAGCATAATTCGCTACAAATGCGAGGGAATGACCATTCAGCAATTTTGAAATTTCCTTTTCTGTTTTTTTGTTTAAATATTTTTCGGCTATTTCACCTACAACCCTATGTCCGGTTTTTCCCCAGTCTTCTGCAGCAATAATACCGTTTGAAAGTAAACAGGTAAAAAGCACAATCATTATTTTTTTCATTATTGATAGTTTTAACATTGAGATAAGTCGTCAATTTCGGCAAAGATAACATCCCTAATTTCAAAACTGATTTAAAACTTTTCAAATACTAAAAAAAACAACTCATTATAAATAATTACATTTATATAAGCTTGAAATATTCATATTAAACATAAAAGCAATATAAACCAGATTTGACTGTTAAAACATAACTACTGAATTGTCAAGTAAAATACACAATACATGAAAAATACGCTTGTACTCTTTTTTTTCTTCTTCGGAATAATAGCAACGGCCCAAAACAAAAAATATAATTCTGAAGATTTAAGCATCACTCCCCTAATTGATGGTACCTTAATGGTTCCGGAAAAAACCGAAAAACCACCTCTTGCAATAATAATAGGCGGTAGCGGTCCGACTGACAGGAATGGCAATCAGCAAATGGTGGTAAACAATTCCATAAAATTTTTAGCCGAAGGTTTATATGATAACAATATTGCATCATTCAGATATGACAAAAGAATTGTAAAGCAAATGAAAATGCGTGCTTTGAATGAAAAAAACATTCGTTTTAATGACTTTATTGAAGATGCTACGGCCGTACTCAACTATTTTAAGAAAGATGAACGCTTTTCAAAAGTCTACATCATCGGCCACAGTCAAGGCTCACTTGTGGGGATGGTGGCTGCGCAGCAAGCCGCAGATGGGTTTATTTCCATTGCGGGTGCCGGACAGGAAATTGATGATGTAATTATAGACCAACTTGCCAACCAAGCCCCAGGGCTAGTAGATAATGCCCGCACATCTTTTGACGATTTAAGAGCAAATGGGGTTGCCCTTAATTACAGTCCTGGCTTAGCTTCAATTTTTAGGAAAGAAATTCAGCCTTTCATATTCACTTGGATGCAGTATGATCCCAAGGTTGAAATTACAAAACTCAACATTCCAGTCTTAATCGTTAATGGTGATAAGGATATTCAAGTACAGGTTTCTGAAGCAGAATTATTAAAAAACGCAAAACCTGATGCAACATATGCAATCATTGAAAACATGAATCATGTTTTAAAAGAAATTGAAGGGAATGATCTGGAGAATAGCAAGTCTTACAATATTTATAATCTGCCCGTAGCTCCTAAATTAATTTCAGTTATTAGTGATTTTATCAAAAAATAATACAAATTAAAAAATAATTGTATTTTGCGTCAAAACCATCAAAATGCAGGATACAACTACTGAAATAATAAGGGACACCACTCCCCTTTTTACCAACGATACTATTGTTTTTGGAATATTGATGATAGCCCTGGGCTTCATTTTTTACACCTCTTCTCGCGAAGAAGGTTTTTGGAAAAAATTCTATGGAGTCGTCCCTGCACTTTTTATGGCCTATTTTCTTCCTGCATTGCTGACTACAGCAGGAATTATTTCGCCAGATTGGACTTCCGTTTCTGAAACTGGCGAAGCTTCTAAAGGAAGTACTAGTCTATACTATATGTCCAGCCGTTATTTATTACCCGCCGCGATGGTGCTAATGACGCTGAGCATCGATTTAAAAGGCGTTCTCAACTTAGGGCCTAAAGCCTTGATAATGTTTTTTGCAGGAACGATAGGGATTGTACTTGGGGGACCGTTGGCAGTTTTGATAGTTGGAAGTATCCATCCCGAGGCTGTGGGCGGTGAAGGTGCCGATGCCGTATGGCGGGGACTCTCTACACTTGCAGGAAGCTGGATTGGCGGAGGTGCCAACCAAACGGCAATGCTTGAAATTTACGGTTACAACCAAAAATTGTATGGCGGGATGGTATTTGTGGATATTGTAGTAGCAAACATTTGGATGGCCATCATTCTCTTCGGAATTGGGAAATCTGCAAGAATTGATAGATGGTTGAAAGCAGATACTTCAGCAATAGAAAGTTTGAAGGACAAAGTTTCAGATTATGCCAAAAGCGTAGATAGAAACCCCACTTTGACCGATTTGATGATTTTGGCAGCCATTGCTTTCGGAACGGTAAGTTTTGCACATTTCGGAGCCGATTGGTTAAGTGCCTATTTTACATCGGTAGTAGATAGTATTCCAAAAGGAATAACGCGAAATATATTTACTTTTTTGGATTCCAGTTTCTTTTGGATGATAACCATAACCACAATTATTGGAGTGCTTCTTTCTTTTACAAAACTAAGAGCTTATGAAGGTGCGGGCGCTAGCAAGTTTGGAAGTGTATTTATTTACATTTTGGTAGCGAGTATAGGAATGAAAATGGACTTGACGCTTATTTTCGACAATATGTGGCTTATTGTTATAGGTCTGGTTTGGATGGCCGTACACGCAGGTATTATGATTTTGGTAGCAAAGATGATTCGCGCACCCTATTTCTTTTTGGCCGTGGGAAGCCAAGCAAACGTTGGTGGAGCGGCTTCGGCACCTATAGTTGCTTCTGCTTTTCACCCTTCACTGGCAACGGTTGGGGTTCTTTTGGCTGTGTTTGGCTATGCCATTGGTACAGTAGCTGCGATTTTATGTACGGTTTTGATGCAATTGGCTTCAGGCGCATAAAAATTCTAAAAAAAATATCATCTTTGCACCTTCAAAAATCTCAATTGCTATTGGCTTAGGTTTGTCCTTTAAAAAAATATAAGATGCGCTATATTCTTTCCCTTACCATAATCTTCCTTACGTTGCTAAGTTGTTCCACAGATACGGAAACGATGAATCTTACCGGAACAGTGAAAGGACTTAAAAAGGGCACGTTACTACTACAGAAATTTGAAGACACGGTATTGGTTACCGTAGATTCTGTAATCGTTGACGGAAATTCAAGTTTTTCCTTTTCTGAAAAAGTGGAAAGTCCTGAAATTTATTATTTATATGTAAGGCTTAAAGATGGTAGTCTTCGGGACGACCGAATTACATTTTTTGCTGAAAATGGAGAATTGAATATCGAAACGAAATTGGAAAATTTTGGCAGTGCCGCAACAGTAAAAGGCTCCGCAAACGATAGTATTTTAAAGGAATATGACAAACTGAAGCAACGTTACGTGGCAAAAAATCTTGAATATATTGAACAACGTTTCAAAAAAGGAAAGAAAAATAACGATTCATCAGAAATAGATTTAAACAGAAAACAACAAGCGCTTATATCGAGTAAATATTTAACTACAATCAATTTTGCGCTAAACAATAAAGATTATGAAGTAGCGCCCTACTTGATTTTGAGCGAGGCCTATAATTCAAATATCAAATACTTGGATACTGTCTATAATTCATTGGCGCCAAAAATAAAAGACTCCAAATACGGTAAGGAATTGGAGTCTTTTATTGTAAAGCGTAAAAAGGAAGATACTATACTATAATGCGTTTATCTTATCTATAAGCTTTCTGCCGCGTTCCTCAAGTTCAGTATTTACTGCTTTAAAATGTTTCTTTTTATCTTCCACATCCTTTTGGTTTACTTTTGTAATTAGCTCATCAAAAGTTACAATTGCTTCATCAATAATTGCTTCAGCCTTTTTGTTGTCTTTATCTGGATTGGTTAGCTCCCAAATGTAAACTGCTTCAATAATATCACCCAAGACATAGTTAATGTCTTTTTTTAAATCTCTTACGTTTGCCATAATTTTCCCGCTAAGGCGGTATTTTTTAATTAATTGTGAATTTTTATAATTTCGGCAAAGGTACGAACAATTAAGGAATGTACACTTCTAAAAATGATGCTGAATTGGTACTGAATTTGAGCTCTGGCAATTGTGCAGGAATCAGGATAGTTTCTCCCATTTTAATTTCTTCTGAAAAATCGTCAGATTCCAGTACTGCGTTTCCTTCTATGCACATATATACGGTAAAAGAAGGGATATCTTTTAGGTTTCGGATGTAATTTTTAGAAAGCACGAGTTTGTTTACGGTAAAAAAATCTGTTGTACTGATAAGACTGGGTGAATTTTTTACTGGGGAATAAGCAATTTTGGAGTTTGATTGGTTAAACTTAATTGCCCCTAAAGCTAAATCAGTATGCAATGCACGCATTTGGCCATTAGTATCGGGCCTATCCCAATCATAAATACGATAGGTGATATCTGAAGTTTGTTGAATTTCAGCCAAAAGCACTCCTGCTCCTATGGCATGAACGGTTCCAGGCTTTAAAACAAAAGCGTCATCTTTATTTATTGGTATGGTATTCAAGATTTCGGTAATTTTGCCTTTAGAGAGATAATGAACATACTGCTTTTGGTTAATCTCTTTATTGAATCCCACTATAAGCTTGCTGTCGTTTTCCACATTCAAGATATACCACATTTCAGTTTTTCCGAAGGAATTATGCCTTTCTTTAGCTAAAAAATCGTCAGGATGAACTTGAACGGAAAGATCTTCACGAGCATCAATAAACTTGAATAGTAATGGAAATTGATTCCCAAATTCTTGATAGACTTTTTCTCCAACCAGTTTTTCTTTATAATTTTTCAATATCCAATTGAGCGTATGTCCTTTTAAGGGGCCATTTGCAATTTCAGAAATACTATCTTCCACCCCTGAAATCTCCCAACTTTCTCCCACATTTCCTTTGGCAGTTTTGTGGAATAGCTTTTGTAATTTATTTCCTCCCCACACTTTTTCTTTCAGTATAGGGGAGAATTTTAAAGGATATAATGGAGGTAATGTAATCATTGATTACCGTTATAGAAAACAAAGTTACGTGGCGTTTCATAGAGTTTCACTGAAATACCATATTTTGAATCAATCCGCATCCTGATTTTGTTCCAGATCACAACAGCTATATTTTCTACGGTGGGATTAAGATCTTTAAATTCGGGGACTTCTATGTTTAAATTTTTGTGATCAAAGGAATCTTCAACTTCTTCTTTAATAATATTACTTAAAATTTTAAGATCAATCAAAAAGCCTGTCTTTGGGTCAATTTCCCCAGAAATTCCAACTTCCAACTCATAATTATGACCGTGATAATGGGGATTACTACATTTCCCAAACACTTCAAGGTTTTTAGCATCGTCCCATTCTTTTCTGAAAAGTCTGTGGGCGGCGTTAAAATGTGCTTTTCTATAGACGGTAAGGCTCATATAAGTAAGTGTTGGTAAAATTTATCAAAAATAATTTTAAACCATGCAGTATAAATTTCTGGGTTGACTTGAATATCTTTTTTTACTTCTTCCAAGCCAATCCATTTCCACGCTGCTACTTCGTCTGGATTGATATCGGGAGTTCCATCAAAGCTTCCCACAAGAATATGGTCCAGTTCGTGCTCTGTGAGACCATTGTCAAAAGGTGCTTTATAAATGAAGGAAGTTGTTTCCTTTAAACCTGTGACAAAACCCATTTCTTCATAAAGTCTTCTTTTTCCAGCATCCAGCGAAGATTCGCCATCTCGCTGATGGCTGCAGCAAGTGTTGGTCCAAAGCCCTGGAGAATGATATTTATGAACGGCACGTTGTTGTAACATCAGTTCCTTTTTCGCATTAAAAATAAACACTGAAAATGCCCGGTGTAGAACCCCTTTTTCATGGGCTTCCTGTTTGGGCATTAACCCAATTTTCTCATCCTTTTCATTAACGAGGATTACCTTTTCTTCTTCCATTAATAGCCCTTTGGGTTCAAAAGTACGAAAAGGGAAAACGTTTTAAAAGCAAAAAGCGCCCAATAGCAAGTATTGAACGCTTCTTATTATTTAATTTGGTTAATCTAATTCTTTATTATGAACATGGAGCGTCTATTAAGCTGATGTTCTTCGGCAGTACAAGGCACTCCATTTGTACAATTGTTAACTAATTGTGATTCTCCATATCCTTTGGCAGTAAGTCTACTGGCGTCAATGCCTTTACCTACTAACCACTTAAGTGTAGATTGTGCGCGACGCTCTGAAAGAGCCATATTGTAACTGTCATTACCACGTGAATCTGTGTGCGATTCAATATGAATAATTAACTCTGGGTATTCTCTCATGGCCGCTAGAATTTTAGCCAGTTCTATTTCAGCATCGCGACGGATGTTTGATTTATCAAAATCGAAATAGATTGGTTGTAAGTTCAATTTACAGCCTAAATCATTGGGAGGGCATGGGCCAATTCTTTCCAGTGGAAGCGGTACATCCACAGTACCGGAGAGCATTGGAGTTTCAATCATTTTTTCATAAGGGTTGTATCCTTCTTTTACTCCCCTTACTGTATACTGTGTTCCACAATCACCAACAAAACTATAGGTTCCGTCATTTTGAGCTGTGGTTTGACTTACCAATTGATTGTTTTCATCAAGTAAGCTCACTTGTGTTCCAGGCAACGGGTCTTTCGTTTCTTTGTCAAAAACTTTACCTTGTATGATAATTGAACAAATTTCTTTTACCAAATAAATATCGTCATCAATACTACCCCTATCTCCCCCTCTATTTGAGGCTACGTAACCTATGCGATCGTCTTCGTTAATGATAAAGCCGAAATCATCTTGGGCACTATTTGTGGGAGCGCCTAAATTTGTTATTGTTCCAGGTTTTCCTTCATTATCAAGTGGAGTTACAAATATATCATAACCTCCAAGGCCTGAGCGACCATCGCTGGAAAAGTAAAGATTATTAGCATCACTTATAAAAGGAAAAGACTCTCTAGCTTCTGTATTTATTTCAGGTCCTAAGTTTACGGGGGATCCGTACTTATCGTTGCCCAGGATATCAACATACCAAAGGTCAGACATACCAGATGTACCTGGCATATCGGAAGAAAAATACAATTTTTTTCCATCTGGGCTTAATGCGGGGTGTGCCACAGAATATTCTTTACTGTTAAAAGGAAGCTCAACAATATTTGTCCAATTATGATCTCCGGTTTTTGTGGCTTTATAAAGCGACAATCTCAAGGTCTTAAACTTCTTATTAGATTTATCAAGACCCTTTTTTCCTTCCAAATAAGTATTTCTGGTGAAATAAATGGTTTTTCCATCTTTAGAGAAAGTAGCTGTAGATTCATTGTAGGCGGTATTTATATCACCTCCTAACTTCATAGGATTGCTCAATTCACCTTTAGGTGCTCTATCAGCTATAAAAAGATCTAAATATGGTTCTTGGTTCCATTCATTTATTTTGGCACCGGTTGAGTTTCCTGCTGAAGTAAATACTATTTTATCCTTTCCGTAAAACGTTGCGCCAAAATCTGAATTTGATGAATTGACTGAAACTTTATCAATAACAAAATCCCTTTCTTTAAAAACAGTGCTTTTCAAATAATTAGGATCGTCCTCATAGGTTTTTATTACTAGTCCACTGCCTCCTTTGGCAATGTAATCTTTTAAAAGTGCATCAGATTCAGCATATTTTCCTAAGCTTTTTAAAGATTGTGCCGCCCGGTAATAATACTCTGCTTCGGTTTGATCTGGAAATTGGTTTACAAGTTTATCATACCACTTTGCAGCATTTGTGTAATCACTGTTAAAATAATATGTGTCACCCAGGTTCTTAAATATTTCAGCAGATTCATATCCGTCTTCAACTACCTTTAAATATATTTCGCGGGCATCTATGTAGGCAAACTTATCAAACTCTTTGTTTGCTTTTTTAATATCCTTTTTTTGTGAAAAGGTATTACTGGTGGTAAAGACCACCATTGCGATTATAAATATGTTACGTACTATTGTATTCATAGTCTTTATTTTTTAGAAGAATCTTGGTGTTAGCACTCGTTCTGGTCTGTTAAACAATTCAAAGCGAAGCATAACTTCATAAGAACCATCGCTGTAAGCTTCAATATCTGTTGTTTGGTAATCATAAGCAAAGCCTATGAAAATATTGTCTGTAGCTTGAAAGCCAACCAGTCCGCTCATTGCAGCACTCCATCTGTATGCTGCTCCGAGGGTAACTTTGTCATATAATAAAAAGTTTGCCGACACATCTGCCTGTAAAGGAGAACCACTTACCATTTTAAAAAGGGTTGCGGGCTTAAACTTTAGATTATCGCTAAGGTCAAACACATAACCCGCAATAAGGAAATAGTGCATACGTTCTGCAGCGGTTGTTTCAACTTGCGTATTTTCTATACTGCCCGTGTCAAAATGTTTGGTGGTTAAAAAGTTTGGAACAGAAAGACCTGCATAAAACTTTTCGGTATTATAATAAATACCTGCACCTATTTGCGGTTGCAGTTTATTGTCTACATTATTTTCTTCAAAATAGGGGTCGTTATCATCCAAGATGTTCAATTTATTAAAATCTACATCCAAGATATCGAGTCCTGCTTTAAGACCGAATGAAACTTTGCCCGTTTCTGAAGTATTAATGCTATAAGAATAGTCTATATTAAAGTTTGTTTCGACTGCCGGTCCAATTCTATCATTTACTATAGATAGGCCTAGCCCCATATTGCTTGCAATTGGTGAATTTACTGTGAAGGTACCCGTATTAGGGGCTCCATCACCAAAATTTACCCATTGGGTTCGGTATAGCAGACCAATACTTAAGGCTTCACGATTTCCGGCATATGCAGGGTTTACCACCTGCGTATTGTACATATATTGCGTGTACTGTGGATCCTGCTGCGCTTTACTTGAAAACGTGCCAAGTAAAATCAAAATTAGTAGCGTTAGATAACTGTGTTTCATAGTTATGTATTTTAATCCTGGGAGGGAATTTCCTCCCAGGAATTTTTTTGATTTTCTATCTGTTAATATATAAGTAACCTGTATAATCTGCCTTGCCTGGATTATCTGCCGGGAAGGTAAGAATATAGAAGTATGTTCCTGTTGGCAGTTCTTCGTTCTGTTGAACAGTTACACGTCCTTCAGAAATACCCCTGAACACATTCTGTTTACCATCTGAGCCGCCGTAACCGTTAGTTTCAAAGACGAGTACGCCCCATCGGTTGAATATCTTCACGTTATTATTTGGCCAGTTCTCAATTCCAACTATTTGGAAATAATCGTTAAGTCCATCTCCGTTCGGTGTAATACCGTTGAATATTTCAAAGGTTGTATCCAATACGAAAGGAAGTGTTACAACTGTTGGATCATCAGGTTCACCATCACCGTTATTATCGGTATTGGTTAAATCTGTTGGATCATCAGACTCATCTTCAACGATAGTTCCTTCACTATCTTCTCCAGTTACGGTAGCTTGGTTCACTACTTCACCATTTCCTATATCTTGATCGTTGATAGTATAGGTTGCTGTAAATGTAGTACTGTCTACCTCACCTGGCTCCAATTCTGCAATTGGTCCTCCGAAGATTTCAATACCGGGTAATGGATCCGTAATAACAATATTGTACAAAGTCACATCTCCAGTATTGGTTACGGTAAATGTATATGATATTGTTTCTCCAACATTTGCCGAACCATTTCCATCCTCATCGTTGAACACACCTGTTTTTTCAAGTGAAATCGAAGGGTTTGAAACTACGTTACAAACATCTACTATGGTTGGGTCATCTTCTGTATAACTATTATTGTCAGACAGATCTGTTACCACATCCCCGTTAGGAGCAATACCTTCTGCAGTAGCTTGGTTTTCCACAAGGCCTGCATCAACATCAGCTTGAGTGATTGTATATACAGCGGTAAAGGTTGTTGTATCCTCTTCTCCTGCGATCAAATCAATCGGTCCACCAACAACCGCCACTAATGGATCTGTTATTATTATGTTGGTCAATGCAACATTTCCTGTATTCTTAACACTGAAGGTGTAGAGAATAGTTTCACCAAGATCGGCACAGCCATCACCATTTTCATCATTTGGAACTCCCACTTTTATCAATGCTATTGCAGGATTTTGGCAAAGTTCTGTAATCGTTGGATCATTTTCAACTTCACTATTATCATCAGATAGATCACTTACTGAATTTCCAGAAGGATCAGTACCTGTTGCTGTAGCTTGGTTTTCAACAAATCCAGCATCTATGTCAGCTTGTGTAATTGTATAAGAAGCTGTAAAAGATGTTCCGTCAGTAATACCTGGGGCCAATGTTATTGGTCCTCCTATTACACTCACCAATGGGTCTGTTACGGTTATATTTGATAATGTAATGTTACCAAGGTTGAAGACTGTGAAGCTATATTCAATAGTCTCACCTACATCTGCACAACCATTTCCATTTGTATCATCAACAACTCCAGTTTTAATAAGAGCTATTACTGGGTTTTGGCATAGTTCAATTATAGTAGGATCATCCTCAAGCACACTACTTTCATCAGAAAGGTCCGTTACAACAGTAGCATCAGGAGCAGTACCTTCCGCTGTAGCTTGGTTAATTACTTCGCCAGCGTCTATATCAACCTGTGTGATTGCATAATTTCCTGTATATACCCAAGTTTCAGTAACATCAAGTTCTCCGTCTCCGTCAGTGTCTCCTGTGGGACCAGTGATTGTAGCAATCAATGGATCCGTTACAGTTACATTACTCAAGCTCACATTCCCTTCATTGGTAACAGTAAATGTATAGCTAATAGTTTCATCCACATCTGCACAGTTATTCTGGTTCTCATCATTAAAGATTCCAGTTTTAACTATTGCAATGGCAGGATTTTGACACAGTTCAACAATTGTTGGATCATCTTCAAGAACACTACTTTCATCTGAAAGATCAGAAACAGGATTGCCCATTGGATCATTACCTTTTGCTGTTGCTTGGTTAACTACCTGACCCGCATCTATATCATCTTGCGTTATTGAATAATTACCTGTGTAAATCCAAGTTTCAGTAACATCAAGCTCTCCATCACCATCAGTGTCGCCACTATCTGGTCCTGCAATTGGTCCTCCTAATAATGGATCAGTCACTTCAACAGAACTTAGACTCACGTTTCCTTCATTGGTAACAGTGAAAGTGTAGCTGATAGTCTCATCCACATCTGCACAATCATTTTGGTTCTCATCATTGAAGATTCCAGTTTTCACGATTGCAATAGCAGGATCTTGACACAGTTCAACAATTGTTGGATCATCTTCAAGAACACTACTCTCGTCCGATAAGTCGCTCACCACTGTAGCATCAGGTGCTGTACCCTCAGCTGTAGCTTGGTTTTTCACTAATCCAAGATCAATATCGTCTTGTGTTATTACATAAGTTCCAGTAAATACCCAAGTTTCAGTAACGTCAAGCTCTCCATCACTATCAGTGTCACCTGTGGGGCCAGTGATTGTAGCAATCAATGGATCGGTTACGGTTACATTACTTAGGCTCACATTCCCTTCATTTGTTACTGTGAAAGTATAACTGATAGTCTCATCCACATCCGCACAATCATTTTGGTTCTCATCATTGAAGATTCCAGTTTTCACGATTGCAATGGCAGGGTTTTGACAAAGTTCTATTACAGTCTCATCATCAGTGGTAGTAGTTGATCCAGATAAATCACTTACCGTACTTTGATCAGGAGCAGTACCTGTTGCAGTTGCTTGATTAACAACTTCACCATCATCAATATCATCTTGAGTAATTGTATAAGTTCCTGAATAAATCCAAGTTTCAGTAACATCAAGTTCTCCGTCACCGTCAGTATCACCACTATCTGGTCCTGCAATAGGTCCTCCTAACAATGGATCATCAACAATAATATTACTCAAGCTCACATTCCCTTCATTTGTTACTGTGAAAGTGTAGCTGATAGTCTCATCCACATCCGCACAATCATTTTGGTTCTCATCATTGAAGATTCCAGTTTTCACGATTGCAATGGCAGGGTTTTGACAAAGTTCTATTACAGTCTCATCATCAGTGGTAGTAGTTGATCCAGATAAATCACTTACCGTACTTTGATCAGGAGCAGTACCTGTTGCAGTTGCTTGATTAACAACTTCACCATCATCAATATCATCTTGAGTAATTGTATAAGTTCCTGAATAAATCCAAGTTTCAGTAACATCAAGTTCTCCGTCACCGTCAGTATCACCACTATCTGGTCCTGCAATAGGTCCTCCTAACAATGGATCATCAACAATAATATTACTCAAGCTCACATTCCCTTCATTTGTTACTGTGAAAGTGTAGCTGATAGTCTCATCCACATCCGCACAATCATTTTGGTTCTCATCATTGAAGATTCCAGTTTTCACGATTGCGATAACTGGGTTCTGGCAGATAACAACAACGGTCTCTCCGTCCGCCGTAGTGGAGGTTGGGTGTGAGTCATCGGATACCGGAGTATTTGATGGGTTCATTGCAAGTCCGTTGACTGCTGCTTGGTTGGTTACCTCGCCTGCGTCAACATCTGACTGCGTTACTGTATAGGTCGCCGTGTATTCCCAAATCTCATCAAGTCCAAGGATACCGTCTGAACCGGTGTCGCCCGTTGGGCCATTGATTGCAGAAAGGCCTACCAATGGATCGGCCACAACTACATTGTCTATGGAAACATTGCCCTCGTTGGTCACTGTAAAGGTATAGGTGATAACATCGCCTTCCGCTAGGTCAACACAACCATTGTTGCCCGGTACCTGATCGCTCGATTTTACGATCGCGATGTCCGCGCTCTGGCAGATAACAACAACGGTCTCTCCGTCCGCCGTAGTGGAGGTTGGGTGTGAGTCATCGGATACCGGAGTATTTGATGGGTTCATTGCAAGTCCGTTGACTGCTGCTTGGTTGGTTACCTCGCCTGCGTCAACATCTGACTGCGTTACTGTATAGGTCGCCGTGTATTCCCAAATCTCATCAAGTCCAAGGATACCGTCTGAACCGGTGTCGCCCGTTGGGCCATTGATTGCAGAAAGGCCTACCAATGGATCGGCCACAACTACATTGTCTATGGAAACATTGCCCTCGTTGGTCACTGTAAAGGTATAGGTGATAACATCGCCTTCCGCTAGGTCAACACAACCATTGTTGCCCGGTACCTGATCGCTCGATTTTACGATCGCGATGTCCGCGCTCTGGCAGATTAAAACTGTAACTGTATTACTGTTAGCGTCTCTATGCCCCAAAGCTGTATCACCTTCTACGGTTGCAATATTCACTACTGAACCAAAATCTATATCGAACTGTGTAATCGTATATGATGCATTATATGTCCAAACTTCACCTACATTTAATATTCCGTCAAGATTAACGTCTCCCATTGCAGGCCCAGCAATTACACCACCAAGCTTAGTATCGTTTACAATAACATCCGTGATATCAACATCACCTTCATTTGTTACTACGAATTTGTAGTCAATTGTATCCTCAACTTCAAAATTAATACAATCTCCAGTTGCGCTCACGCTAGATTTCACAATGGAAATTTCAGCATTTTGGCAAAGATTTACTGTAACCGAGTCAGAAGTTGAAACTGGATAAGGATTGCCTGTGGTTTGAACCAGTCCATTTACTGTAGCAGTATTCTGAACTTGTCCATTTATAATATCTTGTTGAGTTATTATGAAGGAAGCAGTATAAACCCAAGTTTCACCTGCGTCTAAAACTCCTGGATTTGATGTATCTCCACTAACAGGGCCAGGAAGGGGATTGTTTGTTGGGTCAATTAATGGATCTCTTAATTCAACATTATTTATAGGGGCGTTCCCTACTGGATTTGAAACATTAAATGTATATGTAATCGATTCTCCTGGAGCTATAGGGGTACAACCCTGAGAGTTATTTGGACTAGCAATTTTTTCAAGTTGAATTCCACAATTATTTATCGTTACCAAGAAGCTGTTCTCAGCGGTACAGTTGGGCGTAGTGCCAGTCTCTGCGTACACGTAAATTGTCTGGGTAGTCTCAACTATGTAACCAGCGCTCAATGCAGTACCTGTCCCCCCGCTGCCGGTGAAGTAGTTTCCGTGCGTCAAGGCAGGAAGCGTGTAGCTGTCGCAGGCGGTAACATCCGACGGATCGTCTACCAAAGGGGTGTCGTTGATCGTTACCAAGAAGCTGTTCTCAGCGGTACAGTTGGGCGTAGTGCCAGTCTCTGCGTACACGTAAATTGTCTGGGTAGTCTCAACTACGTAACCAGCGCTCAATGCAGTACCTGTCCCCCTGCTGCCGGTGAAGTAGTTTCCGTGCGTCAAGGCAGGAAGCGTGTAGCTGTCGCAGGCGGTAACATCCGACGGATCGTCCACCAAAGGGGTGTTGTTGATCGTTACCAAGAAGCTGTTCTCAGCGGTACAGTTGGGCGTAGTGCCAGTCTCTGCGTACACGTAAATTGTCTGGGTAGTCTCAACTATGTAACCAGCGCTCAATGCAGTACCTGTCCCCCCGCTGCCGGTGAAGTAGTTTCCGTGCGTCAAGGCAGGAAGCGTGTAGCTGTCGCAGGCGGTAACATCCGACGGATCGTCTACCAAAGGTGTGTCGTTGATCGTTACCAAGAAGCTGTTCTCAGCGGTACAGTTGGGCGTAGTGCCAGTCTCTGCGTACACGTAAATTGTCTGGGTAGTCTCAACTATGTAACCAGCGCTCAATGCAGTACCTGTCCCCCCGCTGCCGGTGAAGTAGTTTCCGTGCGTCAAGGCAGGAAGCGTGTAGCTGTCGCAGGCAGTAACATCCGACGGATCGTCTACTAAAGGTGTGGTGTTAATTACTATATCAGCAGTATCGCTGTTGGAGCAGCCACTACCATTTGTATAACTATAGGTAACAGTTATCGTGCCACTAAGACCCGTTGGGTTGAAGCTTGCCGTACCATTGCCATTATTTGTAACACCTATTCCAGTCCAAGTTCCATTGGAATCCGTAGGAGTACCCGTTAGAGTTATGGGATTTATTTGGTCACAAAGTGGACCGTAATTGCCCGCATCGACATTTATTTGATTAGGTTGATTAATTACAATAGTTTCTAAAGTAGTACAAGTACCGTCATTAACAGTTACATTGTAAGTACCAGCAGTTAGACCAGATTGATCTTGAGCTGTGGGATTTAAACCACTTCCACCGTTGCTGGCGGTCCAGGCATAAGTGTATGTCCCTGATCCACCGGTAACAGATAAATCAATAGAACCATTATTTCCACCAAAACAAGTTACATTTACTTTTGTGTAGCTTGAATTTAAATCTGTATTTGTTAATGTAAGCTTTCGGGATGGTGAAGTACAACCTAAAGTGGGGTTAAAATAAAATGCATACCAAATACCTGGAGTCGTAACAGTTGGATTAACAGCCAGGGGATTACTTAAATCTGAGTTAGCAGACCATCTTAATTGTGCTCCTGGTGGAGTTGTAGAAGTAACAAAGCTATCAAGTTGTACTTGTGTAGGCACACAATAGGTCTTTTCAGTTAGAGAAAGCGTAGGGGCATTTGCATAACCCTCAACCGATAATCTTAAACCATCAACTAAAACAACTGATCTTCCAGGGTTTCCAGTTTTGTAGAAAACTTCAACCGATGTAGCACTATTGCCAGATCTAAAAGTAATACATCTATTTTCCCAATAAGGGTTTATCTCGGTCCAGCCTCCAGGGTTCTGATTTCCGTTATTACCATTTGTGGCAAATGATAATCTCGTTGGGAAATCACTCAATGGATGCTGTACTAAATCGTTGTGGGTGTAAGTTAATGGATCAGAAATTTGAACAGCCCCATTTCTTACTCCAAATTGCAAATTGGGCGCATATTCAATTACTCCACCTCCTTGATTGTTACTGTTTACCGTATTATATCGAGGTATTACTGCTATTTCAAAACACACGGTATAAATCGTATTTGGAACAACATTTAAAGTTTGACGAATTGCTTCATTTTGATAAGAAAAAATAGCAAAACCACCTCCATCAAATGTGGAAGGTTCTATAATAGCGGGATATAAAACGTTTGAGTTCGTAGTTGAGTAAGAAATATACTGTCCCTCGGACCAATCAACAGTTCCATCATCGTTCCAGCAAGTATATCTGGCATCGGCTTGGTATTGTCCATTTGTTCCCCCTACAGCGGTGCGGAAAGTTCCCCCGTTAACATCCGTTTTTTCAAAGGAACCGCAAGTAATTAAATTACAAGCCCCAACCGTTCCTCCTCTTTGGGCGTTATTGAAAGCTTCAGCTTTAGACCTTGAACGGAAAGTTGAATTATATTCCGCCGCTTTTTTATCTAAATTAGCGTTATATTGATCCAAATATTCTTGGGAATATGGCAATATTACCTGTTCTCCATCGCTAGATTCTTTTACCTGAGAATAACCTTGGCTACTCAAGCAAACTATTAAAATGAGACCTATTAAGAACCTCTTATCAGAAGCAAATAATTTAGTAATTATTTTAAACATAAGTTAGAATTTTATTTATACCGATATCTTTTGATAATGCAATAATTGAACATTTCACCTCAATTAATGGTCAAATATACAGTGTAAAAACTGTTAAAAATTACTGACAAACAAGTATTAGCTAAACTGTAAAAAATAGTCGGCAAACGACCTAAATTGATAAAAAATGAAAGGAATTTTGTAGGAAAAAGACATACGTGTTAGTACGTATATATGCTGAATATAAGGCTTTTGAGATATCTATAGGTAGGAAAAAAACAGCGCTCTAACCTTTTTTTTCTTTATTTATCATAAAAAGCGACCCCGATATTCAGAATATTGACTGTACATAAAACAAAAACTAACAAGAAAAAAACCGTAGAAAAAATTATAGATTTATCGCAAAAACAGATATACAGATTGATTAATTATATTAGCCAAGAGGCCAATTCTATACTTACAAATTTTATCTTTGCAACCAATTTAGATTAAAAAAATGTCCCTACAAAAAGAAATAAAACGCCGAAGAACTTTCGGTATCATTAGCCACCCCGATGCGGGAAAAACTACTTTAACGGAGAAACTACTTCTTTTTGGTGGAGCCATTCAGGAAGCGGGCGCGGTAAAAAGCAACAAAATAAAAAAAGGCGCTACCAGCGATTTTATGGAAATAGAGCGCCAGCGTGGAATATCCGTGGCAACATCCGTGTTGGCTTTTGAATACGAAGGCATAAAAATCAACATTCTCGATACGCCCGGCCACAAGGATTTTGCCGAGGATACTTTTAGAACATTGACCGCCGTTGATAGCGTAATTGTGGTAATTGACGTGGCAAAAGGAGTTGAGGAACAAACCGAGAAGTTGGTCGAGGTTTGCCGTATGAGAAACATCCCGATGATTGTTTTCATCAATAAAATGGATCGCGAAGGAAAGGATGCGTTTGAATTGCTCGACGAGATTGAACAAAAATTAAACCTTCGTGTTACGCCCTTGAGTTTTCCAATCGGAATGGGTTATGACTTTAAGGGAATTTATAATATTTGGGAAAAGAATGTGAATCTTTTTAGCGGCGATAGTCGAAAAAATATTGAGGAAACCATTAAAATTGAAGACGTGAGCAGCCCAGAACTTGAAAAGCTCATCGGCGAAAAAGCTTCAAAAACCCTTCGGGATGAATTGGAATTGGTATATGAAGTTTACCCGGATTTTGACCGAGAGGAATATTTGGAAGGAAAACTTCAGCCCGTGTTTTTTGGTTCAGCTTTAAATAATTTTGGTGTTCGTGAGCTATTGGATTGTTTCGTTGAAATAGCCCCTACCCCACGCCCAAAAGAAAGCGACACGCGGTTGGTAAAGCCCGATGAAAAGGAATTTTCCGGATTTGTTTTCAAAATTCACGCAAATATGGATCCCAAACATCGCGACCGTTTGGCTTTCGTGAAAATTGTTTCGGGTACTTTTGAAAGAAACTCTCCATATCTTCATGTTCGCAATGGAAAGAAATTGAAGTTCAGCAGTCCCAATGCTTTCTTTGCTGAAAAGAAACAGATTGTAGATACTTCATTTCCCGGCGATATCGTAGGACTTCACGATACTGGAAATTTCAAGATTGGCGACACGCTTACCGAAGGGGAAGAAATGCAGTATAAAGGCATTCCGAGCTTTTCACCGGAGCATTTTAAATACATCAACAATGCCGACCCGATGAAGAGCAAACAGCTCGAAAAAGGTATCGACCAATTAATGGATGAAGGTGTGGCCCAGCTTTTCACTTTGGAATTGAACGGCAGAAAAGTAATTGGTACCGTTGGTGCGCTTCAGTTTGAAGTAATACAATATAGACTGGAACACGAATACGGGGCTAAATGTAGCTACGAAAACCTAAACGTGCACAAAGCCTGCTGGGTGGATCCGAAGGACCCGAAAAGCGAGGAATTTGCCGATTTCAAACGTGTTAAAGCGAAATTTTTGGCGAAGGACAAACGCGGCCAATTGGTGTTTTTTGCAGATTCGGCATTTACGCTTCAAATGACGCAATCAAAATATCCAAATGTGAAGTTGCATTTTGTTAGTGAATTTGAAAAGGCCAAATAAATGCTTTAAGCTATAAGCCGTAGGCAAAAATTACTTAATATGAAATAAAAAAAATCCAGCTTTTAGAGCTGGATTTTTTTGTTATGCTTCGCCGGTTGGACCGAAGTTTAAAGGTATGGGCGGTTGCTCATAATCCTTAATTTCACCGTGGGCGTTCTCAAATCTTTTTACGTTGTCGTTCAATGCCTTTAGGAATCTTTTTGCATGCTGTGGCGTCAAGATAATTCTCGACTTCACTTTACTTTTTGGGATTCCCGGCATTATGGTAACAAAATCAACCACAAATTCAGAAACGGAATGATTGATAATTGCCAGGTTGCTATAAATGCCCTGCGCAACACTTTCATCCAGTTCTATATTTATTTGCCCTTGCTTGGGCTGTTCTTTCTTTTGATCTGCCATGTGTTCTTTATAAAAAGAAAAGGTGCGTTTTGGAAAACGCACCTTTTTCAGTATTAATTATAATTTACTTCTTGCTTCACGCGGTTCATTTCCTCGAGCTCTTGTTTGGAGCCTACGATTATAGTATCATATCTACGCATACCGGTTCCGGCTGGTATTTTATGTCCTACAATTACGTTCTCTTTCAAGCCTTCCAAAGTATCTACTTTACCGGCAACAGCCGCTTCGTTAAGTACTTTGGTGGTTTCCTGGAAGGAAGCCGCAGAGATAAATGACTTGGTCTGTAACGACGCTCTCGTGATACCCTGAAGTACGGGAGTTGCCGTTGCAGGAACCGCATCGCGCGCTTCTGCAAGCACTTTGTCATTTCTTCTCAATAAAGAGTTTTCATCGCGAAGTTCACGTGAAGTAAGGATTTGACCTTCCTTTAAGTTTTCGGAATCACCGGCATTTGTAACCACCTTCATTCCAAAAATCTTATCGTTTTCTTCAATGAAATCATCTTTATGAGCCAATTGGTCTTCAAGGAAAGTTGTATCCCCCGGATCTTGGATCTGTACCTTACGCATCATTTGGCGAACAACCACCTCGAAGTGCTTGTCGTTAATTTTCACACCCTGCAGACGGTAAACCTCCTGAACTTCGTTCACAAGATATTGTTGCACCGCTGATGGGCCTTTTATGCGAAGGATATCCTCTGGCGTAATGGAACCATCAGAAAGTGGCATACCTGCACGAACGTAATCGTTTTCTTGAACAAGGATCTGGTTTGAAAGTTTTACCAAATACTTTTTCACTTCGCCCAATTTGGACTCAACGATAATCTCGCGGTTACCACGTTTTATTTTTCCAAAGGAAACCACCCCGTCAATCTCGCTAACAACCGCTGGGTTGGAAGGATTACGCGCTTCAAAAAGTTCGGTAACACGTGGAAGACCTCCGGTAATATCACCCGCTTTCGCAGATTTACGTGGAATTTTCACCAACACTTTACCAATCTTAATTTTGTCACCATCATCAACCATCAAGTGGGCGCCAACAGGCAGGTTATAGCTTCGGATAATTTCGTCTTTCTTCCCTAGAATTTGAAGGGTAGGGATACGTTTTTTATCCCTCGATTCTGTGATAACTTTTTCTTGAAAACCGGTCTGTTCATCGATTTCAACTTGATATGTAAGACCTTGAACGATATTTTCGTATTTAATCTTTCCAGCAAATTCTGAAATAATTACCCCGTTATATGGATCCCAAGAACATACTACATCACCGGCATTTAGGCTATCGCCATCTTTCACATACAGTGTGGAACCGTAAGGAATGTTGTTGGTGCTGAGTGTAATTCCTGTTTTCTTGTCAACAAGTTTAATTTCAGAAGTACGGGAAATAACGATATCCACCGTTTTTCCTTGGTTGTCTTCACCTTTAACGGTTTTAAGATCTTCGATCTCAGCTTTTCCGTCAAATCTAACGACCAATTTATTTTCTTCGGAAATGTTACCCGCGATACCACCCACGTGGAAGGTACGTAGCGTAAGCTGTGTACCGGGCTCCCCGATGGATTGTGCGGCCACAACACCTACTGCTTCACCACGCTGAACCATTTTATTGGTTGCAAGGTTACGACCGTAACACTGTGAACAGATTCCTTGTTTTGCCTCACAAGTTAGGGCGGAACGAACTTCCACACTTTCCAAGGGCGATTTTTCAATGGCTTCTGCTATTTCCTCAGAAATGTGATCGCCGGAGGCAACCAATAATTCCTTGGTCAATGGGTTTACGATATCATTAAGCGCGGTACGCCCAACAATTCTATCTCCCAAAGTTTCTACAACTTCTTCGTTCTTTTTCAATGGTGAAACCTCGATTCCACGAAGGGTGCCACAATCTTCAATATTGATGATAACATCTTGTGAAACATCCACCAAACGACGGGTTAGGTAACCAGCATCCGCAGTTTTAAGAGCGGTATCCGCAAGACCTTTACGCGCACCGTGGGTAGAGATAAAGTATTCAAGAATGGAAAGACCTTCCTTAAAGTTGGAAAGAATCGGGTTCTCGATAATCTCGCCACCACCGGAGTTCGATTTTTTCGGTTTCGCCATCAATCCACGCATACCTGTTAACTGGCGGATTTGTTCCTTAGAACCCCTCGCACCAGAGTCAAGCATCATATATACCGAGTTAAACCCTTGCTGATCCTCGCGAATACGCTTCATAGAAAGCTCGGTAAGTTCAGCGTTGGTTGCAGTCCAAATATCAATTACCTGGTTGTAACGTTCGTTGTTGGTAATTAGACCCATGTTATAGCTATTGATAATGCCATCTACTTGTTCGTTGGCACTATCGATCATGCTTTGTTTTTCAGCAGGGATAATAATATCGCCCAAGCTGAAAGACAATCCACCCTCAAAGGCGAATTTATAGCCAAGGGTTTTAATTTCATCAAGGAAAGCTGAAGTAACGGGAACTGAAGTTACTTTCAAAATTCTTCCGATAATATCACGAAGTGATTTTTTGGTCAATACCTCATTGATGAAACCAGCTTCTTCGGGAACTTGCTCGTTGAAGATTACTCTTCCCAAAGTTGTGGTGATGATTTGTTTTACCAATTCACCATTTTCGTTGAAATCCTTGGTACGTATTTTTATTTCGGCATTCAAATCTACTTGCCCTTCGTTGTAGGCAATAATAGCTTCTTCGGCAGAATAAAAAGTAAGTCCTTCTCCTTTAACCACCACATCGCCCATGGTCTTTTTCAGTTTGGTCATATAATAAAGACCCAAAACCATATCCTGTGAAGGAACCGCAACCGGAGATCCGTTCGCAGGGTTCAAAATGTTATGCGAAGCGAGCATCAACAACTGGGCTTCCAAAATAGCCTCTGGCCCAAGTGGAAGGTGTACCGCCATCTGGTCACCATCGAAATCCGCGTTGAATGCGGTACATACCAATGGGTGCAGCTGGATTGCCTTGCCTTCAATCAATTTAGGCTGGAACGCTTGGATTCCCAAACGGTGAAGCGTTGGAGCACGGTTTAGCAATACTGGGTGTCCTTTCAAAACATTTTCAAGAATATCCCAAACTACCGGCTCTTTTTTATCTATAATTTTCTTTGCAGATTTTACGGTTTTTACAATCCCTCGCTCAATCAATTTACGGATTACGAAAGGTTTGTAAAGCTCGGCAGCCATATCTTTTGGAAGACCGCACTCGAACAATTTCAATTCTGGTCCAACGACGATTACCGAACGTGCCGAATAATCCACACGCTTACCAAGCAAGTTTTGACGGAAACGACCTTGTTTTCCTTTCAATGAATCTGAAAGGGATTTCAACGGACGGTTGCTGTCAGTTTTTACCGCGGAAGATTTACGTGTATTGTCAAACAATGAATCTACCGATTCCTGAAGCATACGCTTTTCGTTTCGAAGGATAACTTCCGGAGCTTTAATCTCCATCAATCGCTTCAAACGGTTGTTACGAATGATTACTCTTCGGTAAAGATCGTTCAAATCTGATGTTGCGAAACGGCCACCATCAAGCGGTACCAATGGACGTAATTCTGGCGGAATTACCGGGATTACTTTCATAATCATCCATTCGGCCTTGTTCTCGCGGTTTTTGTTTGCATCACGAAGTGCTTCCACAACTTGAAGACGTTTTAATGCTTCAGTTTTACGTTGTTTTGAAGTTTCGTTGTTTGCCTTATGGCGAAGGTTGTATGAAAGTGTGTTCAAATCGATTCTTTGTAAAAGGTCGATCAAACATTCCGCTCCCATTTTCGCAATAAATTTATTTGGATCTGTTTCTTCCAAATATTGGTTTTCCTGTGGAAGTGAATCAAGGATTGCAAGATATTCCTCTTCAGTAAGGAAATCCATTTTCTTAACGGCTTCCCCACCTTCATAAGTTGCAATTCCTGGTTGAATTACTACATAACGTTCGTAGTAAATGATCATATCCAATTTCTTGGAAGGTAACCCCAGAAGGTAACCAATTTTGTTCGGAAGGCTTCGGAAGTACCAAATGTGCGCCACGGGAACTACCAAATTGATGTGCCCCACACGGTCACGACGTACTTTCTTCTCCGTTACTTCCACACCACAACGGTCGCAAACGATACCTTTGTAGCGTATTCTTTTATATTTACCACAGGCACATTCGTAATCCTTTACCGGACCGAAAATGCGCTCACAGAAAAGTCCGTCACGCTCTGGCTTGTGCGTACGGTAATTGATTGTTTCGGGCTTTAATACTTCACCACGTGATTCCGCCAAAATGGATTCAGGAGAAGCCAAACCAATAGAAATCTTGTCGAATTTCTGTACTGTGTTTTCTTTATTTCTGTTCATCATGATTTAAAAATAAACTTTGTTGTTGTTTTGAAACCATTTCAAATGATTTCGGAAAGAATTATGAGACCCCAGCCTGCGCCGGGGTTCCAACTTATTCTTCTAATCTAATGTCAAGACCCAATCCTTTCAATTCGTGCATAAGTACGTTGAAAGATTCTGGTAATCCTGGTTCTGGCATGGTTTCCCCTTTTACGATTGCTTCGTAGGTTTTCGCCCTTCCAATAACATCATCAGATTTAACAGTCAATATTTCTCTAAGGGTGCTGGATGCACCGTATGCTTCCAAGGCCCAAACTTCCATCTCCCCAAAACGCTGACCACCAAATTGTGCTTTACCACCAAGCGGCTGTTGCGTAATAAGTGAGTACGGACCAATGGAACGTGCGTGCATTTTATCATCTACCATGTGGCCCAGTTTCAACATATAGATTATACCTACGGTTGCAGGTTGATCAAAACGCTTACCGGTTCCACCATCAAATAGATAGGTGTGTCCAAATCTTGGAATTCCAGCTTCATCGGTCAATTCATTGATTTGATCTATGGTTGCACCGTCAAAAATCGGGGTTGCATATTTGCGACCTAATTTTTGTCCAGCCCATCCAAGAACCGTTTCATAAATCTGCCCAATGTTCATACGGGATGGTACCCCAAGTGGGTTCAACACGATATCAACAGGAGTTCCGTCTTCAAGGAAAGGCATATCTTCTTCACGTACAATACGTGCAACAATACCTTTGTTTCCGTGACGTCCCGCCATCTTGTCCCCTACTTTCAGTTTACGCTTTTTAGCGATGTAAACTTTTGCAAGTTTCAAAATTCCGGAAGGAAGCTCATCTCCCACAGAGATTGTAAACTTCTCACGACGCAAGTTACCTTGAAGGTCGTTTTCTTTAATTTTATAGTTGTGCATCAAATCTGCCACCAACACGTTGGTTTCATCATCGGTCGTCCAAGTACCACCAGTTAAGTGGGTGTAATCGTCAACGGCATGGAGCATTTTTAATGTGAACTTTTTACCTTTTGGGAATACTACTTCGCCAAGGTCATTGTTTACACCTTGGGCAGTTTTTCCACCTACAATGGCGAAAAGTTTTTCAACCAATACATCTTGAAGCGCAACAAATTTTGCTTCGTATTTTGCCTCAAGTTCAGCGATATCTTCTTTGTCTTTCGCTCGCTTACGTTTATCTTTTACAGCACGGGCAAACAATTTCTTGTCTATTACCACGCCATTCAAAGACGGTGAAGCTTTAAGAGAAGCATCCTTAACATCACCTGCTTTATCACCAAAAATGGCACGAAGCAGTTTTTCTTCTGGAGTTGGATCGCTTTCTCCTTTAGGAGTAATTTTTCCGATAAGGATATCACCAGGTTTTACCTCGGCTCCAATTCGGATCATACCGAATTCATCCAAATCTTTTGTGGCTTCTTCCGATACATTGGGAATATCATTTGTCAATTCCTCGTTACCAAGTTTGGTATCACGAACTTCCAAAGAATATTCATCTATATGGATAGAAGTGAAAATATCTTCACGAACCACTTTTTCAGAAATAACGATTGCATCCTCAAAATTGTAACCTTTCCAAGGCATGAAAGCGACTTTCATGTTTCGTCCCAGTGCAAGTTCTCCTTTTTCGGTAGCATAACCTTGGCAAAGTACCTGTCCTTTTTTAACTCTATCGCCTTTGCGAACAATAGGCTTCAAGTTAATGGAAGTACTTTGGTTTGTTTTTCTAAATTTAATTAATTGATATGTTTTTGAATCGCTATCAAAACTTACCATACGCTCTTCCTCGGTACGGTCGTATTTAATGGTAATTTCATTTGCATCAACGTATTCAACCACACCATCTCCTTCAGCATTTATCAATACACGGCTATCGGAGGCAACTTGTCTTTCAAGACCTGTTCCAACGATTGGTGAATCTGCAATCAACAAAGGTACCGCTTGGCGCATCATGTTTGACCCCATCAATGCACGGTTAGCATCATCGTGTTCCAAGAAAGGAATCAACGATGCAGAAATAGATGCAATCTGGTTTGGTGCAACATCGGCGTAATTTACTACTGTTGGTTCCACAAGTGGGAAGTCACCTTCCATACGTGCAATTACCTTATCTGTATCAATTTCACCCTTATCTGTTAATGGTATATTGGCTTGTGCAATATGTTTTTCTTCCTCTTCTTCAGCAGAAAGATAAACGGGTTCGTGCTTCAAGTCAATTTTTCCATCCGTTACTTTACGATATGGAGTTTCTATGAAACCAAGGTTGTTCACTTTGGCATAAACCGCAAGTGAAGAAATAAGACCAATGTTTGGTCCTTCCGGGGTTTCAATCGGGCACAGCCTTCCGTAGTGTGTATAATGAACGTCACGAACCTCGAAACCTGCCCTTTCACGGGATAGACCACCTGGCCCAAGTGCTGAAAGACGACGCTTGTGCGTAATCTCTGCCAATGGGTTTGTTTGGTCCATAAACTGCGAAAGCTGGTTGGTACCAAAGAATGAATTGATTACTGACGAAAGTGTTTTCGCATTAATCAAATCAATAGGTGTAAACACCTCGTTGTCACGAACGTTCATACGCTCACGTATGGTACGCGCCATACGGGCAAGACCAACACCAAACTGTTGTGATAATTGCTCCCCTACAGTACGTACACGACGATTACTAAGGTGGTCAATATCATCAATCTCAGCTTTGGAGTTGATAAGCTCGATCAAGTATTTAACAATGGTAATGATGTCTTCTTTGGTAAGCACTTGCTTATCCATTGCGATATCAAGACCAAGTTTTTTGTTCATTCTGTAACGACCTACTTCACCAAGATTATATCTCTGGTCGCTGAAGAAAAGTTTGTGGATGATGCCACGAGCTGTTTCCTCATCGGGCGGTTCAGCGTTACGAAGCTGTCTATAAATATGTTCTACCGCTTCTTTTTCTGAGTTGGTAGGATCCTTTTGCAAAGTGTTATGGATAATTGCGTAATCTGCCTGAAGATTATCCTCTTTATGCAATAATATAGTCTTAGAACCAGAATCAATTACTTCGTCAATATGTTCTTTTTCAAGAACAGTATCCCGGTCTAAAATAATCTCGTTCCGTTCTATGGAAACAACCTCGCCAGTATCTTCATCTACGAAATCCTCATGCCAAGTTTTTAGCACACGGGCGGCTAGCTTACGACCAATATATTTTTTAAGTCCTGTTTTTGAAGCTTTTACTTCTTCCGCAAGATCAAAAATTTCAAGAATATCCTTATCCCTTTCAAAACCAATGGCACGGAAAAGTGTAGTTACAGGTAACTTTTTCTTACGGTCAATGTACGCGTACATTACGCTGTTGATATCTGTGGCAAACTCAATCCACGAACCTTTAAAAGGGATTACACGGGCAGAGTAAAGTTTGGTTCCATTAGCGTGGAACGACTGGCCAAAGAACACCCCTGGCGAACGGTGAAGTTGCGAAACAACTACACGCTCGGCCCCGTTGATGCAGAAAGTTCCGCTAGGGGTCATGTACGGGATTGTACCTAAGTAAACATCTTGCACGATGGTTTCAAAATCTTCGTGCTCGGCGTCCGTACAGTACAGTTTTAAACGTGCTTTTAAAGGCACGCTATAGGTAAGACCACGTTCAATACACTCCTGTATGGAATATCTTGGCGGATCTACGAAATAGTCCAAAAACTCTAAAACGAATTGGTTTCGGGTATCGGTAATCGGGAAATTTTCCAAAAAGGTTTTGTACAATCCTTCTTGGCCTCTTTCTTCTGATTTGGTTTCCAACTGGAAAAAATCCTGAAAGGATTTAATCTGAATGTCCAAAAAGTCGGGATATTCCGGCTTATTTTTTACAGAGGAAAAATTCAATCTTTCAGTTTGCGTTGCTGACATCTATGGACGGAATTTTAATTAAAATAAAAATGAAATAATCGTATAAAAAGGCATTCACCATTATATACGCAAAATGGTTTAGGTCTTTCCCGAACTATCGGGAAGACCTAAACCTTAAGGTTTGGAACGTAGGGAGCTTACTTAAGCTCAACCTCTGCTCCAGCTTCTTCTAATTGAGCTTTTAAAGCTTCAGCTTCATCTTTAGCTACACCTTCTTTAATAGGAGATGGAGCATTATCAACTAATTCTTTTGCTTCTTTAAGACCAGCGCCAGTTAATTCCTTAACTAGTTTTACAACTGCCAGTTTAGATGCGCCAGCAGCCTTCAACATTACTGTGAATTCTGATTGCTCTTCAGCGGCTTCTCCACCAGCAGCAGCACCACCAGCAGCAACAGCAACAGCTGCAGCAGCAGGCTCGATGCCATACTCGTCTTTTAATATTGTAGCTAACTCATTAACTTCTTTTACTGTTAGGTTAACCAATTGTTCTGCGAAATCTTTCAAATCTGCCATTTCTATCGTTTTTAAAAAAATTGTGTTTATATAAATTAATTAGTGCTTAATGAAATTTTATCCTTCTCTCTCGGATAAGGTTTTAACAAGTCCTGCAATTGTGCTACCACCACTCTTAAGAGCAGAGATAACGTTTTTGGCAGGGGATTGTAGCAACCCGATAATTTCTCCAATAAGCTCGTCTTTAGATTTAAGCTCAACCAGACTATCCAATTGGTTATCGCCAACGTAAATTGACTCTTGGATGTAGGCTCCCTTTAAAAGAGGCTTATCAGATTTTTTTCTGAATTCCTTAATTACTTTAGCTGGAGCATTTCCTGTTTCAGAAATCATCAAAGATGTGTTTCCTTTCAGGATATTTGTAAGCTCACCAAAATCTTTATCGGAACTTTCCATTGCTTTTTTAAGCAATGTGTTCTTAACAACTGCCAACTGAACACCTGCTTTGAAGCAAGCCCTACGAAGGTTGGAAGTATTCCCTGCGTCTAGTCCTGAAATATCTGCCAAATAGATATTGGCATTATCAGACAACTGCGCAGTCAACGTTTCAATTACTTGTGATTTTTCTTCTCTTGTCATAATTTCCAGTTTTTACTGCTCAGTAAACCTTTTAGTGTCGATTTCAACACCTGGGCTCATTGTGCTAGACATATAGATACTCTTTATGTAAACACCTTTTGCCGCTTGAGGCTTTAGCTTAACCAGGGTTGTTAATAATTCTCTTGCATTTCCTGCAATTTTTTCGGCATCAAAAGATGCTTTTCCGATTGCTGCGTGTACAATACCGGTTTTGTCAACCTTAAAATCGATCTTACCAGCTTTTACATCAGAAACTGCTTTAGCAACGTCCATTGTCACTGTACCTGTTTTTGGGTTTGGCATAAGGCCACGAGGACCTAATACGCGTCCTAAAGGACCTAATTTACCCATTACACTTGGCATAGTTACTATAACGTCAACATCTGTCCATCCTCCTTTAATTTTGTCGAGGTACTCATCTAGACCTACGTAGTCTGCTCCTGCTTCTTTAGCCTCGGCCTCCTTATCTGGAGTTACCAATGCTAACACTTTAACGTCTTTACCTGTTCCGTGTGGAAGGGTAACAACGCCTCTAACCATTTGGTTCGCTTTACGTGGATCCACGTTAAGACGTACCGCAAGGTCAACGGAAGCATCAAACTTTACGCTGGTGATTTCTTTTATTAAAGCAGAAGCTTCAGCTACTGAATAGGCCTTGTTAGGCTCTATTTTTGAAGCGGCTTCCTTTTGCTTTTTAGTTAATCGTGCCATTTTATAGATTCTTTTTTCAGATTAAAAAGGTGCGTCACCTTTTACTTTAATTCCCATAGAACGTGCAGTACCAGCTACCATTTTCATGGCAGACTCAACGGTAAATGCATTAAGATCGGGCATTTTGTCTTCCGCGATCGTTTTGATTTGGTCCCAAGAGATTGTGGCTACTTTTTTTGCGTGTGGTTCACCGGAGCCCTTTTTTGCCTTAGCAGCTTCAAGTATTTGTACGGCAGCGGGTGGGGTTTTAATAACAAAATCAAATGATTTGTCTTTGTAAACCGTGATCGCTACTGGCAATACTTTTCCTTGCTTATCCTGGGTTCTAGCATTAAACTGCTTGCAGAATTCCATGATGTTAACACCGGCAGCACCAAGGGCAGGTCCAACTGGTGGTGATGGGTTAGCAGCACCTCCACGAACTTGCAACTTAACTACTTTACTAACTTCTTTTGCCATTTCTAATTTTTAAATGTGGTCCTTCAAAAGTGGAAGCCTCTGAAAAAACCTATTAAGCGTAACAATTAAACTTTTTCAACTTGCATATAGCTCAATTCCAAAGGTGTTTTTCTTCCGAAAATTTTCACCATTACTTCAAGCTTGCGTTTTTCTTCATTTATCTTTTCTACGGTTCCGTTAAATCCGTTGAACGGCCCGTCTATTACTTTTACAGTTTCGCCTATTGTGTAAGGGATGTTCACACTGTCGTCTTTCACAGAAAGCTCATCAACCTTTCCAAGCATTCTGTTTACCTCAGACTGTCTAAGCGGCACGGGATCACCACCTTTGGTTTCACCCAAAAAACCGATTACTCCGTTTATTGATTTTATAATGTGCGGAATTTCTCCACCCAGGTTTGCTTGTATCATTATATACCCGGGAAAGTAAACACGTTCTTTGTTTACTTTTTTTCCGTTACGAATTTGTATTACTTTTTCAGTGGGTACGAGCACCTGATCAATATAATCCTCAAGCTCCAATCGTTTTATCTCCGTTTCGATATACGATTTGATCTTGTTTTCCTGTCCACTAACTGAACGGACTACATACCACTTTTTTGTACTTGTTGTTTCGGTCATTGCTTAGGACTTGATCCAATCAAAATATAAACCCACGACCTTGCTGAAAACGGTATCTACTCCCCAAACTGCCAAGGCTAACAAAACAGAAAACACTGCCACAATAACAGTTAGTTTTTGTGCTTCAGCCCAGGTAGGCCAGGTAACGTGGTTTTTAAGTTCTTTATACGATTCTGTAATATAGTTTACCATTTTGTCGCAGTTTAAAATTTTTCAAGATGTTTAACTATTTATCATCTTTAGCACGGGTTGAGAGGCTCGAACTCCCGACACCTGGTTTTGGAGACCAGTGCTCTACCAACTGAGCTAAACCCGTTTCTTAGGATTAGCTTCCATTTTATTGGCATTCTGCTAAACCCGCTATAAAAGCCAAGGTATCCCGACGTTAATTCGGGACACCCAGCGCTTTTAATTATATAGAAATTAGTCTAAAATTTCAGTTACCTGACCTGCACCAACGGTACGTCCACCTTCACGGATAGCGAAACGAAGACCAACGTTCATTGCGATAGGCTGAAGTAACTCAACATGGATAGTTAAGTTATCACCAGGCATAACCATTTCAACACCGTCAGGAAGCATGATTGTTCCAGTTACGTCAGTTGTACGAACGTAGAACTGTGGACGGTAGTTGTTGTGGAATGGAGTGTGACGTCCACCTTCTTCTTTCTTAAGGATATAAACCTCAGCTTTGAATTTAGCGTGTGGCGTTACAGATCCTTTTTTACAGATAACCATACCACGACGGATGTCGTTCTTTTCAATACCTCTTAAAAGGATACCTACGTTATCACCAGCTTCACCTCTATCAAGAATTTTACGGAACATTTCAACCCCAGTAATTGTAGAAGTCAATTTTTCAGCACCCATACCGATAATGTCAACAACATCACCTGTGTTAGCTACACCAGTTTCAATACGTCCTGTTGCAACGGTACCACGACCAGTAATAGAGAATACATCTTCAATAGGCATTAGGAAAGGCTTATCAACATCACGAGTTGGAAGTTCAATCCAATTGTCAACTGCTTCCATCAACTGCATTACCGTATCAACCCACTTTTGCTCACCATTAAGTGCGCCAAGTGCAGAACCAGCAATTACAGGTCCGTTATCTCCATCATACTCGTAAAAGTTAAGAAGGTCACGGATTTCCATTTCAACTAGCTCAAGTAATTCTTCATCATCAACCATATCCACTTTGTTCATGAATACAACGATACGCGGGATACCTACCTGGCGACCAAGAAGGATGTGCTCACGAGTCTGCGGCATTGGTCCGTCTGTAGCAGCTACAACTAATATAGCACCGTCCATTTGAGCAGCACCAGTTACCATGTTCTTAACGTAATCCGCGTGACCAGGACAGTCAACGTGCGCATAGTGGCGGTTTGCTGTTTGGTACTCTACGTGTGAAGAGTTGATTGTTATACCTCTTTCTTTTTCCTCTGGAGCGTTATCAATTTGGTCGAATGATCTGGCTTCCGAAAAACCAGCATCAGCCATCACTTTGGTAATAGCTGCGGTTAACGTTGTTTTACCGTGATCTACGTGTCCAATTGTACCAACATTTAAGTGTGGTTTTGACCGATCGAATGTTTCTTTTGCCATTTTGTATTAATTTTAATCTTAGTTATATATTAGTGATCTATTGTATTCTAAATCTGAGCCAATGATGGGAATTGAACCCATGACCTCTTCCTTACCAAGGAAACGCTCTACCCCTGAGCTACACCGGCGTTTTGGTTTCAGGTTTCCGGTTTCGAGTTTCAGGTTACTCCAACCTGTAACTTGCAACTTTACAACTTGTAACTCATATTGAGCGGGAGACCGGGTTCGAACCGGCGACATTCAGCTTGGAAGGCTGACGCTCTACCAACTGAGCTACTCCCGCATTTTTTTGATCCTACATTTCAGAATCTTGGTTTTCAATATTTCAATTCACGCTTCCGCTAAAAAGTGTGGGGAGAGCAGGATTCGAACCTGCGAAGGTGAAAACCAACAGATTTACAGTCTGTCCTCGTTGGCCGCTTGAGTATCTCCCCGATACGTTAAATAATTATAGGAACGTTTCCTTCTTAAAGAGCCGATAGAGGGACTCGAACCCACGACCTGCTGATTACAAATCAGCTGCTCTAGCCAGCTGAGCTACATCGGCTTTTTGACCTCTTTTTAAGACTATTTTTTAGCCATAAAAAAGTCCGCTATTTCTAACGGACTGCAAATGTAGAGAAATTATTTTTTCTACAAAACTTTTTCTAAAAAATTATATTACAAATATGCTTTTTGTTTTTGTTTTCTTTTTTTAAGCTGCCGCTCCAAAGTCTTTACAACTTCATCTGTAGCCTCTTCAAAGCTTTTTGCTTCTTTTTTAACCATTACATCATCTCCAGGAATACTTAATAGCACTTCCACAATTTTATTTTCTTTCTCACTTGTTTTCTGCACTTTCAAAAACACATCTGCAAAAACAATTTTATCATAAAAATGCTCCAGCTTGTTCAGTTTCTTTTCAACAAATACCAATAATTCATCTTTGGCAGCAAAGTTGGGTGTTTGCACGTTCACTCTCATATTATATTATTTTAAAAGTTAATATACTATGTATTTTTATGCCATAAGCCTATTTGGTTTTTTAATTACGCGGGTGGGAGTTTTTATAGACCTCCTTCAGTTTCGCTATACTGTTTTGTGTATAAACCTGGGTTGAAGCAAGGCTGGAGTGGCCCAGCAATTCTTTTACCGCATTAATGTCAGCGCCTTCGTTCAAAAGATGTGTTGCAAAAGAATGCCTCAAAATATGCGGACTTTTCTTTACTTTTTCGGAAGCTTTACTAAAGTAAGAATTTATAATCCGATAGACAAGAGTTTCATAAATTTTAACCCCTTTTGGGGTAAGAAACAATAAGTGATCGTCCTTTACATTTTCAAGCTCCTGCCGAAACGGCAAATATTCTTCAATAGTTTTTAACACTGCAGGCAAGAGCGGAATTATGCGCTCCTTATTTCTTTTGCCTAAAACCTTTAGGGTTTTTTGCGCAAAAGAAATATCGCTCAGTTTTATGCGGATCAATTCTGCCCTGCGTATGCCCGTAGCATAAAAAAGCTCTATTATTAAACGGTCGCGCATTCCCTCAAAGCTATTTTCAGAACCAAGGAGTTTCATTACGCTTTCAATTTCACTTTCGGAAAAAGGAACTTGTACTTTTTTTGAAGTCTTCAACGCTTTGTGCTTGGCCAATGGATTAACTTCTATCTGGCCGGTTTTCAGTAGAAATTTATAGTAGGTTTTTAATGAGGAAATCTTTCGGTTTACAGTCCGGTTAGAGATGCCTGAATCTACAAGCGCAACAACCCAGCTCCTTATAATTGCGTAATTCACGCTTGCTATTTCATCATATTGATACTCTTGCGAGGCAAAAGTTTGAAAATCTTCTAAATCCTTTAAATATGCAGTCAACGTATGTCGCGAATATTTTTTTTCGAGTTGGAGATAATCACTGAAGGCTTGTAAGGGCATTTGTAAGTTGTGAATTGTGAGTTAAAAATAGTGAAATTTTTATTGGCAGATATACTCACAAAAAAATCCGCTGGAAAAAATTCCAGCGGATATATATCTTCAATTTTCAAAATAGAAACACTAAATCTCTTCCTGATCTCTTAGGTTTTGAATGTATTGTGCTTTTTGAATCTGTGCTCTTTTCTTAACAGAAGGCTTCGTAAACTGTTGTCTTGCACGTAGCTGACGCATAGTTCCGGTACGATCAAATTTACGCTTGAAACGCTTCAGCGCTCTGTCGATATTTTCTCCGTCTTTAACTGGTATAATTAACATAGTGTCATCACCTCCTTTCTTTAGGACTGCAAAAGTAGAAAAAACTTTTCAGTAATTAGTATTCAGTTTTCAGTTTTTTTAAAAAAATTACTCTTTATATAAAGAGGCGCGCTTGCTTAAATCCTGGATTAGCTTCTCCTCTTCTTTGCTTTCCAATAAAACGTTGTAATTCTTCCAAAACGATTCGTTATAGGGTTTGCTTGAGAAAATATCTGCAGACCAATTATTTTGTTGTAATTCCTGATTTATTAATTCTGAATCTTGAATAATGTCGCTAAACAAAATTTCCTGAATGGTATAGTAATATTGTTCGTCTTTGTCAAAACCGGGCTCAGCCTCCGTCTTTATTCTATCTGAAGAGCGGTCGCCTGTGTTTACAAGTTTTGGCGTTTCGTAATAAATGTAGTTCGGATACATCTTTCCGTCGTAATCTTTATAGGTTATTACTAGTTTATGGATGGTCTGTGTATCAAAAAGGCTCTTGCTTCGCTTTTTCTGAACGTCGGACGCAGCGACCAATTCATATTCCACTTTTTTTATGGCGTAATTATCATAATAAATATAAATCCACCCTTTTGGCTCAAAGCCTTCGTTATAAATATTAGGTGTGTTGAGACCCACAAAATCCGCCCCTTTTTCAATTTTTATCTTATAGAGTTTTCTTCCATTATCCACAAGAATAGTATCGAGTGCAAACTGATGCTTTTCCAACATATTTTTTCCTAACAAAGCACCCGTAACATTTGAATTTCGGACCAAATTGAGCTTTCCTTTAAAAAGATTCTCCAAACCATTTACGCGGCTGTCGTTCCATTTTATGGCCTCAACCAATGATGAAGTTTTCACCGAATTTAGATTTCCACTTTTTGTATTCATACTTTTAAGATAGGCTGAATATGTAAAAAGACTGTCAATATCCCTTAAGTCATAGCTTTTGCGGGTTTCGTCTACGTTTATTTGTAGATTGTCTTTAGCTCCGGCAGCATAGCTGGAGTCGTAGATTGTAATGGCGCTTTCAATAAGCCATTTGTACTCCTTTTTATTGCGCTCTTTGTGGCGAAGAAATCCCTTTTGAAGGTAGGCTTTCTCGGGAAGGTTTTTCGGGAGTTTTTCAATGGCTTTCTCAACAATACCATTTCCAGTTGTGGGGCGCGGATCTGCGACGATCACGACTTCATCGAGGGATGCAACGTCTTCTTCCAAGAAAATATCGGAACCGTTTTCAAATTCACTAATGACAATCTTAAAACTTTTATACCCAATGGAAGAAATAACAAGCGTGTCCTGCAAATGTTGCTGTGGTACTTTTAAAACGAAATTACCATCGGCATTGGTAATGGAACCGATAGTGGTATTCTCTATATAAACACTGGCGCTTTCAATGGGCTGAAATGTTAAGAAATCGGCCACTTTTCCCTTTAGCTCTGTTTGTGCGAAGGTGGTGGTCCCGATAAAAAAAACAAATAATAAAGAAAAATGCTTTAAAGTGAAATGCTTCATTTCCAAATTGATTTTTTAAAATAAATAATTTTACTTCGCCGGCTTATATTCCTTCCCTTCAATAATCATTTTAGCAATTATTTCCCGAAGAATCTCTGAAGTTCCGCCACCAATGGGCCCTAGTCTGCTATCACGCAACAAACGCGCCAAAGGATAATCTTCCATATATCCGTAACCACCCAAAAACTGAAGGCATTCGGTCATCACCTCATCGGCAACTTTGGTGGAAATAAGTTTACTCATCGTGGCTTCCTTTACTACATATTCACCATCGTTCAAACGTTTTGCGGTAACATAGTTAAAGGTCTTGCTAACCTCAATTTCACTAGCAATCTCGGCAACGCGGTGACGCAAGGCTTGAAATTTCGAAATGCTTTTCCCAAAGGCAAAACGATCTTTCATATATTGAATGGTATATTCCAAAGCAAACTCACTTCGTGCGTGCGCATTGATGCCCATAATCAAACGTTCCAATGCGAAGTGCTGCATTATGTACGGAAATCCTTTATTCTCCTCGCCCATTAAATTTTTAGCGGGAATTTCAACATTGTCAAAAGCTATTTCGCCGGTATCGCTGGCTCGCCAGCCTAATTTGTCAAGCTTTGTTGCAGAAATCCCTTTTGCATCACGATCAACTACAAAAATACTGATGCCTTTATTGCCTAGTTCGGGGGCTGTTTTGGCCGCTACTATCAAATAATCGCTGTAAACACCGTTAGTGATAAAAGTCTTTGAACCATTTAAAATATAGCTGTCCCCTTTTTTTTCAGCGGTACTCCGCATTCCAGAAACATCGCTACCACCAAAAGGTTCTGTGATACAAAGACAGCCTATTTTTTCACCAGTGATGCTGGGGGCTAGATATTTTTCCTTTTGCTCATGATTGCCTTCCACTTTTAAATGTGTCATGGCAAGATATGCATGCGCCCACATCGCGGCCGCAAAACCGCCACTATTAATTTTTTGAAGTTCTTCTAAAAAAATTACGGTATAAAAAAGGTCTAAATCAAGACCTCCATATTCTTCAGGCTGATAAATACCAAAGTAGCCCATCTCACCAAATTTTTCCCAGATGAAGCGCTCAATATGCCCAGTTTTTTCCCATTTTTCAATGTGTGGCACTACTTCCTTTTGAAGGAAATCCTGAAAACTCTTTCTGAAAAAATCGTGTTCCTCTGTAAAATACATTTTATCCATGCGGTCTTAAAACTAATATTTGTAAGCCTTTCGGCGATTTAGAAAATTTACTCAACGGACAAATATAAATGAATTAGCTGTAACTTTCTTTCCGTCATTCCCTCAATTTTGTCCAGTTCCTGTATGCTGGTTAGTTTTTCGCGAAGCCGCCTAAATTCCCAGATTTTTTTAGCCATCTCGAAAGAGATGCCGGGAATGGTCGAGATATCGGAAGCAGAAGCAGTATTCACATTAATCTTTGAAATAGCCTTAGGGGTTTTTACCGTAAATAGATTGAGTGTGCGCTGTACCACGGAAGGTTCCAGTCCGAAAACATTGTATAACTGAATATCATTTGAAAATCCACCCAATTTTTCACGATACGAAATTATCCGCTTGCTGAGTGCTTCGCCTATGCCGCTTACTTGCTGCAACTGTTCTTCTGTAGCTTTATTTAAGTCAATTTTTTGCTCGTAGGGCTTTTCAGCAAAACCTTTTTCGCTTTTATAATTTTTGAAATTGTTTTTTGGTTTTGGATTGGTCACCCAATCGGGAAATTTGAAATAAGGGCTCAATTCATTCAACAAAGAATCTGAAACACCGGTAACCTTCTTAAAATCTGTTGCCGAATTAATCCACTTTCCTTCTTTTCTATACTGAAGCAACCGGTCAATTTCCTCATTGGACATTCCTAAAACATAACCTTTATAATCTGTTATGAAATTTGGGTTGAAGAGATATTTTTTAGGTTTTCTGTTTTCAATTTCAACAAGCCGAAGGGAATCCATTTGCTTTTGAGCGGAAACAATTTCAGCAGAAGAAATATCAAATGTATCTTCTTCTGAAAAATCCACGAACCAATAAATACATAATAGCGAAACAATAACCAGCAACAAAAGCAAAATCCCACTCCGTTGCTGTTTGCTGAACGTAAAGTGGGATTTTAACTCCATATAAAAATGTTTGTTTACAAATGCTTTGACATATCTTCAAGTCCATCATCAATGGCCTCGTGTTTGGTACGGATGGCGGTCATATAGCGCTTGAGTTCTTTTCTAACAACAGGCGTTAACAGAATAACCCCTATAATGTTCGGAACTACCATTGCAAATATCATTGCGTCTGAGAAGTTGATAACAGACCCAAGGCTGATAACCGATCCTACCCATATAAAGATACAAAATAACAATTTATAAATAAGCTCGGTAACTTTACCTCTTCCGAATAGATAAACCCAGCCCTGCATTCCGTAGTAAGACCATGAAATCATGGTAGAAAAAGCGAATAGAATAACGGCCACGGTTAATACTACCGAAAAGTGTGGAATTACACTGTCAAAAGCCGTTGCGGTAAGCTCAACACCTTCCTTAACTTCTACACCGTATTGAATAATATTATTGTCGAAATTAGTGATTACAATTACTAAAGCCGTCATAGTACAGATAACAACAGTATCAATAAAAGGCTCCAAAAGCGCTACAATCCCTTCGGAAGCAGGATATTTAGTGCGTACTGCGGAGTGTGCAATAGCTGCGGAACCAACCCCAGCTTCGTTTGAAAATGCGCCCCGGCGAATTCCCTGAATCATTACACCCACCAAACCACCGGCAATTCCAAGTCCGCTGAAAGCGCCTTCAAAAATCAAAGCAAAGGCATCGCCTATGTGGTGATAATTTGCAGCTAAAATAATGAGGGCTCCCAAAACATAAATTCCCGCCATAAACGGCACTATCTTTTCGGTAACTTTTGCAATCCGTTTGATACCGCCAATAATTACTACGGCAACTATAATTGCCATTGCAATCCCAAACCATATTGCTGCATTGGTTCCCTGCAATTCAAAAAGTTGAACAAATTGTGCCGCTGCTTGGTTTGCCTGGAACATATTTCCACCCCCAAAGGAACCACCAATTACAAATATTGCGAAAAGTATGGCGAGCACTTTACCGAGTCCGCCCATTCCTTTCTGGCCAAGCCCTTTTTTAAGGTAGTACATTGGCCCTCCGTAAACGGTCCCGTCAGGTCCCACATCCCGAAATTTTACACCCAGTGTACATTCAGCGAATTTTGATGCCATTCCCAGTAAACCTGCAACAATCATCCAGAAAGTCGCTCCCGGCCCACCGATGGATAGCGCTACCGCCACTCCGGCAATATTTCCTAAGCCTACGGTAGCAGAAAGTGCTGCAGTTAATGCCTGAAAGTGTGAAACCTCTCCATCTGCACTGTCATCGCGAATGGTTTCTATTAAATTTTCCTGTTCGTTTGGCGTAACATCTCCGTAGAGTGTATCAGCTCCGTGCTTCTCTATGTCTTCATATTTTCCGCGAACTACTCGAATAGCGGTACCGAAACCCGTAAAATTTATTAATTTGAAATAGATGGTAAAATAAAATGCGCCACCAATTAACACTATTAACACCCAGGGTATTTGAAAAGACTCAGAAAATGGTATTTCGTAAAATATTAATTCAACAAACCAACCCGTGTATTTTTGGAAAATTTCATCAACTTTCTCAGAAGCAGTGGTATCCTGCGCAAAAGTGATAATTGGAATTAAAAAAGTAATTAGCGAAAGAAGATATTTCTTCATAGTGGATTTTTAAGATGAAACGTTTTTTGAAATAAAACAGAGCAAGATGCTTAAAAAAAACTACAATTTCAAAAAATTAAAAGGAAATTTGTTAACGCTTTCTTAAACGCCGTATTCCCTTTTTAAGTTTTCTATTTGCTCAGGTCGCCCAATTAGTATCAACTTTGAGCTTTTTTGTAACACGAGTGAAGGCTCTGGGTTTACAATGTATTCTCCAGTTGGCGAGCGGTAACCGATGATGGAGCAACCTGTTTTTTTGCGAACATCCAATTCCTTAATAGCCTGCTCCTTGCCATCGGGACACATATTCTCAAATGGTATTTGTTCCACATTAATACTGTCATGTTGCCCTGAAACAGTAAGATTATCCAAAAATTCAACAAGATCTGGCACTACCACCAACGATGCCATATGGTCTCCACCTATTTTATCGGGCATAATTACATTGTCTGCCCCGCCAAGTTTCAGTTTTTTATAACTGGTTTCTTCGCTGGCGCGGCTTATTATTTTAAGATTCTTATTCATCTGCCTCGCTGAAAGGACTATAAATAAATTATCTGCATCATTTGGCGTGGCGCAAATAAGGGTTGAAGCTTTTTTTATTCCAGCTTTTAGCAACACATCGTCCTCTATGGCATTACCGAGAATAAATAGATTTTTTTCATCGGAAAAGCGATCTATAACTTCTTCATCTTTTTCAATAATAACAAAGGGACGCTTATAGGCCAAAAGCTTTTGGACCGCTTGTTTTCCGTTTCTGCCATAACCGCATACAATTATGTGGCCATGCATGGATTCCAATTTTTTTTGCACTTTTTTCTGTCTTAAAATACCTATGTTCTTACTTAAAATATATTCAGTGATTACCGAAATGGCATACCCTACGATAAAGATACTGGAAATGATGAGAAGCGAAACAAAAACTTTTTCACCCGGACTTAAGGGCATTACCTCTCCATAGCCAACGGTTGTTATAGTGATGACAGTCATGTAGAAAGCATCTATCCAACTATAGTCTGAAAAAAAACGAAACCCAATAACTCCTGTCATAAATACTACCAAGAGCAAAAAAAGAGCAACTGCTATTTTAGAATTAAACATTTGCCTCATAGATCAAAGACGGAGGTTCGTTTCGTATTCACTAAGTCTTTCAAACGCAGTAAAAATGCCATTGTAAGATAAATGGCAAAACCCGCACCCAGAGTGGCAAAGGAAACATAAATAAAAAAAAGGCGGACACTTTTGGCGCGCATGCCTAATCTATCCGCAAAACGGGAGGAAACATAAAAGCCTCTCTTTTCAAGGTAATGACGTAAGGAATAAACGGCTTGTAACATAGCTGCAAATTACACTTTTTCCCTCAAAATTTTTAATATAGAAGAAAAGAAAAAAGTCAGTTTTAAACCAATCTACTTCCTCTTGATTTTGCTTGCGAGCCAATAATAGCATTACCAATGGCGCAGTGCAAGCATTTATTTTTCTCGCAGTATTCACTCCTTAATTGCAATAGGGCTTGGCTTTGGCCAGCGTTTGTTGAAATGTTTTTAAGGGAATTGAATTTTTTCACAATAGTGTTATCTTCAGAAGAAATAGAAAATGCAAGCCTCAGTATTTCCTCAGAAACATCCTTGCCGTTTTGCATTCCATAACAAAACTTCAATGGAATTACTGTATTGATTATCAAAAGATCCATTAAGCTCTTTGAAACGCGCTTTTTGCGCTGTAACGATCCTATCCCAAAATTGTAATGCGTATCCCAATACTCACTGCTGGTTACATTAAATAATTCATAAAATTCATGTACATGCCTTGCCGCAATTACTTTTGAAAATAATTTGGGCTGCCCAAAATAAAGCATGGCAAACTGCGCCAAACGAACCGTGGGAAAGTTTGGCGGACGAAGCCTGAAAAACTTCGGAACGACTACATTTTCATTATTCAATTGAAACTTATACTTTAAATATTCATAGCGAGATTTCAACGTTTTAAAGTACCAGTCTTCCGCTTCACCTTCTAGCAATCCTGCCTGACCTATTAATAATGCTTCCAAATCTTGCCGTTCATGACTACATTTCTTCACAACGGAAAAATCAATTGATTTTGCGATACTGAAAAAGGAATCGCCATTCACTTTCAACCCGAAGTTTTTGCAAAGCATTCTGAAAAGCAGACTTTCCCAATGGTTTTGGGTAGCTTTCAGTTCTTTTAAAAGTATTTCTTCCTTTTTCTGTAGCCTTTCCAGATAAAGTCTTTCTAGCCAGTTTTCAATGATGAAATCATCGGTTTCCTTAAAATCATTCTCACAATTTATCCATTTGTTTTCTTTGGAAAAAAGTTGTTTATATTGTCCTAGCGTAGTTTTTGGGACGTGTTCCTTTATAATAAACGTTGGAACCACAGAGCCATCGTTTCTATAAATTTCGGCATCGTGCTCCCAAACAACATGGAGTATAACGTTATCATAAGCTGAATCGGTTTCATGGCCATGGGCGTACCAATCTGAGGATTTAATATGGATTTCAATATTGCCGGCCCAAAGCTGACCGCCCAACTCTATTTGTGCGTTAAAAAAATCCGGTCCTGAATTAAGGTTATGGCTCCCTTGATTCTTTATGTGCAAAATTTCACCATTCGAAGTGTAAAGACTGCCCACATCAAACTTCTGAAATTTCCACACATAGTGCAGAAAATCCTCTTTCATTGCTAATAACTTTTAAGGGGAGTCTTAAAATTGAGAGGTAAATATAGTAAAAAATATTATGCTTCTACTTTTTCGTTTTGCATTTTATCCTGCGTATCTACCTGTTTTTGAACTTTTTCAGAAACAGTATCTACATATAGAATACGGTTCCATTTGTATAGCCGTCGCGATAATAATACATACCTAAAAATGCCGACTGCCAAAAAAATTACACATACTGCGAGCGCCACGTAGCCAAGCCATTTTATACTTTCAAAATCCTTTAATTGCAGAATTCCAATTCCGCCGAGCAAAAGATAAAGCGAGGAACGAATATAGGAAAGCAGCGTGCGCTCATTGGCCAATTTGGTACGTTCCAATGCCAATATTTCATTGGTATTTGCTGGAACTGGCTTGGTGCGCAGAAAGCGAAATAATTTTTTAGCCTCGTTTTTCATAGTAGCCTAAAAATAACAAAAATCCCGCTCCATTTATAGTGAAGCGGGATATTATTTTGAATATGAATAAAACTACAAGGCGCGAATAATGTCGTGCTTAGTAATAATATTATAGTTTCCATCACCCAAATCTACCAAAACGGCATTGTTTTCTTTATGGATCAATTTTGAGACTTCTTCAATGGGCGTGCTCTTTTTTACGATTGGAAAAGGTTTGTGCATTACTTCTTTTATGGGAAGGTCGGCCACATTTTTGTTTTCCAAAAATTTACGGAGTAAATCGGTTTCGTCCAAAGCGCCCACAAAACCTGAAGTATCTTCCACTGGAATTTGGCTGATGTGGTATTTTTTCATTCTTTCTATTGCATGCCCTACCAATTCTTCAGTTTTTACAGTAATCAACGGTTTATCAGCGTGCTCTTGAATTAAATCGGAAGCATTTTTCACTTCATCTTCCACAAAACCGCGCTCGCGCATCCATTCGTCATTGTACATTTTACCAACGTAGCGGCTACCGTGGTCGTGGAATAGAACTACCACTACGTCATCTTTCGTAAATTTATCCTTCAGTTGAAGCAAGCCTTTAATTGCTGCACCAGCAGAATTCCCCAAGAAAAAACCTTCCATTTTGGCAAGCTTTTGGGTATAGATTGCCGCATCTTTATCGGTCACTTTCACAAAACCGTCAATCACGCTAAAATCCACATTCTTTGGAAGAATATCTTCGCCAATCCCTTCGGTGATATATGGATAGATTTCGTTTTCGTCAAAAACACCCGTTTCGTGGTATTTTTTGAAAACACTTCCGTAGGTATCAACGCCCCAAATTTTCACGTTTGGATTTTTTTCCTTTAAATATTTTCCAACGCCACTTATCGTCCCGCCAGTTCCAACGCCAACCACAAAATGTGTTACTTTTCCATCGGTCTGTTTCCAAATTTCGGGACCAGTACTTTCGTAATGTGCTTTTGTATTGCTTAAATTATCGTATTGATTTACGTACCAACTGTTGGGAGTTTCCTCTGCCAACCGTTTTGAAGTAGAATAATAACTGCGCGGATCTTCGGGAGAAACGTTTGTTGGGCAAACAATCACTTTGCTTCCCACAGCCTTTAAAATATCAATCTTTTCCTTGCTTTGCTTATCGCTGATTACACAGACCATTTTGTAGCCTTTTACGATTGCGGCAAGCGCGAGGCCCATTCCCGTATTTCCGGAAGTTCCCTCGATGATGGTACCGCCGGGTTTTAATCTGCCATCGGCTTCGGCGTCTTCAATCATCTTCACTGCCATTCTATCTTTTACAGAATTTCCAGGATTGAAAGTTTCGTATTTGGCGAGCACCAAAGCGGGAATATCCCCAACTATTTTGTTGATTTTTACCATAGGCGTATTGCCGATGGTTCCCAATATATTTTCTGCGTATTCCATAATATTTTTTGAGGCGTCAAAGGTACAATTAATAGATGAAAACAAAATGCATTACTTACCCAATACCTATTAATATCGAAATGCTTAATGATTTTTGCCAAAAAATAGAGAATTAGAAGATTGACAAATAAGTATAAGTAAAAGTTAAAGAATATATACTTTAAATACGCTATAAACATACTATATATATACTATATACATACTATAAATATACTATATAAGAATTAAAGATAACTCTCTTATATGTTTAAGCAATACTATTAAAAAGCTATTCCACCTATGGATTCTTCCATAGGTTAGTTGCTTATTTAAAGTTAGAATAGAATTAGGAATTTTAAAAGTGATTGAGTGCCAATTGATTTTATTACTCAAACCGAATCGCCTTCACAGGAGAAATTTTTGAAATGATAAAAGAAGGTATCAAAAGCATTAAAAGACAAAGTAGAAAAGTACCTGCGTTCAAAATTAAAATATAATCCCAACTCAAATAAACAGGCGCTTCGTTAACGTAATAAGTATCTGGATTAAGTTTAAAAACTTTTCCGTATTTCTGAACCAAAAGCAGCCCGATTCCAATAACATTTCCCCAAAAAAGACCGACGCCAATCAAATACATTGCGTTATACAAAAACACTTTCCGCACGCTCCAATCGCTGCTGCCCAAGGCTTTCAAAATCCCTATCATTTGGGTTCTTTCTAAAATCAAAACCAAAAGCGCCGTAATCATATTGATGCCCGCCACTAAAATCATAATTCCAATAATCATTATAATATTGAAATCGAAAAGATC
>Ga0209344_10000857_pt1 | contig 45649 bp, 39 predicted proteins | sample Cruoilmetagenom6_FD_187293 | JGI IMG/M metagenome (GOLD analysis project Ga0209344, IMG submission 187293) | Oil polluted marine microbial communities from Coal Oil Point, Santa Barbara, California, USA - Santa Barbara Oil Seep Sample 6 (SPAdes)... | ecosystem: Environmental > Aquatic > Marine... | reverse complement strand
TCGCGCGCAGCGCCAAAAAGTAGAGGCCGCAATGGTTGCCGGCAAACTGCGTGCCATCGTTTGCACAGGATCACTTGATCTTGGCATAGACTGGGGGGATGTCGATCTTGTAATTCAGGTTGGCGCACCAAAAAACGTAAAGCGCCTGGTGCAAAGGATCGGTCGCGCCAACCACCGCTATAACGCGCCATCCAAAGCGTTATTGGTTCCAGCCAACAGGTTTGAAGTGATTGAATGTGTCGCTGCGTTACAGGCCGCGCGGGAACATGATCTGGATGGTGATCCGCGCACCAGAGGCCCGCAGGATGTTTTGTGCCAGCAAATTCTTATCACCGCCTGCGCCGGCCCGTTTAATGCAGATCAACTATATGAAGAACTGAAAACCACAGGTGATTACTGCGACCTGAAACAAAATGAATTTGATGATTGTCTAAGTTTTGTAGCTACCGGGGGTTACGCGCTGCGCAGTTACGACCGTTGGCAAAGGTTGCAACAACGCACTGATGGTCGTTGGCAATTACGCGATCCACGGTTGGCACAAAAAATCCGAATGAACATAGGCACCATTCAGGATATCGACACCCTTAAGGTTCGTCTGAAAAACCGTCGGGGCGGGAAAGCCCTGGGCGAAGTCGAAGAAAGTTTTGCCGCTACGTTGACACCAGGGGATACATTTGTGATCGGTGGCAAGGTCGTGCGCTATGAATCCTTGCGTGAATTAACGGTTGAAGTTACGAACCGTCCCGGAAGAAAACCCAAGTTTGCGGTGTTTTCCGGAACAAAGTTTTCAACATCGACCCAGCTTTCTGAGCGAATATTGCGGATGTTCCAGCAAGTTAGCTGGCCAGAACTGCCGCGCCATACCGCTGATTGGTTAACGCTCCAGAAAAATATTTCAGAGCTTCCGTCGCCGGATCGCCTGTTAATTGAAAGTTTCCCCCACGAAGGGCGTGAACATACTTGTGTTTATGGATTTGCTGGTCGCAACGCCATGCAGACCCTTGGCCTGCTACTAACCCAAAGAATGGAAAGCGAAGGCCTTCACCCCATGGGGTTTGTTTCAACCGATTATGCCACTCTGATTTGGGGGCTGGACGCTGTTGTCGATCCGGTTCCACTGTTGCAGGCGGGTACATTGCGCAGCGCATTCGAAACATGGCTTGCAGGAAATGCCGTTATGAAACGCACCTTTCGCGCATCAGCCACAATCGCAGGTCTGATAGATCGCAACACGATGGCGGGCAAAAAATCTGGCCGTCAGACAATGTTTTCGTCAGACATCCTTTACGACACGCTGGTGAAATATGACCCCGATCACCTGATGCTGCAGATCACGCGTGAAGAAGCAATGAAAGGACTAGTCGATTTTGGCCGCATTGAGGATATGTTGAAACGAACCGCAGGCCGCGTGGATCATATTACGCTTGATCGGGTCACTCCACTGGCGGCACCACTATTTCTGGAAATGGGAAAAGTCCCGGTTGTTGGCGCTGCCAGTGAACGATTGCTGGCTCAGGAAGCATCCCGCCTGATGGCCACCGCAGGGCTTGCATAACCGGCTCATCTGCGCGAAGAACAAAATATGAACAACCATAACTTCAGCTTTTGCGGTACCACTTTTACCGCCCTGACTTCGGGGGCATTATGGTGGGAAGAACAACAAATCCTTACTGTATCAGACTTGCATTTAGGGAAATCTAATCGCATGGCACGGCGCAATGGCTTGATGTTGCCACCCTATGAAACCCGTGACACGCTTGCCCGCCTTGAAGCAGATATTTATGCCACCAATGCCGCCACGGTTATTTGCCTTGGTGACAGTTTTGATGATCTTGCTGCTGCCGAAAGCCTGACCGAAGACGAAGCGCTTTGGATCAACCGACTGCAGGCGGGCCGAAAATGGTTCTGGCTTGAAGGGAACCATGACCCAGGGCCAACCAATTTTGGCGGCACTCATCTTGGCGAGTATTCAGCCAGTTCTATAACTTTTCGTCATATAGCCCAACCAGCGTCCGGTGGTGAAATCTCTGGCCACTACCACCCGAAGGCAACGATAAAGACCCACAGACAATCCACCACCCGGCCTTGTTTCTTATACGATAGTGATCGTGTTATTTTGCCTGCATACGGAACATTTACAGGCGGGTTAAGGACCAATAGCCTGATATTGCAAAATCTGATGCAGAACCATGCACGGGCCATTCTTACTGGCCCAACACTTCAGATAGTCCCGATGCCCCGCGACTAGACAGGTTGTTTGTTATTTCTAACAGCATGCTCATGATCCCGTAACGATCTTACGGCGTATTGTGTCAAACCTGCATTTCAACGGAAAAAATGGAAGAACATGAAAATAAACCCGCTAAAGCCTATTTTCACAACGCATGATGAAATCAACCGGGGCGGATCTGACCGAAATAGCCCCCGATCATTGCCCTAGCCCGCCGGCAACATGATTTCGCACATGTAGCACTGACAATTGCAATTAGGGCGCGCCTGATTGTGCGTAAGGTAGAAGTTATGGCTATAGACGAAGAAAAGCTGAACCTTTGCCATATTGCAAAGCACAATGATCCTGGGTTAAGCAGTCAAACCCTCAGGCTCGATCAATCCATTGGCGCGACTGGCCGCTGTCAGCGTATTGGCAAGCAGACAGGCGATAGTCATAGGCCCAACACCCCCTGGCACCGGGGTAATCGCCCCCGCGACACTGGCTGCGCTTTCAAAGTGAACGTCACCAACAAGTCGGGTCTTCCCTTCCCCTTTTTCAGGGGCCGGAATTCGGTTGATACCAACATCGATTACTGTCGCACCTGGCTTCACCCAATCCCCCGTGATCATTTCAGCGCGCCCAACAGCGGCCACCAGAATATCGGCACCCCGACATAAAGCTTCAATATCCTTCGTCCGGGAATGGGCAATGGTGACAGTGCAACTGTCGCGTAACAGCAACTGAGCCATCGGTTTGCCGACGATATTGGATCGCCCAACCACAACCGCATTTAGCCCACTAAGGGAACCATGATGGTCACGCAACATCATCAAGCAGCCCAAAGGCGTACAGGGCACCATCGATTTTTGCCCCGTAGCCAATAGGCCAACATTGGAAATATGAAACCCATCCACATCTTTGGCCGGATCGATTGAGTTTATCACAAGGTCTTCGTTCAGATGGCCTGGCAGCGGCAACTGCACCAAAATCCCATGGATCGAAGCGTCATTGTTCAACTGATCAATCAGCGCCAGCAGATCCGTCTCAGATGTATCAGCTGACAACTTATGCTCAACCGATTTCATCCCAACTTCAAGCGTCATCTTCCCCTTGGAACGAACATAAACTTCGCTTGCAGGATCCGACCCAACCAAAACAACTGCCAGACCCGGGGTGATGCCGTTTTCTTCTTTCAGCCTGGTAACATGGGCCGCTACCTTTTCTCGGACTACTGCCGCGAAAGCTTTTCCGTCGATAATTGTCGCACCCATTTGTTGTACCTTTCCGTTTATAACATCAATTGCGCAGCTGGTTTACAACAGGCCAGCGGCAATCCATCCACCCTAAAACAGCCCTTCGATCTCACCTGCATCATTCAGCATTATCTGTTCCGCAGACGGCACTCTTGGCAAGCCCGGCATTGTCATGATCTCACCGCAGACCACGACAACAAATCCGGCACCAGCGCTAAGCCGCACTTCACGGATTGGCACAGAATGCCCGGTAGGGGCGCCGCGCAAAGACGGGTCAGTTGAAAAGCTGTATTGAGTTTTGGCCATGCACACCGGCAGATTGCCATACCCCTGATCTTCCCACTGCTTTAACTGATCGCGGATCTTCTTATCAGCGATAACTTCGTCGGCTCGATAAATCCTTTTGGAAACCGTTTCGATCTTTTCCATCAAGGTCAGATCATCTCGGTATAATGGAGCGAACTGGCTAATGCCACTATCCGCAATTTCTGCCACTCGTTTGGCCAGATCAACCGTACCCTCACTGCCCTTTTCCCAGTGCTGGCACAAAATTGCTTCAGCACCCTGACTGGCGACATAGCCTTTGATCGCCTGCACTTCGGCATCGGTATCGGTAACGAAATGGTTGATGGCAACGACCACAGGTACACCAAAGGATTTCAGGTTGCCGATATGCCGCCCAAGGTTCGGGCACCCCCCCACTACTGCCTTTACGTTTTCCGGGCCAAGATCGGCCTTTGCAACACCACCGTTCATCTTCATGGCGCGGACGGTAGCAACCAGTACAACGCAATCAGGCGCAAGCCCGGCTTTGCGACACTTGATGTTCATGAATTTTTCAGCGCCCAAGTCAGCACCGAACCCTGCTTCCGTAACCACATAATCAGCTAGCTTCAGCGCGGTCGTGGTGGAAATAACAGAATTACAACCATGTGCGATATTTGCAAACGGTCCACCATGCACGAATGCAGGGTTGTTTTCCAATGTTTGTACAATATTGGGCTGCATCGCATCCTTCAAAAGAACCGTCATCGCACCATCGGCCTTCAGGTCACGTGCGTAAACCGGGCTGCGATCGCGGCGTTGCGCAACGATAATATCTCCTAACCGCTTTTGCAGGTCTTTAAGGTTCAGCGCCAGACACAGGCAGGCCATAACCTCGGAGGCAACGGTAATGTCAAACCCGGCCTCACGCGGGAACCCGTTAGCAACCCCCCCCAGTGAAGCGGTGATCTGGCGCAAGGCCCGATCATTCATGTCAACGACCCTTTTCCAGGCAACGCGCCGGATATCAATATCCAACTCGTTACCCCAGTAAATATGATTGTCGATCATCGCACTCAGCAGGTTATGTGCGGATGTAATGGCATGAAAATCCCCGGTGAAATGCAGGTTCATTTCTTCCATCGGAACGACCTGAGCATAGCCACCACCTGCGGCCCCGCCCTTCATCCCGAAACACGGGCCCAAAGATGCTTCGCGAATACATATCGCTGCATTCTTGCCAATCCGGTTCAACCCATCACCCAGACCGACGGTCGTAGTGGTCTTACCTTCGCCGGCGGGCGTTGGGTTTATCGCGGTAACAAGAATTAACTTGCCGTTCTTATTGCCCTGGACTGAGTTGATAAAATCTTGGCTGACTTTCGCTTTGTCATGGCCGTAAGGCAGCAAATGTTTGCTATCAATTCCAAGTTTGGAACCAATTTCCTGAATGGGTTTCTTATTTGCTTCCCGAGCAATCTCAATATCACTTTTGTAACCCATATCGGCCTCCCTGCGGCAATGTTGCTTTCATCAATGGGCTTAATGCCAACCCACTGGAAACACAGTGGCAAATCCGACATTTCAATCACCGGAATCGTCTCTCTGGGACAAAGCAGTAAAAAGTCGCATCTAAAACGGTTAAACAGTTAGTTCAAAACCTGGCCCGTCAAAATCAACACCGTTAATTCTAACGGAAACACGATGTGAACCCGGATAGTCTTTGCGTGTCGTCACTTTGCGATAAGGGTGGGCCTTGATCATCTGGCGGGTCTCACCGGGTTTCAGTGAAATTTCAGTCCATTTGAAAACCTTCGGGCTATGTGATCCGTTGGCGCGCAGAAAGTGAATAATATAATCAATCAATAGTTTTTGAGTCTGACCTGAGCCTGTCAGCGACAAACTGATATCCAGCTTATCCCCAACGGTTACCGTTTCGACTGCCAAAGACACTGTGCAGTGATCCAACTTTGGTGGCTTAAACCCATATGCAGACATAGCACCTGGGTGTCCGTCCTTGATCAATGTTCTGCACGCATGACGAACCAAACGGGCCCGGTTCTTATCACCGGAATGCAACCAATCGACTGCGATTTCCGCAACGAGATCGGGGTGATCCTTGGCTATGTCATTCAGGTTATTTGCAACAGAACGGCGCACATATTCTGATGGATCATCGCGCAATTGATTCAGTATCGGCAAGATCGGTTCAGGATTATCTACAAAATCATGCAGCCGAATTCCCCATGGTAATCTTGGGCGGCAACCTTCGCTGGCCAGTCTTCGCACGTGTCGGTTTAAATCTAACGCCCAATTTGCTGCGGCTTTCAGGGTCGCCTCGGGGTGGTCCCGGAAAAACGGGCGCACGGCAAATTCCGAACTGGATCGCATTGTCATTTCGCGAAGTGCAGACAGGCTTTTGCCCACCGAACCCGCCCCGGCGTTTGCAATGTAATCCGCCATTGGCATCACGGCCCACCCCGCAATTCCCGACTGACCGGTTCGCATGTCTGATATTTCCTTGTCTGTATCCGGGTGCAATGCTTTCAACAAAGCCTCAACAGTCTTTTCAAATGGAACCGGGAACGAAGCTTCAATTGCATTTGTTATCTGCAAGGATCGTTCTTTCAGTTCCAAAGCATCCAGATTGTGCAATGCAAGTCGCAGGAATAATTCTGAATCAAACTGATCGCAAACTCGGGTCAGGTTTTCCGCCATTCCCTGAATAAGAGTCGGATTAAACAGGTTCTTGAATGGTTCCGGCATTTATTCAGGACTCCAGCTGCGTTGATCAGGGATATGAAGTTTCACCTGATCGCCAATCCGGATCAACCCTTCCTGTTCCACCCAACCAGTAACACCACGCAACCCGGCCGCAGCCTGCTTGAATGCCTTGCCAAATCCGGCGGCCGCTTGGTCAATGACTTTTGCAGGCAGGTTGCAGGGTCGGTTCTGCATATCAATTGTCAAAGTAGCACCGCCGGATATTTGCAACCTCGAAGACGGAGGCAGGTGGCTGAAATCTGGTATTCCACTAACTACCATCGACGCCCCGATCCAAGAAGGATCAAGTGCGGACAATCCCATTTTGTCTGCGATTACAGTCAGTTCTTCAGCGCTGACAATTGAAAGCTGTCGGACGTTTCTGATTTCGGTTCCCAATGGGTATAACAAGGTGACTCGATTGCAGGATGCCCGCGTCAACCCTGCATGATCTTCCCCTGCGGCACCTGAGTAGGAGGCGGTGAATTCAGTCACCGGGTCGGAACGCAAGCTGAATTCGCGATCGGGAACATACCCCAACCATGTAACGCATCCGGAATAGTTAGTGGGAACTAAGGCAGGCATATCTGGCAATCCTGTTTGTGGGCCGGATGATGAAATGCCTTTTAACCCGGCAAAAGTCAGACCAACATATTATGATCTGAATAGTTTTGAAGGAAGCTGTTGGAAATGAAAAGACCCTGAATTCGCCACCGCAATGCAGGGTCTTTTCATATCGATGTCACGCCGTTGGTTCTGGTTCCATACCGCCATCTGCTTTTGGCTTTGGTTTCGTTTTTGGTATCGCAGTCACCGAAGCTGCATTGCCAGTATCCGGTGTATCATCTTCGTCATCGTCTGATTTGGGTGCTTCCCCCCTGACGACACGTTCGATATCTTCACCGGTCAGCGTCTCATATTCCAAAAGACCTTGTGCAAGCCGTTCAAATTCTTTCTTCTTTTTCATCAGAATTTTATGCGCGGTGGAATAGCCATCATCAATCAGGCGCTTTACTTCATCCTCTATCAGCTCTTTTGTCGCAGCAGAGATTGAAAAACCACCCGCACCGTTCCCGGAATAGCCTTCATGGGCCATCTGGTAGTCGATATTGCCAACCTTGTCTGACATGCCCCAGCGCATCACCATAGAACGCGCCAGTTGTGAAGCCTGCTGAATGTCACCAACAGGGCCGCTGGATACTGCATCGGGGCCATATTTGATAATCTCGGCAGCTTTGCCAGCCATTGTCATCGCTATTTTTTGTTCAGCTTCATCCTTGTGAAACTGCAGGCGGTCCATTTCTGGCAGGCTAACAACCATGCCAAGCGCAGCACCACGCGGGATAATGGTTGCTTTGTAGACCGGATCGCATTTAGGCAGGTTTATCCCGACGATCGCGTGACCAGCTTCGTGATATGCGGTCTTTTCCTTTTGATCATCTGTCAACACCATTGAACGACGTTCCGATCCCATCATGACCTTGTCTTTGGCCATTTCGAAATCTTCCATCGTCACAAACCTACGCCCAATCCGGGCAGCCATCAGCGCGGCTTCGTTGACAAGGTTCGCCAGATCGGCACCGGAAAAACCGGGGCAGCCGCGCGCAATGATGCGCAGATCAACATCCGGGCCGAGTGGCACCTTGCGAGCATGCACATTCAAAATTTTGTCGCGCCCTTTGATATCCGGATTTGGCACCTGAACCTGACGATCAAACCGGCCCGGTCGCAGCAACGCTGGATCCAGCACATCGCGTCGGTTGGTAGCGGCGAGAATGATCACGCCTTCGTTGGCTTCAAACCCGTCCATTTCAACCAGCAACTGGTTAAGGGTCTGTTCGCGCTCGTCGTTTCCGCCGCCGTATCCTGCACCACGTGAACGCCCGACCGCATCAATTTCGTCAATGAACACAATACAAGGTGCATTCTTTTTGGCCTGTTCAAACATGTCGCGAACACGAGATGCCCCGACACCGACAAACATTTCAACAAAGTCAGATCCCGAAATAGTAAAAAATGGCACCCCGGCTTCGCCTGCGATGGCCCGTGCAAGCAATGTTTTACCGGTACCCGGCGGGCCAACCAAAAGTGCGCCCTTGGGAATTTTACCACCAAGACGGCTGAATTTTTGCGGGTTACGCAAGAATTCTACGATTTCTTCCAGTTCTTCCTTGGCCTCATCAATTCCGGCCACATCATCAAAGGTTACGCGACCCTGCTTTTCTGTCAGCATCTTGGCCTTGGATTTACCAAAGCCCATTGCGCCACCTTTGCCGCCGCCCTGCATCCGGTTCATGAAATAAATCCAAACACCGATTAGCAACAGGAAAGGCAGGAATGTCATCAGAATGGTGGTAAAGCCGGATTGTTCCTGTGCTTTGGCAACGACAGCTACGTCACGCTCAATCAGCAACTCAGAAACTTCGGCACCCGACGGTTTGATCGTCACATAAGCCTGACCGTCACGCCCAGTGAACAGAACTTTTTCGCCATCCAGCGTTGCCGTTTCAACTTCACCAGCTTCAACCGCGTTAACAAATTCCGAATAACTGACCGAAGGCGTATTGATTGATGTCTGACCACCACTGAACAGATTGAATAGCGCAAGGATCAATAAAAACAGAACCACCCAAAATGCTATGTTACGCGCGTTGCCCAAGAAAGCTCTCCCAGAAAAATTGTCGGCCTGAAACGAATGTCACAGCCACTTGTCTAAAATAAGGAACATTGCCGCTAGTTCAATGCGATATAATGGTCGAATAGAAATGATTGGCGGATTGGAGCATTTCAACACTCCAGCCGGTACCATACCCGGCCAAAGGGGCAGCCACCAGTTCCTTTTCGTTCCACACAGAAGGTGAGGCCAGCAACGACGTTCGAAGCATCCCGGTATCACGCCAGTCCGGGCAAAGTTTCAAGCCAGTTTCACCAAGTGCTTGCACCGTATACCCGGGTACATGCGGGCCGGAAAAAAGCCACCTATTATCCCATATTTCCGTTGTTTTACAAATAGATGCTGAGACAGATTTATATTCCCTTGTAATAATAATAACACCATCTCTGACCATGATCATGCAACCATGCAGCGTAGATGTTTTTCCGATTAATACTGATGTTTCAAGTTCGGCCAATGGCACAGATCGCGGTGGATATTCAGCGCCAGATACCCAGTTCAGTGCATGAATCAGCAACCTTCTGCGGGTTTCTTCTGCAAGATTAAAAAATTCCTTAAAACTCAGAAAAACATCGCCGAATTCTGTTTTCGCCAGATTTTTTGCAGCGATTTGGGTATTTTCGTCCAATACGTGCCGAACTTTCGTCATTCGCCCGGCGGTTTCTGACAAACCTTTCCGGGTAATCCCAAGGTCCTCCAACACAGTCATTGCCTGTCGAGCTTTAACCCGTTCAAACCGGCGGTCATCGTTTGAGGGGTCTTCAATCCAATTTATACCTTCTGTGCGAAGAAGTTGGCGTAGTTCTTCGCGACCAGTTTCAAGCAACGGCCTGATCCAACGCACATTTGCATCCATTCTGGTCGCCGGAATTCCTGACAGCCCATCCACACCTGAACCACGCCCCAACCGTATCAACACAGTTTCAGCCTGATCATCTTGGGTATGGCCGGTGGCTACGTCGGAAATCTGATGGGTTTTCGCCCAGTTTCCAAGCAAGGAAATCCGGGCCTTGCGCGCGGCATCCTGCAGGTTTCCCGACTTGTCCCAACCGCGCCATTCAAGTATTTCGTGCTGAACACCGATAGCCATACACATTTCACCAACCTGAACGGCTTCTTCACGCGCACCCGGCCTTAACCCGTGATCTACAGTGGCTGCGAAAATCTGCACGTCACGATCGCGCGCCCAGCTAACTGCAAGCTGCAACAATGCCACTGAATCTCCGCCGCCAGAAACAGCAACGCCCACCCGTTCAGGCAGGCCCGCTGCAAATAGTTCATCAAAAACACCGCTGACCCGGTTTTGCAGATTCACCCGCATTCCAGAGTTTGCATAACGCTTTGAGCCTGACTGACGGCAATTGCGCCTGGATACAAAATTTCGACCTGCCCAAGTGTGACACAGGCTTCGTTTATCTGCCCCAGTTCCCCCAGACTTGCGCCAAGCCTGTAAAGCGCATCAGACGCGACGGGGCTGTCGGGTGAACCCGAATAGCTTTCCAGAAACGCGCGCGCCGCCTGGGTGGTCTGGCCTAGCCCTAACAATGCTTCACCGCGATAGTAATGTGCTTGTCCTGTCAGTGGGCCACGAGTGTAAGTTTGTGTGAAAACGTCGAACAGGTTAACCGCGACCTGGTAATTTTCCTGATCAAGGGCCGTTTTTGCCAGATCAAAATCGATTTTTTCACCAACGGCGTATTCCGCGCCACTGGTTCCAAGTGGGTGTTGAATATTCGCCGTTACATCAGTTTCAACGTCCCCACCCAGGGTTGTGGTTTCCCCCAACTGGCTGACATCGCCGCCTTCCAGTTCGACAAGCCGAAATTCCAGATCACCAATCCTGTTTGTCCCGTCATCAACAACACGGTTGATGCGAATTTCCAGTTCTTCAGTTTTGGCAGTCAGCCGTTGCAGTTCACCTTCAATTCCGTTGATCCGTTCCAGTGTGGTGCCAGTAACAATGTTTGTATTCACGCTGCCTGTCGTCGACAGATCGCGCTTCAACCGTTGCATTTCCACAAAAAGTACTGTTAGTTCTTGTCGAATGTCTGCAAGCGTCTGATCCTGCGCCCGTGCCGGGGCGGTGGCAACAACCAGTGCCAGCGCCATCAATAATGTAACTATCCGCACCATCACATTTCCTTCGTTAGCTGATGCCGCCGGCTGCCAGAACTGTTACCGAACGACGGTTCTGTGCATAACAGCTTTCTTCGGAACAGATTGCAATCGGCCGCGCCTTGCCAAGTGGAAGCGGTCGCAACCGCGACGCTGCCACACCGCGCGCCACAAGATATTCTATCACCGAATTGGCTCGGCGCGCACTTAGTGCAACGTTGTACGCGGTTGTACCCTGCTCGTCGGCATGGCCTTCGATAACGGCGGTATAATCAGTATTGGTCAGCAGCCACATAGCCTGTTGTTCCAATACGGTACTTGCCTCAGATGTCAGGGTATGCTGATCCACAGCGAACAAAACCCGATCACCGACTGTTTGTTGGAAATATGCAGTTGATGTTGGGTCGCTCGCACCGCCGATACCCGATCCATCAACGCCACCGGCCCCACCCGCGCCAAAGCGCCCGGGGTTGGTGCATGCGGAAACGCCAAGTGCCGCCACCAATAGGATTGCCTTGCTGTATAGTTTCATCTGGATTTTTCCATTCTTGTTGTTGGCTCGATTAAATCTATATTATCACTCTGGTGTAGTTTTGGGAATGCAGAGCTATTTCAGCAAAGGTGACCACGCAGCATCCGATGCAGGGCCATCAGTTGGTACCCGGCGCAGGTTTCGCCCTGATATGTCCACCGAATACAATCCCTGAACGCCGTTTACACCCTGGGTTTCCCGGGTGAACATAATCACCCGCCCATTGGGTGACCAGGTCGGTCCTTCATCCAGAAAAGATGCAGTCAGCAACCGTTCTTCCGTACCATCAACGCGCATAACGCCGATATGAAACCGGCCATTTGCCTGTTTGGTAAACGCTATCAGATCACCGCGCGGTGACCAGACCGGCGCGCTGTAGCGCCCCTGGCCCGAACTGATGCGTGTCGCTTCGCCGCCATTCACACCCATGATATAAATTTGCTGCGTTCCGCTTCTGTCGCTTTCAAATACAATTTTGCTGCCATCAGGTGAAAAATCCGGCGCCGTTTCGATTGATGGTGCCGATGTCAGCCGTTGTGCATTGCCACCGTTCACATTCATTTTAAACAAATCCGAATTTCCGCCCTGGGTCAGCGAAAAAACTACGATACGTCCATCCGGACCGAACCGGGGTGCAAAGGTCATTGCTTCGGCGGCCACATCCAGTGCCCGTCGCTTGACCGAACCCACATCCAGTACAAAAACTTTGGGAAACCCGGTTTCATAGCTGGTATATAATACCCGATCGCCGGTCGGAGAAAACCGTGGTGCCAGAACAATGGCGGAATTGTCTGTCAGGAACTGCACGTTCGCCCCATCATAATCCATGATCGCAAGCCGGCTGCTGCGATTGCTCTTTGGCCCACTCTTTGAAACGAACACCACACGGCTGTCAAAGTATCCGCCTTCGCCGGTGATCCGGGCATAAACAGCGTCAGCCACTTTATGCGCCATACGTCGCCAGCTGCCAGTTGCCCCGCCAAATTGCAGCCCTTCACCCAGCTGGGCCTCAGCGAACACATCAAACACGCGAAACTTGACCGTCAGCCGCCCGTCGCTACCAACACCGACCGCGCCCGAAATCAGCGCCTGCGCATTGATCGCCTTCCAATCGGAATATTGTACCGGGCTGGCGAAACTGGTCAGCTTTGAAATGAACGCGTCTTTCGGAATTTCCCGAAAAAGCCCGGTTCCCGCAAGATCTGAAGCGACGACCCGTGCAATGCTTTCAGCAAACTCCTTTGCTGCAGGGTTCTCGGAAACAAAAGCCGGAACCGCGAAAGGCAAAGGTTCTATCACACCTTCGGTGATTTCAATCCGTAAAGGCCCGCTTCGCTGCTGAGCAAACACAGGTTGGATTACGCCTAGGCAAGCCAGGGCAAAAAATGTAAGGGCTTTGATCAGTTTCATTTGATCCTCATTTTCTCCGGATTAAATGTCATTTCGATATTTTGCCACTGCGAATATTTGTCAGTCGGCAGATTATAGCCACCTGCACCACAACGAATAACGGCGCGCCGCGCCGCCTCATAGGCCTGTCCAGCGGCACCAGCCGAGCCACCTTCAAACGAAAGCATGCGTATACTTCCCACATCGGGCTTAGCGTCGCGCGACATTGAAACCGCAACAACCACTGTTGTTTGCAATGCCTCAGAAGACAAGGATCCCACGTTCCAGCAATCCTGAACGGCTACTCGCAATGCGTCCTTTTCACCGCGCGTCAGTGGCGGCCCGCTAGGTGTAACTGGGGCATCTGACGAACTATCGGCAACGGCCGCAGCAACTGCATCAGCAATCGCATCTGGTTTTGGTGTGTCGGGATCTGGTGCCTGCGCAACACTCGGCCGTTGTTTGGGGCGGTTCTTAGGACGTATCGAAGATTTTGGCGCCGCTGCAGGTTCCTCAGCTTCGGTCACGATCTCGGTCGCGGCTTCTTCGGGTGCTGTGGCTGGTTGGTCTTCGACCGGATTATCCGCAGCTTCGTCGGGAACAATTTCGGGCGTTACCGTATTGGCGATTTCAGCGTCGGGCGCAGGTTCCGCCGCCGGGCGTGGTGCAATTCTTGGTGCCGCTGTGGGTTTTGGTGATTCCTCAGTGTCCGGTACAACCAGCGCAGCACTGTCCTGAACGGGGGGTGTTGGAAGATCAGGTGCATCATCTGCGACATCCGTTTGCAACGACAAATCAGGTTCTGGTATTTCGGGTTGAGTTTCAGTTTCCGGTTGTGTGATTTCAACCGGGTCCGCCGTTCTTGGTGACACATCTGTGTTTGGTGCAAGGTTAGGTGCATTTTCTTCAGCGCTGAGTGGCATAGGGGCAGGATCCTGTGATGCAACGCTTGGGCTTTCTTCAGGTTGGGTCAGTGCTGCAAATTCTTCCTCACTCAACAGCGATACATCGGTAGATTCCAATGGCAGTGGATCATCGGAACGCAGAAATACTCCACCTACAAGAACCCAGACAATTACGGCCCCGTGGCCAATGCCTGAAATGTATGTGCCAGTGTCCCAAGCCACCAGATTAACCGTCGCGCCCGTCCAGCGTTGGCCCGCCGGTATCGGTTACCAAACCGATATTACGAAACCCGCCCGCGTTCAGCGCACCCATGACCTGCATAACTCGTTCATACGGGATAGACCCGTCAGCGCGTAAAAATACTTTGTCGTCAACACGTTCCGTCGCAATTGCGCGTAGCTTGGGTACAAGCGCGTCACCCGATGTTTCTGTGCTCTGGATCAGCAATCGGCCGTCCGCAGCCAACGTGATTGTCAGTGGTTCTTCCTGCTCAGTCGCCAACGCAGTTGCCGCGGTTTTCGGCAATTCCACCGGCACACCGACGGTTAGCAGGGGCGCTGCCACCATGAAAATTATCAACAACACCAACATCACGTCTACGAATGGTGTTACATTGATCTCTGACATTGCATGTGATTTGGCGCGGCGACGTCCACGCCTTCTGCCACTGGATCCCTGAATAACTCCTGCGCCCATCTCAGCTATCCAACTGACGGCTTAGAATTGTGGCAAATTCATCGGCAAATGATTCATATCCGGTGACAATCCGGTCACTGTCCGACGAAAGCTTGTTATAAAAAACAACCGCTGGAATAGCCGCAAGCAGGCCCAGCCCAGTGGCCAGCAAGGCCTCGGCAATTCCTGGCGCCACTACTGCCAGATTTGTGTTCTGTTGGATAGCGATCTGTTCAAACGCGTTCTTGATCCCCCAGACCGTGCCAAACAACCCGACGAAAGGTGCTGTGGAACCAACCGTCGCCAAAAAGGCCAACCCACCATTCAGGGCCTCACTTTCTTTGGCAATCGCCACATCCATTGAACGATCGATGCGGGCTTGCGCCCCGGCGATCAACCCACCATCCTGTTTATGGCTGCGCCGCCATTCCAGCATACCGGATGAAAAAATCTTCTCCGACGCGCCTTTTGGAGCACCGGCGATCTTGTCAAACAATTCATCCAGTGGTTCACCTGACCAAAATGCATGATCAAACACCGTGCTTTCGCTGCGCGCGCGCCGATAGTTCAGATGTTTCTGAATGATGATGGACCAGCTCCAAAAAGAAGCCACCATCAACAGTAGCATCACCAGCTTAACCGTGAATGTTGCACGCATAAACAACGCAAGAAAGGAGAAATCCATCTCCTGCGCAATTGCTAGGGTTTCAGTTTCCATATTACCTGCTCGTTTATAGGCCGTCTTTTGCGGCTCCTTACCTTGATGATTAACGGATAATTAGGGGGAATGCCAACACAAGCGCGTCATTGCGCCGGTTTTGTCAAAATCACTGCAAAAGTAAGCGAATATCTGCTGGTAACCGTGTTGGTTGGCCAGTGTCAGTCAACGCAACCAGGGTCACAACTGCGACAAACAACTCCTGATCGCCCCGTTTGATGCCCTGACGCAGGGTTAAACGCGCGCCGGTCACCACCTCTGTCGCTGTTAACACGCTTAGTTCATCATCAAACTTTGCCGGTGCAATGTAGTCCGCTTCAACACGGCGCACTGCGAATACGAAGCCGTTTGATTTTTCTCTCAAGGCAACCTGATCTATACCCAGAGATCGAACAAATTCGGTGCGTGCACGCTCGATGAACTTCAGATAATTGGCGTAATAGACGATCCCCGCCAGATCGGTATCTTCATAGTAAACCCGTAAATCGAACCTGTGGGTCATAGTTCAATATCCATCCGTGCAAACAATCTAATCGCATGAGAACGATCATCAGCGACAGGTGGCAGCACCGGATCATATGCAGCGCGGATCAGTTCACCGATTTCCGGGCGCAGAATAATTGCACCATCACCGGATATCCGGGCCAATGGCGATTTGGACGCAAACGCAGCCTGCGACCACATCAATATTGCCTGCACCACCTGGCTCAGTGCTAGGCTTTCCGCTGATTGCGCAGCCATTGCATCGTCCATCTTCAGAAACACGAAACATGCTTTTATCGCACCCATATCATCAAACCTGAATGTACGGTACTGATTGGCATCCGCCCCCCTTAAACGTGACACCAGTCCCGCAAGATCAGGGATCATCTTTTCCAAGTTTGGTGTATCCGCAAGTTCCTGCCAGTCGCGGACAAAAAACATCATCAGATTTGCACCAAGTTCCGGATCCACATCGCTCAGCTTATGCCCGGCCAGAACCACCACTGCCTCAATCGCACCTTTCAGAACTTTCAGGCTTGCCTCATCCACGCCAAATAACACCGGCGAAATCGCCCGCCCCCATCTGGCAAAATGATAAGATCCATCTGTTCGTGTAAAATGCGCTTCAACGTCTTCGGGTGTCACAATCAATCCTTTGAATTTCCATAAATATCCCCGCCGGAGGCATAATTCCCCTTATTTACTTTCAAACAGATCGGTCTGCCCCGGTGTTTTCGGCGCATCCAGACCCAGATGCGCCCACGCCTTATGGGCCAACATCCGGCCACGTGGTGTGCGCTGAATCAGCCCTTGTTGTAACAAAAAGGGTTCGATCACATCCTCAATTGAATCCCGACTTTCTGACAATGCCGCACACATTGTTTCCACACCCACGGGACCACCGGCATAGTTTTCACCGATCAGTTTCAGATAACGCCGGTCCGCACTATCAAGCCCCAGATTATCAACCCCAAGCCGTGTCAGGGCGCGATCAGCAAGCGCACGCGTCAACTGCCCGTCCCCTTCGACCACAACAAAATCCACGACGCGGCGCAGCAGGCGCCCGGCAATACGCGGGGTTCCCCGCGCACGACGCGCAATTTCCAGCGCACCCTCAGCTTCGCACGGGATATCCATCAACCGCGCTCCGCGGGTAACAATCTCATGTAGTTCATCGATGCTATAAAATTCCAGACGTGTCGGTATACCGAAGCGATCCCGCAAAGGCGTGGTCAGCAACCCCATCCGCGTCGTTGCCCCGACCAGCGTAAATGGTTGCAGTTCGATACGCACAGTACGCGCTGCCGGACCTTCACCGATGACCAGATCCAGCTCAAAATCTTCAAGCGCGGGGTATAACACCTCTTCCACAACCGGGTTCAGACGATGAATTTCGTCAATGAAAAGCACATCTCGCGCTTCCAGATTTGTCAAGATAGCCGCCAGGTCCCCGGCGCGCGCCAGTACCGGGCCAGACGTCATACGAAAGTTTACACCCAACTCTCTTGCCATGATCTGCGCCAGCGTCGTCTTTCCCAGTCCGGGTGGGCCATGAAACAGCGTATGATCCATCGCCTCGCCTCGTCGGCGCGCACTTTCAATAAACACTTTCAGATTTGCGCGCGCTCCAGCCTGACCAATAAAGTCATCCAGAACCTGCGGCCGCAGCGCGCGATCTGCATCTTCCGGGCGCGGTTCGGGGCGCAAGGTGGGATCTGGTTCGTTCATCCGTTACCCCTTGGGTGCTAGCAGCTTTAGCGCCGCACGGATCAGCGCAGATGTATCTGCGTCCGGTTGCGCGCCACCGGCCTCAGCTACGGCACTGGCAGCGTCACCCGGACCATATCCAAGGTTCTGCAACGCCGACAACGCATCCGACTGTGCCGATGCATTTTCTTTCAACGCTGTTGCGGCTGGCCGGATCGTTTCAATCACCGGCCCGTCCTCTGTGATGGCTGCCCGGGTTGCAACCTGCGCTGCCCCGCCCATTGCCATGACACCGGGCGCTTTTTCTTTCAATTCATTCACCACACGCTGCGCGATCTTTGGTCCGACACCCGGCGCCGCTTTGACCGCATTCCAGTCCTCCAGCGCAATCGCGCGCGACACCGCTTCGGCCCCCAGTGTCCCAAGGATTGCCATAGATGCCTTTGCGCCGATCCCCTGAACAGACATCAGCAATCGGTGCCATTCTTTTTCAACCAGAGTGGTGAATCCGAACAATTGCAAATTATCCTCACGCACCAGCAGATCGGTATACAAAGCCACCGCTTCGCCCGTGCCCGGCAATCCGGCCAATGTGCGTTCGGATATGTAAACCACATAGCCGACACCCTGCACGTCAATCAGCACGTGATCACCACTGAGATAATCAATCCGGCCGGAAATTTTTCCAATCATGCGCTGGCCTTTCCAATTGCATCTGAAAGCCGATCAGCGGTTTGAGCGTGATGCGAATGACAAATTGCGATGGCAAGGGCATCCGCCGCATCCGGCCCGGCAATTGTAGCGCCAGGCAATTGCAACTTCACCATATGCAGGACTTGGCGTTTTTCTGCATGACCAACCCCCACAACCGCTTTCTTTACCGTATTTGGCGCATATTCGCCAACCGGTATGCCTGCCTGCGCTGGCACCAACATCGCGATACCACGCGCCTGCCCAAGTTTTAGTGTACCGGCGCCGTCCTTGTTTACAAATGTCTGTTCAACTGCCGCTGTTACAGGTGAAAATTGCTCGACGATCCAGGATAGCTGTTGATATAAACTCAGCAACCGTTGCCCCAGATCGGCACCTGTTGATTCGCACACCCCGTTTGCAACATGCGCCATACGCGACCCTTCGACGTCAATCAGGCCCCAACCCATGTTGCGAAGCCCGGGGTCTATCCCCAAAACACGCATGTTTCTGCCCTGCTCTTGTTGCTTTTTTGCACGGTTAGCACGAAAGGCGAACATCCGCCAGCCTTCGTCGAAATTACGGAAAATCTAAACTGACAGGGAATTCAAGCGATTTTGGTCAGAAACCGTCACCAGAATACTCAATTGCGACCAGTTTGGCATCTAACTCAGGCCAACAGCCGAAAATGCCATAAACCCCTGCAAATGCTATGCTAAACTTGCATAGGAGCCATGCAAAAAACCCTCTTGCAGGGCGTATTTTCCGCGTCTATTTGGCGATTGAGACGCAACACCGCGCCCCGAAACAAAAACAATGAAGGACGACTGATATGGCTACTTTTAATAACACCCGCTCAACCTCTGACGGTTTCCTCTTTGGGGGCCACGTAGGCACAATTTCATCAAGCGTTGTAAACGCATTTGCGCATTGGAACGACGCCCGAGTTACCCGCAATGCTTTGGCAAAGCTGAGCGACCTGCAATTGGATGATATCGGCCTGACACGAGGCGACGTTGCCAATTTCTAAAGTACGCAGTGAAACAAACCAATACAAAAAGGCCGCATCAGTTGATGCGGCCTTTTTTGTGGGAACACCCGGATGCGTGGAGGGACAGCCGCAACCGGAGTTTTGGATGATCAGGGCAGAATTTGCCCGATCTGATTGGCGATCCAAAGAGTTACAGGATCGGCCTTCATTGCATAAGCACCTACTTTTTCGACAATTGTTCCTGACTGAAGCAGCGCAACACGATCAGTATAAACTGATTCACCAAGCTGCGCGAAAAGGAAACCTTTAAAGGCCAGCAAGGTCAGAAGACACAAAAATAATCCTCGCAGCGGAAATCCTGAACTTTGCTTGCGTGGGCGTGCAATTACCAGCCCGTCGTGGTTCATCGACGCTACATAGCCGCGTGACACTTGGCGATGATTACGATCAATGCGACGCAGACGTTGTCCGAATTGTATCTGTTTGGCGTCAGCCATGTCAGCCTCTTACAGTTGGCCCCCACCAACATTAACAGTTATTCACCTAATTGTGGCCGCAATATGGCAAAAACAGCAAAAATGGCTGAAATTAGGCTACATTTCCTCATTTCGGCAGAGAGTTAGGGTCGTCCAGTCAACAATTTCTTCGTGTGAATACAAACTGTATCCATTTGCGCAATAAATACGTACGACATCTTCAGCCTGTTCATTCAGAATGCCCGACAATATGACGAATCCGCCGTTTGCGCTGGCCTTTGCCATCGACGGGGCGAGATCAATCAGCGGCGCTTTCAGGATATTTGCAAAGATCAGATCAAAAGGCGCCTTCGCTGTCAAATCCGGATGATCAAAGCCCGTCGCTTCGATACACTGCACGCGGTCAGCTAAATCATTCGCCACTACATTAACTTGCGCCACGTCAACGGCCACTGGATCGATATCGCTGGCTACCGTGGGATTGGGAAAGACTTTTGCCGCCGCCATTGCCAATACCGCTGTCCCACACCCAATATCAGCAACACGTTTGGCAACAAATCCGTCGCTGACCAAACGATCAAGCGCACGCAGGCACCCAAGCGTTGTCCCGTGATGCCCGGTTCCAAATGCCATCGCCGCTTCAATCAGCAGCGCCACCGCGCCCGCAGGTACTTTGTCGGCATCATGGCTGCCGTAAACAAAGAAACGCCCGGCAACGACCGGTGATAACTCGCGTTTCACATGCGCAACCCAATCAGTTTCCGGCAGTTCGGATATGACAAATGGTTTTGTGTCAAACATAGCCGCCAGCAGGCCCAACCCGGCAGGATCGGGTGCCTCAACGAAGTATCCGCCGATTTCCCACAGCCCTGATCCATCTTCTACTTCAAACACACCCACGCCAGTTGGTTCTGGTTCCAACCGTTCCATCGCTTCCCCCAGCGTTTCTGCGGCTTCTTTTCCGAACAAGGTTGTAAAGGCGGTGAATGTTGGCATTCTGGCTCTCCGGCGGTTCCAACAGGGCCCTATGCGCTGCCAGAACGCGGGTCAATCCCCGCTCATTCTTCGCAGCCAAATATCCTCCGGGGGCAGACAGCCCCCTGATTTGCTATCGATCCAGACCAGTTCCGATGGGGCAGGTCACACCAGTGCCGCCAATTCCACAATAGCCAGCCGGGTTCTTTGCCAGATACTGCTGATGATAATCCTCGGCATAGTAAAAGTGGGGCGCGGGGATAATCTCAGTCGTCACAGCGCCAAATCCGGCGGCAACCAATCGCGGTGCAAAATCGATGCAGCTTTGTTTCGCGACAACGTGCTGCACATCACCGTAGGTATATATACCCGACCGGTATTGGGTGCCTGCATCATTACCCTGACGCATACCCTGTGTCGGATCATGGCCTTCCCAGAACACCTGCAGCAATTCTTTGTAAGAAATCACACCCGGATCATAAATCATCTGCACCACTTCGTTATGCCCGGTCTGCCCGGTGCAAACTTCGCTATAGGTCGGGTTTGGCGTGGACCCGGCGCTATATCCAACACGGCTGATCCATATACCACCGTGTTTCCAGAACATTCGTTCAACACCCCAGAAACAGCCCATTCCAAACATCGCCAACTGCATGCCCTCAGGCACGTCAGCTTTAAGGGGACGCCCGTTAACGAAATGGGTTTCAGCCGTCAGGATCGCTGCGCCACGCCCCGGCATGGCGTTTTCTGGATCAACAACCTGCGGCTTTGATTTCTGAAAAAACATAATGTCCTGCTCCTGTCACTACCTATTCGGATATAGAGTGCGGGGGTGTAAAAAACTACTCCGCAGGTGTCGGAATAATACCGGATAACACGGTTTCGTTTCCCGGTTCCGGGTGGCGTGGAATTAGCAGGGCCAGGATCAGTGATGCCAAAGCCAGTCCAGCAGCCAGCACAAAGACACTGCCAGGTGATGTTACCCAGAGATATCCAAGCAGCACCGGCAAAAACACCGCCGCGATGTGGTTGATGGTAAACGCAACCGCCGCCGTGGGTGCAATATCCTGTGGCTCCGCGATTTTCTGAAAATACGTTTTCAAAGCAAAGGCCAGCGCAAAAAACATATGGTCCACCACATACAATACTGCCGCCAGTGCAACACCCCAGCCAAACAAGTAAATTCCACCATAAGCCAAAAACACAGCAATCAGACCGATATATTCAACAGTCAGGGACCGGCGTTCCCCCCAACGGCCGACGGCTTTTCCCATAAGTGGTGCAAACACCATGTTTGCCACATAATTAAACAGGAACAGTGCTGTTAATTCATGCACCTCAAAGCCAAAACGTTCCACCATCATAAATGCCGCAAATACGAAAAAAATCTGGCGCCGTGCTCCGGACATGAACTGCAATGCATAGTACAACCAGTAGCGGCGGCGCAGCACAAAGGTTTTCAACTGCGGTGTCGGGGCTTCATACTGCGGATAGGCGAACAAACAAAACAGCGCGATAAGCGCGGTAAACCCACCTGAAACCAGGTAGACAAAATTGTAGGACAGATCAAAGGTCTTCCAGGTCACCACCAGCAAACCATACGCAATCAATGAAGCTAACGATCCGACCGATACAATCCAGCCAAGTATTTGCGGTGCCTGTTTTTTATCAATCCACTGCAACTGCAGCGATTGGTTTACAGTTTCGTAATAGTGAAATCCAATCGACGACAGCATTGTCACCGTTAACAACCCGCCAAAACTAGGGAACCATGCGGTAACTGCAGTAGCCACCCCCAGCATTAATAGTGAAACTGCACCCAATATCTGTTCGCGCACAAAAATTATGATCGCAATCACGCCAACAGCCAGAAAACCTGGAATTTCCCGCACAGTATGTAGCCAGCCAATTTCCACACCTGTAAAACCGGACGCCTCTATCACAAAATTGTTCAACAGCGCTGACCAGGTGTTAAAAGCAATCGGCATCGCGAATGCCATCAGAAACAGCAACGCCACCGGCCGTCTCCAAAACGGCATTACATGTGCATCCTGAGTTCCGATAATCTGCATGTCCATGGCATATTCCCAAACCCGAAAATAGGCGAGGCCCAAAACACACCCGGTATCCGAAACCCTGCAAGATCAATTTTGGAAGAGCGCGTTAGATGCGCATTTTTTCGCATTCTTAGTCTGGTTTGCCTCCGGCGGGGATATTTACGGGAAAAAGAAAGGCCTTGCTTTTTCTTTGCAAAAATACTCTCGCCGAAGGCAAGCTGAGTGTCCGCAGGACACGAAACAAAAATGGGTATGCTACCGGTGTGTGATTCTGGGTACCCCGGCAAATGGTTCAGTAAAAACTCTGAGGATCGATATCAATCTGTAACCGCAGATTTGTTGGCATTTTGAACTGCATCACCCATTTGCTTAACGCGGTCTGAAGCGGCGCGCCTTTGTCTACCTTCACCAACAATCTAACCCGATGCCGCCCACGAATTCGGGCAACCGGTGCTGGTGCGGGGCCGTAAACACGCGCACCTATTTCACGTAAAGGCGTGTCACGGCGCGCCATATCAGCACCCATATCGAAGACTTCCTGGACATTTGGGGAAGACAGAATAATCCCCGCCAGTCGCCCGTAGGGTGGTACGCCCGCTTGCCTACGCTCGCTGGCTTCTGCACTCCAGAATGCTTCTTCATCCCCCGACAATGTCGCGCGGATCACCGGGTGTTCAGGCTGATAGGTCTGCAAAAGCGCAACGCCCTTCTTTTCAGCCCGCCCTGCCCGCCCGGCAACCTGTCGCATCAACTGAAATGTTCGTTCAGCCGCGCGCAGGTCCGATCCCTGCAAGCCGAGATCAGCGTCGATCACCCCAACAAGCGTCAAAAGTGGAAAGTTATGACCTTTTGCAACCAACTGGGTTCCTATGATTATGTCCGCTTCCCCCGCTGCAATCGCTTCTATCTGCGCCTTTAGCGCACGGGCCGAACCAAACAAATCAGACGATAAAACCGCAACCCGTGCATCCGGGAACACTTCAGTCACTTCTTCTGCCAACCGTTCCACCCCGGGGCCAACCGGTGCAAGCCGATCCTCTGCCTGACAGGAAGGGCAAACTGTAGGCATTGGTTTGGTTTCACCACACTGATGACACACCAGCCGTTTCAGGAACCTGTGTTCTACCATCCGCGCATCACAGTGATCACACCCGATCTGGTGGCCACAGGCCCGGCACACCGTTGTCGGCGCATAACCTCGTCGGTTGATGAACAATAGCGACTGTTCGCTTTTTCCAAGCCGTGCCTGCACCGCCTTTTGCAGCGTCGGGGATATCCATCTGTTTCCCGGCAGCGTTTCAAGACGCATATCGATCGGGCGCATATCTGGCATTTCCGCCACACCAAAACGCGAGGTCAGTTCCAGCTTTTCATATTTCCCTGCTTGCGCATTTGCCCAGCTTTCAAGGCTTGGCGTGGCCGAGGCCAGCACCACCTGCGCCCCGCATATTGACGCCCGTAGGACCGCCATATCGCGGGCGGAATAAACAACGCCGTCTTCCTGTTTGTAGGACTGGTCATGTTCTTCATCAACGACGATCACACCCAGTTCACGAAATGGCAGATAAAGCGCTGATCGCGCACCCACAACAAGCTGCGCGTTACCTTCGCTGATCATTCGCCAACATCTGCGCCGTTCGGTCATCGTTACACCCGAATGCCATTCCGCAGGGCGCGCGCCGAACCTGTCTTGCACCCGGTTCAGAAACTCTGCCGTTAACGCAATTTCAGGCAACAATACCAACGCCTGTCGGCCCTGGCGCAGGCTCTCGCCAACCGCTTCCAGATATACTTCGGTTTTGCCGGATCCAGTCACACCTTTCAACAGCGTGGTGCCATATTCACCCGATGCCACCTTTTCACACAACCTGGCTGCGGCCCCCCCCTGATCAGCAGCCAGCGTTACGCCAGTCAGTTCCGGATCAAGGCGCGGATAGGGTAAATCCCGTGGGCTTGCCTCTTCTCGAACAACACCCTGCTTTACCAGCCCTTTGATGACAGAAGTTGAAACCCCGGCCAATTCACCAAGTTCGCGCAAAGTAAAAGCCAGCCCGCCATGATCATGCAAAGTAGCAATCACCCGCAGCCGAGCGTCGGTTTGCCGATCCGGTTCACCTGTTCCAAGCCGATAGATTGTGCGCATGGAAGGCGGATCGCCCAGACCTGGGGATCGCGTGGCCAGCCGCAACATCGCCGGCATCGGGGTCAGTGTGTATTCAGCCACCTTGCCAAGGAACAACCGCATATCATCCAGCATTGGCACCGCATCCAGCACGCGAATGACCGAACGCACCTTGGCAAAATCAAAATCCCCTTGCCCCGGCCCCCAAACGACACCCAGTACCTTGCGCGGCCCCAAAGGGACTTCGACAAATGCACCAAGCATGCACCCACCTTCGGGCGCCTTGTAATCCAGTAACCGATCCAGCGGTTGGGTGCTTAGAACCGCCACCAGATCACCCTGATCAAAGAAGGTTTTCTCGTTCATATTACCTTCATACCCATTTGGGCTTTCGGGGAAACCACGCTTGCATTAGAATAGCGCTAACATTTATCGAAACGCACAGGAACTGACCGATGAAATTCTTCGTAGACACCGCAGATGTGGACGCAATCAGGGAACTTAACGATTTGGGCATGGTTGATGGTGTCACCACCAACCCATCGCTAATCATGAAATCCGGGCGTGATATTATCGAAGTTACCAAAGAAATCTGTTCCTTCATTTCTGGCCCTGTTTCTGCCGAGGTTGTTGCAACCCACGCTGATGACATGATTGCCGAGGGACGTCGCCTTGCCAAGATAGCAGACAACATTGCCGTAAAGGTTCCATTAACCTGGGCCGGACTGAAAGCTTGTAAGGTTCTTTCGGGTGAAGGCAACATGGTCAACGTAACCTTGTGCTTTTCTGCAAATCAGGCACTGCTGGCGGCAAAGGCCGGTGCGACCTTCATTTCTCCGTTTATAGGGCGCCTTGATGACATCAATATAGACGGTTTGGATCTGATCGAAGATATTCGCACTATCTATGACAACTACGGGTATGAAACCCAGATTCTGGCTGCTTCGATCCGCTCAGCCAATCACATGTCTGAATGTGCAAAAATCGGCGCAGATGTGGCAACAGCGCCACCAAATGTGATTAAAGCCATGGCAAACCACGTTCTGACCGACAAAGGACTGGACGCGTTCCTGAAGGATTGGGCAAAAACAGGTCAGAAAATCCTGTAAGATCGGGCACAACCCGGCAAAGCAGAAAAAAGGGGCAGTGATGAACACTTCAGCCACAATGGTTGACGATTTGCGTGAAAAGATCATCTCGGATCCGGATGTTATTCTGGAAGATCAGGATGTGATGCGCGCGCTTATTGCCGCAAATGACAGTTCACTTGGCGGCAACATTGTTGATCTGCGTGGCATTGCGATGGAACGGCTGGAAGGCCGGCTTGATCGTTTGGAAGACACACATCGCAGTGTCATTGCTGCGGCTTATGAAAACCTGGCTGGGACCAATCAAGTTCATCGTGCAATCCTTCGCATGCTGGATCCCACTGATTTTTCTGCTTTCCTGAAGGATCTGGACGGTGAAGTTTCAGAGATACTACGTGTAGACACAGTGCGGCTGGTACTGGAAACGGCACAGGAAAATCAGGACCGGGATGTCAAAAACCTGGAACAGGTTTTGGTGACGACTGACCCGGGTTTTGTGGATGCTTACATGGCTCAGGGCCGTAATGTCCCAGCCCGGCAAGTCGCTTTGCGCCAGGTTCAGCCAGATACAGATAAAGTTTACGGTCAAGCATCAAACTGGATCCGCTCAGAAGCCTGTCTGCGACTTGATTTCGGCCCCGGGCGCCTGCCCGGGATGCTGGTGCTGGGCGCCGAAGACCCGCATCATTTCAAACCCACTCAGGGTACTGACCTGCTGGCCTTCTTTGCAGGTGTGTTTGAACGAGCGATGCGCCGGTGGCTGGCGTAACACATATTTCCCCTGCTGCGCTGAACACGCTCGAACTATGGCTGTCTCATCAACAAGCACTGAATGGTGCTGCAAAAAACACTCTGACCGCATATCAGAATGATCTGCTCGGTTACCTGGCTTTTATCACCCGGCATCTGGGCGACGAAACCGGACTTGCACCACTTAAATCAGTCAATGTCACCGATATGAGATCCTGGATGGCCCATGAACGTGGGCGAGGCGTATCTGCGCGCTCCCTTGCGCGCTCCCTTTCAGCGGTCAAAAGTTTTTACAGGTGGCTGGCCATACGCGAAAACTTTGATCCTACCGCTGTCTTATCCACGCGCTCGCCGAAGTTTCAGAACAAACTGCCGCGCCCGCTGGCAGTTGATGCCGCCCGCGCCATGATTGACACCGTTGAACTGCAATCCACCAAATCCTGGATCGCGAGACGGGACGTGGCTGTGGTCACGCTGCTCTACGGCTGTGGCTTGCGAATTTCCGAAGCGCTCGGATTAACTGGCGCTGACACCCCGCTGCCGGAAAGCCTTTGCATTCAAGGCAAGGGCGGCAAGGAACGCATGGTTCCGGTAATTCCCGCGGCTCGGGATGCCATTGATCGTTACGTTTCCGCCTGCCCTTTCCAGATCACGCCCGACAAACCACTGTTTCGTGGTGCGCGCGGCGGGCCTCTGAACCCCCGCCTGATTGCCAAAGTAATGGAAAGGGCGCGTATGCAACTTGGCCTGCCAGCCTCTGCTACACCGCATGCATTGCGCCATTCCTTTGCCACACACCTGCTGAACGCAGGCGGTGATTTGCGATCAATTCAGGAACTGCTTGGCCATGCTTCCCTGTCCACAACCCAGGCCTACACGGCAGTCGATACCGCCCGCCTGATGGAAGTTTACGAAAAAGCGCACCCACGCGCCTGATCCCGGTTCCTTGCTTCAAGAAAAGTCTCTGAGGGGGCTAAACTACCTCATCCATTGATGCACCACCCGTTGCAAGAACCCGCCATTTCCTTCATGTAAGCCAGATGACCCCTCAAGCGCGCGCATTGTCTGTTCACCTGTTCACCGCCACAGGTGCTGTATTTGCCATGCTGGCGATGCTCGCTGCGGTTGACGAAAAATGGAGCCTGATGTTCCTTTGGTTGGTTGTTGCGTTTTTCGTTGATGGCATCGATGGCCCGCTGGCGCGCAAATATAACGTAAAAACCAATGCGCCCGAATTTGATGGTGTGTTGCTTGATCTGATTATTGATTATCTGACTTACGTTTTTGTTCCCGCCTATGCGCTGTTCAAGTCAGGTCTGTTGCCCGGCTGGACCGGTTGGATTGCGATTATTGTCATTACCTTTGCCAGCGCGATGTATTTTGCAGATACGAGGATGAAAACTCTCGATAACTCATTCTCAGGTTTTCCGGGCTGCTGGAATATGGTGGTTCTGGTCTTATTTGCGCTCGAACCGAATTTCTGGGCCTTGTTGGTCGTTGTTGTAGTTCTGGCCGCGGCCATGTTTATCCCGCTGAAATTCATTCATCCTGTGCGAACCGAACGCTGGCGCAATATATCCCTGCCTATTGCAATCGCATGGACCCTTTTTGCCGGGTGGGCAGCCTGGGTCGATTTCCATCCACAAAGCTGGGCACATTGGGGCCTGATCGCAACATCAGTATATCTGGTCTTTGCCGGGATCCTCCAGCAACTTATACCCTCAAACGACAACTGAACTTTAACAACTCACCTTCGATTTTCCACAAATATCCCCGCCGGAGGCACCCTGGTGTTTCCAAACCAAACGTCTTTGCAGATGTTAAAGCCGGGTCAATACGACGCCGCCAACTATCAAGGCGGCCGCCATAACCTTGCCCCTGTCCATCATCTCTCCAAACAACAGCCACCCGATCAACACACCAAACAATATGGATGTTTCGCGCAACGCAGTCACCAACGCTATCGGCGCCACCGTCATCGCCCAGACCACGATGGCGTAAGCACCATATGACAACAGCGCCGCCAAACTGCCCAGCCCCCATATCTGCCGGTTCGCCCTGACAACCCCGGCTCCCCCCAGCATCAGACTTGCCGGAAAAAACAGCGCGGCATCAAACACAAACAGCCACGCCACAAAGGTCACTGCGTCCCCGGATGCCCGCGCACCCAACCCGTCGACAATAGAATATCCAGCAGTTGCCAGCGCTGATCCCAACGCGAGCGGTAGTAACTTTCGCGATTCTCCGCTTGAAAACACGCCACGCGCCATCAGCAATACACCGATCCCAAGCGACACAATACCGGCATATTCCATAGGGGCGATCCGGTCGCTCAGAACCAGTCCGCTTGCCAGCAACACCAGAAATGGCGCGGCCCCGCGTGCAATCGGATATACCCGGCTCAGATCACCATGTTCATAGGCAAATGCCAGAAACAGCTTATACCCCGCATGTAAAGCGCCCGACGCCAGCAGCCACCACCAAACCTCACCTTCAGGTAACGGGCGTGTACATGCAATCAATGCTCCAAACGCACCCTGCACTATTGTCAGGATCAGCATCGAAGTCAGCTTGGATGTCCCCAGTTTGACCAGCGCATTCCAGCTAGCATGCAGGAAGGCCGCACCAAGAACTGCTACAAAAACGCCAATACTCAAATCAGCAACCCCGCCGCACCCTCATGACGCAACAATGCCACTTTGGTTTCAACGCCGCCCTCGCCGGAAAATCCCCCCAGACTGTTCGCCCCCAGTACCCGATGGCACGGAATAATAATCGGGATCGGGTTGCCACCACATGCATTGCCAACCGCCTGCGCAGAAACACCCAGTTGCGTTGCTATATCACCGTAAGTCCGGGTTTTTCCCAGTGGAATTGCCGTCATTGCGTCGCACACATCACGTTGAAAATCTGACCCGGCCACCCGCAGCGGCAAATCAAACCGTATCAGACGCTTATCAAAATACGCTGTTACCTGCGCGCAGGCCTCGGCCAGCATCGGGGTTTCTTTGCCTTGCGCAACCCCAGCCCAGACCAATGCGGTGATGGCACCATCCTGTTCCACCAAACCAAGCGGTCCAAACGGGCTGTCCACCACCGCAATTGGCATCAGACGCCGCTACCCCAAAGCATCATTGCAGCGACCACAAACATCGCCATGACTGTGCTGACCAACATCGGGTAGGATTTTCCAGCACCGCTGGCATTTCTGACCAACTGCCTTCTTAAACAATACCCCTACGCCGGGAACTCCTTCTACTCTAAAGGCTTCGCTTGGAATTGGCTCCTTCAAGATACTGACACTTGATGTAATACAGATGTCTGCAAGGACTTGAGTGTTGATATCGTTAATTTTTTTTTCGAACTCGTTAAACAAAATTTCGGTTTCGAACTCCCCGCTATCCAAGAATACTATTGGAGCCGCTTCAAGGCTTGACCCAATTACCTTGACCTGCCTCTCAATTTCCAAAGCTCCGGTAACTACTCGACGTAACTTCCGAATATCCGACCAGCCACGCGCCAAATCCTCATCCAGCCACGCTCCCGGCGTATCTGCGAAATCCACCAGATGCACCGAACTGCTATCACCGGGGAAGCGCTGCAACCACACTTCTTCCATCGTGAATACCAGAACCGGCGCCAGCCAAGTTGTCAGTCTGTGAAACAGGATATCCAGAACTGTGCGCGCCGCGCGGCGTTCGCTTGTATCCCCATCGCAATACAATACATCTTTTCGGATATCGAAATAAAACGCCGACAGATCAACTGTTGCAAATGTAAAAATCCCCTGAAAAACGCCCTGGAAATCGTAAGCGGCATAACCTTCCCTAACTTTCACATCCAGTTCCGCCAGACGATGCAGGATCAGTCGTTCCAGTTCGGGCATGTCACCCGGTTCAACACTGGTATCTTCAGAAAAATCAGACAGTGACCCCAGCAAAAACCGCATGGTGTTGCGCAACCGTCGATAGCTGTCGGCAACGCCTTTTAAAATCTCATCCCCGATCCGCTGATCGGCTGTATAATCCGTCTGCGCCACCCAAAGCCGCAAAATATCCGCACCATATTGTTTGACAACCTTATCGGGCACGATGGTATTGCCGATCGACTTTGACATTTTCATGCCTTTGGCGTCCAGCGTAAACCCGTGGGTCAGCACTGCTTTGTAAGGTGCACATCCTTTGGTGCCAACCGACTGCAGCAGGGATGAATGAAACCAACCGCGGTGCTGATCGGTTCCTTCCAGATACAGATCGGCAATTCCGTCAGGCGATCCATCGGAGCGATCACGGATTACGAAAGCATGGGTTGATCCACTGTCGAACCACACGTCCAGAATATCGCCAACCAGTTCCCACTGGTCTGCGTCTTTTACTCCTTCTAGAAACCTCTCGCGCGCACCAGCCGCAAACCATGCATCTGCACCCTCTGCCCGAAACGCATCAGCGATCCGTTCATTCACTACTTTATCGCGCAGGATTTCTACCGTACCGTCACCCAGATGTTTGATGAAACAGCACAGTGGCACACCCCAGGCACGTTGACGGCTCATCACCCAGTCCGGGCGCGCCTCAATCATCGAATATAAACGATTTCGCCCAGATCTCGGGGTCCATTTTACATTGTCGATTTCGGTCAATGCCCGCTGACGGATGGTCTTGCCGTGCTGGTCCATTCCGTCATTCAGGTTCTTGTCAATCGCAACAAACCACTGCGGCGTATTGCGGAAAATCACTGGTGCTTTGGAGCGCCATGAATGTGGATAGCTGTGCTTGATCCGCCCGCGCGCGATCAGCGCATTGGCCTCAACCAACTTGGCGATCACGGCGGTGTTGGCCTTACCTTCCTTGCCCTTGCGATCAAACACCTGCAGGCCTGCGAGGAACGGCACAAAATCCTCAAACGCAGACTCTTCATTTACGTTATGGGTCATCCGGTCCGTCCAGCCCCGCTTGACGAACGCTTCATAATCATCCGCACCATGGCTTGGTGCGGTATGCACAAAACCGGTGCCTGCGTCGTCAGTAACATGGTCGCCGTCGATCAGGGGGACACCTTCAGGGTAATCCCAGAATGGGTCCAGCTCAGCGAGAGGGTGCCTGCAACCCATGCTCTGCAAAGACGATGCGGGAACATCTCTAACTCGTTCCCACTTGGTAACACGCGATTTATCTAACGCTTCATCTGCAAGACTATCTGCAAAAATCAACAGATCTCCCGAAGCCGTCCAGCTTTCTTCCTCTGTTTCTTTTACGCGGTACAATCCATAAGCGATTTTTGGATTATATGCGACGGCCTTATTTGACGGAATTGTCCAAGGAGTCGTTGTCCAGATAACAATACTTGCGCCGATAAGAGGCTCCTGAACATTCATGGATGTTTTGTTGTCTTCAACAGCCCTGACAATAGGGAACTTCACCCAAATTGTATGGCTGGTATGATCATGATACTCGATTTCAGCCTCAGCCAGCGCCGTCTTTTCAACCGGGCTCCACATCACCGGCTTGGATCCCCTGTACAAAGACTTGTTCATCACAAATTTCATGAATTCCTCGGCAATCACCGCCTCGCTCTCAAAATCCATCGTCAGATACGGGTCATCCCACTTGCCCTGCACTCCAAGGCGCTTGAACTCATCGCGCTGAATATCAACCCAGCCAGCGGCAAACTTGCGACATTCCCCGCGCAACTCATTTATTGGAACATCGTCTTTGTTCTTGCCCTTCTGGCGGTATTTTTCTTCGATCTTCCATTCAATTGGCAGACCGTGACAATCCCACCCCGGCACATAACGCGCATCCCGCCCCATCATCTGCTGGCTGCGCACCACCATGTCTTTCAGAATCTTGTTCAGCGCGTGGCCGATATGCAGATGCCCGTTGGCATATGGTGGCCCGTCATGCAGGGTAAAGCCCTCGCGGCCTTGCTTTTCACGAAGGCGGTCATAAACCCCTATTTTCGCCCACTTTTCCAACCAGTCCGGTTCCCGCTTGGGTAGACCGGCGCGCATTGGAAAATCGGTGACAGGTAAGTTCAGAGTATCTTTGTAGTTTCGCGTATCGGCGCACATGGCTGGCGTCCTTCAGGTCTTGGTTATGAAAATTCAGTTGGTTTGACGCGGTACACCCGTACGCCTGATCCCGGCTGCTCGTGTTGATTAGAGCGCCGGGTAAATAATTCGAATAATGATTGCCAGTATCCGCGACATGGGCGCGTTATAGGCCTCTGTTTCATGCAGGTAAAGACGACATGTGATATCGCCATTCACGCGGGTCGAAATTGAGTATTATTGGATGGAAGTGTAAAACAAATTTGCTTTTTCTTTGTCTGGAATACTCCCGCCGGAGGCGTCTCTCAGGCTATCAATAGCGCAGCTCCGCCAAAACAGCGTGATGATCACTTGGCCAGATACCATCTATCGGCTTATTGCCCACAATCTGACAGTCAACGATATGGCCAACGCCATTTCCCTTCGCTGGCCCTACAAAAATATAGTCGATGCGCCGGTCGGGATCAAAATTTTCGGCAACATACGGGTTGATACGGTCCCACGTAAAACCGGGCTTCACCGGATGCTTAAATTCCCACGCGTCGTGAAACACCAGGTTTTCAACAGGGCAAGTGGTTTGACCCGTCAGCATTTGTATTTCCGTCGAAACCGGATCAGCATTGAAATCACCGCATAAAATTGGTGGAACTTTCCACGGTCGGGTTGCGTCGATGAACTTTGCCAGATCAGCAACCTGATTCTGGCGAATATGGCTATGGTGCTGCTGCCAGTTCAAATGGGTGCTGAACACTGGTATTTTTCCCCTTGGTCCTTCAATTTCAGCGTAGATCGCTACCCGGTTTTCTTCCGCACCCTGCTGACCAAATAGTGCGATGATTTCACTGCTAGAAATCGGCCAGCGCGACACGATTGCGTTGCCCATATGGATGCCATTCGGTTTGGCACCGGGGGCATAGACATGGTGAAACCCAAGATCCACTGCCAGTTGCCGCGAAAAACATTCGGCCCCATCGTCCCAGACTTCCTGCAAGGCAATGATATCGGCATCGATATCAGCAAGTGCAGCGGAAATGGCCGGCGCTCGTTCCCGCCATGGGCCAAACTGCCACCACAGGTTCCATGTAACAACACGCAGACGAGTTTGGATCGCACTGCCTGCAGGATGATGTGCCATAATAATTCTCCGGGGCTCTGGTGGATTCAGAAAACGGTGCTCATCATACAAAAATCCAATTTTCCAGCCTCGTCAAATAAATTGTTTCATGTCGATTTTTGTAGATTTCAGATGCCCACGATCTAATGTCGGGGAAATTGCCGGATGTACCGACTAAAGCTGGTATTGTTCCTAACGGGGGTGGCAAATGACACTAAGGCGAAAAGTTCTGCTTATTATTATTGATGGCCAACCCTGGCGTGCGGCCCGGCGTCTGAATGGTAATCTTGAAGGCTGGGTGCAATCAGGTACGGTGCGGGTCTGGAAGATGCGCTCGGTTCTGCCATCTACATCGGCCAGTTGTTACGCAAGCATCCATACCGGTGTCAGCCCACAAGTACATGGTGTGGTTTCCAACGAAGCAGTTTCACGTTTGCCTCAGGCTGATATTTTTAGTCAGGTCGTATCTGCTGGCGGAACCACGGGCGCCGTAACCCATTCGTTCTGGTCTGAACTTTTTAACCGGGCACCCTGGAACTGGGTACGCGACATCGAATATGACGAACCCGGTGGCCCGATAACACACGGTCGTTTTCACACCATGACTGCGGCAAACGCTGACAATCAGATGACCCCTTGCGATGCGGATCTGTTCGCAACCCTTTCAATGCTGATTTCCCGCCACGGAATTGACTACGGCATTTTTCATAGCTGCACGCTTGACAGCATGGGGCATCGGTTTGGCCATGATTGCACGACGATGGACAATGCCTGCAACAAACTGGATGCGATGCTGGCCCATTTTCTGCCCTTATGGTTGCAAGCCGGTTATGAAATCGCAGTTACCGCTGATCACGGCCAGTCAGACCGAGGCCACCACGGCGGACGCGAACATGCCCAGCAGGATGTTGCATTTTATTGGTTTGGTGGCGGTGACGGACCGCAGGGCGATACTGTACTGGATCAGTTGGCCCTCGCCCCCACATTGTTAGGGCGGATGGGTGCGGAAATCCCCAGTTCCATGCAGGCCCGGTCCTTCCTGAGCGTTGACTGAAATGCCGGATTACTCAAAATTGATCGACGCGGACACTTGGGATTTCATCCGTGAAACTGAAAAGTGGTATCCACCCGATTCCACCGATCAGAACATAACAAAACATCGGCAAAGATATGATATGATGTGTCGTGCGTTCTTTCGGGGGTGCCCAGACAGTGTAAGCGCTACAGACATTGTATCTGGCAAGGTTCCACTGCGCATTTATCGGCGAAAAAATAGCTTGCAGGAAGCAACCGTATTATTTTGTCACGGTGGTTCGTTCATGCTGGGCGGCCTGGACAGCCATGATGATATTTGCGCCGAGATTTGTGATGCAACAGGGTACGATGTTGTTGCTGTTGACTATCGGTTGAACCCGGAATTCACCCACAAGGACGCACTGAATGACGTCCAGTTGGCGCTTGACTGGATTGCGCAGGATCGCGGCGGGCCTGTTATCGGTGTTGGCGACAGTGCCGGGGGTTTTCTGATTGCCGGTACTGTGCATTCGAACCGGGCGACGGGCGACATAGCCGGGCAGGTATTGATTTATCCAGGGCTATATTTCCGCACGGATGGCGGATCAATGGATGAACATGCTTTCGCGCCACTTCTGACAAAAGCTGAGATTTTGAGTGCCCGGTCCTTACCTGACGAAATCGAACCTCAACTGCCCCAAATTGCTGTTGATCTGCAGAACCTGCCTGTCACAATTGCAATGTCTGCGCAGTGTGATCCTATTGCCGACGATGCCCAAAACTACGTTAAAGCAATAAACAACGCTGGTGGAACTGCATTTTGGTTTGAAGACAAAGGGCTAGTCCACGGCCATTTACGTGCACGACACAGTGTCAAAAGGGCGCGGGTAAGTTTTGACAGGGTTTTGCAGGCCATTTCACTAATAGGATCCGGGATAACAGTAACGCGCGCCCGATTGGAAAACTGACCGGTTCTTCTTCTGTTTTCAAATATCCCCGCCGGAGGCATAGGATCAAACCAGATCACGCGGAATAGATTTATCAGATTTCTTCTCAAAAATAAGTTCTTCACCTTCGAACGCCTGCACATGTGCGGTGAAGTGAAAATACTCAGCATCCGACCACATCTCTGAATAGGTTTCTGTGCGCACCGACCAGTTCTCGCGGGAATTTTTGTCGCTCCAGTGGGTACGTCCACGCGCCGATAAGGGATCATCAGGGTGTATCGACCAACATTCGCGTGCGACTGAACCGTTAATCAAACCATGGTCAATATCTTCAACTTCACCAAAATCATCGACGATTTGCAGGGTGGTGACGCCGGATTGCTGATCAAATGTGGTTTTGCGGCTATTACTTGCCTCTCGGATCGTTCGGGTTTGCCACGGCTCGCTAGTTTGGGGTGGTTCAAACCTGTCAGCGTCACCTGAACCTTCATGCAATTGTGGCAAAGCGATATGACCTCCACTCAACACCAGACACGTTGTACCCGGGGAAGGCCAAAGTAGTGGCCAGTAGGCGTTTGAAACGGAAACGCGCAAGCGATGTCCTGAGGGGATGCGGTATGCGATTTGATCCAACTTGAAAGTCACCGAAACAGGTGATCCAACCGGCATGGGTTCCGGGTGTTCCGCGCTATTTCTATGGCACAGGTTCAACACACCATAAGTAATCCGGCTGATTTTTCCATTTGGATGAACATCGTTCAGTCGCACCGCGATTTGTGCAACCGGGGCATTGCTTGTCAGTTTCAATGTCACCGTAGGCGCACCAACGATCGACATTTCGTCTTTCATAACTTCTGTTTCAAAAATGGTGGAAAGCGCATCATCCCGGCGCTGATCACCGGGCAATTCCGGGCCTAACCAGATCGCGCAATATTCCCCGGATGACATGCCCGTATCCGCCGGGCTGTCGATTTTCCGCTCAAACGGCGTTGCCCAATCGCGTAATCCATCAGCACCAAGATGCATCAGCTTTACCGGTGCTGCGCGAAAATCCTGATCTATCCAACGCCCGGTGCGTTCCAGATACCACGGTTTTGGTTCCTCGCTGTCCATCAGAAACAGCCTTAGATCCGGGTCGTCCTCAACGCCGGTTTCCAAACCTTTCAACCACTTGTCCCACCAACGCAATGCTTCCTGCAAGAACCCGATCCGCGGTTCAGGCACTGCAAAATGCGGATATTTGTGGATCCACGGCCCGATGATGCCTTTCACGGGGGCATCAAGGTTTTCCACCAATTTTTGCACAGCGTTTTTATAGGCATCACCCCAACCGCCGACAGTCAGGGTCGCGGCCCTGATCGCCGAATAGTCTTCGCAAACCGATCCATGTTTCCAATATGCGTCGCGGCGCTGGTGGCTGGCCCAGAGTTCTGACAAATGCGGTTCGCCGTTCAGGCGTTCCAGCCACATGTTGCGCCAGTTATCCCCCACCAGCGCCGGGTCGGGCGCGCGGGACGAATAAGATAACATCGTACCACCCCAACCAAGGTTTTCATTAAGCAAGCACCCGCCTTTGTAGTGAATATCGTCGGCGAACCTATCCACAGTTGAACACAAAGTAATGATCGCCTTCAGCGGTTCTGGCGCAAGTGCTGCCACTTGTAATGCATTGAAACCACCCCAACTGATCCCCATCATCCCAACGTTGCCACTGCACCAACCCTGCGCTGCAATCCCTTTGATCACCTCAACCGCGTCGGCAAGTTCCTGTGGGGAATATTCGTCATCCATCACGCCCTGACTGTCCCCATTTCCCCGCATGTCCACCCGCAGGCAGGCATATCCGTGGCTTGCGAAATACGGATGGGTCAGTTCATCGCGCCCGGTAGTCCCGTCGCGTTTGCGATAAGGCAAAAGTTCCAGAATGGCAGGCACCGGATCACGCATTGCACCTTCGGGCATCCAGACACGCGCCGACAGTCGGGTACCATCCGCAAGCGTGATCCCCATGTCGGGTTCTTCCTGCACCGGTAAGTTTCCAATTGCCATGACCCACTCCGCATTATGTACAAATAAACTCTGGCAGGCATTTTGCTTTAGGAAAAGCCAAATTGTTCCCGAACAATTCGCAGGATCTTCCGCGTTGCGCGGGAATGATGATGGCGGATATGCACCGCCAGGTAGACTGATTGCACAATCGGTTCTGCATCGGTGACAAATGTACATTCACCACTTGCAACCATATCGGTCGCATAGTCATTCAACACATACGCCGACCCACCTAGCGAACGCAGCAAGGTGCAAGTTGCAATACTATGCCCACACGAAACCGGTGCGGATGCGGCCAGGCCCGGTAATAACCGGCGATGTTTCTGTTCAAAAGCCGGGGTGTAACAGGCGTAAACGTAACGATCTGCTTGTACTTCTGCTATTGTGGCGGCATGTGTACTGATCATCCGATAAGTAATGTCACCCACTCGTTCATTATGAAGGTCTGGAAAATGGCGGGGTGCAAACATCACCCCGATATCCAGACTGCCAGCCAGCAAATCTGTACTCATCTGCACCGAATAATCAGCCTCAACATAAAATGATGTGTCCGGCATGGCAGCGCGAAATGCCACAACCCAATCACCGATTGAACTTGTAGCGATATCACTTTGCACACCAACTCTCAGCGACTTGGAAAAATTGTCTGCGGCCTGAACCGATCGCCTTGCTTCGTTCCATTCCTGTTCCATCGCCCGGGCATGATGAACAAACCGCACCCCCCCGGTCGTCAGACTGGTTCCTGCACGACTACGTGTGAACAATCGTTTTCCCAAGTTGGTTTCCAACGCACGAACGCGGTTGGATACAGCAGACTGAGTCAATCTCAGCCGCTCTGCGGTGGCGTTGAAACTTTTGGTTTCCACCAAATCAAGAAAAGTCAGAACCTGATCAATATTCATAGGCGTTCCGCTAATTATTCAAGGGTGCACCAAAAGCGGCTGAACTCTAGGCACCCCAACCCGAATTGATTGCATCCGCTTCAAACTCCACAAGCCATTCAGGGTTAACACACGTGTCTGATTGCCCACATGAGAGGCAGTGTAGTACAACCCTAATCGATTTTATAGATTAATAAACCTAAGTTTACCTAATTGATCTTATTTCAAACGACGATACGATTTGCTCATTACATTCTATCCGGAAGGTGGAAAATGGCTGAGGTTCCGTCACAAGCGCGTGTTGTCGTTATCGGGGGGGGGGTTGTTGGCGTGTCCGCCCTTTATCACCTTGCCAAAGCGGGCTGGACTGATTGTGTATTGCTGGAAAAGAACGAACTGACGGCGGGGTCCACGTGGCACGCTGCGGGCAATGTACCTACATTTTCATCGTCATGGTCAATCATGAACATGCAGCGCTACTCAGCTGAACTTTATCGCGGCCTCGGTGAAGCTGTCGATTACCCGATGAACTACCATGTGACGGGTTCGGTTCGGCTGGGCCACTCAACGGAAAGGCTGCAGGAATTTCAGCGTGTTAAAGGGATGGGACGGTATCAGGGAATGGATCTTGATATTCTGTCTCCCGATGAGATTAAGTCCCGATATCCCTTTGTAGAAACCCACGATCTGACAGGTGCACTTTATGATCCCTATGATGGTGATATCGACCCCGCGCAGCTAACCAATGCATTGGCCAAAGGCGCGCGCGATCTTGGTGCTAAAATCATTCGCTTTTGTCCCGCTACCGGGGCCGAATGGGACGGTAAGGAATGGGTAATAGCAACTGATCAGGGCGACATACGCTGTGAATTCGTGGTTAATGCGGCAGGTTACTATGCCCGTGAAGTCGGCAAATGGTTTGGCAGGGACTTACCGATGATGGTGATGAGCCATCAATACATGTTGTTTGATGAAATCCCGGAAATAGCCGCATGGTCCGGTGAAAACAAAATGAAATTGCCGCTGCTGCGCGATGTCGACAGTTCCTATTATCTGCGTCAGGAAAAAAACGGAATGAACCTTGGCCCGTATGAGGGCAACTGCCGCGCCCATTGGGTAACCCCCGATGATCCGTTTCCACAGGATTTTTCTTTTCAACTGTTCCCTGATGATCTTGACAGGCTGGAATGGTACATCAACGATGCTATTGAAAGGGTCCCTATCCTGGGAACTGCGGGCCTTACAAAAACAATCAATGGTCCGATCCCCTATACCCCTGACGGCAACCCGCTGATCGGCCCTATGCCCGGTGTACCAAACGCATTTGAAGCTTGCGTGTTTACATTTGGTATCTGCCAGGGTGGCGGTGCGGGCAAAGTGTTGGCCGAATGGGTCACATCCGGGCAAACCGAATGGGATATGTGGTCATGCGACCCGCGCCGTTTCACCGGTTTTGCTGATCAGGAATATACAATTGCCAAAGGTAAAGAAATTTACGGCCACGAATATGCAATGCACTTCCCTGCCCATGAATGGCCTGCCGGACGGGGCAAGAAACTGTCCCCTGTACACGCTAAGATCGTAGAACTTGGCGGGCAGATGGGTGCCTATAATGGCTGGGAACGCGCCAACTGGTTTGCAAACAACGGCGACGATACCTCCGAAGAAGCGACCCAGACATGGCAACGGGCCGGGCCCTGGGAACAGCGTGTTCGTGGGGAATGTGAAGCTGTGCGTGATAATGTTGGCGTGCTCGACTTACCAGGGTTTTCCCGCTTCAACCTTTCGGGCAATGGTGCGGCAGAATGGCTACGGGGCCGTATTGCAGGGGGGTTACCTAAAGCTGGCCGCATGAATCTTGCCTATTTCGCCGATGATCGCGGTCGTATTCAAACAGAAATGTCCCTGATCCGCTTCGCGGACGATCAGTTCACCCTGATCACCGCCGCCGCCGCGCAATGGCACGACTTTGAACTGCTGCAAAATGCCATTGCCGAGGGTTTGAAACTAAACGATCATACGGATGAGTTTTCGACCCTGATCGTCACCGGCCCCAATTCCCGTACTTTGTTTGAAGGTGTCACCAACGCAGATCTGTCGCTGCCGTGGCTGTCACATCAAAACACCAGCGTTGCCGGGAAAGACGCACTGTTGATCAGGGTCAGCTTTGCAGGTGAACTTGGCTGGGAAATCCACGCAGCCACTGCTGATATTCCTGAAGTTTACGCCGCCATTCTGGACGCAGGCGCACAACCCTTTGGTATGTATGCATTAAACAGCCTTCGGCTGGAAAAAGGGTACCGCGCCTGGAAAGGTGATCTGTCCACCGATTATTCCTTGCTACAAGGAGGTTTGGATAGGTTCGTCAGGCTTGACAAACCTCAGGATTTCCCGGGCAAGGCTGCTCTGCAAATCGAAAAACAACTTGGTGTCAGCAAACGGTTTGTGACGTTGATTGTTGATGCTGGCGAATGTGATGCACCTTACATGTCAACCCTCTGGCACGGCGATCAGGTGGTCGGGGAAACCACATCCGGCGGTTGGGGCTATCGGGTAAATGCATCGATTGCGCTTGGCATGTTGCGCGCGGATCTGGCCATACCGGGAACAAGGCTGGAGGTCGAAGTTTTTGGCTCGCGTTACCCGGCAATTGTGCAACCGGACGTCCCGCTTTGGGATCCGGAAAACATGCGGATACGTGCATGACTGACATAGTTCTTCTTGATGGTGGTATGGGGCAGGATCTGGTGCTGGTTGAAACACATGCCACCCGATCCGAACATCTGTCCGGTCAAATTGCGGGTTCCGCTGGTCCATTGGCAGCATCAAACAGGCCCGATACGCACCCACCTTACGATCAAGCCGTTGATAGATATAGTGAAATTGCGCGGCCACATGCACCGAAGATAGATCAACGGGCCGTGATCCTTCGCGGTTACTGCAAAATTGACCCCGCTCATATTGCCGAACTGGCCCGCGCTTTGCTTGTCCAGAACCTCAGGATTGCATAATCAAGATGGCACAGAACCCTCAAATTCCCTCCCATGCCCGCGTTGTCATCATCGGTGGTGGTGTTATCGGTTGCGCCGTTGCCTATCACCTGGCCAAACTTGGCTGGAAGGATGTTGTGCTGCTGGAACGCAAACAGCTGACCAGCGGCACCACATGGCACGCCGCCGGGCTGATCGGGCAATTGCGTGCATCTTCTACCATGACGAAGCTGGCGAAATATACACAGGAACTGTATTTCGAACTTGAAGCTGAAACCAGCATTGCAACAGGCATCAAACGCAATGGTTCGATTTCGGTCGCGCTAACGGGGGAACGCAAAGAAGAACTGTATCGCAGTGCGTCAATGGCGCGTGCTTTTGGTGTTGATGTTGAAGAAATATCCCCGACCGAGGTCAAGAACCGTTATCCGCATCTGAACGTCAGCGATGTCGTCGGGGCGGTGTATCTGCCCAATGACGGGCAGGGCGACCCGGCAAATGTGGCATTGGCAATGGCCAAGGGCGCGCGCCAGATGGGTGCCAAAACCATTGAACGTGTCAAGGTCACTGGTATCAGCAAACAAGGGCGTCGTGTAAGTGCGGTTGACTGGCAAACTGATGATGGGGATCAGGGGCAAATTACCGCAGATCAGGTGGTAAATTGTGCAGGTATGTGGGGCCATGAAGTTGGCCGCATGGCTGGTGTCAACGTGCCTTTGCACGCGTGCGAACATTTTTATATCGTGACCGAACCGATCCCGGGTCTGTGCGAATTGCCGGTACTGCGGGTGCCCGATGAATGCGCTTATTACAAGGAAGACGCAGGGAAAATCCTTCTTGGCGCATTCGAACCCAACGCCAAGCCCTGGGGCATGGATGGCATCCCCGAGACGTTCGAATTTGACCAGCTTCAGGAAGATTTCGATCATTTCGAGCCCATATTGGAAGCTGCGGTAAACCGCATGCCTATGTTGGCAGAGGCCGGCATACACACGTTCTTCAATGGCCCCGAAAGTTTCACGCCTGATGACGCCTATCACCTGGGCCTGGCCCCGGACCTGGATAATTTCTGGGTCGCAGCCGGGTTCAATTCTATCGGCATTCAGTCGGCTGCCGGTGCGGGTATGGCACTGGCATCATGGATGGAAAATGGCGAAAAACCGTTTGATCTTGGCGATGTTGATATTTCGCGGATGCAACCGTTTCAGGGCAACAAAAAGTACTTGTTTGAACGATCAAAAGAAACCCTAGGCCTGCTTTATGCTGACCATTTTCCGTATCGTCAGAAAGAAACCGCGCGCGGAATTTGCCGGTCCCCTTTTCATGAGCACCTGAAAGCACGTGGTGCTGTCTTTGGCGAAGCGGCTGGCTGGGAACGCGCCAACTGGTTCGCTGATGCAGGGCAAAAGGCAGAATACGAATACACCTGGAAGCGCCCGAACTGGTTTGAAAACTCTGCCCGAGAACATAAGGCGATCCGCGAAAATGTCGGCATGTACGACATAACCAGTTTCGGCAAACTTCGCATCGAAGGCCCCGATGCGGAATCATTCCTGAACTATATGTGTGGCGCCAACATGTGTGTACCGATTGGCAAAATTGTCTACACGCAGATGCTAAATTCAACTGGTGGCTGCGAAGCAGATGTAACCGTGACCCGGCTAAGAGAAACCGCCTATCTGATGGTAACCCCAGCAGGAACACGGCTTGCCGATCAGACCCGTTTGGATCGCCATATCTGTGATCGCCGCGTCACCATCAATGATATGACCAACACCGAGGCCGTGTTGGCGGTGATGGGGCCAAATTCCCGCAAACTACTAAACCTCGTTTCACCTCATGATTTTTCCAATGAAAATCACCCATTTGGCTGGGCACATGACATCGAAATTGGCATGGGACTGGCACGCGCGCATCGCGTGACTTACGTGGGCGAACTCGGCTGGGAAATTTACATGCCAACTAACATGGCTGCGCATGTCTTTGAAACTCTGGCAGAGGCGGGGCAGCAGGTTGATCTGCAACTCTGCGGCATGCACATGATGGATAGTTGCCGCATTGAAAAAGCCTTTCGCCACTTTGGTCATGACATCGCGTGTGATGAACATATCCTCGAAAGCGGCCTTGGGTTTGCCGTCAAAACCGATAAGCCCGATTTCATTGGCCGCGACGCGGTTTTGCGCAAACGCGAATCCGGGCTGGGTCGGCGATTGGTTCAGTTTGCGCTAAATGACCCTGAACCGCTTTTGTATCACAACGAAGCTATTTTGCGGGACGGCAAAGTTGTTGGCCACCTCAGTTCTGGCAATTACGGCCACCATTTAAGAGCGGCCATCGGCATGGGCTATGTGCCTTGCGCCGGTGAAAGCCCGCATGATGTTCTGGCCTCTGCTTATGAAATTGAAATTGCCGGTCAGCGCTTCGGCGCCACCGCGTCTCTAAAGCCAATGTATGATCCAACTTCAACGCGTGTTCGCGCCTGACAAAGGGAACCCTCGCATGATTGCAAAAGCATCAGAACCCGGAGGTCGGCGCAGCGGTGGTCGGGCTGCGCGCATTGCGGTACGCACAGCGCCGCTGGCGGAAAACCTGCGCCCGGTGCGTGCCGGGCTAAGCGGCGGGCAATATAAACCCTTGAGCAATGCAGACGTGCAGCGCATCCACCAAGCGGCAATGCACGCGCTTGAAACCATCGGTCTGGCCGACGCCCCCCCTTCCGGCGTTAAAGTCATGACCCAAGCAGGCGCCATTCTCGGGGATGACGGAAGGCTCCGGTTTCCGTCTGCGCTGGTCGAAGACATGCTGGCCAAAGCCGCACGTAACATCACAATCTGCGGCCGCGATCCCGCCTTTGACCTCGATCTGAGTGGCACGCGGGTGCACTACGGCACTGCAGGCGCTGCGGTGCATATCGTAGATCCGGAAACCGGCGAATACCGCGAATCCACGACCCGTGATCTGTACGATGCGGCACGTTTGGTTCAGGGACTGGACAATGTGCATTTTTTCCAACGCCCGATGGTGTGTCGCGATATTGCCGACAATTTTGAGATGGACATCAACACGCTTTATGCATCCTGCGCTGGCACAAAAAAGCATGTTGGCACCAGTATTTCCGACCCGTCCCACGCCAAAGGTATCTTTGATCTGTGCCACATGATGGCCGGAGGCGAAGACGCCTGGCGCGCGCGCCCGTTCATATCCAATTCCAACTGCTTTGTCGTTCCGCCGATGAAGTTTGCCGCAGAAAGTTGCATCACGATGGAAGCCTGTATTCGCGCAGGTATGCCGGTTTTGCTGCTGTCGGCCGGGCAGGCTGGGGCAACGGCACCAGCACCCCTGGCTCTGGCAATCGTGCAGGCGGTGGCGGAATGTCTGGCCGGGGTTGTTTATGTCAACGCAATGGCCCCCGGACACCCGGCAATCTTTGGTACATGGCCTTTCGTGTCTGATCTGCGCAGTGGTGCTATGTCAGGTGGATCTGGTGAACAGGCGCTGTTAACCGCGGGTTGCGCGCAAATGCATCAGTTCTATGGCTTGCCCGGTGGCGCGGCCGCAGGAATTGCCGACGCCAAAACACCCGATATGCAGGCCGGCTGGGAACAGGGAATTTCCAATGTGCTTGCCGGGCTGTCGGGTCTGAACATGGTGTACGAATCAGTGGGCATGCACGCCTCTTTGCTTGGCTTTTCGCTGGAATCACTGATTCTCGGCGACGATCTGTTGGGGCAGGCGCTGCGATGCGTGCGCGGTATCGACATCACC
>Ga0209344_10000856_pt1 | contig 45689 bp, 47 predicted proteins | sample Cruoilmetagenom6_FD_187293 | JGI IMG/M metagenome (GOLD analysis project Ga0209344, IMG submission 187293) | Oil polluted marine microbial communities from Coal Oil Point, Santa Barbara, California, USA - Santa Barbara Oil Seep Sample 6 (SPAdes)... | ecosystem: Environmental > Aquatic > Marine... | reverse complement strand
GGGTGCGCGACGTAAAACAAAGGAGAAACCCCCGCATGGAGGGTCCAGAAATCACATTCGCCGAAGCCGTTCTCGATAACGGCAAGTTCGGCAAGCGCACCGTGCGCTTCGAAACAGGTCGACTCGCGCAGCAGGCACAAGGTGCCGTTGCCGCGTACCTCGACGAAGAAACCATGATCTTGAGCGCCACGAGCGCGGGTAAGCACCCGCGTGAGGGCTTCGACTTCTTCCCGCTCACCGTGGATGTCGAAGAGCGTTCGTACGCCGCAGGCAAGATCCCCGGAAGCTTCTTCCGTCGCGAGGGTCGTCCCTCGACGGAAGCGATTCTCGTTTGCCGCCTCATTGACCGTCCGATGCGTCCGACCTTCGTTGAGGGCCTCCGCAACGAAGTTCAGATCGTCATCACCGTTCTGAGCATCGCTCCGGACGAGTTCTACGACGCACTCTCGATCAACGCCGCATCGCTCAGCACCCAGATCTCAGGACTTCCGTTCTATGGTCCGGTTGCCGGCATCCGCATGGCTTTGATCAACGACCAGTGGGTTGCCTTCCCGAAGCACAGCCAGCTTGCTGACGCTGTCTTCGACCTCACCGTTGCCGGCCGCATGGTCACCAACGACCAGGGCGAAGAAGACATCGCCATCATGATGGTTGAGGCAGAAGCTACCGAGAACAGCTGGGAGCTCATCAAGGCAGGCGCAACGAAGCCCGACGAGGCTGTTGTTGCTCAGGGCCTCGAAGCCTCGAAGCCGTTCCTCAAGCAGCTCGTCAAGGCTCAGCTCGAGGTCGCCAACAAGGCGGCAAAGCCTGTTGCCGAGTTCAAGCTCTTCCCGCCGTACTCCGACCAGGCGTACAACGCAGTCAGCGAAATCGCTGAGGCCGAGCTTCGCGACGTCTACAAGATCGCCGACAAGATCGAGCGCCAGACCGCTGATGACGAGCTCAAGGCTCGCGTCAAGGCTGAGGTTCAGTCCAAGGTTGACGCTGAAGAACTCAGCGAAGACGTCATCGGCATGGTTGGCGGAGCATACAAGGCCGTCAGCAAGAAGGTCATGCGCACCCGCGTACTCACCGAAGGCATCCGTATCGACGGCCGTGGCTTGAGCGACATTCGTGCGCTCGATGCTGAGGTCGAGGTCATTCCTCGCGTTCACGGTTCGGCAATCTTCCAGCGCGGCGAGACTCAGATTCTGGGTGTCACCACGTTGAACATGCTCAAGATGGAGCAGCAGATTGACTCACTGGCACCAGTGACCAAGAAGCGCTACATGCACCACTACAACTTCCCGCCCTACTCGACCGGTGAGACCGGTCGCGTTGGCAGCCCGAAGCGTCGCGAGATCGGGCACGGCTTCCTCGCCGAGCGCGCCATCGCACCGGTGCTTCCTGCTCGTGAAGACTTCCCTTACGCAATCCGCCAGGTATCCGAGGCTCTCGGTTCCAACGGTTCGACGTCGATGGGTTCCGTGTGTGCTTCGACTCTGTCGCTGCTGAACGCTGGTGTGCCGCTGCGCGCACCCGTCGCCGGTATCGCTATGGGGCTCATCTCCGACGAGGTCGACGGCGAGACGCGCTACGCGGCTCTCACCGACATCCTCGGCGCTGAAGACGCACTCGGCGACATGGACTTCAAGGTTGCGGGCACGAGTGAGTTCATCACCGCGATCCAGCTCGACACCAAGCTCGCTGGTTTGCCTTCGTCGGTTCTCGACGGTGCACTCAAGCAGGCCAAGGAAGCGCGTACCGCGATTCTTTCGGTGATCAACGCTGCAATCGACGCTCCCGACGAGATGGCTCCCACGGCTCCTCGTGTGATCTCGGTTCAGATTCCGATCGACAAGATCGGTGAGCTCATCGGGCCCAAGGGCAAGAACATCAACCAGATCCAGGATGACACCGGAGCCGACATCTCGATTGAGGATGACGGAACGGTCTACATCGGTGCTGTTGATGGTCCTTCTGCCGAGGCGGCCCGCCTCGCAGTCAACGCCATTGCGAACCCGCTCAACCCTGAGGTTGGCGAACGCTTCTTGGGTACGGTCGTCAAGATCGCTACCTTCGGTGCATTCGTATCGCTCACCCCGGGCAAGGATGGACTGCTGCACATCTCTGAGGTTCGCAAGCTTGCCGGTGGCAAGCGTGTGGAGAACGTCGAAGACGTACTCGGAGTCGGCCAGAAAATCCAGGTTGAGATCACCAAGATTGATGACCGTGGCAAGCTCTCGCTCGCGCCTGTACTGGAAGACGCAGACGCAGACGCAGACGCAGATGCAGCGGCTCCCGCTGAAGAGAGTTAAAACTCTCTAGCCTCTCACGTGCACGCAGCGCTCACTCTCTCGAGGGTGGGCGCTGCGTCAGTTAAGCGGCGTGCGTATTACGCTAAGCGCCTCGATCTGGGGTAGTCACCCAAGTCTGCCCTCCGTTGGGGTTCCGCCCCGGGCGTGTCTCCACGGTACGATGTAGCCGTGACCCGAATCACTACACCTTTTGACGCCTTCATGAGCGACATGCTCGTGTGGCTCGATACTGCATGGTATTTGTGGGTGGCTCTCGGAATCGTTGCGGCAGTCGTTACCGTCAGCGTGGTTGTCGCCAAGATGCGCAACCGCGGCTACGAGCGAGTGCCGCACTACTTCCGCCGGAGCTCATAACCCCACAACCGCGCAGTTTGCCCTGACCTGCATCGCTGATGCGGGTGCGTAAGCGTGCAACGAACCTTCCGTTCGCAGCGTGAGTTGCTTGAATGTGCGCGGGTTTGCCGCAGTCGCCTTTCGAACGGAAGAGCTCGACTTCTTGGGTTTAACTCTCACTCGATTCAGTGCGGGAATGACCGACTAGCTGGGCGCGAGCCACAATGTGGTCGCGCAGCACGAAGCCAAGTACAGCAGGGGTGCAGTCAGTAGGTAGTTCTAGGCGCTCCACATCGAGGGCGCTGAGAGTAAAAACGTAGCGGTGCTCGCCGTGCCCGGCGGGGGGAGCGGCGCCGAGGTAGGAGGGGAGTCGCAGTTCGTTGGGCACAGTGATCGCTCCCTGAGGCAACAACTGCCCATCCGCGCTACCGGCGTCTTGCGGCAATGACTCGACCGAGGCCGGGATGTTGTACACAGCCCAGTGCCACCAGCCGCTTCCGGTCGGAGCATCGGGGTCGAAGACTGTCAAGGCGAAGCTCTTGGTGCCGGAGGGTGCTCCGTTCCAGTGCAGCGTGGGGGAACGGTCCTCGCCACCGGCACCAGCAATATCCGATCGCGCCCACTGGGGCAAAATGCCGCCGGACTTGAAGTCGGGGCTAACAAGATCGAAGGCAGGAACGTCAGGAAGCTTCCAGTTCGGATCGTTCACGTGGTTGGTCCTCTCGACGCAAAAACAGGGGTGCCGCCATTATCCCGATCTTGGCCCGAAAGCGACACCGTGCCGCTCGGCGCTGGTGCGCTGAAAGCGATCGCAACACGGAGTAATAACAATCCGCAGCAGTTGCACGAGTTTTGTGCACACCCGTCCTAGTCTTGGCAAAAGCCTTGTGGGAGGCCGACATGACGCAATTGCACCCGACCCGTTCATTGCCGGGTTCTGCAGACGTGCCTGCGCATTCTCGTCCTCATTTCTCCACACGAGTTGTTGGCACCTCAGATCTCCGTGTCTACCCACTCGCCCTCAGCGGGAATGTCTTTGGATGGACGGCCGACGATCCCACCACTGAGCGGATCCTCGATACCTTCGCTGAAGGTGGCGGAAACTTTATTGACACCGCCGATTCCTATGCTTCTGGCCGCAGTGAGCTCATGATCGGCAAATGGATGCACGGCCGAGGAAACCGCGATGACATCGTCATTGCGACAAAGGTTGGTAAGGGCCGTGATAATCCTGGCACTCACACCACCGCGATCAAGCGCTCCGTCGAAGCGTCCTTGGCGAGGCTGCAGACCGATTCAATCGACCTTCTTTTCCTTCACGTCGACGATGAGAGCGTCGATTTCGAAGAGACACTCCTGGCAGTGGATGAGCTCATTGGCGAGGGAAAAGTTCGCTACTTTGGCGGCTCCGATCACACCGGCAATCGACTGATTCAAGCTCGCATTGCCTGCGGTCAGATGGGAGTTGCGCCCATGATCGCCGTGCAAACCCACTACAACCTGCTGCATCGTGAAGAGTACGAAACCGGTGTTGCCAACGTTGCAGGAATTCAAGGTCTGGGGGTCATGCCGAGGTTCGCGTTGGCAAGTGGCTTCTTGAGCGGTAAGTACCGCCAGCGAGCCGATCTGGTTCACAATGCACGAGGTCACGATGCTGCGCAGTATTTGCGTCGCCGTGGGCTGAAAGTGCTGCATGTGCTCGATGAAATCGCTCAAGAGCATGACGAGAGTGTTGCGACTATCGCCCTAGCCTGGTTGCTGAACAAGCCTCTTATCGTTGCTCCGGTCGTGAGTACGCGAAATGCGAGTCAGGTTCCGGAGCTCTTGCGGGCCGCAACGGTGGCGCTCACCCGGCACCAGATCGCTGAGCTGGATCGAGTATCGAGTTACTAAACGTCGACCTTAGGAGGCGTTAGCGTCAGCGAGAACTCGCCGAACGACACGGGACATCGCTGCTCCAGCCGCGATCGTGTCGCCGGCGTAGCCGCCAGCCAATGCGCCGTCCTTTGCGAGCATGAGTTCATCGGCGGCATCGCCCGCAAAGGGATGCCCCGCTTCGCGCATGAGGTCGTAGAGGGTTTCGTTGAACCAATCGCGGTGATCAGCGATGAGAACGCGCACCGGGTGGGTATTGTCGGGGAACTCGGCAACGACATTGAGGAACGGGCATCCTCGGAAGTCGGTTTTTGTTAGTTCGCCAGCCACTGATTCGAACAGCGCGAGCACGGCGTCGCGGGGAGCCGCCGCCTTCTCGATGATCGAGGACGCCTGAAGCTCGGTAGCAGCGCGACGACCCTTGACGTACTCGAGGATGAGGTTGTCTTTGGAGCGGTAGTGCTTATAGAACGTCGCCTTGGTGACGCTGGACTGCGCGATGATGCGGTCGACGCCCACATTGAGGATGCCGTCTTGATAGAACAGCGTGTTAGCGGTCTCTAGGATTCGGCCTTTAGCCGGAGCGCGTTGTGCGATCTCTGGTGTCTCAAGTAATGGCACAACGCGCTCCTTCTGTGAGAGTTCGGATCAGGAACTAGTTCCCACTTTGTGCGCCGCACGATTCGGGTTTATGCAGCGCAGTTTGTCGACGTGCTCCTGCTCGGGTGCAAGAGCATGTCGGTTGGTTTACACCATTCGGTTCGGGCCGGTGATGCGTATGTCGGCTTCGGGTGCCTGAAATAAATATAACACATGAGGACAGACAGACTTGTCTGTTTGTCCTCATGAGCATCCCCACTTCGGGGGATGCGGGAGTGAGCTAGATGATCGGGTGCCACGCCGAAGCCCGATGACGTAGGCTCATATTGATGAACGACGCCGTGAAATTTCCCCTTGACCAACCCGAGTTGTCGTTCACCGCCAGCGGCGACAGTCTTGTTCGCAGAACCGTCTTGCCCAGTGGTGTACGTATCCTCAGCGAGCATGTCCCTGGGGCTCGCAGTGCCACCGTCGGCTACTGGGTCGCGGCAGGCTCTCGTGACGAACTCCCTGGCACTTTCGGAGCGACGCACTTTCTCGAACATCTCCTTTTCAAGGGCACTCCGACTCGTACCGCACTCGATATCGCAGTGAGCTTCGACGCTGTTGGTGGCGAACACAACGCCATGACCGCCAAGGAATACACCTGCTACTACGCGAAAGTGCAAGATATCGATTTGCCGATGGCTATCGAGGTCATCAGCGACATGCTTACCTCGAGCCTCATCGACCCCACTGAGTTCTCTAATGAGCGAGGCGTCATTCTCGAAGAGCTGGCGATGGCAGATGACGATCCCACCGATGTCGCCAGTGAGCGATTCTTCGAGGCCATCTTTGATCAGCATCCCCTTGGACGCCCGATCGGGGGAAGCCCCGACACGATCAACGCAATTTCGCGTGACGCGGTGTGGGACCACTATCAAGCAAACTATCGACCTCAGGACCTCGTCATCACAGTGGCAGGTTCGGCTGACCACGATGTTCTCGTGGAATCAGTTTCGGCGTGTCTCGTTGCCGCTGGCTGGGACCTCACTCAACCACACGTTCCCGTTGCCCGTCGCAGTGTGGCCGGGCTCGTTAGTTCGGCAGGCGGCAGTCTTTCGGTAACCCGACGTCCGATTGAGCAAGCGAACGTGATTGCCGGTGTCGAAGGTCTCTCGGCGACAGACGATCGTCGCGCCACTCTCACCGTTCTCAACACCATCCTGGGCAGTGGAATGTCTTCGCGACTGTTTCAAGAGGTTCGTGAGAAGCGCGGTTTGGCATACTCCGTGTACTCGTTTTCTCCCAGTTACTCCGATGCCGGACTCTTTGGAATCTACGCAGGCTGTGCTCCAGCGAAAGTCACGCAAGTCACTGAACTCATGCTTGACGAGTTCCGCAACCTAGCCAGTGCGCCCGTCACCGACGAAGAACTCAGCCGAGCACTCGGTCAACTCCGTGGTGCTTCCGCTCTTGCTCTCGAAGATTCGGATGCGCGAATGTCGCGTCTCGGACGGAGCGAGCTGACCCTTGGCGAGTTCCTCGACCTCGACACCTCGATCGCCCGCATCCGGGATGTGACCGCGCGTGACATTCAAGAACTCGCAGGTGAACTTGCAGCGCGCCCACTCTCGATCGCCGCCGTTGGCGCTGTCGACGAAGAAATGTTTTCCGCACTTAATGTGGGCAGCGCCGCCCACGCTTAAAGAAACAAAGGAATGGTGATGGCTCACTACCTGTACCTCGTGCGTCACGGCGAGCAACAGCACGCCGAGTACGGATTGCCCGATGGTCCGCTCTCAGGCAAGGGCACCCGTCAGGCGACCGCAATCGCAGAGCGACTGAGCGGGGTTCCGTTTACTCGTGCGTTCCATTCGCCACTGCAGCGCGCCGCTGAAACCGCTGAGATCATGACCGAAAGGATGCCGGCGCTCAAGTCTCAGCCGACAACGCTGCTCATGGATTGCATCCCTAGCGGGCCAACCGCTGACATGCCTCCAGCTTTTGAACCGTTCTTCGGTTCGGTTACCAACGAAGAGATTGATGCCGGTCAGGCCCAGATGGAAGACGCGGTTGCGGAATTCCTTACTCCAGCTCGCGAAGATCGTCACGATCTACTTATTACCCACAACTTCGTCATTGCTTGGTTTGTGCGCGAAGTGCTCGGCGGAGATAGCTGGCGTTGGTTGGGGCTTAATCAAGCCAATTGTGGACTGACGATCATCCGCGTGCGTAGTACAAAGCCGCCCGTGTTGGTCACACACAATGATTTGGGCCATCTTCCGGCAGAACTACGCACCGGATTGCCCAGCGAGCAACCCTACTAAGCCACGCCTGCTGGACGACGCTGAGAACGAACTAGTCGACGAGTGACTTGAGATACCACGTCGTGGCGTTCGGATTGTCGTTGTAGGGCTCACAGGGCTCGAAACCGCTCGATCGATATAGTCCGCCGGCAGCCGCAAGGCTCTCATTTGTGTCGAGAACAAGCTCGGTTGCGCCAAGGGTACGGGCGTGCTCTTCGAGCGTCCGTAGCAGCGCTCGCCCGCTCCCAGTGCCTCGAGCCGCTGGCCGTACCCACAAGTGCTTGACCTCAAAGCGGGCCGGTTCGAGCCGACGGATGCCGCCACAGCCCAACGGCATACCAGCGTCTTCTAGCAGCAGAAAAACTCCATTTGGCTCAACGAACTGTTCCGCAGCAGGGAAGGTCGTAACGTATCCCGAGGGAGTCGGAAAGGACTCAGCGCGATAGCGGAAGTATTCCGTCAGCAACTCGTGGGCGAGAGGGTCGGTGACGGCGACGGAGCGAAACTGTGGCACCTCACCAGCGTAGCGCCGGTGAGAGAGGAGGGCAGTCGGCGACGACGCTCAGCATTGATAGATTTGACCCATGACAACGAAAGTAGCGGTGGTCGGCGCGACCGGTCGCATGGGCAAGTTCATCGGTGACGTAGTCGAGTCCTCACCGGAGTTCACGCTGGTCGCCAGCTTGAACTCGCATTCTGACCTCGCCGAGATGTTGAGCGCTGATGTGATCGTTGACGTGACCGCACCTAGTGTGTCGCCGTCGGTGGTCGAATTCGCGACGTCCCACGGCAAGAGCGTTTTGGTGGGCACCTCTGGTTGGAGCGAAGATCGCATTCAGTCGCTCTCCTCGACTCTGGCTGAGCGAGAGAATGTTGGCGTCATCATCATTCCTAATTTCTCTCTCGGTTCGGCACTCGCGACATCTTTCGCGACAGCTGCTGCTCGATACTTCGACTCCATTGAAATTGTCGAAAGCCACCACCCTGGCAAGGTGGATTCTCCTTCGGGGACCGCGGTGCGAACGGCTGAGCTGATGGCCGATGCTCGCCGTTCTCGGGGTCCGGTTGTTGCGCCCCACGTCGATCAGCGGGCTCGCGGCGAGCAGGTAGCGGGCATCCCCGTTCATAGTTTGCGCCTGAGCGGCGTTGTCGCGCACCAACAGGTAATCTTTGGCGGTCCCGGCGAGACGCTCACCCTCGACCACCTCACGATGTCTCAGGAGTCGTACACGGCGGGGATTTTGCTCGGTCTTGGTGCGGTTGCTGCAGCTCGAGGGGTCACAGTTGGTCTCGATAAGCTCATCGATCTTTCGCCAAAAGCTGCGGGGGGAGAGTAAGTGAAGACGCGTATCGCTGCCCTCGTGATGGCAGCGTTGCTTGCTCTTTACCTTGTTTTCACAATCAACTACTCGACCGTTCTTATTGCGTCGGATGCCCCTGTCGCTCAAGTAATGGGCTGGGCGTTGCTCGTGCTTCCGTTGATCGGCCTCTGGGGACTCGCAGCAGAGCTGCTGTTCATTTTCACGGCTGATCGCCTCGTTTCCACGCTGGATCGGGAGAATGCTCTCCCACCCAAAATTCAGCAACTTTTGCCGAGCGGAAAGCCCGATCCCGCAGCAGCCGATAGTGCTTTTGAGGTGTATCGCGCTGAAGCAGAAGCAGAGCCGACGTCGTGGCGAGCGTGGCTGCGACTAGGGCTTGCCTATGATGCATGCGGCGATCGTCGGCGTGCTCGCGGGGCGACTCGTCGTGCCATCGCGTTGTCGAAGGCGGCTGAGCGCGCCTCCTCCTAGCGGCCGTGTTGGCCGCTCGAGACGACGCGTGACAGCGGCCCGAGGGGGTGGCGCGACGTGATGGAGCGTTAGTCGATGAACGCGTCGATAGCCTGCTCGACGGTTTCGTGCCTGAACTTAAAGCCGGTCGATACAAGAGTCTGCGGCGTGACCTGTTCATCTACCAAGATGAGGTCCTTACCGGCGTCGCCGAGCATCCGAAAGGCGAAGCTCGGTACTGCGAACCAATGGGGTCGTTTCAGCGAACGCGCAAGAGCGCGTGTCACCCTTCCTGCTGTCGCGGGAGTCGGACCGACGAGGGAGACCACCCCGGCGAAATTGCTCCGCATGAGGTGCACGATCGCGGCAGCCTCATCGTGAAGGCTAATCCATGGCCAGAACTGGGCTCCGCTTCCTAGTCGGCTCCCCAGGCCCACTCGAGTCATCAGGTTGAGCGGGGTGAAAGCTCCGCCCTGCCCGACAACGATGCCTGTGCGAAACATGACGAGTCGGGTGCTCGACGGCGTGAGCCGGGCGGCTTGTTCCCAGGCGTCAACGACATCGCTGAGAAACCCGGTGCCCTTTCGAGACTTATCGGTGAGGACTTCGCCAGGGCGCGAGCCGAAATACCCCACTGCGGAGCCACTAAGAAACGTGGTGGGGGGAGTCTTAGAGCGACGGATGGCGTCGGCAATTGCGCGCGTGCCATCCACGCGGGAGCGAAGAATTTCCCGCTTATAGCTCGGCGTCCACGGAAGCTTCCCTGTGGGAGCACCGGCAAGGTTGATGACGACATCCGCGTTGTCGATCGCGCGGCTGTCGATGGTGCCTGACTGCGGTTCCCAATGGAATTCGCTGGGGTTTCGCGGTTCGCGGCGCACCAAAGTTGTCACGGAACAGCCGGCGCGTTCGAGCTGCGCGACTAACTCAGTGCCAATGAAACCGGTCGACCCGGCTACGAGCACTGTGGTTGAAGCCGCGCCCGACATCAACTAAGCCAAGCTTGCTTCGAGGGTGATAGAGATGCCGGTGAGCGCTCGAGAAACAGGGCATCCTTCCTTGGCCTCATTCGCGAGGCGCTGGAAGTCGTCCTCGCTGAGGTCGGCAACCTTTGCGCTTACGAGCAAGTGGCTGCCAGTGATTCCTTCGGCGGGATCAAACGTGACGGCAGCCGTTACTTGGAGGCTCTCAGGCGGTGTGCCGTTTTGCGCGAGGCCATTCGAGAATGCCATCGCGAAACATGAAGCATGAGCGGCGCCCAGGAGCTCTTCTGGGTTCGTTGTTGCCTCTTGGCCTTCCGAGCGCGCGGCCCAGGTCACCGGAAATTCTGCGGCGTCAGACGAGTCAAGCGATGTCGTTCCTTTACCGCTGAACAGGTCACCAAACCAGAGTGTTGTTGCTTCGCTTGTCACAGGCATTGCCGTTCCTTTCGTCATTTCCCACCCTAGGTGGTGGCGCGGCGACGCGCATGGGAAACCCGTGTGAAGTGCGGTCCGGGCAGTAACATCAATGTGATGGCAACCACAATTTCGACACCTTACGAAGACGTCCTGCGCGAGACACTGACACACGGCGTGCCCAAGAGTGACCGCACGGGAACAGGCACACGGAGTGTTTTTGGGCGTCAGTTGCGATTTAACCTTGCTGAAGGCTTCCCTCTCATCACGACGAAACGCGTGCACTTCAAATCAGTCGCCTACGAACTGCTGTGGTTCCTACGCGGTGAGAGTAACGTCTCGTGGCTTCGAGACAATGGCGTCAGCATTTGGAACGAATGGGCTGACGAGACAGGGGAACTCGGTCCCGTGTACGGCGTGCAATGGCGATCCTGGCCAACTCCCTCGGGAGAACAGATAGACCAAATTTCAGAGGTCATTGAGCAGATCAAGTCCAATCCTGACTCTCGGCGGCTCATCGTGACGGCCTGGAATCCGGCAGATATACCCGCAATGGCGCTTGCGCCCTGCCACGCTTTCTTCCAGTTTTACGTCGCCGAAGGCAAGCTGTCATGCCAGCTCTACCAGCGAAGTGCAGATCTGTTCTTGGGCGTGCCCTTTAACATCGCCAGCTACGCTCTCTTGACCCACATGGTGGCAGAGCAAACCGGACTCGAAGTCGGAGATTTTGTCTGGACAGGCGGGGACTGCCACATCTATGACAACCACGTCGAACAAGTAACGGAGCAACTCACTCGCGTCCCCTTCGCAGCCCCTCAGCTATCAATTTCGGCGACTCCCGCCAGCATCTTCGACTACAACTTCGAAGATTTTGAGATTGTGGGCTACCAGCATCACCCGGCGATTAAGGCACCGGTCGCGGTGTGAGCGCATCCGTCGCCCTCATCTGGGCACAGTCTCACGGCGACATCATTGGTCACGATGGCTCGATGCCGTGGCATCTGCCCGAGGATCTTGCTCATTTCAAGCAGCTCACTCTCGGCAGCCCCGTGATCATGGGCCGCAAAACGTGGGATTCACTCCCCAAACGCTTTCGTCCCTTGCCGGGGCGCCGCAACATCGTTGTCACTCGCCAACAAGCGTGGGCGGATGAGGGGGCGGAGGTCGCGCACGGAGTCGACGACGCTCTGCGCTTGGCGGCGTCATCTGGTGAGCCCCGGGAAAGGGCAGCAACTGACATTCCCACCAATGGCAGCGATCGGGCCGTCGATATCGTCTGGGTAATCGGCGGCGCGGAAATTTTCGCCTCGGTGTTGGATCGCGCAGATCGGCTTGAGATTACCGAAATTCGCGAGACGTTCGAGGGCGACACGATCGCGCCTCAGCATGGCGAGGATTGGGTGTTGACTGCGACGGATCCGGTCGAGGGCTGGCACACATCATCAACTGATCTTCATTACAGATTCTTGAGTTACGAGAATCATCGCGCTCAGCAGCGGTAGCCTAGAGGGGTGTCTACAGAGAATCCCTTCGGTCAAGTCCTTGTTGCCCTCATCACCCCTTTCACGGCAGACGGTGAAGTTGATTGGGCTGACGTCGAAAAGCACATCGACGATGTCATCAGTTCTGGTGCCGACGGCATTGTCGTAACCGGCACCACGGGCGAGACGAGCACTCTTACCGACCCCGAGAAGATCAAGCTTGTTGAGGTCGCAAAGTCGGTTTCTGCCGGTCGCGCAAAGATCATCACGGGCGGTGGTTCCAATGAGACGGCTCACGCGATTGAGCTATACAAGGCTAGTGAGAAGGCCGGCGCCGACGGCGTCATGATTGTCACGCCCTACTACAACAAGCCAACGCAGGCTGGGGTGCTCACTCATTTCCGGATGATCGCGGATGCTACCGACCTGCCCGTTATCCTCTACGACATTCCCGGCCGCACGGGAATCCCTATTCAATACGAGACGATTCTGCGGGCCGCGAAGCACCCGAACATTCTTGCGGTCAAAGATGCCAAGGGTGATTTCAGCGAAGTGAGCCGCGTGCTCAATCAGACGGACCTGATGTATTTCTCCGGTGATGACGCCAATGTCTTGCCGCACTTGGCCATCGGTGCCAGCGGCCTGATCGGCGTCACCGCCAACATCGCGCCGGCACCCTACCGGGTGATAGTAGATGCGGTGAACGCTGGCGACCTCGCGACCGCGACGGCGGCGCACCAGGCGCTCGAGCCTCTCGTCCGTGCAGCGATGACACACGTGCCTGGCACCGTCGCGGCAAAGTACATCCTTCATGGCCTTGGTCGAATTTCGAGCCCTCGCGTGCGGCTCCCGCTCGTGGGCCCTGAAGAAGCTGAAGCGGCGCAGATTGAGGACGAGTTGGCGTTGGTCACGGGCATCGAGGGCCTCGATCTCACAAATTTTCGCCCTGACCGCAACGCAGCGGCTGGCGGCGCCCTGCCCAAGATCGCCGGAGCAACCCGCTAGGTTCACTCGCGAGGGGTAGGCTCTGCCTAGGGCAAAGCCCACAATTTTCGCACGGGGGCTGACGGCCCCACACCACTACATGCAAGGTACTGAATGCCAGTTTCCGTTTATGATCCGCCCGCCCTTGAATCAGGCACACTCCGTGTGACTCCGATTGGTGGTCTCGGCGAAATCGGCCGAAACATGACTACGTTTGAGATCGACGGCAAGATTCTGATCGTCGACTGTGGCGTGCTCTTTCCTGAGGAGCACCAGCCCGGCGTCGACCTCATCCTCCCCGATTTCAGCTCGATTCGTGATCGTCTCGATGACGTTCTGGGCATTGTGCTCACGCACGGCCACGAAGATCACATTGGCGCGGTTCCTTATCTCTTGCGCCTGCGCCAAGACATCCCCCTGATCGGTTCCACTCTCACGCTTGCCCTCATCGAGGCCAAGCTCAAAGAGCACCGCATCAAGCCGTACACCCTCAATGTTGCTGAGGGTCAGAAGGAGAAGATGGGGCCGTTCGATCTCGAGTTCGTCGCGGTCAACCACTCGATTCCGGATGCTCTCGCTGTCGCCATCACGACCGTTGCCGGCACTGTGCTGCACACCGGTGACTTCAAGATGGATCAGCTGCCGCTCGACAATCGCATCACCGACCTGCGTGCCTTTGCTCGCCTCGGTGAAGCCGGTATCGACCTGTTCCTCTCCGACTCGACCAACGCTGACGTTCCCGGTTTCACGCCGAATGAGCGCGACATCGGTCCGGTTCTCGAAGCCGTTATCGCTAAGGCTCCGCGCCGAGTGATCGTCGCCAGCTTCTCCAGCCACGTGCACCGTGTGCAGCAGGTGTTGGATGCCGCGATCGCGAACAATCGCAAGGTTGTTCTCATGGGGCGCTCCATGGTGCGCAACATGGGTATCGCTGCCGATCTCGGGTTCCTCAAGGTGCCCGACGGAGTGCTGTTGGATGCCAAGAAGGCCGTCAACTACCCCGACGACCAGCTCGTCTATATGTCCACGGGCAGCCAGGGCGAGCCGATGGCGGTGCTCGCGCGTATGGCCAACATGGAGCACCAGATTGAGGTCGGCCAGGGCGACACCGTCATCCTCGCCTCCAGCCTCATCCCGGGTAACGAGAACGCGGTGTACCGCGTCATCAATGGCCTCACCAAGCTGGGCGCCAATGTTGTACACAAGGCCAACGCCAAAGTTCATGTCTCGGGCCACGCTGCAGCAGGGGAGTTGCTCTACTGCTACAACATCCTTCGCCCCAAGAACGTGCTGCCGGTTCACGGTGAGTACCGTCACTTGGTCGCCAACGCGAACCTCGCGATTCAGTCCGGCGTGCCCGCTGAAAACACGATCATCGCCGAAGACGGCACCGTCATCGATCTCAAGGGCGGCCACGCTGCCGTTGTTGGTCAGCTCGATGTCGGATTTGTCTACGTTGACGGTTCGAGCGTTGGCGAAATCACTGACGCAGACCTCAAGGACCGCCGCATCCTCGCCGAAGAGGGGTTCATTTCCATCTTCGTGGCAGTTGATGCGCAAACCGGCAAGGTAATTGTTGGACCGGAGATTCAGTCGCGCGGTTTCGCTGAAGATGAAGATGTCTTCGACGCTGTACTTCCGCAGGTCATTAAGGCGTTGACGGATGCCGCAGCAAACGGCACGCGCGACACTCATGCCTTTGCCCAGGTCGTTCGTCGCACGGTGGGCCGCTGGGTCAATACGCAGCACCGTCGCCGCCCGATGATCGTTCCGGTGGTTATCGAGGTCTAGTTCTCGCATCAAAGACCCGGGGAGCGGCGCTCCCCGGGCCTTTGCGTGTTTACGGGCTTCGCTCGATCGAGTCAGTCGCTGGGGTGCGCGATTCGGGGTTCGACGCCGCGTGGGTGCGCAAACCTTGGAGCTTGCTTTCAACGCGAAAGTTGAACTTGTATTTCAGGCGGCGTAATGATCTGATGTGAAGATTGCTCGGCTGCTGTGCCGTGCGATTTTTAGAGTCTGGGGTATCGGATGGGCGTTGCGCGGCGGTGGGTTTTTCCCATTATCTGGATGGTCATTTTCGGAGTCATTGCCGCGGCGTTGGTGAAGTTTGCGTTCTTTGGTGATGCTCTTCAAGCCGAAGAACTGGAATATCCCACCGTTGCTATCGAAGTTCAGCACTACGAGGTTGTTACGGGCACGATAACCAATGACGTGGAGTTGAACGGCAGCATTTCTGCCGCTGCCGGGGTGCCGATTCCGGCGACCTTGACCGGCGAGGTTCGCGAGGTCTCGGTTACTGCTGGCCAGTCGGTCAAGAAAGGGCAGGAAATCCTCAAGCTCCGTGCTGAAATCATCAATCCCGATGGCACGCAAGGCACGCAATGGAAAATTGTTGAGGCTCCGGCTACGGGAAAGCTCACGGAGTTCACGGCGTTGCTTGGTTCATCGTTCCAAGTGGGGTCGCCCATTGGCACGATTTCTCCGCCCGCCTATATTGTGAGCGGAACGGTTCCCTCAGAGCAGTTGTATCGACTTGTCGATCGCCCGAAAGAGGCAAGCGTTGCGATCAACGGTGGACCGGCTCCGTTCACGTGTACCGGCCTCAGTATTTCGTTCTCCGCATCGAGTGACGGCGGAGCGGAAGCGGCAACCGGCCCCACCGTGTCGTGCACCGTGCCGAGCGATGTAGTTGTTTTCCCGGGGCTCACGGCCACGATGACGATCGCGGGTGGAATAGCGGAAGGTGTCATGGTCGTACCGGTTACGGCGGTCGAAGGGACAGCAATATCGGGCAACGTCTATTTCGTCTTGCCCGATGGAACGACAGAACTTCGTGAGGTCACTCTTGGTCTCAACGATGGAGTTACGGTCGAGGTAGTAACGGGGCTGGAGGTTGGCGACACGATCCTGCAGTTTGTGCCGGGTGCGGAGGCGTCCGACGAGGATGCGCTGCCAGAGAATTGCTTCAAGGAGAACGACGAAGTTGTGTGTTACTAATGCCGCTGCTGTCGTTAGAGGGCGTTACCCGCTCTGTCGAACTTCCTGACTTCTCCCGGCTCGAGATTCTCAAAGGAATCGATCTCGACGTCGAAGTAGGGGATCACATCAGCATCGTCGGCCGTTCCGGTTCGGGGAAGTCGACACTGCTGAACCTATTGGGGCTGATCGATAACCCCACAACGGGCCGCATCGTCTTCGACGGTGCGCCGCTCGAAAAGCTCTCGGGTGGCAAACGTGACCGCAAGCGAGGGCGCGACGTTGGCTTCATCTTCCAGCAGTTCAATCTGCTCGCGGGTCGCACCGCTCTTGAAAACGTTATGACTCCTCTGCTCTATTCCTCGGGGCGCCAGTTTTGGCGCCGCCGCACGCTTGCTCAAGAGATGTTGGAACGCGTGGGGCTCAGCGAGCGGATGGCCTCGATGCCCGACAAGCTGTCTGGCGGTGAGCAACAGCGCGTCGCTATTGCTCGCGCACTCGTGCGGAGCCCGCGATTGATCTTGGCCGATGAACCTACTGGCGCCCTCGATGTTGAGACTGGGGAGACGGTCATGGCGTTGCTTGACGACGTCGCGGAGCAATCTGGCGCCGCCCTCATTACGATCACCCACGATCCAAACGTTGCGGCTCTCGCGCGCAGACATTACCGCCTAGATAGCGGAACCCTGTCGCCGATCGATGTCAGTCGCATGCTGGCAACGTCATTGCCGGAGGCAGCGCTATGAAGTGGCGCCGCCGCAAACGTGGGGACGACGACAGTTCTCTCGCGGGGCAGAATAACGAGTCGTCAATCACGGATGCCGAATCTACCGCTCTGCACGTCGACGCGCCCGACGAGACTCCGATTGAGGCGACGATTGAGCCGGAGACGAATCAGGGTCCACTTGTCGTGTCGCCCGGAGATGAGAGCGCCCCTGACGGCAGTCTCGCCGTTCGACCCGTTTATGAGGTGACGAAATCAGCGCGCGAACCGCGCGGATCGTTCGTGAGTGGTTTGGTGGGGTCCGTAGTGGAAGCGTGGGACGAGGTGCGGATTAATCGCACTCGAGTGCTTCTGAGTCTCATCGGGATTGGAGTCGCCGTCTGTGCCTTGGCAACAGTGGTGGGCGCCGGCTCGGTTTTCGGCCAGGCCCAAGTGGAGCAGTTCGAAAAGAGTAGCGGCAGGCCTGCAACTCTCAGCGTGTATCCGCCCTACTCTCAGGGCGACTTCGCCGAGGCCTCCGGTGCCAAATTTGTGCAACACATGGAATCCGTGATCGATCGCTACCAAATAAGTCATGCCACCCCCGTGCTCTCAGCCAGCGTGACCATCCATTCTCCGAACGGAGTTCAGTACGCAGGAGTTCGAGGCGTCAGCGCAGCGTACGGCGTGATGCACCGAGTTGATCTCGAAGCGGGACGCTGGCTATCGGAGGCTGATGAACTGCGACTCGCACCGACGGTCATCATTAACGACGCCTATTACGAACAGCTAGGACGTCCTGATCTTCGCACTAACCCCACGCTCGCGCTCGAGGGCGAGAACGCTACCACTGCCGTGATCGTGGGTGTCTTGGCGGCGGTTCCTTACGACGAGGGCGTGAATCTCACGATGTTGAGCGATCCGCTGCGCTCGCTGGTGGGGGATACAACTGCCTTAGGCAACGGTGTCTACTACGAATTATGGGTTCCAGAAGAGCAGTCGGATGAGCTGACGCAGCTTATCGATCGAGACGTGTCAGCGGACTTCGGTGCCGAGTGGATCTCAAGCGTAAATCGACAGGACTACCTAGCGTGGGGCGGCCCAAGTCCGCTTGAGCCTTTGCAGTGGGCGCTGGGCGGAATCGCTGGGCTCATTCTGTTGTTGGGTGCGCTCGGCCTCGTCAATATTTCTCTTGTGACCGTCAAGTATCGAGTGCGTGAAATTGGCGTGCGACGTGCATTCGGAGCAACCGCGAATCGAGTATTTTTTGCCGTCATGATGGAGAGCGTTGTCGCCTCGGTCGCCGCTGGGGTCATCGGAGTCGCGCTTGCTATCGCTATCGTTCAAAATCCCGCAGTTCAAGAGCTTATTGCGCCCGGCGTGCAAGACTTGCCGGCGTTCCCCCTCGACGCCGCACTTGTCGCGCTTGGGGCCTCCGCGGCGGTGGGCGCCCTCGCGGGGCTGATGCCCGCGCTTGTAGCTGTCAAAGTCAAAGTGATCGACGCGATCCGTTACTAGCGCTCATCGGGGTCAGCACTGATTACTGCCGGCTCAGTTCTGGACCAGTGTTGATCGTTCCCGCTCGCGCCGCGGTGGTGAGTGTCGCTGCGGTGCTCTGACAGGGGCCAGCGGTAGCGTTGAATCATGGCTACGCGTACATCGTCGACCTCGCGCTCGGGTGCGTCGAAACCGCGCGCCAAGAAATCCTCATCCAAAACTCAAGCAACAAAGAGACTACCGAGAGGCAAGCAGCCCCCAGTGGAGCCTGAGGGCCCCCTGACAAAGCTATGGATGAGTCTCGCGCACATCGCCGGCGGCGCGTTCCGTGTATTTGGCCGCGAAGAACTCACCAAAGATGAGCGCCGCGACGGAGTTCCCTTCTTCTTCTTTTTGCTCGCTGTCGTTGGCGCCATCGTTGAATGGTTCAATCCTCTTGACGACGTCGCTGTCGCGCTCGATGCCTATACCTTTGGCGGTCTTGTTGGCCGCGTGGCATTCGCACTGCCGGTCATTCTGCTGCTGCTGGCGGCTTGGATGTTCCGGCATCCGTCGAGCGTTCATGACAACGGTCGTATCGGTATAGGGCTGAGCATTCTGCTCGTCACCGTCGCCGCGCTGTGCCACGTGTTTGGCGGCCAGCCCCACCCCTTAGAGGGCGCTGAGACGATTGCTCGCGCCGGTGGTGTCTTCGGTTGGTTGTTGGCAAGCCCTCTCTTGTGGCTCGGAACGGCGGTGCTTGCTGTTCCAGTGATCGTGCTGCTTCTCGTGCTTTCGTTGTTCATCATCACGAAGACACCTCCGAACCGGCTTCCGTCGCGGTTACGTGAGCTTTACGCCTACCTGTTTGGGGCGCAATTGCAGAGCGACGAGGAGCGCGCTGCAGCAAAAGCTCAAGCTGCTGCCTCGAAGAACGATTCTGTTCAGTTTGGTTCATTGACCGATATTGGTCTCGGCAGCGTCAACGACACCGGCTCGCTTCCGTGGTGGCGGCGCAACAAGTCGCAGCCGACAGAAGACAAGGCATTCGACAGCCCCGTCATTTCTCGCAACCAGTCCACGGAGATCGTCGAACCTACCCCGCCGCCTGCAGCCAAAGATCTCACCAAGAAAGAAGAGCAGTTCGGAGTCGAGCTTCTCGAAGATCTACTCAAAGCAGAAGATGCCGTTAAGAAGTACCAGACCGGCGAAGTGGATGCCCCGGCAACCGGCGTGCGCGACGACGGCCCTGGCGTGCTCCCCGGCTTCACTACCAAAGCGAGCGAAAAAGGCAACGCTGGCGAGTTCGACGGCCCGCACGAAACGACGCCGCACACCTCTACTGCTGTCTACCGGCTACCGCAGGCATCCATGCTCTCCGCTGGAACCCCTCCGAAGTCTCGTTCGTCAGCGAACGACGAAGTTGTCGCCGCGATCACCGAGGTCTTGAAGCAGTTCAGTGTTGATGCCACGGTCACGGGCTTCAGTCGCGGCCCCTCCGTCACTCGTTACGAGCTCGAGCTCGGCCCGGGTGTCAAGGTCGAACGTGTCACGGCTCTCGCTCGCAACATTAGCTACGCCGTAGCCAGCAACGAGGTCAATATCCTGTCGCCCATCCCGGGCAAGAGCGCGATCGGCGTGGAGATCCCGAATAAGGATCGCGAGATCGTCTCCCTCGGTGACGTTCTGCGTTCAAGCGCCAGCACCAAGAGCGAGCACCCTATGACGATCGGTCTGGGCAAGGACGTCGAGGGCGGGTTCGTCGTGGCCAACCTCGCCAAGATGCCTCACTTGTTGGTGGCCGGTTCGACGGGCTCTGGTAAGTCGAGCTTTGTGAATTCGATGATCACCTCTGTGCTGATGCGTGCTAAGCCCGCTGAAGTGCGCATGGTGCTGATCGACCCCAAGCGCGTAGAGCTCTCGATTTATGCCGGAGTGCCGCACCTCATTACGCCCATCATCACGAATCCCAAGAAGGCTGCCGAAGCCCTCGCGTGGGTCGTGAAGGAGATGGACATGCGCTACGACGACCTCGCCAGTTTTGGATACCGCCACATTGACGACTTCAACCGTGCTGTCGTCGCGGAGGAGATCAAACTTCCTGAAGGTAGTCAGCGCAAACTCAAGCCGTATCCCTACCTCTTGATCGTGGTGGATGAGCTTGCCGACCTCATGATGGTGGCCCCGCGCGATGTTGAAGACTCAATTGTGCGCATCACCCAGTTGGCACGCGCATCCGGGATTCACCTAGTGCTGGCGACCCAGCGCCCCAGCGTGGATGTCGTGACCGGACTGATCAAGGCGAACGTTCCGTCGCGGCTTGCGTTCGCTGTGTCGAGCATGACTGACTCGCGAGTGATTCTCGATCAGCCCGGCGCCGATAAGCTCATCGGACAGGGCGATGCGCTCTTCCTCCCCATGGGGGCCTCGAAAGCGATTCGAGTTCAAGGGGCGTGGGTGCCCGAGAGCGAAGTTGCCGAAATCGTGCAGCACGTGATTGCTCAGGCGCAACCGGAGTACCGCAACGACGTCACTGCTGTCGCCGAGAAGAAGCAGATCGATGCAGACATCGGAGACGACCTCGAAGTGCTGCTGGCGGCCGCCGAGCTTGTCGTGAGCACTCAGTTCGGATCGACGTCGATGCTCCAGCGCAAGCTTCGCGTTGGATTTGCGAAGGCTGGTCGATTGATGGATCTTCTTGAGTCACGGGAGATCGTCGGCCCCTCCGAGGGGTCCAAGGCGCGCGATGTGCTTGTCACTGCGGAACAGCTTCCAGCGGTGCTTGCGCGGCTCCGCGGCGAGGATGCCCCCAGCCCGGTCGACGCGGTTGAAGAGTCGCTCAGCGGATACGATGAAGTAGAAAGCGCCTCAGATGAGGACGCTTGGAACTTGACCGATCGGGAGTAGTCGCGTGAGTGCAGAACCCCTGTCGAACACAAATCCGCCGCCGGCACGAGGTAACTCGTTACGTGGCCGGGTGATCCGTGACGGCGACACTCCAGCCTCTACCGCCAATATCGCCAACATTATTACCGTTGCGCGGATTCTTCTGGCACCGGTCTTCATCTGGTTGTTGCTCCTCGACAATGGCCAAATGGGCATCATCCGCTACGTGGCGGCGGCACTTTTCATCGTGGCGATCGTAACGGATGCGGTTGACGGCTATCTCGCGCGTGATCGCAATCTCGTGACTGACGTGGGGATCATTCTCGATCCAATTGCTGACAAGATTTTGACCGGTGGCGCACTCGTCGCTCTCTCGATATTGGCTGAGCTGCCGTGGGCAATCACGATCATTATTGTGGCCCGCGAGTTTGGGATTACCATTTTCCGTTTTGCGGTGCTCTCCAAAGTTGTTGTCCCGGCATCGCGCGGGGGCAAGCTCAAGACGATTGTGCAGGCTGTCGCGATCTCACTCTTCCTCGTGCCCTTGTCCTCCGTGCTGGGGCAATGGGTCGAATGGGTCAATTGGGCTGTGATGGCTATCGCCGTTCTGTTGACTGTCTACACCGGTCTCGAGTACCTCTGGCAAGCATGGCGCCAGAACCGAAAAATCAATCCAGGAGCGTGACCCTTCCCCTGTGAATACTGAAGAACTCGCCACAAAGATCGTGGCGATTCTCACCGAACAACGCCAAACTCTTGCTCTCGCTGAGTCGCTAACCGGCGGACTATTGTGCGCATCACTCGTTGCCGTCCCCGGGGCCTCAGCTGTTCTTAACGGCGCTGTGGTTGCCTACAACACGGCAATCAAGCACCAAGTGCTCGGGGTCGATGCGAGCTTGTTGGCGATTCACGGCACCGTGCATCCGGATGTCGCAGCTCATATGGCGACGGGAGCACGCGATGTGCTTGGGGTGGGGGAGCAGCAAGCGTACTTCGGGCTTGCGACCACGGGAGTAGCGGGCCCGGAATCTCACGAGGGAAAGCTTCCCGGAACAGTCTTTATCGGGTTTGCCGCCACGGGATTCGTCGAGACTCGAGATTTTGTATTCGACGGCGATCGGGAGTCGGTGCGTGTGCAAGCGGTCAATGCCGCGCTGACGTGCTTGCATGACTACCTGACCGCGCAGGAGTAGGGCGTCGACCTGCGACAGCTGCTCGGCTCTGCAGTGCACCCAGAAATGGTCACAGAGATCGAGGCATAGTGGGAATAATCCACGTTTCGTCTCGGTTACAGATAGCGAACTCACAAGTCCTGTCCAGTATGAACGGGTTAGAGTTCAGAACATAGAGTGGCTGTAGTCTTGACCCACCAGAACAATCTGGTCGCGAAACTCAGTCAGAAAGGGAGTGTCCAATGGTTCTAGTTCGTCAAGAAATCGGTGACGTTCTCCGCGACTTCCGCTTGCAAAAGGGACGCACCCTTCGTCAGGTCGCAAGTAAGGCGAGCGTTGCCCTCGGATACCTCAGCGAGGTTGAGCGCGGTCAGAAAGAAGCAAGCTCAGAAATTCTTGCTTCCGTAGCCGAAGCTCTCGATACTCCAATCTCCGTCATTATGCGCGAGGTCGGAGACCGACTCGCTGTCATTGAAGGCGCAACCACTATTCCCGATACTCTGCCCGACGAACTCGTCGCAGAGTTCGATTCGAACTTGGTAACGCGCTAACCCTGCACGTCAGATGCCCTGCTCCGATTTTGGAGTGGGGCATTCGTGCGTGGAGGAGTCTTTATCGCGTTTAGGCTGGTGGAATGCGATTGAGTGAGTTTTGGCTGGCTGTCTCCGACGAGTTCGGTGAGGCTTACGGTCGCGTTCTCGTCGACGACCAGGTTCTGGGTGCGGTGGGCGGCGTCACGGCCTCTCAAGCGCTTTCGCGCGGCGTTCCTGCCAAGCAAGTGTGGGCGGCGCTCTGCGACGTCATGGATGTCCCCGCTGAACGCCGCTATGGCGTCGGGCAGCGCGAGCCTAAGAAATAGCTCGCCACACACCCGCGTGGCGCATTCGAACACATGTTCGACGTTGTTAGTCTTCTCCCTAACATCCATTCGAATACTTCGGATGGATGAGTTGCGCACGTCGTAGCTCTGGAATGTCGGAGCATGCCCGTAGCGTGGCATTAGCAACACAGCCTTTGTCGGGAGGTTGCGGACCTTGCATCACCGGTCCACAGCTAACGCGACAGCCTATGGGCAGCAACCTACGACCAATGGAGAAGAAGCAATGCCATCAGCAGCAGACCGCGAGAAGTCCCTCGAGACCGCTCTCGCTCAAATTGACCGTCAGTTCGGCAAGGGCTCAGTCATGCGCCTCGGTAGCGATGAGCGCGCTCCGGTCGAGGTCATCCCTACAGGCTCAATCGCTCTCGATGTTGCACTCGGCACGGGCGGCCTTCCGCGCGGTCGAATCGTTGAGATCTACGGGCCTGAGTCATCGGGTAAGACCACGCTCACCCTCCACGCTATTGCTAATGCACAACGCAACGGCGGCATCGCCGCTTTCATTGACGCCGAACACGCGCTCGACCCGGAGTACGCGGCCAAGTTGGGCGTCGACATTGACTCCTTGCTCGTTTCGCAGCCTGATACGGGAGAGCAAGCTCTCGAGATCGCCGACATGCTTGTGCGAAGCGGCTCGATCGATCTCATCGTGATTGACTCCGTCGCTGCGCTTGTTCCTCGCGCAGAAATTGAGGGAGAGATGGGAGACGCCCACGTCGGTCTCCAAGCTCGGCTCATGTCCCAAGCACTTCGCAAGCTCACGGGTGGTCTTAGCCAGACCAACACGACCATGATCTTCATCAACCAGTTGCGCGAAAAGATTGGTGTCTTCTTCGGTAGCCCCGAGACCACTGCTGGTGGCAAGGCGCTCAAGTTCTACGCCTCGGTTCGCCTGGACATCCGTCGTATCGAAACGTTGAAAGACGGCACGGATGCCGTGGGTAACCGCACGCGGGTCAAGGTCGTGAAGAACAAAATGGCGCCCCCGTTCAAGCAAGCTGAGTTCGACATCCTCTACGGCATCGGTATTTCCCGTGAAGGAAGCCTCATTGACTTCGGTGTCGACCATGAGATCGTGCGCAAGTCGGGAGCCTGGTACACCTACGACGGAGACCAGCTTGGCCAAGGCAAAGAGAAGTCACGTGCCTTCCTGATTCAGAACCCTGCGATTGCCCTTGAGATTGAGCAGAAAATTATGCGCAAGCTCGGCGTGGGGGCCGAAGCGAAAGCAGCGAATGCCAGCGAGGCAAAAGAGGCGGCTGCGGCTGCGGCGGCAGCGGAGAAAGCCGCTAAGTCTGCACCTTCGACTGATGGCCCGGTGCTTCCTGTAGCGGGAAAGTCGCCTGAGCCGCTCAAGAAGGTCGTTGGGCAGTAGGGCTTCGCATGGCTACCTCCGACGAAGAATATCTCGCACCCGTCATCAATCTCTTCGGCGACCGATCGCGCGCCGAAGAGGAGGGTGCGCAGACGCCGGATGCTTCGTCGGAGGCAGCCGAGTCGCCCGCTGTGCTGCGGGCACTGCCCACCATGGCTGACTTCAGCCCTCCGCGTTCCACAGAGGGCCATTCTGCGGCTGCCGCCGAGCCAACTGAAGCGGAAGAATTGGCCGCACCATCTCACAGCGACCGCCGCAAGTCTCGCGACGGTTTCTCGGAGATCAGTCGAATTAGCATGCGAGCGTTGGCGCGGCGAGGAGTGTCTTCCTTCGAAATGTCGCAGTTCTTGGGCACACGAGAGTTCGATTCAGCAGAGATCGCTGACGAGATCGAGCGGCTCGAGGGCTCCGGTCTGCTCGACGATGCGGCGCTTGCCGAAACCCTCACGCGCACGCTGAGGGAACGAAAAGGCCTTGGCGCTTCTGCAATCAGCGCAGAACTCCGCCGCCGCAAGATCGACCAAGAACACATCGCAGCGGTTCTCGACGAACCACGTGACGACGAGCAAGAGCGCGCTATTGAGATCGCGCTCAAACGGGCTCCGCAGCTTCGATCTCTCGACAGCGTTACGGCGAAAAGGCGACTCAGCGGCTTTCTCATGCGTCGCGGGTACTCCGGCTCGATTGTGTCGGCTGCAGTAGCTGCCGCGCTAGAGTCCGGTGCAGGCAATTCGTCCGGCGGCCCCGTCTTTCGTTAGTCCTCGCGTCAAGCCAAGCGCGCTCAGAGGCTTAAGGTGGAAGACATGATTGACGAAAAACTGGCCGCCCCGCGCAGCTACGAAGTGCGCACGTACGGCTGTCAGATGAATGTGCACGACTCCGAGCGACTCAGCGGCTCCCTTGAAGCAGCGGGATACATTCGCGCAACCGAAGGTCAAGCGGATGTCGTAGTGATCAATACGTGCGCGGTGCGAGAGAACGCTGACAATAAGCTCTACGGCAACCTCGGAATGTTAGCAAGCGTCAAACGTGAGCACGAAGGAATGCAGATCGCGGTCGGCGGCTGCCTTGCTCAAAAAGACAAGAATGTCATCCTCGAAAAAGCACCCTGGGTCGACGTAGTTTTCGGAACCCACAACATGGGTTCGCTTCCCACTCTTCTCGAACGCGCCCGACACAACGAAGAAGCGCAACTAGAAATCCTCGAGTCGCTTGACGTCTTTCCCTCAACGCTTCCGACCCGACGGGAATCCACCCACAGCGCGTGGGTATCGATCTCTGTCGGTTGCAATAACACCTGCACGTTCTGCATCGTGCCAGCGCTTCGCGGCAAAGAGAAAGATCGGCGCCCCGGAGACATTCTTGCGGAGGTGCAAGCTGTCGTCGACGACGGAGCTATCGAAGTCACCCTCCTCGGTCAGAACGTTAACTCCTACGGAGTAGAGTTCGGCGACCGTCAGGCATTCAGCAAGCTTCTTCGAGCCGTTGGTTCGATCGACGGGCTAGAGCGAGTGCGGTTCACTAGTCCGCACCCTGCGGCGTTTACCGACGATGTCATTGACGCGATGGCAGAGACCCCCAACGTCATGCCGCAGCTGCACATGCCGCTGCAATCGGGGTCCGACAGCATCCTTAAAGCAATGCGGCGCAGCTATCGCTCGACCAAGTTCCTAGGAATTCTTGATCGCGTGCGCGCCCAAATGCCGCACGCCGCGATCAGCACGGACATCATCGTAGGATTCCCCGGTGAAACCGAAGAAGACTTTCAAGACACCCTCCGAGTAGTCGAAGAATCACGATTCGCTACGGCATTTACTTTCCAATACTCGATCCGCCCGGGGACTCCCGCGGGAACCATGAAAAACCAGATCCCTAAAGAGATCGTTCAAGAGCGATTCGAGCGACTTGCAGCGCTCCAAGACCGGATCTCCCGCGAAGAGAACGACAAGCAGATCGGCCGGACCGTTCAAGTCATGGTCACCGCTGCCGAGGGCCGCAAACAATCCGAAACACTCCGTCTCTCTGGCCGCGCAGAAGACTCCCGACTCGTGCACTTCAATGTGCCAGAAGGCAACGCAATCCCGCGCCCCGGTGACGTTGTGACGCTCAAGGTAACCGAAGCAGCAGCATTCCATCTCGTTGCCGATACCGAAGCTGGAGGAGTACTTGACGTTCGCCGCACCCGCGCAGGCGATGCTTGGGACCGCGCAGAGGCTGCGTCCTGTGGCGTACCCAGTGGCGCCACGACAGGCGACGGCAAGCCCAAAGTCTCGCTTGGTTTGCCGACCCTTCGCGTCGCAACTACGCCAATTTACGATCCCACTGATTCGCAACGATAGTCGCGAGGTGGGAGTCGAGGCGCATGCTGACCTGAGCGAGGCCAGCTCTCCAAAAGTGGTCCGCAGCAAGTCGGCGCAGGACGCGCCAGCGCTCATCGTGATCGTCGGTGCGACCGGCACCGGCAAGTCTGAACTATCTCTGGATCTTGCGCAGCGCCTCACGGCGCAGGGTACCCACGCCGAGATTATTAACGCCGACGCGATGCAGCTGTACCGCGGGATGGACATCGGCACGGCCAAGCTGCGATTGCATGAACGCCGCGGCATCCCGCACCACCTGCTCGATGTACTCGATCCGAATGATGAGGCGAGCGTCGCCCGGTACCAAAGCGAGGCGCGGAAGCTCATTCGTGAGCTTCAGGACGCGGGACGAGTTCCCATCTTGGTGGGCGGGTCCGGGCTCTATGTCTCCAGTGTCATCCACGATTTTCACTTTCCCGCGCGCGATGCCGACGTCCGAGCCCGGCTCGAATCTGAACTCGAAGCACAGGGAGCGGGCACGCTGTTCCAGCGACTTCGGGAGCTCGATCTCGCTGCAGCGCAGTCGATTGGCGCCACCAACGGCAGGCGCATAGTGCGAGCGCTTGAAGTGATTGAGATCACCGGCAAGCCCTTCGGCGCCGGGCTGCCGGAGGAGAAGAAATTGTGGACTCCCGCGCACATTTTCGGAGTCGCGGCGCCTCGCGACGAGCTTGTTCTTCGCCTCGACCGCCGTGTGCGGCACATGTGGCAGTCCGGGATTCTTGACGAGGTCCGAGAGCTCCGCCCCCGAGGACTCGGGGTTACTGCGGCGCGCGCAATCGGTTATGCGCAAGCCATTGAACAGCTTGAGGGAACTCTCACAGAAGCCGAAGCTGTAGAACAGACTGCGGCCCTCACCCGCCGATATGCACGCCGGCAGGTCGGGTGGTTTAAACGCTATGAGCAATGCCACTGGCTCGATTATGACGACCCTGAACGAGCTGAGCGCGCCTTAGCTATCGTGATGGGGGAGAATGGAACTCATGGCGACGCTTAACTTCACCAAAGGTCAAGGAACAGGCAACGACTTTGTGCTGTTCGCCGATCCCGATGGCGAGTTCGATCTCACACCGCAGCAGGTCGCAGCAATTTGTGACCGTCGCTTCGGCGTTGGGGCAGATGGCATCATCCGGGCGGTCCGATCACGAAATCTTGACGCCGGTGCTGTGGCTCTCGCCGAGGACGCCGACGCCGAGTGGTTCATGGACTACCGCAATGCAGACGGCAGCATTTCCGAAATGTGCGGCAACGGAATCCGTGTTTATGCGCACTTTCTCGCCGAGAATGGTCTCGTTGATTTTAACCCTGGCGACACACTCCCGGTAGGCACACGAAGCGGCGTGCGTGATATCCAGCGGAACATGGCCGGCTACCAGGTCGATATGGGGCGGTGGGCTCTCGACGGTGGTGAACCCCTCGTGCGCGCGAAAGAACTTGAGGTTGCTCGCCCGGGCCTCGGCATCAATGTCGGCAACCCCCATGTCGTTGTTGCTCTCGCCGAAGAGGCTGAACTCGACCGTGTAGATCTCAGTTACATCCCCATCATCGATCCTGTTCCAGTAGACGGTGCCAATGTGGAGTTCGTGGTGCCGGCCGAACCTCTTGTCAAAGATGGCGTCGGTTCAATTCGGATGCGGGTGCACGAGCGGGGGAGCGGCGAAACACAGTCGTGCGGCACCGGAGCAGTCGCTGCGGCCCTCGCCATTCGTCACTATGCAGGAGCCAGCGCCCCGCATCAGTGGCGCGTTACCGTGCCAGGTGGAACCGTTGTCGTGAGAATGTTCCCGACCGAAGATGGCGAGCACGTCTCGCTCAGCGGTCCCGCAGAACTCGTTTACACGGGAAGTCTTGAACTCGCCTAAGAGGATCGTGACCGGTCAGGCCGCGAATTGAGCGGACCACTCGAGTCGGGAGAGTCCTGATTATTCGTTGTTAAGTGCACGTTTGCGCGCCCGCAAGAGACGGTAACCCTTGTGGGTCGTGGCGCGAGTGAACACGAAGTTCGACGGAAAGGTTGATTCCATCCAGCGGTGGAGCGAGTCGGAACCAAGATTCTTCTGCACGACGAGCCAGGCGTCGGTGTCATCCTCAAGCCGAGGAAGCCACGTCGTCAGAATGTTGTGAAGTTCGTTCTTACCGACACGAATCGGTGGATTCGACCAAATAGACATAAATGTTATGTCTTCGGGAACATCCTGAGGCAAAACCGCGTTAATATTAGGTATGGACAATTTCTCGGCGTTTGCACGCACAAGATCCAGTGCGCGCTCGTTGACGTCCACCGCCCACACCGTTGCATGAGGTGACTCAAGGGCAAGGGTGAGCGCCATCGGTCCCCAGCCGCACCCGAGGTCAAGCAGGTTTCCTCCCGGGGGAGGCGCCGGCACGTTCGACAGCAGCACCTGTGTGCCCGCGTCGATTCGCTCCGGACTGAAGATCCCATTTGATGTGACAAGTTCGCGTTCGACACCGGCAATGGTCGCGTGAATCGTCCGCAACTTGAGATCACTCTCGGGCGACGACGAGAAGTAATGCTCGTTAGCCATGAACAGAACTTACCGAAAACTAGAGAAGTAGGGTTAACCCAATGACGCGAAACACGACAGAAACCAGTATCGAGGCCAACAACGGCGACGACGCCGAGCGTTCCGTCGAGCGCGTGCTCGCCAACGAGGGCTCGGATCATGCCGCCGTCACGAGATTTGGCTCCAGCGGTCACGGAAAATCGGGCGCCCAGGCGCTTCAATCAGATGCGCACTATGAGTCTGACCGCGATGGCGACCAGTTTGATCGAGAGGATCGTCACGCGCTCAAACGCGTAGCGGGTCTTTCGACCGAGCTTGATGACGTCACTGAAGTCGAATACCGCCAACTTCGCATCGAAAACGTTGTGCTGATTGGAATCTACGGGCAGGGCGATCTGCGCGATGCGGAGAACTCGCTTCGTGAGCTCTCCGCTCTTGCAGAGACCGCCGGCGCAGTAGTGCTTGACGGCCTCCTGCAGCGTCGAAGCCATCCCGATCCGAGTACGTATCTCGGTAAGGGAAAAGCGCGCGAGCTGAAGGACGTAGTGGCCGCGACCGGCGCCGATACCGTCATCGCCGACACCGAGCTTGCCCCGAGCCAGCGACGTGCTCTCGAAGATGTTGTGGGGGTCAAGGTCATTGACCGCACTGCCGTCATTCTCGACATTTTCAGCCAGCACGCCACGAGCCGCGAGGGCAAGGCTCAAGTTGAGCTTGCTCAGCTCGAGTACCTCTTGCCCCGACTCCGTGGTTGGGGTGAATCGATGTCCCGTCAGGCCGGTGGTCAGGTCGGTGGCGCTGGCGCCGGTATGGGTAGCCGTGGACCAGGTGAAACGAAGATCGAGCTCGATCGGCGCCGCATTCACACGCGGATGGCCCGCTTGCGCAAGCAAATTAGGGGCTTTGCTCCTGCTCGCGAAGCGAAGCGGGCAAATCGAGATCGCTTTGAGGTTCCCAGCGTCGCGATCGCGGGCTACACCAACGCAGGTAAGTCGAGCCTCCTCAACCGGATGACCCGAGCCGGCGTGCTCGTCGAGAACGCGCTCTTTGCGACGCTCGACGCCACTGTGCGCAAGTCGCAAACTGCTGACGGCCGACTCTTTACGCTGAGCGACACGGTCGGATTCGTGCGTAATCTTCCGCATCAGCTCGTTGAGGCGTTTAGGTCGACGCTCGAAGAGGTCGGGCAAGCTGATGTCATTGTGCACGTCGTTGATGCTTCTCACCCTGATCCGGGAGCCCAATTGGCGACGGTGCGCGATGTAATCGGTGAACTTGGTGCGCGAGACATCCCCGAGATCGTCGTCTTCAACAAGAGCGATCTTGCGGATGACGATCAACGGTTGGTGATTCGTGGTCTGGAGCCCACGGGAATCTTCGTTTCTGCGCGCTCCGGAGAGGGAATAGAGGAGCTCAACGAGCGCATCTCTGAATTGCTTCCCGCTCCCGAGATCGAAGTGACATTACTTGTTCCCTACGACCGTGGAGAAATCATTTCGCGGCTACACGTTCGCGGGCGAGTGCTGGCGACCGATTACCGAGAGGACGGCACGCTTGTGACAGCGATGGTGCATCCTGCGCGGATGCCGGAGATCGAGGAGTTCGTCGCTGCTTCGACGTGAGCTGACGTGCTTTACAGCGAGCGCAGCACCGTGACGACTTTGCCGAGAACCTGTGCGTAGTCACCCAAGATTGGTTCGAAGTTGGAGTTACGCGGCAGAAGCCAGGTGTGGCCGTCGCGCTGACGAAAGACTTTAACGGTGGCCTCGTCGTCGAGCATTGCGGCGACGATGTCACCGTTTTCAGCGGTCTGCTGCTGACGAACGACGACCCAGTCGCCGTCGCAAATCGCGGCGTCGATCATTGAGTCTCCGACGACCTTCAACATGAAGAGATCACCCTTACCAACGAGTTGGCGCGGCAGTGGGAAGACTTCCTCTACGTGCTGTTCGGCGGTGATGGGGATTCCGGCAGCAATTCGGCCGACGAGGGGAACCATCGCCGCATCGCCCATCGACGGACTGATGATGCTTGACTCGTCGACCGCGCTAGGTACGTCAATGAGTACCTCGATAGCTCGCGGGCGATTGGGGTCACGACGCACATAACCGCTCAACTCAAGTTGGTTGAGCTGGTGGGTGACGCTTGACAACGAGGAGAGGCCGACGGCGTCGCCGATCTCGCGCATGCTCGGTGGGTAGCCCTGAGTCGCGACGGCACGCTGAATCATTTCGAGGATGGCAAGCTGCTTGGCGCTCAGGCTCGTGCGCCGACGCGTGCCGCGTTCTGCAGCATCGTCGTGGGGGGCCATTGAGTCAGTCACGATTCCTCGATTTCTGCCGCTGACCATTCCAATGTCAGTGGCTCATTCGAAACTGTATCCGTACAGCAAGCCAAAAACAAACATCTGTTCGAGTGTCGGCTACGAATGTCGGTGGCTTCTTCGAAGATGTACTTGATATTCGAACAATTCGAATGTATGTTCGGAACACAGCTTCGCACCCGACTCTCCCGGCCGAGAGTCGGGTGCGAGAACCCCCACTGAGGAGTGAATGATGTCAACTGCAGCGATTGCGCCCCACACGGAGTCTCGTGCTCGGCAATCCGCGCCACGTCTTCGCCTCACCACGCGTGGCCGTGTCGTCCTGATGACGCTTGCGGCCACGCCGTTGGTTGTCGCTGCACTGATGTTTTCTTTAAATAGCGGTGAGGCTGCGGCGACTCTCGAGTCTGACGAGAGTGCTTTCGTCTATGTGGATGTTTCCGCAGGGGACTCGCTCTGGAACATCGCTGAGCAGCATGCTCCCGGCCATGATCCTCGCGAAGTAGTGGCACAACTGATCGAGCTGAACCAGCTCCCTTCCGCCGATGTATTCGCCGGTCAAGAGATTGCAGTTCCGGCCAGCTTCTCTCGCTAAATACTTTGTTCTCGGCCAAAACGGTCCGTAGTTCTGAGTGCTTTGATTGGCTGCTCGCCGAGCTCTTCTTCCCATTGGGGGCCGAGTTGTAGGTGAGCAATCTCCAGCGCTGCGGCTGGCAAGGTTCCTCTACGATTGAGGGGTGACTTCGCTTTCAGATCTCCCTATTCGTGATGACCTTCGGGGCCTTAAACCATACGGAGCGCCCACTGACCCGGTGCGCATCCAGCTCAACGTCAACGAGAACACGCATCCGATTCCAGAAGCAGTTGCCACAGACATTGTCATGGCCCTCGCAGCCGCAGTGATGAAGGCGAACCGGTACCCCGATCGGGAATTCACCGAGCTCCGTGAATCTCTCGCCGCCTACCTCGGCCACGGGCTCAGCGCCGAGAATATTTGGGCGGCGAACGGCTCCAACGAAGTGCTTCAGCAGACGCTTCAGGCATTTGGCGGGCCTGGCCGCAGCGTGCTCGGTTTTCCGCCTACCTACTCGATGCACTCGATAATCGCCTCGGGCACCGGAACTCAGTGGGTCACTGCGCAACGAGATCCCGCCTACGACATCACGCCGGAGGGAGTTGTGAGTGCCATCGCCGAGCACTCACCAGACGTGGTCTTTCTGTGTTCTCCCAATAATCCCACGGGCACCGCAGTGAGCAACGACACGATCCTCGCGGCGTACGAAGCCACTGAGGGCATCGTTCTCGTCGACGAGGCCTACGCCGAGTTTTCGGAGCGAGAATCCGCGCTCTCGCTTCTTGCCGGTCGTCCTCGACTGATCGTTTCGCGCACGATGAGCAAAGCATTCGCCTTCGCGGGTGCGCGGGTAGGGTATCTCGCCGCTGATCCGGCGATTGCCGACGCGTTGCGCCTCGTCCGTCTTCCGTATCACTTGTCTGCGCTTACACAGGCGGCGGCGGTTGCCGCGCTTGCACATGCACCGGAGATGCTCGCGATGGTCTCCGAGATCAGAACCCAGCGCAAACGCATGAGTGCTGGGCTCGAAGCGTTGGGCTTTACCCCGGTGCCGAGCGAAGCAAACTTCGTGCTGTTCGGGGGTGTTTCTGACCCCCAGGAGTTGTTCCGCAAGCTCCTTATTCAAGACATCCTGATTCGCGATGTCGGCATTCCGCACCACTTGCGTGTCACCGCAGGCACAGAAGAAGAAACCACCGCCTTCTTGGATGCGATGGCCGACCTCCAAGCGCTCGGTAGAGTTGAACAATGACCTCACAGCGCACCGCGACGATTAAGCGCGAAACTAGCGAGTCGAGCATCGAGCTTTCGATCAATCTCGACGGCACTGGCACTTCATCCATCGAGACGAGCGTGCCGTTCTATGACCACATGCTCACGGCATTTTCTAAGCACTCGCTTATCGACCTTTCCGTTAAGGCCAGCGGTGACACTCACATCGATATTCACCACACTGTGGAAGACATCGGGATTGCTCTGGGATTGGCGATAAAGCAGGCTCTCGGCGATAAAGCAGGCATTTCGCGATACGGCGACGCACTTGTTCCTCTTGACGAGGCGCTGGTTCGTGCGGTCGTTGATGTGTCTGGCCGGCCCTACCTCGTGCACACAGGGGAGCCTGCCGGTTTCGAGATGCACCTCATTGGTGGTCACTTCACCGGATCGATGGTGCGTCACGTTTTCGAAGCGATCAGCTATAACGCCGGAATCACGGTTCACGTGACAGTTTTGGGTGGTCGCGATCCGCACCACATTGCTGAAGCGGAGTTCAAAGCGTTCGCTCGCGCGATGCGCGGTGCTGTTCAGCCGGATGCGCGTGTGACGGGTATTCCTTCGACGAAGGGTGCGCTCTAGAGTGGCTGCTCCTTCCGTTGTCATCCTCGATTATGGTTCCGGCAATGTTCACTCAGCCGCTAAGGCGTTGGAAGCGGCGGGCGCACACGTGCGATTGAGCAGTGATCGCTCCGTCGCCGAAGCTGCTGACGGACTTCTTGTGCCCGGCGTTGGTGCCTTCGCGGCGGTAATGACTGCACTTGACACTGTGCGGGGTGGTGCGATTATTGAGAAGCGCCTCACCGGTAGTCGCCCCGTGATGGGAATCTGTGTCGGAATGCAGGTGCTTTTCGCGTCGGGGGACGAGCACGGAATTCAGACTGCTGGTTTGAATGAGTGGCCGGGTGTTGTAGAAAAGTTACCCGCCCCGGTATTGCCTCACATGGGGTGGAACACCGTCGAGACTCCTGCCGACACCACGCTCTTCGATTCGATTCGTGATGAGCGGTTTTATTTCGTCCATTCCTACGCTGCTCAGCAGTGGACGCTTGACGTTCAGCCGCCTTTCCCTCAGCCGAAACTCACGTGGGCTAATCACGGCGGACGGTTCGTGGCAGCGGTCGAAAACGGACCGTTGACAGCGACTCAATTTCACCCGGAGAAGTCGGGCGAAGCGGGAATCCGACTACTGAGCAACTGGTTGAAGACACTCTGATTTTGCGACAGTTCGCAGTGCACTAGTATCGGATGCTTGTGCGCGGCGTTCCGCGGTCAGGTCTTCAGAGAGCGTAACTATGAGCGAGTTCAACAAAACCCCCGGTCTCACCCTTTTGCCGGCGGTTGATGTAGCCGATGGTAAGGCCGTGCGTCTTACTCAGGGCGAAGCAGGCACCGAGAAGAGCTATGGTGATCCTTGTGCTGCATCGCACGACTGGGTTGACCAGGGCGCCGAGTGGATTCATCTTGTTGATCTAGATGCGGCGTTCGGTCGCGGCAATAACCACGCGATGATCAAGAAGGTCATCAAGTCGACCCCCAAGCGTGTCAACATTGAGCTCTCCGGCGGCATCCGTGACGATGCGTCGCTCGAGGCTGCTCTCGCTACCGGAGCCAAGCGCATTAACCTCGGCACGGCGGCGTTGGAGAATCCTGAGTGGGCAGCCCACGTGATCGCCGAGTATGGCGAAGCGATCGCTGTTGGCCTCGACGTGCGAGGAACGACCCTCGCCGCTCGCGGCTGGACTCAAGAGGCCGGCGACCTGTGGACGGTACTTGAGCGCCTCGAAGCTGCTGGATGCTGCCGCTACGTCGTCACTGACGTCACGAAAGATGGCACCCTCCAGGGCCCCAATCTCGATCTTCTCCGACAGGTCATGGAGCGAACTCACCGTCCCGTCATTGCCTCGGGTGGGGTGTCGAGTCTCGACGACCTGATTGAACTGCGCGAGCTCGTGCCGGCAGGTCTTGAAGGCGCCATTGTTGGTAAGGCTCTTTATGCGAAAGCGTTCACGCTTGCCGAGGCCCTCGACGTTTCTTCGCACTAGGCGCTGACGTGAACTCGACTGACTCCGCAGGTGTCCCGTGGGAGGGGCGTTCTTTCGAACCCAATCCCGCTCCTGATGACGATGGAACAGCGCCCGAAGAGTTCATCGCGGTCATGACGCGATTCCGCGCTGGCGATGCGACGGAAGCAGACGTTGTCGATGTTATTCGCGAAGCACGCTTTCTCATCCCTTTGCTCGCGGAAGCGGGGGATACTGGAAAGACTGCTGAGGGCCTGACAGTCGATAAGAGTCAAGAGCTTTCGATCGTTACGGTGACGGGCCCTGATGGCCGCACCGTGTTGCCTGTGTTCTCGTCGGTTGCCGCGATGAGCGCGTGGAACCCTCAAGCTCGACCGGTACCCGCCGCGGGTCCGCGGGTAGCGTTGGCAGCGGCAAGCGAGCAAACGGACCTCATTGTCATCGATCCGCTGAACGAAACGGAGTTCGTGGTTCGGCGACCTGCAGTCTGGGCAATCGCACAAACAGAGCCATGGCGGTCGAGCTACTTGCGACCCGAGGTGCGGGCTGAGTTTGTTAGGTCGGCGGATGGTGAGACCAACGTGTCAGATATCCAGTTGCTGGCGGGCGATCCCGAAGCACGTTTGCAGGGCCCTGAGCTTGTCGTGCAGATTGCGATGAAACCTGGGCTCGACAAGGCGTCTCTGGATGAGATTATGGACCGCTTGCGAGAGAGCTGGGGAACCTCGGAGCTAATTGCGCAGGCAGTCGACTCTTTGGCGGTGCAGGTTGTTCGTGCGCCGTCAGATGACGAGGCCTAGTAACTGACGAGTGCGGCCCCGCGGCCGCTGCGGTTTCTAGTTGACAGGCCCGGTGTACTTTTCGCCGGGGCCCTGGCCGGGAGCATCCGGGAACGTCGATGCTTCGCGGAACGCGAGCTGTACCGAACGCAGGCCATCCCGCAGCGGTCGAGCGTGGTGGTTACCAATCTCAGGCGCTGCCGCTGTGACGAAGCCGGCAAGGGCGTTGATGAGTTTGCGAGCTTCGTCGAGGTCTTTTTCTGATTCAGCGTCGGGGCTATCAGAGAGTCCCAGCTTGACCGCAGCAGCACTGAGCATGTGCACCGCGACGGTGTTGATTACCTCGACCGCGGGCACTTCAGAGATGTCGCGAAGTTCGTTGTAGTCCTCGTTGGTGGGATTGCTCATGATGTCCTTCGCTAATTGGGGTTCGCTCTGCTATCCTTATGCAGGCCCGGGGCTTGCCCCGGTTACGAAAGTGGAGATTCTCCCACCTGTCAACCGCATACAAGGTTACCGGGTAGTTACACCCCGCATAGTTCGCTTGCGGTGCATGCTGTGTCGTCAGGCTTCTGATCGCGCTGAATGTTCCGGATGTCGATGTGCAGCTTTAAAGGGTGTTGCAGCGTTAGCTGTGTTTGATCCTCTTTCGTGCCACGGCATCCGCCGAACTGTGCAGAAGCGCTGTGTATTCCGCAGCGACTAGTGCGCATCACGAATTGTTAGGAGAACACGCATCAGCGATCCCCGTACCAACGACCGAATCCGAGTTCCTGAGGTCCGTCTTGTCGGACCCGGCGGTGAACAAGTCGGTGTCGTCTCTATTGACGTCGCCCTCAAGCTCGCCCAAGAGGCAGATCTAGATTTGGTCGAGGTTGCTCCCAGCTCCAAGCCTCCCGTTGCCAAGATCATGGATTACGGCAAGTTCAAGTACGAAGAGGCGCAGAAGGCGAAAGAAGCTCGTCGCAACCAGACGAACACGATCCTCAAAGAGGTTCGCTTTCGTTTGAAGATCGACAAGCACGACTACGAAACCAAGCGCAAGCGTGCCGAAGGCTTCCTCGCCGGCGGCGACAAGGTCAAAGCAATGATCTTGTTCCGCGGCCGCGAGCAGTCGCGTCCTGACCAGGGCGTCCGTTTGCTTCAGAAGTTTGCCGAAGACGTATCGGAGTTCGGTTCGATTGAATCGACCCCGACGATCGACGGGCGCAACATGGTCATGATCATTGGCCCCCACAAGACCAAGGCAACGGCGAAGGCCGAAGCCGAGGCCCGCAAGGTAGCTAACAAAGCTCCTCGCGCGGCAGAAGTTCCAGAGAAAGAGGAGAAAGATGCCTAAGCAGAAAACGCACTCAGGCACCAAGAAGCGTTTCAAGGTCACCGGTAGCGGCAAGGTCATGAAGCAGCAGGCTGGTATGCGACACAACCTCGAGGTCAAGAGCGGAAAGCGTAAGCGCTCGCTCAACCAGGATCAGGTTCTTGCATCGCAGGACGCCAAGGTCATCAAGAAGCTTCTCGGTAAGTAAGGGTTTAGGACACACTAATGGCAAGAGTAAAAAGAGCCGTAAACGCTCACAAGAAGCGTCGGGTTATCCTCGAGCGCGCAAAGGGTTACCGCGGACAGCGTTCGCGTCTGTACCGTAAGGCCAAGGAGCAGGTCACTCACTCGCTCGTCTACGCGTACCGCGACCGTCGTGCCCGCAAGGGTGAGTTCCGTCGTCTGTGGATCCAGCGCATCAACGCTGCATCGCGCGCCAACGGCCTCACCTACAACCGTCTCATCCAGGGTTTGAACCTTGCTGGTGTTCAGGTTGACCGTCGCATCCTCGCTGACCTCGCGGTCACCGAGCCCGCTACGTTCGCGTCGCTGGTGGCAACCGCTAAGGCTGCACTGCCCGCTGACACGTCGGCACCTCGTTCGGCTGCGTAACTAGCCGCACAAGCACTCGTGCAATCGGCACGCTGTATGAGCCCAATCTGGCTCATACAGCGTGCCGATTGTCGTATCTGGGGGAGCGGAGTCTAGGGTTAATCTCGTGATCGATAACCCGCGCTCACCACGCGTCCGAGCAGTGGCAAAGCTGGCGAAGAAGAGCGCCCGGTCTGAAACCGGCCTCTTCTTGCTGGAAGGTCCACAGTCGGTGTCAGAGGCCGTGCAATACCGTCCTGACCTGCTGGTAGAGCTATACGCCACTCCCACTGCTCTTGAGCGCCACAGCGAGCTTGCTCAGGCTGCTGAAGAAGCCGGTATCGAGATTGAGTTTGTGACAGAACAGGTCATCGAGTCGATGGCCGACACTGTCACACCGCAAGGGGTCATTGCTGTTTGCAGGCAGTTCCCCACCTCGGTCAAAGACCTGTTGGCTGACGGCCCAAAGCTCATCGCGATTCTCGAAGAGGTGCGCGACCCCGGAAACGCTGGCACGATCATCCGAGCTGCGGATGCTGCTGGTGCCGACGGTGTGATACTCACGGGTCGAAGCGTCGATCTCTACAATCCCAAAGTCGTTCGCGCGACGACGGGATCCCTCTTTCATGTACCGGTCGCAGTAGGTGTCGAACTTGAGGGTGTTCTCGAGCGCGTTAAGGGTCAGGGATTGCGTGTTCTCGCCGCAGATATCAAGGGCGGCGACCTGCTGGCCGCGCGCAACGAAGGCGTTCTTGATCATCCCTCTGCCTGGCTGTTTGGCAACGAAGCGCGAGGGCTGACCGACGAACACTACGCTCTGGCTGATTGGGTCATTTCAGTGCCGATTTATGGTCATGCTGAATCGATGAACTTAGCGACGGCGGCATCCGTTTGCCTCTATGAGAGTGCTTTCGCGCAACGCAGCAATTGAACTGTGTCACGAGCGTGTTACATCTAGGCGCGTTGATTGACCGTTGTTGAAATCGTGTGGTCAACTTGGCTTATGGCAGCACAGAGCGGTGAACCTCTGGTCGTTATCGACCACGTCAACAAACATTATGGTGAGCTTCACGTGCTCAAAGACATTTCGACCACGATTCATCGTGGCGAGGTCGTCGTTGTTATTGGGCCAAGTGGTTCGGGTAAGTCCACGCTCTGTCGTGCGATCAACCGCCTCGAGACCATCGATGAGGGCAGCATCACTATCGATGGCAAGGTTCTTCCTGAAGAAGGCAAGGGACTAGCCAAGCTTCGTGCAGACGTCGGCATGGTATTCCAGTCTTTCAATCTCTTTGCCCACAAGACAATTCTTGAGAATGTCACGCTTGGCCCGCGCCGCGTGCGCAAGATTTCCAAGGTTGAGGCCGACAAGCACGCGATGGAGTTGCTCGATCGCGTCGGTATCGGCAACCAGGCGTCCAAGATGCCGGCCCAGCTTTCTGGCGGACAGCAACAACGTGTTGCTATCGCTCGTTCACTCGCGATGGACCCGAAGATTATCTTGCTCGATGAACCAACGTCGGCTCTCGACCCCGAGATGATCAACGAGGTTCTCGACGTTATGGTGCAGCTGGCAAAAGACGGCATGACGATGCTCGTGGTCACCCACGAGATGGGCTTCGCCCGTAAGGCAGCCGACCGCGTCATCTTCATGGCGGATGGCGAAATCGTCGAAGAAGCTGAGCCTGAGCAGTTCTTCACTAACCCTCAATCTCCGAGAGCTCAAGACTTCCTCTCGAAAATCCTTACCCACTAACTCGGCGGGTAATCCTCACAGCAGCAAGGAGAAAAACATGAGACTCAAAAAAGGTCTGATGATTTCTGCCATCGCCGTCGCCGGCATTCTCGGCCTCAGCGCGTGTGCAGCAGACACAGGAACAACTGACCCTGAGGTCGCCGTCCCTGAATTCGCCGCCGGCACCACAATGGCTGAGCTCGCCGATGCAGGCAAGATCACGATCGGCACCAAGTTTGACCAGCCGCTGTTCGGTCTCAAGGGACCCTCGGGTGAGCCTGTCGGGTTCGACGTTGAAATCGGAAAGATCATTGCTGCGTCGCTCGGTATTAGCGAGGGCAACATCGAGTGGGTTGAGACCGTTTCGGCCAACCGCGAGACGTTCATCGAAAACGGCACCGTTGATATCGTCATCGCGACATACACGATCAACGACAAGCGCAAGGAAGTTATCTCCTTCGCTGGGCCCTACTACAACGCTGGCCAGGACATCCTGGTTCTCGAGGGCAACCCCGAGGGCATCACTGGCCCTGACGACCTCGCTGGCAAGAACGTCTGCAGCGTTGCAGGTTCGACTTCAGAGAAGAACATCGCTGAATATGGTGTCAGCCTCATCACTACCGACACCTACTCGAACTGCCTCGAGCCGCTTCGCAGCGGCAAGGTCATCGCTGTCACTACTGACAACGTGATCTTGGCCGGACTCGCTGACCAGAATGCTGGTGAATTCGAAGTTCTCAGCAACCCCTTCACCGAAGAGCCTTACGGTATCGGTCTTGGCCACGATGACGACGAGTTCCGCGACTTCATCAACGATGTTCTCGAGACCTCGTACTCCGACGGTTCGTGGGATGCGGCGTGGAATGACACTGCAGGCAAGGTTCTGAAGCTTCCGACCCCGCCCGCTGTAGACCGCTACAGCAACTAGTGTGACCGGTGCTCGCCCGCGGCTAGTCTGCGGGCGAGCACTACTCACGCCCTTACCCACAATTTTTCAGGAGGCTCTGGATGGACGCCATCTCTAACGCGATTGAGGCAGTCATCGGCGTTACGCCGATCTACCTCGAGGGCTTCTTGCGTACCCTTGCCCTCCTGGGCATTGCTGGCGTAGGCGCTTTTTTTCTCGGCGTCTTTATCGCCGCGATGCGGATCTCACCGGTTCCTTCACTGCGCTGGTTCGCGACGATCTACACCGAGCTTCTTCGTAATATCCCACTCTTGCTGGTGTTGTTTTTCTGCGCCAACGTACTGCCCATTCTCGGTGTCGACCTCGACTACTTCCTTCTGGCGGCACTCGGGCTCACTCTCTATACCTCGCCCTTCGTCGCTGAGGCTGTACGATCTGGGTTCAATGGTGTGCCTGTCGGGCAGGCCGAAGCAGCTCGTAGTATCGGGATGGGGTTCACACAAACTGTCGGTCTCGTGGTGCTTCCTCAAGCCGGTCGCATGGTGGTTCCGCCCCTCATCAACGTGTTCATCGCTCTGACCAAAAACACCTCCGTCGCCGGCATCTTCTTCGTCGATGAGCTGTTCAAAGCAACCTATGAAGCCGCACGCGACTACGGAAATGCTGTCGTCATCACTCTTGTTTATGCCGCTGCACTTTATCTAGCGATCACCATCCCGCTCGGCCTCATAGCCGGCGCGATTGAGAAGAAGGTCATGGTGCTGCGATGAGTATGAGCGTTCTTTACGATGCCCCTGGTCCGAAGACCAAGCGAAATTCAACGATTGCATCGGTGATTGGCGCTGTCGCCATTCTCGCTGGCCTCGCGTGGGTTCTTCTCGTACTCGCGGCACCCCGTGTCAACGCGAACGGTGCTGAGCAGCCTGGAATGTTCGATCCGTCACGTCTTGACATTTTGAGCGACCCGGAACTCTGGGGTGCTTTTGGTCGCGGTGTGCTCGCCACGTTGCAGATGGCCGGCGCAGCAGCAGTTCTCGCCATTGTCGTCGGAATCCTGTTCTCCTTTGGACGGACGTCCGCATCGAAGTGGATCCGCATTCCGTCGTCAATGCTTCTCGAATTTTTCCGTGGGATGCCGTTGCTCCTGCTGATTCTCTTCGTTTCCCTCCTGTTCTCGACGGGCAGCTATTGGGCAGGGGTCCTTGGCCTCGCCATCTACAACGGTGCCATTATTGGTGAAGCCTTACGCGCGGGAATTAGCTCCCTTCCGCGAGGGCAGCGCGAGGGCGGACTGTCAGTCGGTCTAACCTCCCTTCAAACTCGCTTCATTATTGAGTTTCCGCAGGCATTCCGGCAGATGTTGCCGATCATTCTTGCTCAGCTCGTTGTGCTCTTGAAAGATACTTCTCTGGCGTACATCGTCGCGTACCCCGAGCTGGCACGCACCATCAAGAACCTTCAGAACTTCTACGGCAGCCGCTACCTCTTCACTCTTTTCGCCGTCGGGTTTGTCATTTACTTAGTAATGAACATCACTCTGTCTTACATCGCCCGCTACGCGGCTAAGCGGAGCGGACCGAAGCTGGGTAAAGCAACTCCGGGCAACCCCAAGGTGCCTGGTGCTGACGGAACTCGCGCGATCACGATGCCTCCACGCGGCCACGCAAGTTACGGCGGCAACGTATAAATTGCAGGCGGACACCCGCGTGGGTCCCGACCGGGGTTTCAGCTAAACTCGGTTTCTGTGTCTGAACCTTCCCCAATCACAGAACCAGCGGTAACCGCGGCGGTCGAAGCAGCTCTTGCTGCCATCGAATCCGCCGCGACAATGGCCGACCTCAAAGCGGTGCGCGGCGCCCACCTCGGCGAGAACTCGCCGCTGGCAGCACTCAACGCGCAGATGAAGAATGTGGCCCCGGCCGACCGCGCTACTTCGGGCAAGCTCATTGGTGGTGCGCGAGGCCGAGTCAATAGCTCCTTTAGCGCACGCGAGGCCGAGTTGGCCGTTGCTGAGGAACAAGCGAAGCTTGCGGCTGAAGCGGTGGATGTCACGGCTGTCGCCACTCGCTACGTGAAGGGTGCTCGGCATCCGCTCAATCTGCTCATGGAGCACATGAGTGACATTTTTGTCGGAATGGGCTGGGAAGTCGCGGAAGGGCCGGAACTCGAGAACGAGTGGTTCAACTTCAACGCTCTCAACTTTGATGAAGATCACCCTGCTCGGGCGATGCAAGACACGTTCTTCGTTGACCCCGTGGAGTCGCACTTGCTGTTGCGCACTCACACGAGCCCGGTGCAGATCCGCTCGCTGCTTGAGCGCCCGCTGCCGGTGTACGTTGTAGCGCCCGGTCGCGTATTCCGCACCGACGAGCTCGATGCCACCCACACCCCGGTGTTCCACCAGCTAGAGGGCATCGCGATCGACAAGGGCCTCACGATGGCTCACCTCCGGGGCACGCTCGAGCACCTTGCTCGCGCCATGTTTGGCGAAGGTGCCCAGATTCGTCTGCGCCCCAACTACTTCCCCTTCACCGAACCCAGCGCCGAAATGGATGTCTGGCAGCCCAACGCGAAGGGCGGCGCACGCTGGGTGGAGTGGGGTGGCTGCGGAATGGTCAACCCCAACGTTTTGCGTGCTGCCGGCATTGACCCCGAGGAATATCAGGGCTTTGCGTTCGGTATGGGAATTGAGCGAACGCTCCAGTTCCGCAATGAAATGAATGACATGCGCGACATGGTCGAGGGCGATATTCGCTTCTCCCAGCAGTTCGGAATGGTGGTCTGATGAAAGTTCCCATGAGTTGGTTGCGGGAATTCGTTGAGATCCCCGCAGACATTACGCACGAGCAAGTTCATGCTGCCCTCGTCAAGGTCGGCTTTGAAGAAGAAGACGTTCACGGCTTCGAGATCTCGGGCCCAGTCGTTGTCGGCCAAGTGCTCGAGTTCGTTGGCGAGCCCCAGTCCAATGGCAAGACCATCAACTGGTGCCAGGTGGATGTCGGAGAAGCGGAGCCTCGCGGCATCGTGTGTGGAGCCCACAACTTCGTGGTCGGCGACAAGGTCGTTGTCACGCTGCCCGGTTCTGTCCTTCCGGGGCCGTTCCCCATTGCCGCACGCAAAACCTATGGTCACGTTTCTGATGGCATGATCGCATCTACGCGCGAGCTTGGCCTCGGTGACGAGCACGATGGCATCCTGGTGCTCTCGACGCTCGGTCTCGATCCCGCCGTGGGAACCGATGCTATCCAGCTTCTTGGTCTCGACGACTTCGCAGTAGAGATCAATGTCACGCCGGACCGCGGCTATGCAATGTCGATTCGCGGTGTCGCGCGCGAGTTCGCGCTTTCCACTGGCGCAACATTCACCGATCCCGCAGACGCGCCAGCAGTAGCGGCCGCGAGTGGTTTCTCCGTCACTATCGCCGACGATGCTCCCATCCGTGGCCGTGCCGGTGCGCGAGCGTTTATCACCCGCGTGGTGAGGGACGTTGATGTTACAAGGCCGACGCCTTCGTGGATGATCACGCGACTAGCGCTTGCGGGAATTCGCTCTATCTCGCTCACGGTTGACATCACCAACTACGTGATGCTCGAACTTGGGCAACCGATTCACGCCTACGATCTTGACCTCGTTCAGGGCGGACTCACCGTGCGCCGCGCGAGGGCAGGGGAAACGCTGGAAACTCTCGATCATAAGTCGCGCACTCTCGACCCCGAAGATCTGCTCATTACTGATGAGTCGGGCCCGATTGGCTTGGCCGGCGTCATGGGTGGTGCCAGCACGGAGATTTCCGATTCTTCGACGAACATCCTGATCGAGGGGGCAAATTTCGACCCGGTCTCGATCGCACGCACCGCCCGCCGTCACAAGCTCGGAAGCGAAGCATCGCGTCGATACGAGCGCGGCGTCGATCTCCTTGTCGGCCCCGCAGCGGTCGCTCGCGTGGTTGAACTACTCGTCGCGCTCGGCGGCGGCACAGCCGACTCCCTCGGCAGCGACGCGCCGGCCGAACATAGCGCCGACCCGATCGAACTGCCTGAGGCCTACATCCCCAATCTCATTGGCGTTCGGTACTCGGCTGATGAAATCACGGACTCGCTGACTGCTATCGGAGCGACCGTAGAAGCGACGGATTCCGGCTGGCTTGTGACGCCGCCGAGCTGGCGTCCCGACCTGGATGACAAGAGCACCCTTGCCGAAGAAGTTGCTCGCGTCGTTGGCTACGACCGTATTCCGGCAGTTCTTCCCGTGGCGCCACCCGGTCGTGGATTGACTCGCCCGCAGCGACTTCGTCGCAGTGTTTCGAACAGCTTTGCTGCGGCGGGCCTTACTGAGGTGCTCACTTACCCGTTCCTTCCCGACGCCTCGAACGATCTGTTCGGCGCTGCCGAAGCGGGTGGTGCGCCCGCAATTCGCCTCGCGAACGCTCTCGATCTGAGTGCGGCATCCATGCGGCGATCCTTGTTGCCGGGCCTCGCGACAACCGCTCACCGAAACGTCTCCCGTGGGCTGGGCGACCTAGCTCTCTTTGAGGTGGGCACGGTCTTCCTCCCTGAAGCAGGACGCGCTTATGGAAGCGGGGATCTCCCCGTAGGCGATGCACACCCCGGGGAGGTCGCTCTCGGTGAGCTGCATGCCAGCGTGCCAGAACAGCCATGGCATCTAGCGGCGCTGTTCCTTGGTGACGCGGTGACCCGCCAACCGGGTCAACTGGCCGTTCCACGTGGGCTTGGCGATGCTCTCACCGCAGTGCGCCACCTCGAATCGATCCTTGTTGTCGACATTG
>Ga0209344_10000855_pt1 | contig 45699 bp, 41 predicted proteins | sample Cruoilmetagenom6_FD_187293 | JGI IMG/M metagenome (GOLD analysis project Ga0209344, IMG submission 187293) | Oil polluted marine microbial communities from Coal Oil Point, Santa Barbara, California, USA - Santa Barbara Oil Seep Sample 6 (SPAdes)... | ecosystem: Environmental > Aquatic > Marine... | reverse complement strand
CGCCAAGACCGAACGTCTGGTGGCGCGCATCGTCGGTGCGTTGACGCTGGTGTCTGAAAATCCGAGCCAGGCCTATCGCATCACTGTACTCAATTCGCCCGCGGTCAACGCCTTCGCCCTGCCCGGCGGCTATCTCTATGTCACCCGCGGCCTGCTGGCTCTGGCCAATGATGCTTCCGAAGTCGCCGCCGTGCTGTCGCATGAAATGGCCCACGTCACCGCAAATCACGGCCTTGAGCGCCAACGCCGCGAGCAGGAAGTCGAGCTTGCAGGCCAGGTGGCCGAGGAGCTGTTCGCCAATTCCATAGACGGTCGCCGGGCTGTCGCCCGTGGCAAGCTGTCCCTTGCCGCCTTCTCCCGCAATCAGGAACTGCAGGCTGATGTCATCGGCGTGAGAATGCTCGGGGAAGCAGGCTACGATCCCTACGCAGCACCACGCTTTCTTGAGTCCATGAACGCCAACCAGCGTTTCAGCTCGGTTGATCCGGAATCTGATGCCAGCCTCGACTTTCTGGCCAGCCACCCCAATGCGCCGCAACGGGTGGAGCTCGCCAGAAGCCACGCCAGGGCATTCGGCCAGGAGGGTGTCGGAGATCGCGGTCGCGATTATTACCTAGAAGGAATCGATGGGCTGCTGTTCGGCGACAGCCCGAATGAGGGTTATGTGCGCGGGACAGAGTTCCTGCATCCGGTTCTCGGAGTGAAATTCCGCGTGCCGTCAGGCTTCCGCATCGACAACAATGTCGACGCAGTCCTCGCCACCGGTCCGAACGAACTGGCCATCCGCTTCGATGGCGTGACCGACGACAGCCGTCAGTCCTTGGCGGAATATGTCGCATCCGGATGGGTAACCGGCCTCGATCCAAACTCCATCCGCGAAACCCGCATCGACGGGATGCCTGCGGCGACTGCCCGCGCAAGCGCGGACCGTTGGGATTTTGACATCACGGTTATCCGGGTGAAAGACCGCATTTACAGGTTCCTGACCGCCGCCGAAAGCGGCAGCAATCAGCTTGAGGCCACTGCCTCAGTAATACGCGCCGGTTTCAAACGGATGTCCGCCCGCGAAATCAGGCAGCTACAGCCCCTGCGCATCCGCGTTGTCACAAGCGCCCCGGGCGACACCGTGGCCTCGCTGGCGGCGCGGATGAGGGGTGTGGAACGCAAGCTTGAACTGTTTAAGCTGCTGAACGCGATTTCACCGGAAACCGCACTGAAGCCGGGTCAGAAGGTCAAAATCGTCAGCGACCAATGACACCTCACCGATCTCTGGTTGCGATGTAATTTTCTACGTGTACAGGCTGGCGATTTCCGGCGTCTCGGTCGTCAGTACGGTCCGAAGCTTCTCAAGCGCCCGGTTCTCGATCTGCCTGACCCGTTCCTTGGATATGCCGAGTTCCGACCCTAGCGATTCCAGCGTCGCACCGTCCTCGCTCAACCGACGTTGACGAATGATCCGCAGCTCACGCGGATTAAGCGTATTGAGCGCGTCGCCAAGCCAGACATGCCTGCGCTCCTCGTCGATCATTGTGGAGACCTGCTCGTCGGGCAGCGGGTCATCACTCTTGAGAAATTCCATACGATCGGACGACGTTCCGTCATCGCCGCCCGACATCGGCGCGTTCAGCGATGAATCCGAACCTGAGAGCCGCGCATCCATCACCGCGACGTCCTTGGCATGCACACCAAGCGTGTTGGCAATTTGCGACTGGATGGCGGTCTCGGACAGGAACGGATCGTCCTGTGCAAGTCGCGCCCGAAGCCGTCGCAGGTTGAAAAACAGAGATTTCTGCGCCGAACTCGTGCCACCGCGAACGATTGACCAGTTGCGCAACACGTAGTCCTGAATAGATGCCCGGATCCACCAGGTCGCGTAGGTCGAAAAGCGGACTTCCCGCTCAGGGTCGAACCGGGCAGCGGCTTCCAGCAGACCGACATGGCCTTCCTGAATCAAGTCACTCATCGGCAGTGCAAAATTGCGGAACTTGGCGGCCATCGAAATCACCAGCCGCATATGCGACATGGTGATGCGGTGAAGCGCGTCCTGGTCCTTTTCGTCTTTCCAGCGCACGGCCAGATCGTGCTCCTCGTCGCGCTCGAGATAGGGCGCAGCCATAGCTGCTCTTACCATCTGCCTGTTTGCTGCGATCGCTTTCATGCCACCCTCCGGCGTTTTGCTCTTCGGTAAGCTCTACGCGCGCAAAACCAGGTTAGATCACCGCGCCCGATGAGAAAGCTCTGACGACATCGCAACGAAGTGCGGCGCACCAAGGCCCTGAAGAGTAAAGTCGTGGGCTCCTTATTGGTTCCGCATGTAGTTGGAAAATAGGTATAGGCCAGAGCCGCAGACATACCTCAGATATGAGGCTTGCGTCGCGTAGCCATAAGAATTCAGGACCACCCCCTACGCACCTGCATGCCATAAAAAAAGCCCGGGCACGTCAGACGGCCCGGGCTCAGATATCAAGATGATGGAAGTCGAAGCTTAAGCTGCCTCTTCCTGTGCACCATCCTCGTCATTGGCTTTGCCGCGCTTCGGGCCCTTGTTGAGGTTGACCTCAATCAGGCGCACCGCTTCGGTGTCGGACATCTTGTTGACGGCACCAAGTTCGCGCGCCATCCGGTCCAGAGCCGCTTCATACAGCTGACGCTCCGAATAGGACTGCTCGGGCTGGTTTTCGGCGCGATAAAGGTCGCGAACCACTTCTGCGATCGAAATCAGATCGCCAGAATTGATCTTCGCATCATATTCCTGTGCACGCCGCGACCACATGGTGCGCTTGACCCGGGCACGGCCCTGAACAACCTTGAGAGCGCGTTCTACGAAATCGGTTTCAGACAATTTGCGCATGCCGATGCTCAGTGCCTTGGCGACCGGCACCTTGAGGCGCATCTTGTCTTTTTCAAAATCAATCACAAACAATTCAAGTTTGTGGCCTGCAACTTCCTGTTCTTCGATGGTAACGATCTGTCCAACGCCATGGGCTGGATACACGATTGATTCACCGGTCTTGAAACCCTGTCTCTGTGAAGGCTTTTTCTGCTGGGTTGTCATGCGTTTTCAAAACTCCCTGTTACGGAAACGGACACTGGGAGCCGGACATGGGTTGCCCGGACAGGTCCTGCGACGGCCGGCAGGCGTATCGCGCTGACAACGCTTTCAAAAGCTGGACAAGGCAAAAGATCGAAGGCAATCATCGCGCGGAAAATGTCAAACCGACAGCATGGAGCTGCAAGGAAAGGGCCACCGCTATGAGGGACGTTTGCTTCCGTTTTTGCTTCTTGTTTCGCCCTGACGGCGCCTTGAAGATGTCAGTAATATGATATGTATCACAAAAAATGGTGTAAATCAATGATTTGCGCGCGCAACCAAAAGCTACGCGAGAAAACAAGTTACGTTTTGGTTAACTATGCGGCAGCGCACAGCTCTGTCCACCGCATAGCAACAATATCAATCTGACATCCGAACTGCTCAGTCGCCTTCGCCGGGCTCGGCGGAGAAGTACAGCTCGTACTTGCCTTCCTTGCCATCAAATTCCTTGGCATCATCCGGCGGGTCACGCTTGATGGTGATATTGGGCCACTTGTCGGCAAACTCGGTGTTGACCTCGAGCCATTTCTCAAGCCCCGGCTCGGTGTCCGGTTTGATGGCTTCTGCAGGACATTCCGGCTCGCAAACACCGCAGTCGATGCACTCGTCAGGATGAATGACCAGCATATTGTCGCCCTCGTAGAAACAATCTACCGGGCAGACCTCAACGCAATCCATGTATTTGCAGCGAATGCAATTGTCAGTCACCACATAGGTCATACGTCTCTCCTGAGGCTCCATGCATGCCGCGTTCGGGGCGCGTCTCGAGCAGTCCGGACATGCATCATATCAGAGCGTTACAGCTTTCATGGCAACCAGCACAAGGCACCACGCGCTACAGCAAACAACGGCGCTGGGGTACCGGCTTTGACCGCGCATTGCAAGACTTCAGATTTTGCCAAAGCGCCGCAGCCGCACAGAGCTGGGCAAACCTCGCGGCCACAGGGCCGATCTGCGAATGAGCTTCTCAAGACCGGGCGGGGTCAAGGGATTTTCATGCGTCATCTTCGGGATTGCGGAACTGATCTATTTTTCGCCTGTCCCGCTTGGTTGGCCGCCCTGAGCCAGGCTCCCTTTGTGCCGCAACGGGGTCGGCTTCGCTGGCAGCCGCCGGCTTGGGCGTGATGTCCTCATAGAGCAATTGCGCTTCAGGCGCCGGACCGCGTCGCTGCCCGCACCCGAGCACTCTGAGCACCAGAATACGACGCTCCTGCGTGATGGTCAGAACATCACCCGGCTTGATCAGCACGCTGGCCTGGTCGATCTTCTCGCTGTTCACCCTGACATTGCCGGCGGCCGCAAACTTTCCCGCCAGCGTCCGCGACTTGATGACGCGGGCGAAGAACAGCCATTTGTCGATCCGCTGTCGCGTCGTCTGCTCCACCGGGTCGGGACCTATTTTTTCAGCTGGTCACGCAAGGCCGCCAGTGCTGCAAAAGGTGAATCCGGATCCAGCGGCTTGTCCTTGCGCTGCGGCCGTTCGTTGCGGCCTCCGCGATTGGAATCGCCGCCTTTACCGTGACCGCCACGGCCCGGCGCACCCTTGCCGGGATAACCCGGTTTCCCGCGATGTCCCTTGTTCGGCCGGCCTTCACCGCTGCCTTCACCATCCTGTTTCTCACCGGAACGGGCATTGCGATTGCCGCCATCCCGCCGGCCACGGCCTTCTCCGGGCGCATTCCGCGGACCACGCTGCGCATCCTGACGGCCGCCGGGACGCCACAACAGCACCGGGCGCGGTGCTTCGGCTTCTTCCGTGGTTACGGCTGCGGCGTCAGTTTTTGCCGCATCACTGGACGAGCTTTCGTCTGAAACTGCAGCAGCAGGTGCGGCGGCCTCAGCCGCCACAGGTTCAGCGGCAGCCTCACCTGCTTGAACCGCGATCTCTTCACCTGCCACAGGCTGGTCGTTCGTCGCCGGCGTTTCTGCCGTTTCAACGCTCTCCGACGGTGCAGCGGTTTCTGCAGACGCAGGCACCTGCTCTCCGTCCACCGCAGAAGCCGGCTTGTGCGGCCGATCGGCGGCAGTGCGCGAGACCACAACTTCGACAACCGGACCGCTGCCATCCTTGCCACCGGCATCAGGCTGCGTCGTATCAAGAGCAGCGATATGGCTCTGCGCTTCCTCGGCAGGCACCGCATCGGCGCGATAGCCAAGCCCCTTGAGGATTTCCTCGATGTCGTCCTGCGTTGCCCCGAGAATAGACAGCATGCCCGTTGTGGTAATGAACCGCCGGCCATCATAGGCCGCCTCAGGGCGTGCGCCCTGCGTGCCTGGCTTCCATTGCAGCGCAGGCCGGATCAGGTCAGCCAGCCGTTCAAGAATATCGATGCGGACAGCCCGCTTGCCCAGGAACCGGAATCCGGCGAGGCGATAGAACTCGCGGTCGATTTCGGGGTCGGTCGCCACCGAGGTGCGACCGGCCGCCAGCAATGGTGTCACGTCGCCATAGCCCGGCTTCGTAAAACCGTCATTGGCAAGCGCCCAGAGCAGGGTCACCAGTTCGGCTGGTGCGGGCTTGAGCAGCGCCGGCATGAAAATGTGGTAGGCGCCAAAGCGGATGCCGTATTTGCGCAGACTCGCGCGCGCCGACTGGTCAAGATCCTTGATCATCTCAGCCACGTCACGACGGAACAGCACACCAAGATTTTCGGCAAGCCGGAACGCCAGCCCACGCGCCAGACCGTCAAGATCTTCGGCCCGCGTCAGATCGTCAAGCGGCTTGAGCACCGTGGCGATATGGTGATTGACGAAACGATCAATGCGCGCGACGACGAAATCCCGGGCGGTGCCGGTCAATTGTTCATCGGCCAGCAAGATCGATCGCGGCTTGAGAATATGATCGCCGCTCGCAAGCTTTGCGACCGGGTCGCCCAGCCAGCGCACAGTACCATCCGCACCGATGGCAAAATCGGAGTTCCCGGATGCGTGCAGCCGCGCGGCGCGCGCTTCAAATTCCAGCGCCAGCGCTTTTTGCGCAGCAGCCAGCACGGCCTTTGCATCCGGCCCGTCGGCCGACGCATCCGCCATGAACCGGAATCCGGCTAATTGTCCAACATGATGTCCTTCAACAAAGACATCACCGTTTACACTGATTTCAGCTTCGAGCATCGCGTTCTCTCTCAGGCGCCTCATGAGCACAGATGTCCTGCGGTCAACAAAGCGTTTCGTCAACCTTTCATGCAACGCATCGGACAATCGATCCTCAATTTCGCGCGTCTTTTCCTGCCAGTGTGTCGGATCGGCAAGCCATTCAGGTCTGTTGGAAATATATGTCCAGGTCCGAATCTGTGAAATCCGGGCCGACAATGTGTCGATTTCTCCGTCTGTGGAATCGGTTCTGCGCACCTGTTCCGCCAGAAAATCCTCGTTCACTTCACCGGTCCGGATCAGGTCCCGGTAGATCGTCGCAATCAGGTCGGCATGCTGCGCCGGTGCAATTCGCCGGTAATCCGGCAAAGAGCAAACATCCCACAATGTCGCAACATTTTTCGGCGTGCTGGCCAGATCGCGGACTTCGAAATCATTGACCAGATGCTCGAGCGCCCGCTGATCCACCGCCGGCACAGCCCGGGTGAGTCCCTGTATCGCAGGTATCTGGTCGAGGCTGGCCTGCAGCTCTTTGAGCGTGGAAAAATCTAGCTGCTTGGAGCGCCATTGCAGGATTTTCACGGGTTCAAACACATGGCTTTCCAGCCGCTGCACCAGTTCTTCTGGCAACGGTTGAACCTGGCCGGTTACACCAAAGGTTCCGTCGCGCAAATGCCGCCCCGCCCGTCCGGCTATCTGGCCGAACTCGGAAGCCGTCAGCTGCCGGTAGGAATAGCCGTCGAATTTCCGATCCTGAGCGAAAGCCACATGGTCGACATCGAGATTGAGCCCCATGCCAATGGCGTCGGTGGCCACAAGGTAATCGACATCGCCGTTCTGGTAGAGCTCGACCTGGGCGTTGCGGGTACGTGGACTCAGCGCCCCCAGAACCACCGCAGCACCGCCGCGCTGCCGCCGCACCAGTTCGGCGATGGCATAAACCTCGTCCGCAGAAAACGCCACGATCGCCGAGCGCCGTGGCAGCCGGGTGATCTTCTTGGAGCCGGCATAATGCAGCTCTGACAGGCGCGGACGTTCGACAATGGTGATTCCAGGCAGCAATTGCTCGAGAATGCCGCGCACCGTGGCCGACCCCAACAGCAGCGTTTCCTCGCGGCCGCGCAACGACAGGATCCGGTCGGTGAACACATGTCCGCGCTCGAGATCTCCGGCGATCTGAACTTCGTCGATGGCGACAAAAGCCGCATTGGTTTCCTGCGGCATCGCTTCCACGGTGCAAACCGAATAGCGCGCGCCTAACGGGGTGATCTTCTCTTCCCCTGTGATGAGCGACACATGCTGCGCGCCGACCTTGTCCACCATCCGGCCATAAACTTCGCGCGCCAGCAGCCTCAACGGCAAACCAATCACACCGGAAGAGTGTGCGGCCATCCGCTCGATCGCGAAGTGGGTCTTGCCGGTATTGGTCGGCCCCAGCACGGCAGTGACACCACGCCCGGACAGGATCAACGGCTTTGGGGAATGGCTGCGGGAAGCGGGCATTGTCGTCCGTATTGAGGTCAAGTCGAGTGTTACCTAACACATTGAAGCAGGCGAAACAGGGGCTATTCTCAAACCGATCAATAGCTCGCATTTTAACGATTGGAACAGTGGCGGAACGAATCAGAGACGAATCAATGACTCACGCCTTTTCCCGGTTTGTTCACCCCAATATCTGGCAAGGTTCGGATTTTGTCCCACCACATGCAGAATCACTCCGCACATGTTTCACACGGATCCGCCCCCGGCGTTAACCTTTGTACCGGCCCCCGGACTCTATTGCTCCCAAGCTCGCACCATCGCAAAGCAGAGTTATCATTCTGTTAGTAATTCCAAACACTTCGTTAAGCCATTATTCTGCATTTGAGCATTTGCGTTAACTTTGGGAACAGCCGCGGAACGAATCGGAGACGAATCACCGACCTGGCTTTGTTGGCGCTTTGTTCACGGCTGCATGTAGCGATTCACGGCCGACGCTGCACCAGATCCAGACCCTTCACTGCTCTGCCGGGGCGGAATAGCGCAGCCCCGTTAACATTTGGCGGACTGGGAGGACCGATCCCGCCCGCTGCGGGCTTACAATCTGGTAAGCTTTCCAAAGTCTTTGTAAACAAATCCCGGCGCATTTTCCAAAACCGGTTAACTTTCGGAACAGCAGCGGAACGAATCGGCGACGAATCAATGACCTGGCGAAGTTGGCCATTCGTTCACCGCAACATCTGGATCCCGCGCGTCAGCTGGTAACCACATGCTGAATCGCACCTGTGGAGCTTCCGCTCAAATCAGCCCATGCCGTTAACCTTTGCGCAATCAGCATTGTCGCCATCGCCGGCCTCTCTTGCGAGCTTCAGCCGCTTTCGCAATTTGTTAATCATTGCAAACACTTCGTTAATCCGATCCGACCCATTTGAGCGACCGCGTTAACACTCGGAACAGCGCCGGAACGAATCAGCGACGAATCGCTGACTGCGCCTTGTTGGCTCTTTGTTCACCGCAACATCTTGGGTTTCTGGTTTCGGCCCTGACTATTTCGACGCTCAACGGTCATGTGTTCTCTGCTTTTGACCGTGCGAAATTAACCTTTGGCCGAGCCTCTCTTGCAGCTTGAAGCCTCTGAAAACAAAAACGGCCCCCGAAGGAGCCGCTTTGTTGCTGCGAGAACTGGAGCAGTCAGCTGAAGTACTGTCCGCCATTGGCCGAGATCGTCGACCCGGTGATGAAGCCGGCATCATCGGCAGCCAGGAAAACTACCGCGCGGGCAATCTCTTCGGGCTCGCCGAGACGGCCGACCGGGATCTGCGGGATGATCCGCTCATTGAGCACTTTCTCATCGATCGCCTTGACCATATCGGTGCCGATATAGCCAGGACAGATCGCGTTGACTGTAATACCCGCACGTGCACCCTCTTGCGCCAGCGCCTTGGTAAAGCCGATGTCGCCCGCCTTGGCGGCCGAGTAGTTGACCTGCCCCGCCTGGCCCTTCTGTCCGTTGATCGAGGAGATGTTGATCACACGGCCAAACTTGCGTGTCCGCATGCCGCCCCACACCGGGTTGGTCATGTTGAACAGACCGGTGAGGTTGGTGTTGATCACTTCGCTCCACATCTGCGGCGTCATCTTGTGAAACATGCCATCACGGGTGATGCCGGCATTGTTGACCAGCACCGCCACCGGGCCGAGATCGGCCTCGACCTGGGCAATTCCTGCAACACAAGCGTCGTAATCGGCGACCGACCATTTGTAGGTCTTGATCCCGGTCTCGGCGGTAAACTTCGCCGCCGCCTCGTCGTTGCCGGCATAGTTGGCGGCGACCGTGTACCCGGCCGCCTTCAACGCGATCGAAATCGCCGCCCCGATCCCGCGTGACCCTCCTGTCACGATTGCGACTTTACTCATGCTGCTCCTCCTCCAAGGCTGCTGTTGCAATTCAACTCAGTCGCGCTCGACGCAGAGCGCCACGCCCATGCCACCACCGATGCACAGGGTCGCAAGCGCCTTCTTGGCGTCGCGGCGGGCCATCTCAAACAGCAATGTGTTGAGAATACGCGCGCCCGATGCGCCAACCGGATGACCGATGGCAATCGCGCCGCCATTGACGTTGACGATTGCCGGATCCCAGCCCATGTCCTTGTTGACCGCGCAGGCCTGTGCCGCAAACGCTTCGTTGGCTTCGACCAGATCGAGATCGCCAACACTCCAGCCGGCCTTTTCCAAAGCCTTGCGCGAGGCAGGGATCGGGCCGGTGCCCATGATCTGCGGATCAACGCCGGCAGTCGCCCAGGACACGATCCGCGCCATCGGCTGGATGCCGCGCTTTGAGGCTTCCGCTTCACTCATCAGCACAGTAGCCGCAGCGCCGTCATTGATGCCCGACGCATTCGCGGCGGTGACGGTGCCTTCCTTGTCGAAGGCCGGACGCAGCTTGGAGATGCCTTCTACGGTCACGCCGTGCTTGATGTACTCGTCGTCCTCGACGACCGTATCGCCCTTGCGGCCCTTGATGGTGACGGCTGCGATCTCGTCCTTGAACTTGCCGGCCTTCTGTGCGGCTTCCGCCTTGTTCTGCGAGTTAACCGCAAAGGTGTCCTGCTCTTCGCGCGACAGCTGCCACTGCTTGGCAACGTTCTCTGCGGTATTGCCCATCAGGTAATTGTAAAACGCGTCGGTCAGCGCATCGAGCATCATGGTGTCGACCATGCCGGCCGGTCCCATTTTCACGCCATTGCGCAAGTGCATCGCATGCGGTGCCAGCGACATCGATTCCTGACCACCGGCAACGATGATGTTGGCGTCGCCCGAGGCGATCTGCTGCATGCCGAGTGCGACCGCGCGCAGGCCCGAACCACAGAGCTGGTTGAGGCCCCAGGCTGTTGCTTCCTGCGGAATGCCGGCTGCCATGGCCGCCTGACGCGCCGGGTTCTGACCCTGGCCTGCCGAAAGGATCTGACCGAGAATGACTTCATCAACCTCTTGCGGCGCAACACCGGCGCGCTCGAGCGCCGCCTTGATGGCGACCGCGCCCAGATCGTGGGCCGGAACGGAAGACAGAGCGCCGTTAAATGACCCGACAGGTGTGCGGGCAGCGCTGGCGATAACGATGGAGCTCATGATGGATTTTCCCTGTCATGTTATGATGTGAAGAGTTGCTCCGAACGTGACGGAGCTTGCTGTTCCTGTCAAATCCCGGAAGACGGAATTATCGATGCAATCGGTTTAATCGGGACCATAGTCTGATGATTTTGGCCCCTCTTCGCCGCAATGCACAAAGGATTTGTCTTTATCAAGGGTTTTCGCCTACAGTCTGTGTCATCAAGGCGAGGGTCTGGTCTGGGGAGACCATTTGAGGAGAGTGAAGAATGGCGAAAAACAGCGGCACCATCACCATCAAGAAATACGCCAATCGCCGACTCTACAACACCGGCACCAGCACCTATGTGACGCTGGACGATCTGGCGGTGATGGTGAAGAAAGGTGAGGACTTTGTCGTTCTCGACGCCAAGAGCGGCGACGACATCACCCACTCGGTTCTGACCCAGATCATCTTCGAACAGGAATCCAAGACCGGAAATACGCTTCTGCCGGTTTCCTTCCTCAGGCAATTGATCGCGATTTACGGAGACCAGCTGCAGATGGTGGTCCCGAGCTACCTTGAGCACTCCATGTCAGCTCTGACCGGACAGCAGGAAGAGCTGCGCGAACAGATCACCAAGTCCTTTGGCGACAATCCCGTCGCGCGCAACATCCAGCTGCCGATCCAGCTGGTCGAGGAGCAGGTCCGCCGCAACACCGAGATGTTCCAGAAGGCGATGCAGATGTTTTCGCCCTTCGCACTGGCGCATTCCGCCTCGTCGGAGGAAGAGCCCAGGAAGTCGGACAATTCCAAGGATATTGACGACCTTAAGACCCAGCTCAAGCAGCTGCAGGACAAGATCAACTCCATCGACAGCTGAACACCCCAACCTTCGCAACAGCCCGGGAATTGACCGAAAACGCCGACCGGAGGCGCACTTTCGGAAGCAATGCCGCTGATTGTTTCCATTTTGGAAAAACAGCTTGGCAGCCCCAAACTCGGCCAGATCTGTGGCGCAGCGCGCGTTTGAAGGCCTATAAGTGACTGATCTGTTTCCGACATTGACCTGAAAGGCACTCAACATGACCGATCTAACCCTGGACAAGGCACTCGAAATCATCACCACGGCACTCGCCAGGGGCAAGGACCTTGGCCTCAAGCCTCTGGCGGTGGTCGTGCTGGATGCCGGCGGCCACGTCAAAGCCTTCCAGCGTCAGGATGGCGCGTCGATGATGCGCTTCGAGATTGCCAGCGGCAAAGCCTATGGCGCGCTGGCCGTTGGCGTCGGCTCCCGATGGCTCAACACCCAGGCAGAATCCCGGCCTCATTTCCTCGAAGGCTTGTCTGCCGTTTCAGGCGGCAAGATCATCGCGGTACCCGGCGGCGTTCTGGTCAAGGACAACGGCACAATTATCGGCGCGGTCGGCATCACCGGCGACACCTCCGACAATGACGAGCTTGCCGCAATTGCAGGCATCGAAGGTGCAGGCTTTACGCCTGACGCGGGCTGAGCAGTTAAAGTTGAATTCTGATCGCCGGGTTACAGGCCGATCGAAACGTCCCGGCCCGCCGAACGGATCGAGACCGAGAATCCGGCGATCACATCGACGAATGCAATCACCATAAGGATAAAGAACACCTGGGTTGCGGCGTCGCGCACCAGCAGGAATTCGACCAGAAACGCCACAAACACCAGCAGCGAGAACATGTGGTCGATCACCGACCAGGGCCCGGTACGGGTGGCTTTAAGAACTTCGATGAACAACAGCACCAGCGACACCACGATCAGCAGATCACCCAGGCTCATCGTCCATGTCGCGCCCGACATCATCGACAGCGACGTGACCGTGGCCCCCAGCCCGCCCACGCCGCCGCCAATCAAACCGATCAGGACCAGATTGTAGGCAATCAGTGGCACGATCATCAGCGGTATGGCGGCGAGCATGGAAAACCTCAAAATCGAATGGACATCACCGGCTCTAGCGGACAGTGCCCGCCACACGCGCTTCGTCAGCACGTCAGCCAGTGGCGACCATGCGAAATCCATCCACGCAGCGCAAGCGCTTCAGTGAGAACTTGATCATATTATTCCGTCCTGCTGGCCGCGGAGACTGCACCGCAGCTTCGCCAGAACTCCCGCGTCAAGCCAGTTGGATCGAGCGCGATCACTCGCCAGACGAATAAACCACGAGAAGATCCTTGGCATCGATCTGGTCGCCGGTCTTGACCAGAACTTCCGCCAGCACACCGTCACGCTCGGCATGGATCGCCGTTTCCATCTTCATCGCCTCGATCGAAACCAGTACGTCACCGGCGGTGACTTCCTGCCCGGCTGCAACAGCAACTGTCGAAACCACGCCCGGCATTGGGGCGCCGACATGCGCTTCATTGCCGATCTCGGCCTTGCGGCGCACGGCAGATCCGGAGGCGCCATGTGCCCGGTCAGGCACCTTGACCCGCCGCGGCTGGCCGTTGAGCTCGAAGAACACCGTGACCAGGCCCTTGTCGTCCGGTTCGCCCTGGGCCAGGTTTTGCACCACCAGCGTCTTGCCCTTCTCGATCTCGACGAACAGCTCGCCACCCACCGGAATGCCGTAGAAATAGGCCGGCGTCGACAACATCGAGACCGGACCATAGGTCTCGCTCGCCAGTGCGAAATCGGTGAACACTTTCGGGTACATCAGGTAGGACGCAAACTCGTTCTCGCTGATCTCGCGTTCGAGCTTGGCCTCGATCTCCTTGCGCTCGGCGGCAAGATCGGCATCCGGAAGCAGCGATCCGGGCCGCGCCGTATAGGCTTCCTCACCCTTGAGCACCTTGCTCTGCAAATCCTTGGGCCAGCCAGCCGGCGGCTGTCCGAGGTCGCCCCGCATCATCGACACCACCGAATCGGGGAACGAGACATCCTTGGCCGGATTTTCCACATCGGCAACGCTGAGCTCCTGGCTCACCATCATCAGCGCCATGTCGCCAACCACCTTGGAAGACGGCGTAACCTTGACGATGTCACCGAACATCTGGTTGGCGTCGGCATAGGCCTGCGCCACCTCGTGCCAGCGGGTTTCCAGCCCCAGCGAGCGCGCCTGTTCTTTCAGATTGGTGAACTGACCGCCCGGCATTTCATGCAGATAGACTTCCGAGGCCGGCCCCTTCAGATCGCTCTCGAACGCCGCATACTGGTTGCGCACCGCTTCCCAGTAGAACGAGATCCGGCGGATCCACTTGGTGTCGAGACCTGGGTCGCGCTCATGGCCTTTCAACGCCTCGACAATCGACCCAAGGCACGGCTGTGAGGTGTTGCCCGACAGCGCATCCATCGCCGCATCAACCGCGTCAACACCGCTGTCGACCGCTGCAAGCACTGTTGCGGCCGAGATCCCGGACGTGTCGTGGGTGTGGAAATGGATCGGCAGGTCAGTGGCTTCGCGCAGCGCGGTAAACAACTGTCGCGCCGCAGCCGGCTTCAGCAATCCGGCCATGTCCTTGACCGCAATGATGTGCGCGCCGGCCTTTTCGAGCTCAGCCGCAAGACCGGTGTAGTACTTCAGATCATATTTCGGACGGGCGGAGTTCAGAATATCACCGGTGTAGCAGATCGTCGCTTCACACAGCTTGTTCTCTTCAGCCACCGCATCCATCGAGACGCGCATGTTCTCGACCCAGTTGAGACAATCGAATACCCGGAACAGATCAATTCCGCCCTGCGCCGCCTGGCGGACGAAATGCTTGACCACGTTGTCAGGATAATTCTTGTAGCCGACGCCATTGGCGCCGCGCAGCAGCATCTGCAGCAGCAGGTTCGGCGCGCCCTCACGCACCCTCTCGAGCCGCTCCCACGGATCTTCGGTCAGGAACCGCATGGAGACATCGAAGGTCGCTCCGCCCCAGCATTCCAGTGACAGGAGGTCCGGCAAGGCCCGCGCATAGGCCCCGGCAATGGCGGCAATATCATGCGTCCGCATCCGGGTCGCCAGCAGCGACTGGTGGCCGTCGCGCATGGTAGTGTCGGTGATCAGCACCCGGTTCTGATTGCGCATCCAGCTGCCGAATTCCTTCGGACCGAGCTCCTCGAGCAGCTGCCTTGTGCCCGGCTTCACATCGCCTTCGACATGCGGAACCCGGGGCGCGGCTGCATCAGCCAGCGGCAGCGGACGGCCCTTTGTCTCCGGATGGCCATTCACCGTCACATCAGCCAGATAGGTCAGAAGTTTGGTCGCACGGTCCTGCCGCTTGACCTGCTCGAACAGCTCCGGCGTGGTGTCGATGAAGCGCGTTGTATAGGTGTTGTTGAGAAATTCCGGGTGCCCGATAATCGCTTCCAGGAAGGTCAGGTTGGTGGCAACGCCGCGGATGCGGAATTCGCGCAACGCCCGGTCCATCCGGTGGATTGTCTCCTCCGGCGTTGGCGCCCATGCGGTCACCTTTTCGAGAAGCGGATCGTAGAACCGGGTGATGACGGCGCCCGAATAGGCCGTACCGCCATCGAGCCGGATGCCGAAACCGGTGGCGCCGCGATAGGCGGTAATGCGACCGTAATCGGGAATGAAATTCTGTTCCGGATCTTCCGTGGTGATCCGGCACTGCAGCGCATGACCATTGAGATGGATCTCGGACTGCGGCGGCACGCCGGACTCCGGTGTGCCGATAACTTCGCCTTCCAGAATGTGAATCTGCGCCTTGACGATGTCGATCCCGGTGACTTCTTCGGTCACCGTGTGCTCGACCTGGATGCGCGGATTGACCTCGATGAAGTAAAACGCGCCGGTATCGATATCCATCAGATACTCGACCGTACCTGCACCGACATAACCGGTGGCATTGGCGATCTTCAGCGAATAGGCCGCCAGCTGCTGGCGTTGTTCTTCGCTCAGATAAGGCGCCGGGGCGCGCTCGACGACCTTCTGGTTGCGGCGCTGCACCGAGCAGTCGCGTTCGAACAGGTGTACGGCGTTACCATGGGTGTCACCCAGAATCTGGCTTTCGACATGGCGCGCCCGCTCTACCAGCTTCTCGAGATAGACCTCGTCCTTGCCGAAGGCTGCCATCGCCTCACGCTTGGCTTCAACAACTTCGCGGGCCAGATCCTTCGGATCGCGGATGGCGCGCATACCACGGCCGCCGCCGCCCCAGGAGGCCTTGAGCATGATCGGATAACCGATCTCGTCGGCCATCCGGGCCACTTCATCCATGTCATCGGGCAGCGGATCAGTAGCCGGCACCACTGGAACACCGATTTCAATGGCCAGATTGCGCGCGGAAACCTTGTTGCCGAGGCGACGCATTGTTTCCGCACGTGGGCCGATGAAGATGATCCCCGCGGCATCGCAGGCGTCAACGAATTCCGGGCTTTCCGACAACAGCCCGTATCCCGGGTGGATGGCGTCTGCACCCGAAAGCTTGGCAACCCGGATCACTTCCTCGATCGACAGGTAGCTTTCGATTGGCCCCAGATCACGTTCAAGATGCGGGCCGCGCCCCACCTGGTATGATTCGTCGGCCTTGAACCGGTGTAGTGCGAGTTTGTCTTCCTCGGCCCAGATCGCGACGGTTTTCATGCCGAGCTCGTTGGCGGCGCGAAACACGCGAATTGCAATTTCCGAACGGTTGGCGACAAGAATCTTGGAAATCGGCACTGACAGGCTCCCGGGTTTGGGCGAAGAATCCGGGGTAGCAACCAACCCCGCACTCAATCATTAGCGTCTGTTTTGCTGCAGTGCAAATCAGGAAATCAGACCAAGCCGGAAAGCAATCGCCACCACATGATGGCGATTTTTGGCGTTCAGTTTGTCCTGGATGCCATTCATGTACCAGTCGACCGTGTGTGCCGAAAGTCCAAGCGTGGCACCCATCTCGTTCGATGTCATGCCGTACCCCAGATATTCCAGTGTTTCCATCTCGCGGCGGGTCAAAGGCAGCGAGACCGGGCGGCTCAGGCGTTCATGCGCGTCCGGATCAAGGACCTCGAGCAGCTCCCAGAAAGCCTTTTTCGACAGCGCATCCATCATCGCCATCTGTGACGGCGACAGGTCGATCGGACGGCCAGAGACCGTCAGCACTCCGACCAGGCCACGACGCCCATGGACGGGAAAGACATAGCCGTCCTCAAGCCCGAACCGCCGCGCATCGACCATCATCCGTTCCATGCGCTTGTAATGGGAATCCTCCCTGAAAGCCTCCATCGCCTCACGCCAGCGATATCCGCGCTGGCTGTGCCCGAGGTAACGGATCAACGGGTCCACCGCTGCATATTTGCGCTTGACGTACAGCTCCGGCCAGCCTTTCGGCCACTTCCCTTCAAGCATGATATCCGATGCCTGGCTCTCCGGCCCCGGCTGTCGGACAAGAGTGAAATAATCGAAACCGAGCTCATTGATGGCACGGCTGATTCGTTCACGGATGCTCTCTGCGCCTTCCTCTTCGTTTCTCTTCGCATCAAGAAACTTCAGAACGGCGTTCATTATCATGGTCTCCTCCGGAAGGACGAATCAGCAATTTCAATAAAAGCAGTAGTATTTAATAGTAAAATCAGGTTCACCGTAGCATTGTAATCCTAAATCTTGCAGTTGCGCCACTTTTTCTTTTCTACCCGGAATTTCGAAAAAACCGGCTGCCGCAGGCGGCGACACGAAAAAGCCGGCCTGCGTTCAAAACGCGGGCCGGCTTGCCGGAAAGTTCGCTAAAAAGGTTGTTCGATGCTCAGATGCAGGCTTCGAACAACGCCTTGGTGTTTTCGGTCGTCAGCGTTACCGGGTTGCCGCCCGCGCTCGGGTCTTCCAGCGCCATGGCTGTCATTTCGTCGATCCGGTCGCGTCCGACGCCAAGCTCGGCCAACTTGTCCGGCACGCCGAGATCGGCCCTGAGCTTCAACACGTACTCGTAGAACCCGTCAAAGCCGCCATCGATTCCCATATAGGCCGCGGCACACGCCATGCGGTCCTCGATCGCCGGACGGTTCATCACCAGCACCGGCGGCATCACCACTGCATTGGTCATGCCGTGATGCGTGTTGTAGACCGCGCCGATCGGGTGCGACAGCGCGTGAATTGCGCCGAGACCTTTCTGGAACGCAACTGCACCCATGGCAGCCGCACTCATCATCTCGGCACGGGCATCAATGTTGGCGCCATCGGCGACAACCAGCGGCAGGTTTTCCTTGACCAGCCGCATGCCTTCAAGCGCGATGCCCTGGCTCATCGGATGATAGAACGGTGACGAATAGGCTTCCAAGCAATGCGCGAACGCATCCATGCCGGTGCCAACGGTGATGATCTTCGGCATGCCGACAGTCAGTTCCGGATCGCAGATGGTGACAGCCGGAAGCAGCTTCGGATGGAAGATGATCTTCTTGACGTGTGTCACCGAGTTGGTCAGCACGCCGGCGCGACCGACTTCCGAGCCGGTGCCAGCCGTGGTCGGTACCGCTATGATCGGGGCGATGGCGTCGCCATTGGCGCGGGTCCACCAGTCGCCGATATCCTCGAAATCCCAGACCCGACGGCTTTGCCCCGCCTGAAACGCAACCAGCTTGCCAAGATCAAGGCCCGATCCGCCGCCAAAGGCGATGACGCCGTCATGACCACCGGCCTTGAACACCGCAACACCGGCCTCAAGGTTCTTCTCGTTCGGGTTCGGATCAACCTCTGAGAACATGGCCCGGCCAAGGCCTGCGGCATCCAGAAGATCAAGCGCATTGACCGTGATCGGCAGCGACGCCAGCCCGCGGTCGGTGACCAGCAATGGCTTCTTCATGCCTGCTGCGGCACAGGCCTCGGCAAGTTCCGAAATGCGGCCAGCACCGAAACGGATTGCTGTGGGGTAGGACCAGTTGGCGCGCGGGCTCATGCGGATTTCTTTCTCATGTGATAGGATTTGGGACGGGTGAGATTGTGGAAGCCTATTTCCGACAGCGAACCACCGCGGCCGGTGGCCTTGCAGCCGGTCCAGCACAGCGCCGGATCAAGATAATCGGCCCGGTTCATGAACACGGTGCCGGTTTCAATCTCTTCGCCGATGCGCGCGGCACGCTCGGTATCATTGGTCCACAGCGAGGCGGTGAGGCCGAACTGGCAATCATTCATCAGGTCAATCGCCTGCGCGTCGCTGTCCACCGGCATAATGCCGACAACAGGGCCGAAGCTTTCGTCGCGCATCACCCTCATGTCGTGGGTCACGTCGACCAGCACCTGCGGCATCAGATAGGCGCCGCCATCATCGGCTGGATAGAGTTTCGGATCGATCAGACCACGCGCGCCCTGGGCGATCGCCTCCTCGGTCTGCGCCCGGACTTCCTTGGCAAACCGCACATTGGCCATAGGTCCGATGGTTGTCTCCGGATCCAGCGGATTGCCGAGCTTGAGCCCCGACGAAACCCAGGCCGCAGCTTTCTCGACAAACGCCTCGTAGAGAGGACGCGCAATATAGAGCCGCTCGATGCCGCAGCAGCACTGTCCGGCATTGAACATGGCACCGTCCATCAGCGTATCGACGGCCCAGTCAAGATCGGCGTCTTCCATCACGTAGCCCGGATCCTTGCCGCCAAGCTCCAGCCCGAGACCAGTGAAGGTTCCTGCAGCCGCGCGCTCGATCGCCTTGCCGCCACCGACCGAGCCGGTGAAATTGATGAAGTTGAAGCTTCCCGCCGAAATCAGTTGTTCGGTGCTGGAGTGATCCAGAAACAGGTTGATGAACACGTCCTCGGGCAGTCCGGCTTCGGTGAAAGCGCGGACCATGCGCTCGCCGACCAGCAATGTCTGTGTTGCGTGCTTGAGCACCACGGTGTTGCCGGCGATCAGCGCCGGCGCAACGGTGTTGATGGCCGTCATGTAAGGGTAGTTCCACGGCGCCACCACGAAGACGACCCCATGTGGAACGTGCTCGATGCGGCGCTCGAACTGGGCCGAATTTTCGATTTCGATCGGCGCCAGCGCTTTTGCCGCGATATCGGCCATGTAGTTGCTGCGCTCGTTGACGCCGCCGAACTCGCCGCCATAGCGGATCGGCCGGCCCATCATCCAGGCCAGTTCCGGCACCACTTCGTCGCCCATCTCGTTGAGGCGAGCGACGCCAGCGCGGACCAGCGCGATGCGCTCTTCCAGCGGCCGCCGGGCCCAGTCCTTCTGCGCCTTGCGCGAGCGCGCCACGGCGGTTGCCGCGTCATCGACGCGCATGACCGGGCGTTCGGCATAGACCGAACCGTCAACCGGCGAAATCAGTTTCAAACTGCTCATTGCTTGGTCTCCTTCAGGCGGCCCGCCATTGTCATATGCGGCGCCGGCCATCCTTCATGTCTGTTTGTTTTCCGTCAGGCGCGCTCGAAACCGCGGGCAATTTCCCAGTCGGTTACCGCCTTGTCGAATTCTTCCTGTTCCCACTCGGCGCAACGGACATAGTGATCGATCACTGCATCGCCCATGGCTTCACGCAGCATTTTCGAGTTGCGCAGGGTTTCGGTCGATGCCCTCAGCGTCGAAGGTATGTGCTTAGCATCGGCGTTCTCATAGACATCACCGCCAGTCGGTGGCGCCAGTTCGAGCTTGTTCTCTATGCCCTTGATGCCTGCCGCCAACAGGGCTGCCTGGGCCAGATAGGGGTTCATGTCCGAGCCACCGATCCGGCATTCAACCCGGACCGCCTTGGTGCCTTCACCACAGAGGCGGAAACCGGCGGTGCGGTTATCGACCGACCAGACCGTGCGGGTCGGCGCGAATGTGCCCTTCATGAAGCGCTTGTAGCTGTTCACATAAGGCGCCAGGAACCAGGTGTAGTCGGACGCATATTCGATCAGACCCGCCATGAAATGACGCATCAGGTCCGACATGCCGTGCGCGCCGTTCTCGTCGCGGAAGGCTGGCGTCTTGCCCGCCCACAACGACATGTGGACATGCGACGAAGAGCCGACCTTGGCCGGGTGCCATTTCGGCAGGAACGTCACCGAGCGCCCATGCGCCCAGGCGATCTCCTTGACCGCGTGCTTGGCAATCGTGTGGTGATCGGCGCAATCAAGCGCTTGCGCATAACGGATGTTGAGCTCTTCCTGGCCGGTCTCGGCCTCGCCCTTGGAATTCTCGACCGGAATGCCGGCTGCAAACAGATGATTGCGGATCGGGCGCATGATGCCCTCTTCCTTGGTCGTCTGCAGGATATGGTAATCTTCGTTATAGGCGCTGATCGGGGTCAGCTCGCGGTAACCTGACTGCGCCAGATCGCGAAAACTCTGTTCGAACAGGAAGAATTCCAGCTCGGTGGCCATCATCGCGTCGTATCCTAGCTCCTTGAGCCGGGCGATCTGGACTTTCAGGATCTGCCGCGGAGACTGCGGCACCGGCTCATGATGATGGTGGTCAAGCAGATCGCACAGCACCATGGCCGTGCCTTCAAGCCACGGCACGCGGCGCATCGTCGACAGATCCGGCTTCATCACATAGTCGCCATAGCCCGCCTGCCAGCTCGTTGTGGCATAGCCATCCGGCGTCGCCATCTCGATGTCGGTTGCCAGCATGTAGTTGCAGCAATGGGTTTCTTCATGGCTCGAATCGATGAAGTTCTGGACATGAAAACGCTTGCCCATCAACCGGCCCTGCATGTCCACACAGCAAACCAGCACCGTGTCGATGTTGCCTGAGCCCGCGGCGGATTTCAGCTCGTCAAAGGTAAGGTTTCCGGCCATGTGTTCTGATCCCGATATGTGGCCCCGAAGAGCCTGGATTTTGTCAGGCGCTGTAGCGCCAATTCGCCCCCCGGCGCAAGCCGGGAGGCGGTTGTCTCAAGTGGTTCCGGCTCAGCTTTCGCCGTAAGGGAAGCCGGCCGAATTGATCACCTTGTTGTAATCCTTGAAGATCGAGATGACCTTGGCCTTGGTTTCGCTTTCCGCGGCCACTTCATCCCAGAACTTCACAGCAGCATCCTCGACCTGTTTCCAGTCCGATGCCGGAACCGAACGAAGTTCGAGCTTGTCGCCGGTGGCGCGCAGCTTCGCTTCGCCACCCCAGTACCACTGATTGCGGAAGGTGTGGGTTGCTTCCATGCAGGAGATGTAGAGCGCCTTGAGGTGTTCCGGCAGCGCGTTCCACTTTTCCTCATTGGCAAACCAGGAACCGATCCAGGCGCCCGAGATGTTGTTGGTCAGGAAGTAGTCGGTCACGTCTGCCCAGCCAACAGTGTAGTCTTCTGTGATGCCCGACCAGGACATGCCGTCGAGCTCGCCGGTCTGAACCGCAACTTCCGCGTCTTCGTAAGGGATCGACACCGGAACCACACCGAACTGGGTGAGGAAGCGGCCGGCTGTCGGGAAAGTGTAGAGCTTGAGGCCGTCGAGATCGGCAACGCTCTTGATTTCCTTCTTGGTGTTGAAGTTGCACGGATCCTGGCCCGCGGCCGAAAGCCAGACAACGCCGGTTCCGGAATAGGCTTCACGCCAGATATCGGCCAGGCCGTATTGCTGAAACAGCACCGGCACGTCCAGGATCGAGCGGGTGGCGAAAGGGAAGTAGCCGCCGAAAAGGCCCACTTCCACCGGCGATGCCATCGAATCGTCATCCGAATGCACCGCATCGATGGTGCCCGCCTGCATGGCGCGGAACAATTCACCGGTGGGCACGATCTGGTCGGCGAAGAACAGTTCGATCACCATTTCGCCATTGGCTGCCTTGTTGAAGGCATCGACGAAGGGCTGGGTCACGTACTGGCCGAGCGTAGCACCCGCATAGGTCTGCATGCGCCAGCGGATCGGCTCCTGGGCTACAGCTGCAGGAGCCGCGAGTGCGGTTCCGGCTGCGGCGCCGGCTGCAACACCACCGGCCTTGGTGAGAAATTGACGCCTTTTGAGATTGCTCATGCTGTTCTCCTTTTTGGTTTCGTCTTCTTTGGTTTTGCTCACGTCAGCCCCGGAGCTGACCGCGGAATTGCTCCGGCAGCCACAATGCGATTTCCGGGAACATCATCACGATCACCAATGTGAGCAACATGACCGCGACGAAAGGAATGACCGACTGGTAGATATGACGCAGCTTGATCTCCGGCGGCGCCATGGCCCGCATCAGGAACAGGTTGTAGCCGAACGGCGGCGTCATGTAGGCGATCTGGCAGGTGATTGTGTAGAGGATGCCGTACCAGACCAGATCAAAGCCGAGGATCTTGACCAGTGGCACATAAAGCGGCGCAACGATCACCAGCATCGCCGTGTCATCAAGGAATGTGCCCATCAACAAAAAGCTCAGCTGCATCAGGATCAGCACATGCCACGGCTCTAGCCCAAGCTGGCCGAGGAAGAAATTCTCGATCGCCCGCACCGCGCCCAGACCATCAAATACCGCACCAAAGCAGAGAGCGGCCAGGATGATCCACATGAACATGCAGGAAATGCCCAGCGTCTTGCGCATGACATTTTCCATCACCTCGCGGTTCAGCCGGCCCTTGATGAAGGCCGCCGCCATCGAGGCAAGCGCACCAACAGCCGAGCTTTCCACCAGGCTGGTGTAGCCCATCAGGAACAGCCCGTTCATCAGGAAGAAGATCATGAATGGCAGGAACCCGGCGCGCAGCAGACCGATCCGCTCTTTCCAGGTGATCGCGTCGCGCTCGTCCTTGGGAAGCGGCGGTCCGAGATGCGGCTGCAGCTGGCAACGCACGAAAATGTAGAGAATGAACAGCCCGGCCATCAGCAGGCCCGGAAACACACCCGCAAGCCACAACTGGCTGACCGGTTGCCGCGCGATCATGCCGTAAAGCACCAGCACCACCGAGGGCGGGATCAGGATTCCGAGCGAGGACCCGCCCTGAATCACCCCGGTGATCATCACCTTGTCGTAATTGCGCCTCAGCAGTTCCGGCAGAGCGATGGTGGCGCCGATTGCCATACCGGCCACCGACAGCCCGTTCATCGCCGAAATCACCACCATCAGGAAGATCGTGCCGATCGCCAAACCGCCCGGAACCGGGCCGAACCAGACATGAAACATCCGGTAGAGATCATCGGCGATCCGGCTTTCCGACAGCATGTAGCCCATGAAGATGAACATCGGCAGCGTCAGCAACGGATACCATTTCATTAGCTTGATCGATTGCGTAAACGCGATCTCGACCCCGCCGGTGCCCCACAACGGCAGTGCTGCAATCACGGCGACAGCACCGATAACGCCAAACACCCGCTGCCCGGTCAAAAGCAGCGCCATCATCGCGGCGAACATGAACAAGGCGATAAGTTCGTAGCTCACAGGGCGGCCTCACTTGCATGGTTTACGCTGACGCCACGGAGAAAAAGAATGTCCCGGAACAACTCGGCAATGGTCTGCAGCAGCATCAGCAGAATGCCGATCACCGCGATCACCTTGACCGGCCACATGTAGGGCCGCCACACCGAATGCGCCCGCTCGCCCCACTCGATGGCATAGGTGGTGCTTGAGATGCCGCCATAAAGCAGCACACACAGATAGAAGATCAGGAACAGCACGGTGACGGAATCAATCGCAGCCTTGCGGCGCGGAGACCACATGCCGTAGATCAGGTCCATTCGCACATGATCACCCATCTGCATCGAGTAGGCACCGCCGAGCAAATAGTACCCAACCATGATGAACTGCGCGAATTCAAGCGTCCATAACGCCGGCGAACCGGCATATTTGGTCACCGACGACCAGAACAGCACGCCCATCAGCGCGAAAATCAGATACATCGCAAACCGACCAACACGCCGGTTGAAGGCATCGACCTTGCGGATGTAGCTTTCGAGAAACCTCATGCCTGCCCTTCCGTGCTCAGCCGCGCAAACGACATTTCAAGAAGCTCCGCAATCCGCGCAGTCCAGAGAGCCTGGCCGGCGTCATCGGAAATGAGATCATTGCGGATTTCCAGCATGACGTTGGCAATTTGCCGGGTCAATCCATGCCGCTTCAATGTGTGGGTGACACCGTCCTCAGGGCCATAGGGATAATTGCGCAAAACCTGGTCCAGCCCCAGCGTCTGAGACGCAACGAGCATGGCGTCGGCCAACCGGCTGTCTTCATCGTGCAGGATGCCAAGATGCCCCTCACGCGGCTTTCCGAAATACACCGGTGTGAACGAATGAACCGTGACCAGCAGCACGCTGCGGCCTGCCGCCAGCCGCGCATCAATCAGCGCATCGATGGCCTGATGGAACGGATGATAAAGCGCATCCGCCCGGCGCGCCTTGTCACTGGCGCCAAGCCCGGCATTGCCCGGCACATCGAAGATCTCGCTCCGCTCCGGATATGCACCGGCAGCTTCCGGCGGGCGGTTGCAATCATAGGCCAGCCGCGAAAACCGTTGTGAGACCAAGGACGCATCCAGCCGGTCCGACAGCATTTCGGCCACGCGCTGGGCGCCGATGTCCCAGGCGATGTGGCTTTCAAGTGCCGCCTCATCAAGCCCCATGCTTCCAAGCGCCTTCGGCATCGTCTTCGACGCATGCTCACAGATCAGCACGACATCGCTCGCCCCGTCGGGACGGCGGACGGCAAAAGCCGGCCCTTCTGATGGTTCGATCAGCTTGTCATCGGTCATTCAGGTAATGGGTCCCCGGCAGGCGGCGTCAGGATATTTCATGTTTGTAACATTGATTAGGATTGCCCCATCGTTGTCAATCCTGTAATTTTTATTACACCTTCCGCAGATCGAAATCGGGGAAACAGCCATGGCCATACGCGAACAGGTTCAGGCAGCACTGGGGACATTGCCCGGCGCGGAAAAAAAGATCGCCCACGCTTTCCTCGCCAACTACCCCAGCATTGGATTGTCGACCATTGCCGAACTTGCAGCACTCGCTGGCACCAGTGCGCCGACCGTGCTGCGCTTTGTCGCCCGGCTCGGCTTTGACTCCTATCCGGAGTTCCAGCGCGTGCTGCGCAGCGATGTTCAGGCGCAATTGATGTCTCCGCTCGAACGCGCCCGCAGCACCGGACCGGCCACCGAGAACCCTGCACTCAAGGCCAGTTTCGCAAGCATCGCGGTCAATCTCGATGCCACCTTGAAGGCGGTGCCCGAAAGCGAGTTCGAGGCCGCCTGCGAGCTGTTGTCCGATCACAAATCAACCTGCCATTTCATCGGAGGACGGTTCACCGACACCATTGCCACCTATATGGCCGCCCATCTCAGAATCATCCGCCCCAATGTGCGGCATTTCGGCGGCCAGACCTCGACCTGGCGCGATCAACTACTCGATGTCCGGCCCGGCGATGTCGTCGTGATCTTCGACATAAGGCGCTATCAGTCCGATCTGGTCCGGCTCGGCGAGCTCATGGTCGAACGCAAGGCCCGCATTCTGCTGATCACCGATCCCTGGCTGTCGCCGATCGCGCGCTCGGCGCGGGTTGTGCTGCCTTGCGTGGTCGACGCAAATCGCACCTGGGATTCAAGCATCACCCTGATGGCGCTCGCGGAAGCCTTGATCGACCGCGTCTCCCGCTCCCAGTCCGACAGCGCCCGCGCCCGAATGCAGGCCCTGGAGGACATTCACTGGAACAATCTGCAGGGTAGATAGCCCGAACCGGATACAAGGCAGGACAAACACGCCCGCTTGCGCAAAGCGATCGCATCCAATACCCATCGGATATGGATCAGCAAACCGCATTGGACGCCTTTTCGGCACTCAGTCAGGAAACCCGGCTTGCCGTGTTCCGGCTCCTGGTCACCGCCGGCCCGGAAGGCATGACCTCGGGCGACATCGGCGAACGCCTGAACGTGCGCCAGAACACCATGTCGACCAATCTTGGTATTCTGCTCAAGGCAGGCCTGGTCCGTCGTGAGCGCGATGGCCGCAATGTCCGCTATCATGCCGATCACTCCGGCATCAGCGGCCTCTTGGGCTTCCTGCTCGAAGATTGCTGTGGCGGCAATCCGGAACTGTGCCAGCCGATCATCCGTCAGCTTTCCTGCACCTGACCTAATCGGACGTCGCCCGGCGATACAGGTGCCACGTCGTATGCCCCAGCACCGGCAGCACCAGCAACAGCCCGGCAAAAACCGGCAGCAGCGCCACCAGCGTGGCAAGACCAACCACAAAACCAAATCCGAGCATCGGCAGCGGGTTTTTCACCACCGTCGCAATGCTGGTGATCATCGCGGTGACGAAATCCACCTCGCGCTCGGCCAGCATCGGCAGCGCGATCACAGTGGTTGAAAACAGAACCGTCGCAAGAAAAGCCCCGACAATGGTACCGACCATCAGGAAGCCCCAGCCTTCCGGCGTGGACAGCACGATTTCGGCAAAACGGTCAAAGCTGGAGAATGACTTGAAGCCTAAAAACAGCGCAAACAACAGCCGCACCTGGTAGACCCAGATCCAAAAGATGAACATGACGACAAAGGCCATCCAGCCAAGCTGGCGCTCGCGCTGATAAAACACCTGCGCCAGCACGCCCTTCGGCGTGATCGGTTCACCCATCCGCCGCCGCCGGCTGACCTCGTACAGGCCGACCGCGACAAACGGGCCGAGCAACGGAAAGCCGATGGCCAGCGGAATGATCATCCACGGCGAGCCGATGCGGGTCAGAAAGCCTAGGATCAGCAAACCGCCAAGCATGTAGATGCCGCCGAAAAACAGCCCGTAACCGGGATGCGCCTTGAAGTCCTCCCAGCCGTCGTTCAGGCTGCCGCGCACATCATCCATCGACAGAATTCGGATTTGCGGCGCACCCATCGGATTGCTGTCAGTCAATCCATCCGTCTTGTTGGCCATGATGTTCTCCCTCCATCCCCCTCGAAACAGGCTGAGATTGTCCCCAATCAATCCCGTCTCAACAATGATCCTGATCAACCGGATAACACAATCCGGCGCACACCCCGATAGCGCAGCATGACCATGTCAGGCCGAGAGGTTCTGCGAAGGACCGCCTCTGGTAATAGCCCGCCACACCATTACCTTATGCAGAGGCTGCGGTGCGGATGTCACCGGCTGCCCTGATCATTCAGAGCCTGACCGGGAGTTCGACATGTCCGCCATCATCATCGCCGTTCTTGTTCTGGCAACCGCGTCCAGTGGCGCCCTGTTCAAACCCGGCGAATGGTATCAGGGGCTCCGCCGTCCGTCCTGGACGCCACCGAATTGGGCCTTTCCCGTGGTCTGGAGCCTCCTCTACATTGCCATCGGTGTCTCCGGATGGCTTGTCTGGCAGGCTCAGGGCGCAGGCCTCGCCACGGTGCTCTGGCTCGTGCAACTGGTTCTCAACGCCGCCTGGTCCTGGTTGTTTTTCGGCCGCCACCGCATGGATCTGGCCTTTGCCGACATCTGCCTGCTGATGTTGACTATCCTGGCTTATATCTTTGTGGCGGGCATGGTTTCGCCATTGGCAGCGCTGCTGTTCGCGCCTTACGCACTCTGGGTCGCCATCGCAGCCGCACTCAACCACACGGTCTGGCGGCTCAACAAAGGCTGACCAGACCGTCCTCATCAAACTGCTTCCATTCAGAGATAAACGGCTCTAGGTAGTGCCCATCCTGAAGGCTCCCTGCGTTTCGCAGACAGCAATCCGAGGTCCCGATGTCCATGTCCCCCTTTGTTGAACCGCAAGCCCGCCGCGCCAGCGTCGCTGTCGATGTCGGCGGCGTGATCGTTGGCGGCGGTGCCCCGGTGGTGGTGCAGTCGATGACCAACACCGACACTGCCGATATCGACGGCACCGTGGCCCAGGTTGCAGCGCTTCACAAAGCAGGCTCCGAAATCGTCCGCATTACCGTCGACCGTGATGAAAGTGCCGCCGCCGTGCCGAAGATCCGCGAGCGGCTCGAGCGCTTAGGTCTTGATGTGCCGCTGGTCGGTGATTTCCACTATATCGGCCACACCCTGCTGGCCAATCATCCGGCCTGCGCCGAGGCCCTGGCCAAATACCGGATCAATCCGGGCAATGTCGGCTTCAAGGACAAGAAGGACCGCCAGTTCATCGAGATCATCGAAATGGCGATCCGCCATTCCAAGCCGGTCCGCATCGGCGTCAACTGGGGTTCGCTTGATCAGGTTCTGCTGACCCGGCTGATGGACGAGAATGCCGAGAACGGCTCACCGCTCTCAGCCCGCGATGTCACCCGCGAGGCAATCATCCAGTCAGCGCTGCTTTCCGCAGCGCTGGCGGAGGAAACCGGGCTCGAGCGCAACCGCATCATCCTGTCGGCCAAGGTCAGTCAGGTACAGGATCTGGTTGCCGTCTATTCCGAACTCGCCCGCCGTTCCGACCATACTTTGCATCTGGGCCTGACCGAGGCCGGCATGGGCTCGAAAGGCATCGTTGCCTCGTCGGCGGCCATGGGCATCGTGCTTCAGGCTGGCATCGGCGATACCATCCGCGTCTCGCTCACGCCCGAGCCCGGCGGCGACCGTACCCGTGAGGTTATCGTTGCCCAGGAACTGCTGCAGGTCATGGGCTTCCGCCAATTCGTGCCAGTAGTTGCCGCCTGCCCCGGTTGCGGACGCACCACGTCAACCGTGTTCCAGCAGCTTGCTCGCACCATCGAGGATGATCTCCGGCGCAACATGCCGCTCTGGCGTGACAAATATCCCGGCGTCGAAGGCCTTCAGGTCGCGGTCATGGGCTGCATCGTCAACGGTCCCGGCGAATCCAAGCATGCCGACATCGGCATCTCGCTGCCGGGCACCGGCGAAAGCCCGGCAGCGCCGATCTTTATCGACGGCAAGAAGGCCGCCACCCTGCGCGGCCCCAACATTGCCGAGGATTTTCAGGTGATGGTTGCCGATTACATCGAAAAGCGCTTCGGCAAGACCGACTGAGCCGTCCGCCGCGCCGAAAATGGGCCGGGTTAAGCTGATTTTGTCCGTGTTGCGGTTCTAGGCAGCCAGCGGTCAATCATTGCACCGAGTTTTTCCGGTGAAATCGGCTTGGAGAGATAATCATCCATCCCGGCGGCGAGGCAGCGGTCTTCGTCACCCTTGAGCGAATGCGCGGTGACGGCGATAATCGGCGTAGGGACCAATCCTTCACGCCCCTCGATCTCGCGAATCGCCGCTGTCGCTTCCAGTCCGTTCATCTCCGGCATCGACACATCCATCAGCACCAGCGTAGGTCTGAGCTCATCCCACATCCGGACCGCTTCGCGTCCGTTGACGGCAAGGCCGTGCACCACGCCCAGACCATCCAGTGTTTGCTGAAACACGATCTGGTTGATGGCGTTGTCTTCAGCCACCAGCACCAGCGGCTCGGACCGTTCGGCAATCGCCGTGTTGGGGACTGTGGGCACAGCTTGAGGCTCGGCGGCAGCCGCAACCCGCTCGACAGGAGAAGGCTGGCTCAGCACCGCAGCAGGGATTTCGGCAGGCGCTGCCGCGACCGGCACGCTCGCAGCAACCGGCGCTTCCCGGCTCTTGGATACGATCGCTGGCTGGCGCAGTGCCGCCTCAACGGTCTTGCGCAATTGCGCGGTCCGAACCGGCTTGGTCAACTGGGCAAAGATCTCGAGGTGATTGAGTGCTTCCAGCTGGTCTGCCTGATCGACGGAGGACAGCACAAGGATCGGCGTATCTGCGATCAGCGGATCGGAGCGAATCGCCTGGGCAACTTCCGCCCCCGACATACCCGGCATCTGGAAATCGAGCACCACCAGATCGATACCTATTCCAAGGCTGGACCTGGCATGGCGCAGCAGATCTAGACCGATTTCTCCGCCTTCCACCGCCACACAGTCAAAGCCCCAATCGCGAATCTGCTCGGTCAGGATCATACGGTTGATGGCATTGTCGTCGACCACAAGAACACGCCGCCCCGGCAAGAGATCCGATGGTGCGTCCGTCACTGCGCTGATTTGTCCGTCGACATCCATTTCGATGGTGAAGCTGAAGGTTGAGCCGACCCCGACTTCACTTTCCAGCTTGATCTTGCCACCCATAAGTTCAACCAGCCGGGTGGCAATCGCCAATCCAAGCCCAGTGCCCTCATGCTTCCTGGTCGAAGATCCGTCGACCTGACTGAATTTCTCGAAGATTGTGTCCTGCTTGTCGGCGGGAATACCAACGCCGGTGTCACGAACATCGATGGATATCGCCAAACGGTCAGCTTCATTGACAGGGTCAACCTTGCACCAGTTGATGTCGACCATGACGTGGCCGTGCTCGGTAAACTTGACGGCATTGCCGACCAGATTGGTCAGGATCTGTCTGATCCGCCCAGGGTCCCCGATGAGCTTGTCCGGCAGGCCCGGTGCAATGCGGACCACCAGCTCGATGTCTTTTTCAACAACCCGCGACGACATCAGCGTTGCCACGTCTTCGGTTGTGTCAACCAGATTGAACGGCTTCGGGCTCAGCGTCAGCTGACCTGCATCGATCTTGGAAAAGTCCAGAATGTCGTTGATGATCTCGAGCAGCGCGTTGCCGGATTTCAGGATGACATCAGTGAAGGTGCGCTGCCTTGTATCAAGCTCGGTGCGGGTCAGCAGTTCTGCCATGCCCAGCACCCCGTTCATCGGCGTCCGGATTTCATGGCTCATGGTAGCGAGGAATTCCGACTTGGCCTTGTCGCCCAGCTTGGCCTTGGTCAGTGCCGCGTCAATCTCGCGGGTCTTGCCCTGCAGGCGCTTGATCATCTGGCGGATGATGATGTCGATGGGGATAAACACACCGAGACCCAGAACCAGCAGAATACCGACAGTGGCAAGCAGATAACGCTGCAGCAGCTCACCCAGCTCCAGCGACTGCATGGCAAGGTAATCCCGGAACTGCTCATGAACGAACAGGTTGGAGGGCTGGATGACCTCGTCGAACATCGCACTGATTTCACGCCCGGCCCAGTACATGTCCTTCTTCGTGCGTGCCTTGTCCAGGCGGGAGGCGTCGAGCATCTGCTTGTGGCTGAGAAAGGCGTCCTCGCCGGTCATGTAGCGAGAGCGCATCTGGATCGACTTTGTCAGCTCTGCTGGCAATTCATCCCATTTGTCGCCCAGATGCTTGATCTTCCAGCGGGCTCTTTCGAAGCGGAAGCCCAGGCTGGTGAGGGCTGAAATAATATCGGGGTCTACCGTCAGGTTTTCGCGGATCTTGCGCTTTTCCGCGAGCGTCGCGCCATCGAGCCGTGTGTCGACGGCTGCCTGGTAATCGACATAGGTCTGCGCCAGCCGCTCGCTGCGATCCGCAATGGCACGCAAGGCGTGGTCGACTTCTGCAAATTCAGTCGCAACCGCACCGATCTGCTGAATCACGTCGTTGCGTTTGGTTTGCTCGGCGAAAAAGAACGCGCAGATCACTGCAAGAGCACTCAACGAGACGATATATCCGATCCGCAGCGAGATGATCGATCGTCGCGCAACAGCTGTTTCATCCTGATGTTTGCGTTTTTCAGTCATGTTCCTGGCAGTACCCGTTTGTCAGGATATTGCCGTGAGTTCGTTAATTAAAGACGTACAGAACGGCGTGTTCTGCATTGCGAGCGGCAGAAAATTCCCGAGCTACCTGTTTAAGCTTGTTGTGAAAAACGGTATCGCTCAGCGTTCCCGGCTGGCGATGAAGCCTGCAGCCTGGCGCAATGTCTCCGCCTCACCGCCAAACGGCTCAAGCAGCATTGATGCCTCTTCCACCAGCTGGTCCAGCTTTTGCCGCGCAGCGACGACGCCGTGAAGAGATACCCATGTCGCCTTGCCCCGCCCGGCGTCCTTGCCTGCTGCTTTTCCAAGCGTCACAGCGTCGGACGTCACATCAAGCAGATCATCGGCCAATTGGAAGGCAAGGCCGATGATTTCGCCGAACCGGGTCATCCGCGCCAGCACCTGCTGATCAGCCCCCGCAGCGATGGCGCCCGCGGCACAGGCATAGCGCAGCAGCGCGCCGGTTTTCATCGCCTGAAGCTGCACGATGCCCGCCTCATCCGGTGTCACCCGTTCGGCATTGAGGTCAAGCGACTGACCACCCACCATGCCACCGGCACCTGCCGCCCTTGCAAGCTGATTGACCAGCGTCAGCCTGACCTCCGCCGGCAATTCGGTCTCCGGCGCGGAAAGAATATCAAATGCCAGGGTTAGCAGCGCGTCACCGGCCAGGATCGCCGTTGCCTGATCAAAGGCAATGTGAACCGTCGGCTGACCGCGTCTGAGGTCATCATCATCCATTGCCGGCAGGTCATCATGGATGAGCGAGTAGCAGTGGATGCATTCCAGCGCTGCTGCGACGCGTCTGGCAGCGGTCTCCGGCGCACCAAGCAGCCGCGCTGTCTCAATTACCAGGAACGGCCGCAGCCGCTTGCCGCCATTGAGGACACCATGCCGCATGGCGGCCATCAGCTCATCCGGACGCGCGATTTCACCGTCCAGCACATCGCCGGACAGCAAGGCTTCCAGCAATGCCGCCACCTGTTGTGCCGTCGATTCGAGCCTTGTCGCGAAATTGTCTGCCATCTGCCTGTCCATTGCGGTTTCTTGCCATGTCGCAATCCACTGGGCAACGGTTTGTTTGCGGCTTTCGCCACGGAAGGTCTGCGCCATCCACCGGTGCACAGCCGCCGCTCAAGTCTGGCATTCGACCGGCAAGATCGTTATGCACACAATCAGGGCCGTGTCGGACGGCGATCGTCATTCAGGGACAGCCAGGTGGCCAGACAGAGAAACAGCGGGACCTCCCGGTCACGACAGACCTCAGACAAACCCCGACGCCGGTCCTTCCTGCGGCGGGTTGTGTCATGGTGCCTGGCAATCATCTTTCTGGTTCTGATTCTGCCCTATCTTCTGATTTTGCTCTATGCGGCGCCACAGGTTCAGCCGATCTCAACCCTGATGCTGGGTGAAACCCTCACCGGCAGGGCCTATGAGCGGCAATGGGTTGGTTTTGACGCCATCGCTCCGGTTCTGGTCCAGTCGGTGATGATGTCGGAGGACGGGCAGTATTGCGCCCATGACGGCATCGATTGGGACGCGCTCAACCTGGTGATCGACGATGCGCTGGATGGCGAAGCCACACGCGGCGCCAGCACCATCCCGATGCAGACGGCGAAAAACCTGTTCCTGCCGTCCAGCCGTTCGGTTGTTCGCAAGGCGCTCGAAATTCCGCTTGCCATGTGGATGGACGTTGTCTGGTCGAAAAAGAGACTGATGGAGATCTATCTCAATGTCGCTGAATGGGCACCGGGCATTTATGGCATCGAGGCTGCATCGCAAGCCTATTTCGGGGTCCCCGCCGCAAAGCTGTCAGCCCGCCAGGCAGCCCTGCTTGCAGTCACGCTGCCCAATCCGATCAAGCGCAACGCCGCCAACCCCTCCAGCGGCATGAAACGACTGGCCGGCATCATCGAAAAACGGGCCAGCCAGTCCGGCGCCTACATCAAATGCCTTTATGATTGAGTTCAAGCGATTTGGCTTTTCCAACGCTTGGCTGCATGCGAGACATTGACCTTCATTCGAACTGAGGGGTGCGTCGTGACCGATCCTGTACTTTACATTGGCAACAAGAATTACTCGTCCTGGTCCTTTCGGCCCTGGATCGGCATGCGCACCGCCGGCATCGCCTTTGAGGAGAAGCTGGTGCCCTTCGACATGGCGGCCGGCAACCCCGCCTTCAAGGCGTTCTCGCCCACCGGCAAGGTGCCGGTCCTGGTCGACGGTGACGTGACCATCTGGGAATCTCTGGCGATCCTTGATCACGTCGCCCGCAAGCACCCCGCCTCTGGCCTCTGGCCAGAGCGGCTGGCCGACCGAAGCAAGGCAATGGCCATGAGTTCTGAAATGGTGTCATCCTTCCCTGCACTGCGCTCGGCCTGCCCCATGAACATGCGACGTCAGCGCAAGGCTATCGACGTCACAGCCGCCATACTGGCCGATGTGGAGCGCATCCAGGCGCTCTGGAGCGAATGTCTTTCAGAAAGTGGCGGCCCGTTCCTGTTCGGTACCTTCTCGGTAGCCGACGCCATGTATGCCCCGGTGGTCAATCGCCTCGATGTCTATGCCTTCGAAACCATGCCGATCGTGGCCAGCTACATGGCCCGGATGAAGGACCTGCCGGCCTGGCGTGAATGGGAAGCAGCAGGCCGCGCCGAGCCATGGATCGTCGACGAAGACGAAGCCTGACGGTATCCGTCGCACGACGGCGGACGGTCCAGCTGACCTAAGAGTCAAAAAATCGCGCCAACCGCTGGTCAAACCTGCAAATGCCATGTATAAGCCCGGCAAATTTCCGAAATCGGCATGTGTCAGTTTCGGCCCTTGGGTCGACCTTTGGACATGCCTGTACGCTCAATAGGAGTTTATAATGGCTGTTCCGAAGCGCAAAACCACCCCATCCAAGCGCGGCATGCGCCGCTCGGCTGATGCACTCAAGGCCCCGACCTATGTCGAGGACAAGAATTCCGGCGAACTGCGCCGTCCGCACCACATTGACCTGAAGACAGGCATGTACCGCGGCCGTCAGGTTCTGACACCGAAAGAAAGCGCATAAGCTTTTTCAAAGCTGATGCAGTTTTAAAGCCGGTCCTTCAGGGGGCCGGCTTTTTTGCGTCTGTGGCCTGACGCCTTCAAGTACGCTTGCCACGCCGCAACCTTGCTCCAAACGCAAAAACGCCCGGGAGCCGAAGCACCCGGGCGTTATCAGATCACAGTGACCAGCCTAGCCAGCCGGTCTCTGCTGGAACTTTTCAGGCAGCTTCGATGGTCGAAACTGCAGTCTTGCCTGTGCGGCGGTCTTCGGCTGTGTCGAAGGAAACCTTCTGGCCTTCGGCCAGACCGCGCATGCCAGCACGCTCAAGTGCAGTTGCATGGACGAAAACGTCCTTGCTGCCGTCGTCAGGTGCGATGAAGCCGAAGCCCTTTTGGTCATTGTAGAATTTAACGGTACCGGTTTTCATGGGGGAAGTCCTTTATGTCCATGAATGTAATTTCCAGCGCAAGCGCTCTTGAAAGCGCTCGGCGCAGGCGTTCGTCATCGAGTTTAGTGAAGTGTTGAGCGTGTCTCCGCCTCAAGCGGTGAGCGACCAAGTCGTCCGGTCCAAAAATCGATAGGCTGTTAGTACACCGTTTTTTAAGCCAGCACAAGCAAAAGCGCGATCACCTTCAAAGCAGGCCAGAAAACCTGGCCTGCTAGTCTTGTATCGGAGGCTGTTAAAGGCCGGGTCAGGCCGCTGCAGCTACGCCCGCGGACCGGCCCCGCACCGAGCGGAACGGCACCAGCCGACGGCGTTCTTCGTCCCACAAAGCCAGTGGCACGCAGCGCAGGCTCTGCCAGAATGTCAGCCGTCCGATGTCGGCAAGCTCGGGAAAGTCCTTGAGAACCTGCGGCAGGCGGTAGAACGGAATCCGGCTTGAAAGATGGTGCACGTGGTGGATGCCGATATTGCCGGTCGCCCACATCAGCGGCTTGGGCAGGTCATAGAAAGAGCTGCCATGCAGTGCGGCATACTCCCGCTCCCACTCCGGCGCGTGGTCCCAATGGGTCGGATCAAACTGATGCTGGACATAGAACATCCAGACACCGATCGAGGCGCCGATCAGCATGATCGGCAGATGAATGATCAGGAATGCCTTGAAACCCACAAGCATGCCGAGCGCGACCCACATCGCCAGGATCGCCAGGTTTGTTACCATGACGCTCTTCCACGACATGATACCATCCTTCAGCGCGGTCACCGGCAGGCGGTGCTGCAGCATGAAGATGAAGGCCGGCCCGAGACCGAACATCACCAGCGGATGCCGGTAAAGACGGTACTTCCAGCGACCGAAGCTCGACAGAGCCAAATATTCCGCGACTGTCAGCGTATCGATGTCGCCAATGCCACGGCGGTCGAGATTACCCGAGCCTGCGTGGTGGATGGCGTGCGAACGGCGCCAATAGTCATAGGGTGTCAACGTGATCACCCCGAGAACCCGGCCAACCCGGTCATTCCACTTGGCCGTGGAGAACATCGAGCCATGGCCGCAATCATGCTGGATGATGAACAGGCGCACCATCAGCAGCGCGGCCGGAATCGAAAGCACAAGGGTGAGAATGATGCTGTAGGGAAGGGCTGCCCACATCAGCGCCCAGACAGAAACCAGAAGTCCGAATGTCAGGACCGTCTCGAACGCGCTGCGTCCGTCACTTGGCAACCTGTAGGGTTGCAGTCGACGCACCCACTCCCGCGCTGATCCTGTCGCCATACGAACTTCTCCTACGATCTTGTTTCCTCGCCGCCGGGCAATTCTTGCTGCTCTCGGCACACTTTTGTGGGGGCCTTAACACGCCGGTTCCCAAAACGGCATCTTTTTCTCTCCGCTTCCCCAGATCACGATGTGTCACATCGTCACTCCGAGTGTTACCAATGCGCAGATTTACCTTGCGCGAAAACGGATGTACGCATTTTCAATCGATTTAATCTGGATTTACTTTATGTCGACCACCCCCATTGCCGCACCCCCATTGCTTTCCCCTCAACGCCTCGCCGTCTCGCTGATGTTTCTCGCCAACGGGTTTGTGGTTGGCAACTGGGCACCCAAGATCCCGGAATTTGCTGCCCGGCTGAACCTTGATGAAAGCGATCTCGGGCTGATGATCATGTGTTTCGGCATCGGCTCGCTCTGCGCCATGCCGGCGGTTGGAGCCATGATTGCCGGAAGAGGCTCCCACGCTGTCACCCGCATCATTGCCGCACTGACCATACCCTGCCTGATCTTCGTCACCATCGCGCCATCGATCTGGACCGCAGCTCTCGCCCTGTTTGTCATAGGCGCATTGATTGGCGGCATGGATGTGGCCATGAATGCCAATGCGGTCGAAGTCGAAAAACGCCAGGGCCGGGCCATCATGTCGTCCTGCCATGGTTGCTGGAGCCTCGGCGGCGTCGCCGGCGCAGGCCTCGGCGGTTTGCTGATCGCGCTTTACGGCGTGCATGTGCATGCCGTCATCGCATCGGTTCTCACCGGCATAGCCGTCGCCATCGCCTGGCCGCGCGTGCTTGTCGATCCGCCGCACATTTTGGCATCGGAAGCCGGACAGCCGGTTACGAGCGCCAGCCGGCCCAGCCTGCTAGGCGCAGGCGCTGCGGTCTGGCTCACCGGCATCATCTGCCTGATCATGATGACGCCCGAAGGCGCAATTCTCGATTGGGGTGCCCTGTATCTGCGACAGGAACTCGGCGCCGATCCGGCCCTGTCGGGGCTCGCTTTCGGCGCCTTCTCCGCTGCCATGGCTCTGATGCGCTTTCTCGGCGATCTTGTGCGTGACCGTTTCGGCGCGGTCAGAACCTTCCGTGTCTCCTGCGTTCTGGCCATGGCCGGCCTCGGCATCGCCGGGCTGGCATCAACCCCGGAACTGGCCATCGCCGGCTTCGCCATTGCCGGGCTGGGTTTTGCAAACACCGTACCGATCGCGTTTTCCGCTGCCGGCAATCTCCCCGGGCTGCCGCAGGGGCTGGCAATCTCAGTGGTCACCTTCATGGGCTATTCCGGCATCCTGTTCGCACCCTCGGTGATCGGCTTCATCGCCGAACACACCGGCTTTGCGGCGGTCTATCTGGCGCTGCCTGTATTCGTGATCATGCCGCTCGCCTTTTCGAAAATGATGCGACATGCCGACAGACAGCCGGGATAGAACCGGAGACTGTTTTCAGCATTCCTCGAACCTGTCGAGCCAGTCCAGCCCATCCAGCGTGGCTTCTTTCGGCCGGTATTCGCAGCCGACAAAACCACGGTATCCAAGCTCGTCAAGCGCCTCCAGAATCCGGAAATCATCAAGCTCGCCGGTACCGGGTTCGTTGCGCCCCGGCACCGAGGCAATTTGCACGTGGCCGATGATCGGCATCATCTGCTCAAGCGCCCTGAGCACGTCGCCATGCAGGATCTGCCGGTGATAGACATCGAACTGCAACTTCACGTTCGGACGGCCCAGATCTGTGATCAGGTCAGCAGCTTGATCGAAGCTGTTGAGATAATAGCCGGGCATGTCACGTCCGTTGAGCGGCTCGATCAGCAAGGTGATGTCTTTCTCACCAGTGGCATCCGCAACGAAGGCCAGGGCTTCTCTATATGTTTGCTGGTGAACCGGATCCGCCGCATCGGCAATCCCTGCCATCATGTGCAGCCGCCGCGTGCCCAGAGCTTCGGCATAGCTGAGCGCGGTGGTTACGGATTGCCGGAACTCCTGCTTTCGCTCGGGCAATGCCGCCATTCCGCGATCACCGCCCGCCCAGTCACCAGGTGGCAGGTTGAACAACACCTGCTCCAACTCCGCGTCTGCCAGTCGTTCAGCAATGTCGTCAGCCCCGAAATCATAGGGAAACAGAAATTCCACCGCATCAAAACCGGCATCGGCCGCGGCCTCAAACCGGTCAAGGAACTCATGTTCGCTGAACATCGTCGACAGATTTGCAGCAAAAAATGGCATGTCACCCTCCGGTCGGAACCTTCGCTGCTCCAGCTTCAACTATGTTGCACCGTCTGACAACCTGCGATAGCGAGTTGGCGAATAGCACCAGCAAGAAAAGACCGCCAAGAACTAGAGCTCTCAGCGGTCATGTCCTTGGGGGGACAAAAGACGTTCCTGTCCGTCACGTGGCGCGCCGGCTTACAGGTGATGTTCAGGCAACCCAGTTGACGTACCAGTCTTTGAACAGCTTGTACTGGTCTTCGACATACTGTTTCTGCGAAGCCGACAGCGCATCGGTCTCGTTGAAATGCAGCGTGTATTCGGCGTTGCCGTTGAGCACCATCAGATGCTTGTAATAAAGCACCAGATCAGCGCCTTCATCGAACGACGAGAGCACACCCAGCGCCTCTTCCAGCTCCTTCGCCTTGAGCCGCGCCGAAACATCGCCTTGAGCTGCCTTCTTGCACAGCTCCACCAGTTGCAGCACTTCCTTCGGCAACGCGTTGCCGATACCGGTGATCGCACCGGTCGCGCCGCAATTGACGAAGCCGTGATAGACATTGGTGTCGACGCCAACCATCAGCGTCACGCTGTCATCAGCCGAGGTGATGTATTCAGCCGCATAACGCAGATCGGCAGAGCCGCCGAATTCCTTGAAGCCGATCAGGTTCGGGTGATCCTTGCGCAGCGCGAAAAACAGGTCGGCGCGGGTCGCAAAGCCATAATAGGGGCTATTGTAGATCACCGCCGGCAGATCAGGCGCTGCCGACAGGATCGCCTTGAAATGGGCCGCCTGGGCGCTCGCCGATGTGCCGCGCGAGAGAACCCGCGGGATCACCATCAGGCCCTGCGCACCGACCTTGGCCGCATGCGCCGCGTGGGCAACCGCTGAGGCGCTGTTGATGGCACCAGTGCCGACGACTGTCGGGATGCCGGCTGCCACAAGACGGGCGACGCCTTCCATACGCTGCTCGTCGGTCAGCAACGGCCAGTCACCCATCGAGCCGCAATAGACCACCGCCGACATCCCGGCATCGATCAGCTCCTTGCCCATGCGCACCAGCGCATCGAAATCAGGTGTCCGGTCGGCCTTGCAAGGGGTCATCAGGGCCGGCATGCAGCCGGTGAAAATCGAGTTGTCCATAAGGATATGTCCTTCTTTCAATATACGGGATCAGAAGCCGACGATCTGGGACGGAAGCCAGGTCGACAAAGCAGGAAAGAACGCCACCGCAAGCAGCGTGGCAATCTGCAACAGGATGAACGGCACCACGCCACGGCACATCTGGCCGTAGGTCATGTCGGGCGGCGCAATCGACTTGAGATAGAAGATCGAAGATGCCATCGGGGGTGTCAGGTAGCTGGTCTGGATGACGATGATCATCATGGTGCCGAACCAGACCGGATCGATGCCGGCGGAGCGGATGAACGGCGTGAACAGTGGCACCGCGATCAGAACATTGGCTGTCCAGTCGAGCACGAAGCCCAGCAGCAGCACGATCAGCAGGAAGAAGATGATCATGCCGGTGTCGCCAAACCCGGCGGCCTCGATGAAGGACCGGATCATCCGCGAGCCGCCATTGGCAGCAAACGTGCCCATGAACATGGTGCCGGCTGCAACGATCAGCAGGATCATTGCCGAGATGCGCACCGTGATCTTCAGCGATTCAAACAGCATCGCCAGATTGAACCGTCCATAGAAGATGCTCAGCAGCGTCGCCCCGACCGCGCCAACAGAAGCAGCCTCCGTCGGCGAGGCAATGCCCGCCAGCAGCGAACCGAGAACGGCAAAGATCAGCGCACAGATCGGCAGCAGCGAGGTGACCGTCATGCGCAGCTTTTCGCCCAGCGCAATCTCGGGCTCCACGTGATCGCCGGTTGGCACCGGTGGCGCCAGCACGCCCTGGATGATCAGGTAGACGATGAACAGGCCAACCATCAGCAGGCCCGGCAGCATCATGCCGGCCAAGAGTTCGCCGACCGACATCTGCGCCAGCGACGCATACATCACCGCAATCACCGAAGGCGGGATCATGGTCCCAAGCGATCCGCCGGCGCAGATCGTGCCGGCAATCTGGCTGTTGCGGTAGCCGCCGCGCTGCATCGCCGGAATGGCCATCATCCCGATCATCACCTCGACAGCGCCAACCACGCCGGCGGCTGCGGCAAACACCGCACCCATGGCAATAGTCGCGACGGCGAGGCCGCCGGGCAGCCGCGACATCCAGATCTGCATCACCTTGAACAGCCGCTCGGCAATGCCGGAACGCTCCAGAATCGCGCCCATCAGCACGAACATCGGAATGGCGGCGAGAATGAAATTGGTCGAGGCCGAATAGAACGCGCCGTAAAGCTGGGCAAAGGCATGCGGGCCAAACTTGGCAATGCCCGCAGCAGCCGAGACGATGGCCAGCGAAAACGCGATCGGGATGCCGGTCAACACCAGCACGAACAGCGCGGGAAACATCAGGGCGGCAATGGTCATCGGATCAGGCTTCCAGTTTGAACGGCTGGTCTTCATCGCCGCGGAACACCCGCAAGCCGTGAACCAGCTGCTGCAGCGTCAGCGCCACCAGCCCGATGGCCAGGATCGCGAAGAAAGGCCACATCAGCGGCGCCCAGGGGCTGACATTTTCGACCTCGCCGGTCTCGAAGGCCCGCCAGGCCCGCTCGATGGCGAATTTCGACAGTCCCGCGAAGATCGGCGTGATCAGGAACACGAACACGAAACCTTCGAGCTTGCGCCTTATGCCGACCGGCATCTTCTGGGCAAGGAAATCGATCCGCACATGCGCATCCTGTTTCAGCGCATAGGCTGCGCCCAGAACGAACAGCGTGCCGGTGGCCATGTAGGAAATATCGAAGGCCCAGATGGTCGGCGCGCCAAAGACATAGCGCGCCACCACTTCGTAGATCATCGAGAGAACCAGAACCACCGTCACGATTTGGGCGATCCAGGACAGCAGACGGGAGAATGCGTCAACGATATTGAAAAGCCTGGTCATGACGGTGGTTCCGTTATCCCGTTCAGTCCTGGTTGCGAACCAGATAGCTGCTTTCAGCAGACCACAGGGACTTGAAGGCCATGTAGTCGGCGAGGATGTCGGCCATCTCCGCCTTGCCGTCGGCCTTCTGGGCTTCGGCGGTCTTGCCAATCCAGTCTGCACCGGCGTCGGACAACTGCTTGATGAACTCCGGCGACAGCGTGATCACCTCGTTCTTGCCGTTGCGGTAGGTGTCCATCGCCTCGACATCACCGCCGTAGAAATGGATCAGTGCCTGCATGGTGGTCAATTCCGCGGCCTTTTCCAGAAGCGGCTTCAGATCGTCGGGAAGCGCATCCCAGGTTTCCTGCTTGAGCACGACTTCCCACAGGAAGGTCGGCTGGTGCACGCCCGGAACGATGATGTATTTTGCCGCTTCATGGAACCCTTCCGGCAGGTTGGCCGACGGCGGGCCCCATTCGATCAGGTCAACGCCCTTGCGCTGCAGCAGCGTGTAGATTTCCCCGGGCGGAACCACGGTCGGAACCGCGCCGAAATACTCTTCCATCACCTTGGCCCATGGACCCGAGGTGCGGTATTTCATGCCCTTGAGGTCTTCGGCCTTGGTGATCGGCACATTGGAATGCGCCATCACTTCCGACGAGCCGATGCCGACGATCAGGTTCTTGAAACCATCCCTGGCGCGCAGCTCTGCGAGCTTTTCCTTGCCGCCCTTCTCGTAGATCCAGGTGACATAGGCTTCAGGCCCCATGCCGCCGGGAAATCCTGCAAAGATCGCGTTGGTCGGGTCCTGGTTGACCAGATAGCTCGGGGTCGAGTGACCGGCCTCGACGATACCGTCGCGGACACCGTCATAGACCTGCAGCGCAGGCACGAGGACACCCGCGCCGAACGGCTCGATCAGCACCCGGCCATTGGTGAGCACATCGACATTTTCGGCAAAGCGCTCGAGGAAATTGACATAGAAGGGCGAACCTTCCGGCACCGAGGTCGGCACCTGCCAGGTGACTTCCTGGGCCACGGCCGGCACGGCTGCAACAGACAGCATCGATAGCAGCGCCCAGTTTCTGATTTTCTTGAACATGAAACCCTCTGTGGTTTGACCGCGCAGCCACGCGGACGGTTGATGGTGTTCTGACCAACGGCAGGCTTCGCATGAACGACGCCCGTCGCGTGCACCTCTCTCCGGAGGCACACCGACTATAGATAATTGTATTTTTGTTGTCGACAATTAATATCTGAAGAATTCAGCCCAAGCGGAAACCACGTCCGGAAACGCCCGAGACAACATGATTAGCTTGTAGAATTAGAGGCTTATGCCGGAATTGAGACGCCGGTCTTCAGTCATCGCGCTCTGGATTTGCCGGACAATTTGCTCCGCATGCGCCTGCGCAATGCGGTCCGCTGCATCAATATCCTGCGCCTCGATGGCCGCCAGCATGACCTCATGCTCTTGCAGATAGATCTTCGGAAGCTGGTCGTTGTAGGACGAATAATAAAGCCGCAGCAGTCGACGTCCCTCATCAAGAAGCCGGATAAACAGGTCCGTATAGTAGCGGTTCTTTCCGGCCCGGGCGATCGCCGCATGGAAGTTGCGGTTGACCTCGATCATCGCCGGCACGTCCTTGACGTCAACCGCTTGTGTGTAGCGGTGCTGCAGCTCCCAGATCGCCGACAGCTCCTCCTCCGTCCGGTTCACGGCCGCCAGCCGGGTGGTCACCCGGTACATCAGCGACAAGGCATCAAAGAACTGCGGCAGATTGGCAAAATCGATCGGCGCAACGATGGTGAACCGGTTTGGCAGCGTGACCACCAGCCCTTCGCCGGCCAGCTTGACCATGGCCTCACGGATCGGCGTGCGCGAGATGCCGAAGCGTTCGGCCAGCTTGACCTCGTCGATCGGACTGCCGGGCTCGAGCGTCAGGCTGAGGATTTCATGCTTGAGCGTCTCGAAGACCGCACCGACACCCTGCCCGCGCTTGCGTTTGCCTTCGGGCAACTGCGTTGACACCGGCTCTTCCAGGCTCATGATTCACTCCAGATCTGCGCGACTTAAGTGCAGACCACTACAACTGCAAAGCAGCAAACACAATTCCCGGCAGGACTGAAGATCAGCCTGTCAGCATCACCAGCACTCCGATGGCAACCAGCGACTGTATGCACGTGATGGTGTCGAGATAGGTTCGGAACGGCTGCTTGCGCGTCTTGTGGCGCAAGATCGATCGGCCCAGCAGCATCGCTGGCGCCCCGCCGAACGCCGCCAACAGCAACAGCCGTCTTTCCGGCACCCGTCGTCTGCCACGCAAGGCGCAGCTTTTGTCCCAGCCGAACAGCACGAAGCCGGCCAGATTGACTGCCACCCCATAGACCAGCGCCAAAAGCAACATCCTGATGCTGCCCTTTCATATCCTGCGCGACGTGATCACGCACCAGGCACTCCTTTGAGCGACACCCGGCAGCATGGCTCCACATCAGACGGTCTGCAGCCCATCAGGGGCGTACATAGCTGTAGCCCTGCTCCTGAAGCTCGATCAACCGAACCACGCCCGACGGAACCATGGTGGCTTCGGAGAGCAGCTCGACCTTCGCCCCTTTCTTCCTTTCCATTGCGGCCAGTGTGTTGCTGCAGGCAGCAAAAATCAGGTTCTCGTGCTCCAGCGACATGGCCGAGATCCGGTCCTTGACCGGGCTGTCAGCCGTATACATCTTCAGACCGGGACCATAAACGATGACCTCGATTGCCACGGTCTCTCCCTTGGCCGCATAGTAGGATTGCACATTCTTGGCATTGTTGAGCGCCAGGTTCATCACTGCCGGGTCATTCTCGTCGACGTGGATTGCAAGCTTGTGGGCCGCATCGGCAGCCAAAGCGGATCCCGCAAAAAGAAGACAGAACGCAACGGCGCCCAGGCTCCTGAAAAAATATGTCATGGCATGTCCCCCCAATTTATTTTGATTGCTAATTTGACGATACAGCATACCCGGCCACTCGCAAGCATGCCGGTTCACAAAGCATCGGACGGTAGCTAACGGCGCCAGGCCGTCAGCTCACGCTGCCACGCAATCGGCAAAATAGGCCGTTTCGCCATCACTGCCGGTCTCTTGCACCAGACCGTGGATATCGGTCTCGAAGCCAGGGCATTCACGTGCAAACTCGCGGTTGAACTTCAGGTACTCCACGATCTTGGTGTTGAACACCTCGCCTGGAATCAACAGCGGAATGCCTGGCGGGTAAGGTGTCACCAGGCTGGTGGTGATGCGGCCTTCCAGCTCGTCGATCGGCACACGCTGCGTGGTCCGCTGGGCAATGTGGGCGAAGGCATCGCTGGGCTTCATCGCCGGTGTCAGGTTGCTCAGATACATGTCGGTCGACAGGATCGCCACATCATATTTGGCATAGAGCGCATGCACGTGCTGGCAAAGATCGCGCAGGCCCATCTTCTCGTAGCGGGGCTGCTTGGCGCAGAACTCGGGCATGACCCGCCACATCGGCTGGTTCTGGTCGTAGTCATCCTTGAACTGCTGCAATTCGGTCAAAAGCGAGTTCCAACGGCCCTTGGTGATGCCGATGGTGAACATGATGAAGAAGCTGTAGAGGCCGGTTTTCTCCACCACCACGCCATGCTCGGCCAGGTACTTGGTCACGATCGAGGCCGGAATACCCGTCTCCTCGAAA
>Ga0209344_10000854_pt1 | contig 45746 bp, 41 predicted proteins | sample Cruoilmetagenom6_FD_187293 | JGI IMG/M metagenome (GOLD analysis project Ga0209344, IMG submission 187293) | Oil polluted marine microbial communities from Coal Oil Point, Santa Barbara, California, USA - Santa Barbara Oil Seep Sample 6 (SPAdes)... | ecosystem: Environmental > Aquatic > Marine... | reverse complement strand
TGAAATATTGATAATCCTTCGGAATTATCAACATTCCAACATCCCAAAATCATCATTATGAGATAATTAAAATAAAAATATTATTTTTGAAGAACGGGATTAGTGCTTTTCATAGGATACATTGTTGTAACCAGTTTTTTTATTCAGTCAATTTTTTAATTTTCCTTTTCGTTTCTTGAATTGTATTCAGGTTATTTTGAATGTTCTTTTTGGCAATTTCTATAAATCCAATATGAGTGTCGCAATAAAAATCGAGATTTGGTTCGTTTTTTTTCTCTTCAAGATGTAGTTCCGATTTCTCCAAATAATTTTTATAAATCCAATATGGTCCATTGTTTTTAATGAACTCAATTGATTTGTATATATCTACTAATATTGCTAAATCCTTTTTAAATATAGAGTAAAGCTCATTTTTCGGAACACTTTGATAAATATCTAATTGTAGAGTTTGAAATATACTAGTCGTAAAAAGGTCAGTTTCTTTTTTAATAAACAAACTATTCAATTCATTGTGTTTTTCAGTTATCAAGTCAAGCGTTTTGCTTTGATTATTCAAGTCATTAACAATCATTTGTTTTTTTCTCGATAAATCAATTTTTCTCTTTACCCAACCTATAAATAAAATCAGAGCTTGTCCAATAATAGCACCAATTAATGCAATCAAAAGTGTTTTTTGGAAAGGAAATGGTTCTTGAATTAATAATATCATTTGTTGGTTTTCTCAATTTGGTTACAACTTGTTTATATTCTCAACTATATTGGGTTTATCCCTCCAATCGAGTTGGGTATTGTTTCCAAATATAAAACAAACTCAAACCCACCCATTACGAAAAACCGTAACAACGTGCATTTTAATCGGGGAGAATATCAAATATAACTATTTTGGCAGCTTCAAAAGCCAGTGATGAGCATTACAAATGCCACAATAAATAGACACGCTTTCCAAAAGCGCGCCAGTGGGAGTGAGCTTTTTTTAATCCAATGGCCAGTATTTATCTTGACCTTCCCTCGCAACCTCTTTTAGTTGTTCAATAGAAATATTATATTTATTTAAAATTTTCGATTTAAATTCTTTAACCCGTCTATCTTGTTCTGTCTCATCATATTTAAATGCCTTATCCTCAGCCTCGACAATCTCTTTAAAAATTTGCTTTCTTTCCTCAACTGTATAACCGAATTTATCGCTTGAATCTAATTTTTGAGTCAAATATTGGTCAAGATTACTCTTTAATAGATATTCGATTTTATAACTCTCTCGATTATTGTTTTGCGCAATATTGGCATCTACATTTCCTAATTTCCCATTTGGAGCCCAGATAGCAGTACCTATATCATAAGGACCATCTGAGATTTCTTGATCGCTGTAAAGCCATAAAATCATTTCATCAATGTCCACATCGTCTGAAGCCAATTTTTTAATTATTTTTTCAACAGTTGGTTTTACTAAATTTTCTGTGAGATATTTTGAAAAAACAATCCTATAAAGCATTCTCTTGTTAGTTGGCAAATTTTCAATCTCCGTTGCCTGATATTGTGATAATGATTTCTTTCCGAGCGCTTTTCGACTTTGGTCTTCAACTTTTAATATTTCATATTCGGCTGTCTCAATTGTTAAATCTACAGTGTCTTTTTCTTCTGTTTTAGAAACATTTTTTTCCTCTTTACATCCTCCAAAAGTGAGGGCCAAAATAAAAATCCATAAAACTAAAATTGTTTTTTTCATGTTGGTTTTGTTTTCAAATTACTCTTTCATTTATTTCAAAAGAATTTTTACTGTCAGTTTTACTTATCCTGCTCTATTTTTTCAGCTTCTTTAAATTTTCCTGAATCATCATATAAGCCTAAATTTCCATTCTGTTCAATCAGATAATATTCTCCGTGGTTATTTTTGTAATCATATCGAATTATTCCATCTTTCAATTTTTTCTCAAAAACTTCTTCTTTCATTTCTCCCCCATCTCCAGCTAGTTTGCTTTTAGGATAAATGGATTTCATATACAACTTGCCATTTTCTTTCACCAAATATTTTTTATTCGGAAGCATAGCATCGTTCTCAAACCAAGAGTTCATTATTTCTCCCGTTACTTTAGTTGTATTCATTTCGGCCGAGGCTTCTTTGGATGCCCCGATTATTTCTACTTTGAGTTCAGGAGTAAAATGAGTAGTTGCCCACGCCCCATTTCCAGGTTCTTGTCCAGGCAGAAAGTAAAAAATCCAAACTTTATCATATTCTTCTCTGCTGTCTTTAATTTCTAATGCAATATTTTTTAAATCAGCTTCGCTTTTTTCTTCTTTCAATCTGATTTCGACACTCGTTTTATTGAATGCCCTATCTATATCTTCGTTTATTATTGTAAAGTCATATTTTGACTTATTAGTGCAGGAAATGATAAAAGTCAATATGATAATTTGGATTATTTTTTTCATTGAATTTTGCTTTGTTTTTAAGAGTTTCTTAATTGCCGACTTGTCTGCAACATAGTCCATCTAATATTTTCTCAAATATAAAACAAACATAAACCCACCCATTACGGAAAACCGTAAGAGTGGGCTTTTAATGTTTTTGCATTCTTGAGTGGCCCTCTATTTAATTTTGAAAGAGCCGAAAAAACAAAGCCGCTTAAAGCGGCTAATATCGGTTCGGTTTTTAAAAATCATGGGGTTGTGCAACGGTTACCATTGTTGTAAGCTGTTATTTGTTATTCAATTTTCAATTTGTTTTAACTCATAATCAACCCATTTAAAATTTGAATATAATGGACCAAATTCTTTAAATAATCGTCAAGAGAACCCTCTACCTTTAACGTATCCTCTTTCGTATGCTGAATCTTACCTTTATTATTAACTTATTCATAGTATGAAAGTAATATTTAACTAAATATTTAACTAATGACTTTGAAATATATTTGCTTGTTACACGTCTTATATATACCTTTAAATAGATGTTTTCTATGATTGGTCTAGATACTACTATAGTTAAAGCTTATGCTTTATCTATTGGTTTATAAGATAAATCTAGTGTTAATAGTATTGTTATGTATTACAATACATATACTTTTGTAAAGTTATTAACATTAATAACACAAAACAAACGATATGGCTATAGCTATTAAATCAATTCCAGTATTAACTCGTAAAGCGGCATCCGATTTTGAAAAAAAGATAGATGAGAATACCGCTAAAAGGTTTTCTATTGACTATTCCCATGAAGTATCAATAGCAGAAAAGATTTTAGCCAAAGCTAAGTTTATATAATACTTCCTAGCTTTGGGGTTTCTTCTTGAAAAATGTACATTCTCCCCACTTGATAATTCAATTTTAAAAAAATGTAAGGCATTTGATTGCAGTCATTCTGATTTAAATGATTTTTTTGCAAATGATGCGGTTAATTATTCTGATCAATTATTAGGAAAATCATATTGCTTTACTCTAGATGAAGATCCATCTCAAATTGTCTGTTCTTTTACTGTTTCAAATGATAGTATAAAAACTAAAGACCTCCCTAATTCGAGATCAAAGAAAGTAACTAAGGAAATTCCACATCAAAAAAGAATGAGAAGTTATCCTTCTGTTCTAATAGGAAGGCTTGGAGTTAACGTTGATTTTAGAAAAATTAAAGGAGAGGATAAGACTACAGGAGATCAATTAATGGACTTTATTAAATCTTGGTTTATTAATATTAAAAACAAAACGGGCTGCAGGTTTATAGTTGTTGATTCTTATAATTATGACAAAGCATTAAATTATTATTCAAGAAATGGATTTGTATATTTATTTTCATCAGAGGAACAAGAGAAAGAGTATACCGGTTTAGAACCAAAAGAAGAGCTTACAACTCGTATGCTTTTTTTTGATTTAATTTTATTGACAAATTAAACTTTCTTTGTCTGCCTTTTATAAAAAAGTAACTCTCATTTTGATCAAGAAAGTTTTCAAAACGTTCTTGTGATGTTAACTTTCAAGTATCAAAACGCCCTATGCAAGCTTCCCCTAATTAGAACTGTTCATTCTTCTAATACTTCTACAAACTTATTGTTGTTAATAAAATTATGGGGGTTTCAATGGTTAGCATTGTTATGTGTAGTTTTTTTTAATTCGGAAGTATCTTAATTACTATAAAACTACCAAATTCAATTCGATCAGTATTATATCTTTTTACTTTGTCTATAAATTTCGTTACAGTTTCTGTTTTCCAACTCAATTGCCAATCATAATGTGCTGGATGAATAATTGGTTTTATTAATTCTCGGGAATTTTCTTTGAAAGTTATGTTCCAAGTCCATTCAGGATTATTCCTTTCTGCAAGATGTGGTTCCATATTCCATAATTCAATTCTTTCATTCATTTCGTTCGATTCCGAAATTTTTAATGATGGAACAAGTGGTTTAAACATTCGTATTTTATTATTGTGAGGGAAATCGGGAAAATTTTGAAAACCTAAACTTTTCCAAATAGGTTCTGAATTTTCAGGCGAGCAAAACAATTCGCAAACCATCATTCCATTTTTTTTGAATTCAGATAAAGTATCCTCTATTAATTTTCTTCCTAAACCTTTATTTCTGTAATTTGGATTTAATTCCGCAATATCTATTTCAATAATAACTTCATAAATATTATAAACTAAAAATCCGATTGCGAAATCATTTTCTGTTAGAACAACCAATTCGTTTTTGTCAAATGATTTAGTAATTATATTCCAATTATTGTAAAAACCGATATCAGTTTTATTCAGTTCGTCAATCAACCATTTTTCTAATTGTGACAGATGTTTTTCGGTTGGTTTGAAGTTTGTTTCGTAGTTCATTCTCAAATTACACACAACTTGTTAATATGCGCTATTTTATTATCATTTATATACTTATCTGGCATGCTAAGCGCTAGTTTCCATTACATGCTTTTAGTTTGCTTATGAGCAATTATTTTTTCAAATATAAAACAAACGCAAACCCACCCATTACAGAAAAGAGTAAAAGCTTAATCTTTAACCGATAAGAATGCCAGATTTAATGATTTTTAAAGCAGGACAAATGAATTACAAATACCGTAACAAATAGATATGTTTCTCAAAAGCGCTCCTGAGGGATGAAACGTTTTATAAATGAGCATTAGACATAAAGTATACATCGGGAACGCCTTCATTATTAAAGTGTGTCATTTTCAAGTAACTGAATTGTATTAAGTAAACGTTTTTGAAAATCTGTAAAAATATTGGGTAAAACTTCATTAAGCTTAACATCGTTGTCAAAAAATCGATTGCGATTTTTATAAGTTTCAAAATTTCCATTATTATGGTCCGGGATTAGCACAAATTTTTCTTTCATAATATTATCTTCAAAAACTTGATAAACTTTAGGAATATTTTCAAATGAAGAATTATGAATAATTTCATTTCTAATGTTTAATATCAAATTAATACATTCAACTTTTTCAAATAATGTATTTTTTGTCAACGTAAAACCAAGTTTGCGAAAATCTCCATATAGTAAACCTTTTGATTTCAATTTAGGATAATCTTCGAATTCTGTATGAATGAATTTTAATTCAAATAAAAGTTTAGTCACAAAATCTAGTTGACTGGATAAGGTGATAAATAAATGATTAATTTTTGAAAATAAATCTATAACTAACAAACCAGACGCAAACATAAGCATTGAAGGCTCAAATGGTAATGGTTGGATCATAAAAGAATTTGAGTTTAAAGTTTTATAAAAGTCGCAGAACAGGTATCGGCTTTCCTGCACTAAATTTTGTAGTGAACCAATTAAATTTACGCAATCATAATAATAAAGCATTTTTTGAGTCTCCTTTGAATTTGAAACTTTCAAAAGTTTTTCAAAATCATTTTTTGAAATTTTTAGTTCAGCATCAATTCCTGCATATGGAATCCATGGCTCCAAAGTATACATTTTCTTAAAATATTTTTGTGGGCTTCCAAATAGTTTTGTTTGCAATACCCCATATAACCTTAATAGTGAGTTTTCAAGTTCATATGATAAATCATTCTCTTTCATTATAAATCTATCATGAAAGTATGTAATCCAATACTCGTTGTCACGAGGTTCCTCTGACGGAATACCGTTTAAATTATAATACATATTTGAGGGGTTGTTGAAAGACTCATAACTAAATATTTGTATATGTGATGTTGCCTATAAAGCTTTAAAAGAAAGGATACTTTTAGGTTTAAAAATAATTGTTTCAAGGAATCTTGATAAGTTGATTGCTTCTAATAAAAAATTTCGCTTAAAAACCTCAGATATTTTTTTTAATCTCTCACTGTTTTATAAATCGATTCTATTCTTCTTCGAAATTTATAGCGTTTTGTCCTTCGGGCAATCCTTCCTTATATAATTTGATTACTCTTGAAAAAGCATTTTTCTGTATTTTTAAATAATCAACTGTGAGTTTTTCTGCCTGAATTCTTTTTTCTTCGGTCCATTTGCTTTTTTGGGAAACACGAATATTTAATAGCACAATAAATAATGTTCCCGATATTGCTGATAAAAAGTTACTAATTGCAACACCAGCATCTCCTCGAGTTGCTTTATAACCATTGTCAAAAATAGATAGCGCATATTCAATTAACTTAAAGTTCAATTCACAGAGTTCGATCGGAATTTCTGTAGCAATTTTTAGTTGATCAGCTGCCTGTTGCCCATATTTTCTTTTCAATTTTTGATCGTTTTCATTGTCCCTTAATATTCTAAACTCTGATGCTTTTCCAAATTCTGCCGAATCATCATAAAAAATTTGAATTATTTGTGGTTTGAATTTTTCCTCGAGCTCCTTGCACATATAGGCCATTTGAGAATGATGCTCTGAATACGCTGGTTTTGTTTGTGTTAACTTACAAACTGTTTTAAGTAATTCAATTCCTATTAAAGATGAAAGTGCGGCTGCACTTCCAGAACCCGGGATATGACTTCCTTTTCCAAATTCCTCAAGCAATTTACTGGTTGGTAATTCAAGGAATTTTTCAATTTTCTTTTGATTTTCTTTCATGCCTTATGTTTGTTCAAATACTTTAAAAATTGGTATGTAAGCAAAAATAAATAGATCTCGCTAATGCCTAAATGTGACTTTGATAATTTCAACTATGGGAAAAGACTAAATTTACCAATTACGGAAAATCCATAATACGATCATTTTAACTGGGGAGAATAACAAATGTAAGGTTTTTTGATGAAGCTTTAATCTACATAGAAAATATCGTAATCATTCTTAAATTAAAAATATTAAAAAACATTCTTTACAATTTTAAAAATTCGATTTTTTGGAAAACTTACTAAGATTTGTAATATTAATTAAGTAAAATTTTAGTATAATCAAGAAATAAATGAAGCACTGAGAATAAAGACGTATCCTTTTTTTCGTGCTCCGACACATATGTACCATCAAAACCTGGATTTAAAACAAAAGGAGTTAAATTCTTTGTAGTTTTTAGAAAAGTATTTGATGAAAGGTTAGTGTTTATTTTATCACTTACAATTTTATGATCCCAACCTTTTTTTTCTATAAAACCTAATTGACCTTCAATAGGTAGTCTTAATCCAGTATAACTTCTTTCGGTAAACTTTTTTGTGTCATTAATATAGGCAGAAACAGATCCTATTCTCTTGCATTCAATTGCAAAATAGGGTTTAGTTTCTTTACCCCACGATCTTTTTAAAGCTTTATCAACGATATGGATATCAATCGGGTCATTATGCAGTTCCGAGTCTACTAAACTCGTATATTCTTCAGAGACTTCTTTATTTACCGTAAAGTATTCTGTGCCAATAGCTACCGAAGATAATTCATTTTCGAGGTAGTCATCAACTAACCGATTTCTTAAATAATCCTCATGCTTTACCTTACCTCTTTTTGAATAATCAAATATAACACCATCAGAAACAATTCTTTCATAGCTATTTATAGTACAAGTAAGAATCTGTTTAATTCTTTTTTGAGTTAGAGCTAATTTATTTGCTCGATTTTTTAAATAGTTAGCAGCGTTCAAACTCATTCAGTTTCTATATAAAATTCATCTAATTCGGCCTTTTGAATTGCCTCCTTAAACTCTGCTACATCATACCATGCGATCGCACGATGCCAACATTTGTATTCATTCGGTTTAATTATATAGAAGGAATTTTCTTCAAAACCTTTTATATCCTTCTGAATAAATAAATTTTTAGTCGGATCGGAAGTGCTAATTATTTGTGAAATACTCAATGTGGTGGCTAAAGTCTTCAAAACACTTTCTACATCTTTATTTTGGGAGTACAAAATAGTCCCCTCAGGCCTTTTCTTTTTCGTCACAAAATTCATTGCAATAAAATGTTCTAGTGGAAAAATTTCAACCTGAATAAATTCATCAGCATATATTTCTGAAAACTCATTTAGATATACCTCTGCATATTTTCCTAGAAATTCTTTTTCTGAATCGACTCTTTTTGTAAAAACTTCTTGTTTGCTTTCTTGAAACTGGTATCTTGAAACATTTAAAGTATAATCAATAAGGTCTTTTTCATTTTCTCTAATTTCGTAAATCTCATTGATTAAATCATTAATTTCTTTTAAAACTTCTTGATTGATAGGAGGGTTTAATTCTTTTAAATCAACTAGCTTTAATTGAAATTCTAAATCGTCTTTATGGGGTAATTTTTTGTAATATTCTTTTAATGGTCTAATAAATTCATTTACTAAATTTACCAGTTGCTCTTTCAAACAAACATTTTCAATAAAAGGAAATGAAAGAAACTCATCTTCCCATTTAGTTTGAGGATGGGTTGCAACTCCCCAGCCACCAGAAATAGAAAAAATATAGTATGAATAAAGATCTGAAATTACTCTAGAAAATAAATCCTTTAATTCTGTTACATTTTGACTTGATATCCCAAATACACCCTTAACAAATACGGAAGATTGAGGATTATATGAAATACTTAAATCTGTCCAATCAACCGCCTGTTCTTTAAATAGAATTTTTGGTTTATTGAATTTTTCCAATTTTCTACCAGCCTCCAAATAGAGGTCTTTTTCTTCAACGAAATTATTGTTTTCAAATGTTAAATACTTTTCGATTTTCCTGTTTTCAATAAAAGGCAATCCTTGTAACTTATTATATTTATTTTTTCTATTACCCCTAAGTATGCCAGAGGTGGCAAAAAAAACTTTATTGTCAATTAAATCAATAAGTTTTTTATTTTTTTCTAGCCTTTTTAAAAAATAAAAATCTAACGTATTGCCATACAATGCAACTTTAAACATCCAATCGTTTTCAATAAAATGTTTTTGTAGAATTTCTTTTTGGTCAAATTTTTCAATTACCAACATTCTGAAATTTTTCAGAAATGAATTTACTTTTAAGCTCTGATGCTTAATAATATTGTTTAAATACGCATCGTTTTTTGACAGTCTAAAAAATATAATAGAGGTCGGACTTTCTTGTGTTTCAAATAATGACTGTTTAACTGGAGACAAATCAAAAAATTTATCTATGCAATAAGTTCTTAATATTTCGCTTTTAAATTTTCTTGTTGTTTTAGATACATTATAAAACATTGTGCTAGTTAAAATTAATGCACTTTTTGTTTCGTCATACATAAAATCTTTAGTTCTTAATAAAAAAGATTGAGCTATCTCGAAACGACCAACAGTCTTTTTATTTTCATATAACCACTTAGTATGTATAAGGTCATCCTTTTTGCTCTTCCACGGTGGGTTCCCCAAAACAAACTTTGGTTTAATCCTATTTATAATTTCATTAAATTGATGTTCGGTATTAAAGAAATTCGCTTCAAATAGATTTTTGCCAATTAATTCTGGAAATGGATAAACATTAATATCCGCCGGCTCTAAATAATCTAATAAAGCAATATAAACCGAAAAACAAGTTACTTTTAGAGCTTGTTCATTTATATCAATACCGTAAAGATTATTTTCAGCAAAACCTTTTATTTTTTCAGCAAACGCCCTATTATCGTAATTTCCGTTTAATTCAATTTCTTTCTCGATGATTCTGCGGAGGCTTTGGACCAAAAAAATTCCAGAACCCACCGCAACCTCGAAAACCGTGCAGTCATCTGGCTTATTTTCTTTTAGAAATTCATCAACGGTATCTTTTAATACATAATCCACCAAAAATGAAGGGGTATAAACTGCTGAATCTAATTTTCGTTTTTCTTCATCAATTAATGATTCATAAATTCCAGAAATAACCTCAACTGGAATAATAGAAAAATCAAAAATTTCAAAGAAAAAATCTTTAAACAATCCATTTTTATCAACCTCTCCAGAAAATACATCTGATAAGTATTCCGCCTGTTTTGAAGTTAAAATAATATCCGTTTCTTTAAATAGAACACCGTTAAAACGGTCGTTTAGTATTTTGAAAAGTTCGTTTAGCCGCTGAGGTTGTTTAATTAACTGAATGAAACTTTTACGCCTTTCATTAAGTTCATCAACCTTGCCCGAAATCAATTTATCATGAATTTTTATTTTTCTGTCAATCAGATAACGAATAAAAATCAACCTTAAAATAAGGCTGTTTGCCTCATTTTCAGAAAGTTCAAATTGCTTTAAATCTTCCCTTACTTTTTTTATATTGCTAAAAAGGCGTTCATTTACTCTTTGTTTTTGATTTCTCCCTCTTTTGCCATCAATATATTTTTCTTGAAACCACTCCCAAGTTTGACCACTTTCTAACTCCCATAAATTAAATAGTCTTTCAATTTCTTGTTGAGAAAGAGTAATTTCTTCAAGTGAATTTTGCTTTTTGTCTTTTATGTAATTTAAGGCATTGTAAACCTTAATTTCGGTTTTTTCAATAATGAAAATTATAGATGTATTATCGAAAGACCAGACCTTTTTATATAGTTCATTTAAATCCCTGTTGTGTTCAGTGAGGTCAAAAAATAAAATTAAAGGTTGAGAATTGAAAAAATAAACAGCATCGGGTTCTATGGCTTCAATTCTTTGCTGAATATCCTTGTGAAACCCCTCATTTTTATCCTTTAAATCAATACAGTAGTTATGGCCATCTTTGTCTCCAAAAACGACCTTATTCTCTAATTGAAGCTGATTTAAAAATCTATGGAATTGATATTCTTTCAATTGGAAGTATTTCAATAATATGGATTTCTAGACCATATTGATTTATAATTTTTTTAGCTGCTCTACAAAAGTAGTGGCTTTACTCTTTTCTCCGACTAGTCAGAAATATTAATATGAACAAGTTATTCAAAATAGTGGTGTTTAGGATTATTTCCAAATCTAGGAAATAATCCAATTATTTAAAAATAAAATCCACGTTATTTCAGCAATTCGAGTTGAAATTAAACGACGGACTGAATTGATTCCAAAGTAAAAATTAACTGCCAAAAAATAATCGTTAACCCAATGGGTATTAATTTCCAAGATAAAAGTTCGTCTCCAATTTGCTTCATAGAATACGCTACTAAAGCTCTATTAATAGCAATAATAATTTGGTCGAACCATACTTCAATATTGTCTAAATCGTAAATTTTATCTGATTCAGTCATACAAAACCCCTACCTGTAAATATCATCAATGCTTGCGTTTGAAGCTCTGTCCAAAGGAAAATAATCTTCAATTGGTATTCTTTGAGAGAAATAATCAAGTTGTCCGCGTTTCGCTTGCTCTACAATTTTTTCCCAATCCCATTCATTTAGTGATACCACAGTTTGACTGTCGTTAATCCAATTATTTGTTTCTCTGATATTTATTTTAGTTTCAACACCGTCAACGCCTGCTCCGTTACTTCTCCTAATAACTTCTGTAACTATTCTCAAGTCAGTTTGGTTGAAAGTTATGCTATGTTTACAATAAGAATCTTCTAAAAAATTTTCCTTTTTCATAGTTCCGAATTTGTTAGGCTTACTTACAATTTGGTTATATTACTTTTGAAATAAATATTTAACAGGGCATACACTAGTTTCATTAAAAAAATGCTCTTTATTTTCCTTAGCCTTTATTGTACTCCTGATAAATTTTAAATGGAAATATTTTCAAAAAAGTGAGGTTAATTAACCCATATTTATCTACTAAGTGTGCCGCACCAACTGCAAATAAATTGCTTCTTTCTTTCATCATTTGAGGCATTGTTTCAACCCATTTCTGGTTACGCTCAATTTGCATCAATTTTGTCGCATTTGCGTCCATATACTTTTCTTTAGTAATTAATGCTACAGTATTCGAAATATTCTCATCTTTATAAGATGCTATGGCATCATTAAAATCCTTTTTATAAGATTCGAATAACATTATTTGTTTAAAAGCAAATTCTGCGGGATAAGCATTTTTCAAAATCTCGATTTGCTGTGACGCTTTTTCTAAACTGAATATCGGTTTTTTGTCTTCAGAAGCCATTAATGTGAGTGCATTTTCAAAAGACTTGAATGTAGCGCAAGGCAACATTTTAGTTATCATTATTGAATGTAAAATGGAAAAACCATACCCATCATAGTTTTTTAAAGGCAGTCCTGTAACTTCTGTCACAAGAGAATCCAATTCATTGTATTGTTCTTTTGATAATTCATCTGATATTTTTTTTGGATTACTCATTGACTCTTGAAATTCAATCATTTCATCAGGATCAGATAAATTGACTTCTAAAACCAATGCATCAACACTTTTAAATGTTTCCGTCACTTTTTCAGAAATGTTAAAGTCTTTGTCGCACATTATATGCAACGACCCAAATAAGTACGATGGCACTTTTAGGTCTCCGTTCTCTATTTTCCATAAGACAGAATTTTCTAGTCTGATTTTTTCTTGTGCTTGTGAAAAATTAAAAGCTAAGATAAATACAAAGAATGCTGAAAGTAATTTTGACTGTTTCATTTTTATGTTTTTTAGAATTTACTGGGTAAGTATTGGAATCTAAAATTTGTTACAAAAAAATAAAATTGCCTTGGAGATACCTCATAGCAATGTCAGTAAACTTATTGGGGCGTGCACCGGTTACAGTTGTGATAATAAGCCCTTTTTTCGGCTACATTTTTTTTCGCTTTCCAAGGATTATAAAAATGGACAATACTAAAAGGAAAATATTAATTACAATAACGGACACTTCATTTCTATAAATATAGATAATGCTTGCAGCAATCATCAAACGTATTAGTCCATATGTGGCTAGAATATTCAGTTTTGGTCCTGGTAGTATTATCCCTATACCCAAAATTAAATCGGCAAATGCAGAAAGAATTAAAAAGTAGCATTATCGCGAGTCCAATGAAAAAGTTCTTCGAGCTCTTTTCGGGAAAGAAATAGTTTTATGATGAACAATTCAAATTCTTCAAAATGACCTACAATTTGTTTGATTTCCTCCGAATCTAAATTAATGTTATAGACAAATATTGGCGCTAAGCGGTAAAGGGTGGCGCAATTTGGAACGTTTTGGCGCTGTTTGGCAACGGCCCCAACCCGACATTTGTATATTTTTTAGCGGTATTTGTTCGAGTGTTGTTCGGGTGTTGTTCGCATGTTGTTCGCATGTTGTTCGCGAAATTGCCATTTTTGCGAAGAAAGCACGAAGATGGGTGAAAGAAAACTGGGATAAGAAACTACTTTTGTTTCGCAAACGCAACAACACCAAATGTTTAAGAGCATTATAAACGGTTTATATAATTTTTCTCAATTCTGAATGTAGTTAGGTGAGAATATTAAATAACAATTCAAATAGTAATTTGTAATCTTAATGTAGATTATTCAAATTTCCATTCTCCTTCCGTCCATTTTTCATCATCATACTCAGAAAGTTTATAAACCTGAATTATGGAATAAAACACATGTAAAATAGTATGTACTTGTAGTTGTTTTTTTAAATAAACGCTATTAATGCATTTAAAATAAGCATTTTAAGGGTTATTAAAATGAAAAATATAGTCAGGAATGTTTATATTTATACTATGGAACAGATTAATTTTGCCCACAATCTTCAAGAAGCAGAGATCATTGCATTTAATCATGTACGGAATAATCTTAACGACAAAGCCGGCTATGTTTCTTTTCCAGTGGAACATAACATCGAGGTATTAATAAATCACCAAGGCAAAATTCCTATTCACTCTCCTAATGGGTGGAATTTCTATTTCACCCGTGGAAGTGCCGAGGATGCATGGCAACTTATAAATACGGAAGAATACTAATGTGGTACTCAATTTTCATATTTGTTTGCGGAGGGATTGTTGGAATACTTATTCAGCAAATCGTTATCTATAGGTTACGAATTATTTCTATTGAAAAGAAAAGAAAGGCATTGCGCAGTGATAAACTTTATATCAGTTTGGACAAGTTCAATAGGCGGAATGATGAAAAGTACGAAGAATATGTGAAAAAGCCAGACAAGGAAGTTCACGGAGTTCCGGTGGATAAAATGGAGATGACTGAAGATATTCGTGCAGAAAACAAATTAAACAAACTATTATAGACCTATTCCATTATTTTTCCTGCTCTCGATAATCCTTAAAATAGCAACGCAGGTTTCATATGTATAAACAAACACAAACCCACCCATTACGGAAAACCGTAAGAGTGGGTTTTTAAATTGGGGAGAATACCAAATATAAAAGATTTTGGATTTTAAAATCATATGTTTCGCCTTATAAGTGCACTAATAAATGTACATGCATTCTAAAAGCAAACCAATGGACTTCTATACCGAAAAATCACATCTATAAATACCATCGCCAATTAATGAAACAGAAATATCAGTCCTACCATATCTTTCCAAATGATGTCTCCGTACAGGCTGACCTAGAGGAACTCCAATTCTTCTTCTTAAATATTCACCCATTTGATTCTTTGCAGGAAAAGAACTAATGGCTTTTGGATATTTAACTCCATCAACATTATTATTTTGTTCAAGTAATCCTTCCATGGTTACACCGTCATCCCAAATAAGTTCAATAGCTTCATTTGATCGTTGCCTTCTACCTCTTACATCAAGAAGTTCTCTCTCTGTTAATTTGGGTGGGAATAAATCAGGAAACTGTCTTATGTGCGTAATGCTAATTGGAATACATGCATCATCAATACCTCTTTTTGGTGAAGGCAGTCCATTTGCCATATATCCCCAATTTAACCCACTAGCGTTGTGAGTCTCTCCGTTATCCATCAATAAAGACATTAGACAAATGCTACCTTCTCTAATAACTTCTTGTACACCACGTAATCCTATTTCTAAACAAGAAATAGAATTGTTGAAAATATGAGCAATATAATCGTTGAGTGGGTTAAATGTATCACGTGTAGTTTCAGCTAGAATTTCACGATATGGAGTTGTTAGACCATTTATTGAGAAGTTAGCGGAACCAATTAAAGCATGTATAATTTGCCCATCTTTTCTCCAAATATAGCATTTTGAGTGTACAGGTATTTGGGAGTAAAAGATATTTAAATTTTCAACCGAATTTTGTATCCTAGTAAGGGAATCATGCAAGTTTGTTTGAACACCTTCAGAGCCATACATTCCATATATTACCCTAGAATTAAATGGAAGCTCTCTTAATCTTGATACCGGGTTTGGGCCCAGATAACCTGAAACAACAATCAATTCATCAGTATCTAGAATTTCATGTCTATGGAAAATTATTTCTTCTAAATTTTGTGTATATAACATCTAAAATGGGAAATTAAACACTGAAGTCAAGACGATAGTTTAAATCATCAATCCTCTCAATCGTGATAGTTGTTCTTCCATAATCTAGTAAATCCTGAAGGCTAATTCTTCTATTTAAGGGTAAATCTAAACGATTTCTAAAATACCTCCCGAGTATATCTTTATGAGGTGTTGAGGATATTTGTTTGGGATATCCATCGGGACCATTTCCTTCGAAAAGTCCGTGCATTACGGTACCATCATCCCAATGAAAATTTATAACTTGTCTTCTTGCCGGTTTTCGATTAAAAAGTCCGGGATTAGTTCTTATAGCTCCAATATGTATTGGAATATATGAATCATAAGGTCTGGTGTGATTTAGAGCATTAGAACCCCAATTTAGGCCTCCTGTAACGTGCATCCTTCCAGTACCTGTAAGCAAAGTGATATCTGGCATAATTGATTAATTAACAATAAGTCTCTAAATTAATCATATCTTTTTTATTATCAGCATTATAAATTAAAATATCATACACTAGTTCTCCTATAATTTTAGAAAATGCAGGTGGAACAGCATTTCCAATCATTTTGTATTGGTCGCCTCTTGAACCTAAAAACTCAAAATCATCATCAAAAGTTTGTAATCTAGCAGCTTCTCTTACCGTTATTGAACGTGCCTGACTTGGATCAGGGTGAATATGACGCAAACCATCTTTGTACAAATGAGCAGGAATTGTATTACTTGGTTTATCTTCCCTAATAACGTGGTATTTATGAAAGTTTGAATCTTTTCCTGTTTTTTGCTTGTACAATTCTATAAGTGCCTTACTTGTAGTGTACACTTCCCTTCCACTTTTAATATCTTCAGCAAGTAATTTAAAAATATCAATATCTCTTTCGCTGTGCATTCTTGGTTCGTGATTCTTTGGAAAGGAAACACCGTTCAGTTTTACCGAATGAGAATGTTTTGGATTGTTTGGGTCTGGAATTATTTTTGGCAAACAGTCAAAAGCGAATTTTGAATTTAACGGCTCAGAACTAGATTTTGATTTCATTCCTAAGTAGAACGAATTGATTTTACTTCTACTTTCTTTGTTTTTTGGAACGCCAAAAATGATTACTCTTTTCCTTTTTTGAGGAACATTATAATATGAAGTATCAAAAAGTGCATTACTTCTTAAATTGTCTGTTATTTCGTACCCAATTTCATTAAAGGCCTTTTTTATTCTCTTTACAATTGAAATTCCTCCCGGTTTTGCCGATAAAATTCCTTCAACATTTTCAAAAACAAATGCTTTAGGTTTATAGTGGTTAACAAGTTTTACATAGCTTTCAAATAAGAAATTTCGATAGTCATCTTGCATTCCATTTTCATCTCTAACTCTTCCCGCAATTGAATAGGCTTGACAAGGTGGACCACCAACAATTAAATCGACATTATTCGCACCAACTAATTTATCAAGACCAACACTTGTACCATAAACAGAATCATTAAACCCATTGATTAGTTCTTCTGTTCGTTGAATGTCAAAATAAAGAATATTGTTCTTACTCAAATCGTATTTCCATTTTTGATCAAGTCGATTTTTCAGTGTTTCAACTGTTGGAATTTCCCAATCCACTGCTGCTAAAGTATTATACTTTCCAGTTTGTAGAAATCCATCTGTTAAACCACCACATCCTGCGAATAAGTCAATAACATTAATCTTCATTTTGCAAATAGTTTAAAAGTTGCTTGCCTAAAACTTTCCCAAGAATTGGAGGAACGGCATTACCCACTTGACGGTATTGCTGAGTTTTATTACCTAAAAAAACAAAACTATCTGGGAATGATTGTAACCTTGCATTTTCTCTTACGCTTGGAACTCTGTGCCATTTGTAATGAAAGTGGTTTCTGTGCCCAGTATCAATAGTCTTTGAAGGTCTTTCACTATGATAACGTGTCCACGCTTCGTTAAACTTCCGAGAATCACCGACACCTGGCGGTAAATCTTTATGATTTCCACCTTCGGGAACTTGTGAAATTACATTGATTACGTGTTCCGTGTGTTGAGTACCAAAATGATTGAAAAGTACTTTGTTGCCATTCCTCATTATCTTTTGGTAATCACTAAACGGATTCTTATCGTAATTCAACTTTTCTTCTCCTAGGTCAGATACCAAATCTGGTAAATCTCCAATAGCATCTTTACAACCAACATACTTTTCAGGCGTATGTGTTGGTTCAGGAAATTCAAACATTCCCAAATCTTTTCTCAAAGCGACAAAAAATACTCTTTTCCTAATTTGAGGAACACCATAATCAGGCGCGTAGAGAAGTTTAGGATTGCAGTTATAACCCATTTTATCACATAACTCTATAATCTCTTTTTTTGCTTTACCGCCATAAAGAGTCAATAATCCTGGTACATTTTCTATAATTATGGCTTTAGGATTGGTTTTTTCTGCTAAACGGAAAACTGCATAGAATAAAGAATTCCTTTCATCATTTTCTTTCCGAGAACCTGTTAAGGAAAAACCTTGACAAGGCGGTCCAGCAATAACCACGTCTATTTCTTTCCCTTTTGATTCTTTAATTATGGTCTCTATTGCCGATTCTTTATGTAGATCCAGTAATAATGCTTTGGAGTCATCGTGATTCTTTTCAAATGTTTTTAGTGCAATTTCTGTGTTATCAACTCCTAAAATAACGTGAAATCCTGCTTGTTGGAAGCCGTAAGAAAATCCTCCACATCCTGAAAACAAATCTATTGCTGTAAATTTTTTACTCATTTTCAAAGTTGAATGTTCCTTGTTTGGAATTAGTAATTCGTAAATAATTTGCTGTGTCTTCTGCGACTGCAAAAATAGATTCTGAACATTTATATTTAAAGGCTTCTCTTGCAAACTTGTCTGCAAAAAACAAATCCGTAACGGTCTGTATGTCGGTTTTGAGTAGCTCTGCTAATTTTTTCAGTTTTGATTTACTGAATTTTTGACTTCCGTTTTCAATTCGACTAATGGCGCTTGTATTGATTCCGATTTTCGCCCCGAATTCAGTTTGTGTCCATTCTCGTCTTTCTCTTTCCATTTTTATGTAATGTCCGAAACTTGCCATTTTCTTAATTAAATTAAATTATGATTTGACCTATTTTTAGCAAATATAAAAATAATTTGCGAATTTTATATCAAGTCACAAATTTTTGGCCGCGTTGGAAAAGTAAAAGTTTTCTAGGATTTTTTTCTACGGCACCCCTATTGTAGTAAAAGGAAAGATAAAAATATTTGACGGTTTCTAACCGATTGCTTCTTTGAAGATTTCTAAAAAATATAAATAAACTGCCAACTATTACGGATAATTGGAACAACGCCCATTTTAACCCCAGAGAATAACCCTTATTGCGGTTAGGTCGGTTCAGTTTTTATAAATTAAGGTGTGCAATGCCCCCTTATATGTCCGTTATTAATTTTCATTTAATAATTTAATCAGGTAAAATCAGATTTAGCTTTTTTGTTGCTGCGCCGTCTAAAACATCAATAAAATTTGATATAGTTGTTAGATATTTCTCTACATCTTTGTCTGTTAGGCTGGGTGTCGCGTCTTCATGAATTATATTGTTCCTAAGAAAGTTTAAAGAATTAAATTGCTTGAAAAAATTCGCTGATCTTTCTGTCTCTGTTATTTCTGTAAATCCATATTTATTTAATAACTTTTCCACTTCTTTTTGCCCGTGTTTACCGTAATTAAATTTAACTTTTACAGAATAATGGTCAATCGGTGAACATTCCTTAGTACCACAGAATTCAGCAATAGAATCCAAATGCTGTTTTCTTTTAACTCTATTATTTTTCGTTAATTCTAAATTGCTCATTAATTCTTCAACCACATTTTCGAATATATGAGAATCTACACTTTTATTTGTAGAATGTTTCAAATGTAAATATGAATACTCTTGAAGAGCATTTTCCAAGTAGCTTTCAAATTTAGAACAAAGTAAAACAATAGCTGCCTTATTAAAAGTAGCATACCTTAAAAAATCATTTTTATTTCTTCTTGAATAAGAAATAAGTAGATTAATTTCCTTTACAGCTTCGTTGAAAAATTCTTTGGTAGCATCTAATTTATCCATTCAATACTGTTGAAAGTTCATCATACCACCGATTTAATCTATAAGTAATAACTTTTTGGTCTGAGGTTCCGATAATTACACTATCCCTAAATTCATTATCATTTAAAAATAGCTCTCTAAGTTTTTCATTTATTTCGATTTTTTTTCTTAGAAGTATGTCTTTGTCAAATCGCGCAAACGAAACCATTAAACAATCCATTATTGCGCGGTTAAGCGCCGTCTCTATTACTCCATCTAAATTTATTCTCCTAAATGCTTGGTTTCCGATTATCGACAATACTTTATCCGCAGTAGAAGCGAATATGTTTTTATAATATTCTAATCTTTCATCGCTTGGATTTTGATTTCTAATCATAAATTCATTCAAAAATGACTTCATTCTACCTTTATAATGTTCTATTTCTCCCGTTTCAGGATTCCAATTACCATTAAGAGCCAAGAATCTCAATATGAGCTCACAGTCCATCATTCTTTTATGAGCCGTTTTCAATTTTAAAAGTGCCAAAAAATCTGGATTTTCAGCCATATCCTTTAATAACTGGTTTAACCCACCTCTATATAAACAATTCCTTAATTCTTGTTCGTTTAGTTTAACAGCGCCTCTATTTAAACGCATAAACACATCGTATTTTATTTCTTCGTGGGAATCGTGAGAGATTACAATAATCCTTAGTAACCCATTTTTAAGCACTCTTAATGCTTTGGGGTTTAAAGATTTGATATCAGATTTGTTTAATTCAAAAAGAATATCCAACCCACTCAATTTAAAATCTCTTTCAAAAAATCTTTTTATGGAGTTAAGTCTCTGAAGTCCATCAATTACAGTCCAAGAATCATCTTTTTCTTGAGCAACATATATTACCGGTATTGGAACGTTTAATATAATAGATTCTATCAATAAGGATGCGCGCTTATTATCCCAAATATAATTCCTTTGATATTCTGGATTTAGGTTAATATCATTCTCATTCATCATTCTTACCACATCCGCAACACTTTTATCATAAGCTTGGGTGTTAATTTTTCTTACTTCTTGTGGTATTTCTAATGTCTCTTCTTCTTGACTATAAGAATCATCAAAATTTTCAAAAATTTCTTCTTCGTTTTCTTCCATTTTTATTATGTGTGTTTTTTTTAATACGAATAATATTATGTAAATATTAGATATGATTGATGGCGTATATATCCCACTTGTACGCAATTATTTTTTGCTTTTCAAATATATACAAAGTTAAGTTCCACAATTACGGAAAACCGTAAAGGGGGCTTATTTAACTGGGGAGAATACCAAATATAAAGTTTTTTATTAAATAGAACCGCTATCTATTTCATTTTAAGAAGATACCCGAAAAAACAACGCCGCTCAAAGCGGCTTAAATAGGATAAACTTTTACGGAATTAAGGGGTTGTGCAACGGTTACCGTTGTTGTGCATAATCTTTATCTGTCTCTAAACATATCTTCGTCAGGTACATCAATTATATTATCCCAAAAGATACTTTCGAAATCAGGACTTTTTATAATTTTCGCATTTTCAATGTATAACTCGTCGTGATTCAATGTGTATTTAGGATATTCCCATATCTCATAGGTTAGATTTGTTGAAATTCGACAATTAATACACTTTAAATCTTCTTCCATTTTATAATGGCTTTCAAATCCCATTTGTCTTTCAAAACTATTAACGCAGTCAAATTCATAATTTAAATTTTCTTCGGGTATAACTGTTCTACTCCCACAATCATTGCATTCATATATTAGCTCGTTTTTATTTCTATTGCTTATAACATTTGAAATTTCTTTAATTTTTTCATCAGCAAATTCAATATTCAAAAGTTTCTTTGCAGTATAAATAAATTGAGATTGACTATACATCCAAAAGTCTTTATTATTGTTGTCTTGGAATTCTTTTATTAATTCAAGCCTTGGGCTTTGGATTCTGTTTCTTGTTTTTTTATCTTTAAAACACCAATCAATTTTTAAATCGTTGCATATGAAAATAACACTTTTATTTTTTTCTTTAGAGTAGGATAATATTTGTTTCCAAACTATTAAATCTCCAAATATTTGAGTACCTATTTTTTCTGTTTTATCTTCATAACCAGGCGGAATATTAAATTCATATCTTAATTTTCCTTCTTTTACGATTTCCATAATTTCGGAATGCGTAATTTTATTTCCGACTTTGATATTGTCTTCAAATGCTTTTAAAATTGTATCGTTGATATTTAGAGACTTAATTTCAGTTTCTTGCTTCGTTATTTCTGCTTTAATAGCTTTCTCAAATTTCTCGATATTCTTTTCTATTTGCTTTGTGAAAAGGATAAATTCATCAATACTTTCTTGAGGTAGAAAAGGATGCTTTTCTGGTTTAGCAGTTTCTTCTTTTATTGATTTAGAAATTTTTAGAATTTGTGTTTTAGCTAAATTTAAATCCCTAATTTTTTCGTCCTTGATTGGATTGTAATTCTCCGTAATTGGTTTTTCAATTATGCCTTTTCTGTTTTTAAGATATTCAAATTCAACGTGTGACGGTATCCACATTCTATCTTCAAGTTCTGGGAAAATTTTATCAAATATATCTTGCCGTGTTTCTTTCGGATATGAATAGAAATCAATGAGAGCTGAAGTATCAAAAATGATTAATGAATCTTTCCAAAGTTGTTTTTCTTTTTCAGGACTTAATTCATATTTCTCGAAACTTTTTCTATTCATTATTTTTTTGTTAGATTATGCACAATTTGTTTATATCGGCTACTTTATTTTCTTTATATTCTCATTTTGGGCAGCTAAACGCTAGTTTTTAGGAAATAAAATACTTTTAATTTGCAAACATGTATTTCACGAATATAAAGATTATTACAATTAATTATTTACAAATATAAAACTAACTCAAACCCACCAATTACGGAAAACCGTAACAATGAGCAAACTAATTGTGGAAAATCAAATATAAGTTTTAAATTCAAGATTAAATGACTTCACAGATGCAAAAGGAAATCAGTCTTTATGATTTACGCTTAGAAGAAATTGCGTTGTATTTATTTAAAGTAGTGGAAGTTCCTTGAGCCTAATTTGTCTTTTTTTAGAAATTTGTTATCAACACAGTCCAATAAAGCTTGACTTACAGCAGAACTTTTCAATGAGATTGAATGATCCTTTTCAATTTTATTCCGAACCTCTCCTGTCGTTTTAGGTCTATCAAAAAAGGGTGTATTCTGGGCTAATTCTCTTATTGCTTCTACAATAGTAAAACGTTTTTGATTGAATTTTTTATATGCAGAAGAATTATAAGTTTTAACATTAAACCAAAAAGTTTTATTGAGTTGTTTTCTATCAAGACTATTTGATGAGACATTTAATAGTTCGTTTAAAGGTAACCCTGTATAGAATGAAATGTTTAATATCGTGTTACTATTAAAACCCTTACCCACTCCAATGTTAAGGACTGTATTAACGGTAAGTTTCGTTAAGACTGCAAATTGAGCTGGTTCTAAATCTAAGGCAGCAATAATCTTTTGGATTCGTTGCCCAATTTTTTTCTTTTGTTCTTGGATAAATATCTCCATAAAACAAATTGAATGATTATTATAATCTATTTCAATTGAAATTATTTGAATATTAATAGATTATTTTGTATGTTTGTCTTATTAAGAGTTTGATAAATACATATTAAACTTTAAATTTGCGATTCTTCGTATCAAAATATTGAAGCATTCGCTTTGAATCTCGTTATCGAAAACTGGTAATTTTTAAACACACGAGAGAATAAGCAAGGTGCTCACGGCCCGGGGCGTGAGTTACTCTCTTATTTGTGTGTGGGCATACCAGTGCCTCGATAACAGTAAGTTGAGTTCCGCGCCCTTTTGTATTGGGCTTGGTCGCTATTTTTCCCTCAACTTTCTTTTAAAGCAACAGTTTTAGTTTTGTTTATGAAATTTCGCAATTGTATTTAGTATTGAGTATTGAGTGTTTTGAACTCCTAAGGAGGTTTCGACTGCCCTTCGACTGCGCTCAGGACAGGCTAGCTTGACCTGACATTCGTCTCACTACAAAAAAATGACCCGCTCCCAGTTTTCGACGACGACGGAGCAGGCCAGTAGTTAAAATAGTATAAACTTAACTGATGCGAAATTATGAAAAATAATTACAGGCGAAGCTATGCCTATGCACTATCTTTTGCCCTTTTTTTAACCTATAACTCCCCAATTTTTTCACAGAACCAGCCACAAAAAACCATAAGTGGCATTATTACCTCTGGCGCGGACCCTCTTATTGGGGTTAACGTACTGGTAAAGAACAGCGCCCGAGGGAGCATTAGCGATCTGGAAGGGCGGTATTCCGTTATTGCGTCCACAAACGATACGTTGGTTTTTACCTATTTGGGGTATAAGCCTCTTGAAATTGCAGTTGGCAATCGCAGTATTATGAACGTTGTTATGGAGATTGATGCCCAGGCTTTGGATGCCGTGGTTATTAATGCGGGGTATTATAAGGTTACCGATAGGGAGAAGACTGGGAGTATTTCTAGGGTTACGGCGGAGGAGATTGAAAACCAACCCGTACAAAATGCGCTTGCGACCATGCAGGGGCGCATGCCCGGGATACAGATTACCCAAAACAGTGGTGTGCCAGGTAGTGGCTTTGAGGTACGCATACGTGGTAAAAACAGTATTGCCGCTGGGAACAATCCACTTTATGTGGTGGATGGCGTACCCTATACAATCAATACCCTTGGGGCAACCACCGTTGCGAGTTCTATTATTGCGCTTTCCGACGTTAACCCCTTGAACAGCCTTGACCCAAACAATATAGAGAGCATTGAGGTATTAAAAGATGCAGATGCTACGGCAATCTATGGTTCCCGTGGTGCCAATGGAGTGGTACTTATCACTACCAAAAGTGGCAAGAATGGGGACACCAAGCTTACGGTAAGAGCGCTTAGCGGACTTGCAAGCATTACCCGAAAACTGGATTTACTGGATACCGAACAATACTTGGCGATGCGCAGGGAAGCCTTCGCTAATGACGGCTATACGGAATACCCCATGACCGCATACGATTTAAACGGTACTTGGCAAACAAACCGCTATACCGACTGGCAAGAAGAACTAATTGGGGGCACTGCCTATACCAATAATGTTCAGGCGACCATAACTGGAGGAAATGAGCAAACCTCATTTTTGTTATCGGGTGGGTACTTTAAGGAAACAACTGTGTTTCCAGGAGACTTTAAATATGGAAAGGGGACCGTACACGCTAAGGTGGACCACAGCTCCCCCAATGAAAAACTCAAGGTATCCTTTTCGGCAAATTATGCAGCTGACAGGAACGAGCTGCCGGGAGCAGACCTTTCGTTACAGGCAAAAAACCTCTCGCCCAATGCCCCAGTACTATACGATAGCGAAGGTAATTTAAATTGGGAAAATGGAACTTGGGAGAATCCCTTGGCCATACTTAATGGGGAGTATACCAATAGCACGAACAGTTTGATCGCAAATACGGTACTATCCTACAAACTCTTTGAAAAGCTACAATTACAGACCAGTTTGGGCTATACCGACAACCGCTTAGAGGAAGATAGGACCAGCCCAAATACCATCTATAATCCCGATTGGGGCTTGGACAGTAGTTTCTCCAGTATATACCTCAACAGTGCGCACCGTAGTTCATGGATCCTGGAGCCTCAGCTAAACTGGGAGCAACCACTTGGGCAGGGTCTTTTGAAAATCCTAGCTGGGGCTACCTTTCAGCAACAGACTGCGGATATACTCACCCAATTTGGTTCGGGCTTTCCTAGCAATGACCTCATCCATAATCTGGGGGCAGCCTCCTATGTTCTTGCCTTCACCGATAGACATACCGATTATCGATATGAAGCTGTGTATGGCAGAATAAACTATAATTGGAAACAAAAATACATCCTGAACTTAACCGGAAGGCGTGATGGTTCCAGCCGCTTTGGCCCAGACAACCGATTTGCAAATTTTGCGGCGGTTGGTGCTGCCTGGCTCTTCTCTGAGGAAGCCTTTGTAAAAAACAAATTGGCTTTTTTAAGCTTTGGAAAACTACGCGGAAGCTATGGCAGCAGTGGCAACGACCAAATTGGTGATTATGGGTATTTGGATACCTATAGCACAACGGGGGTTCCTTATAATGGCAGTATCGGCATAACGCCCACCCAACTGTACAACCCCAATTATGGTTGGGAGATAAACAGGAAATCTGAGATTGGACTGGAGTTAGGGTTATTCAAGAACCAGCTGCAATTGAATGCAAATTATTACGACAACCGCTCCTCGAACCAGCTTACGGGAATACCTCTTCCCGCAACAACGGGTTTTGGAAGTATACAGGCAAATCTCAACGCTAAGGTCCAAAACTATGGATGGGAATTTTCCCTGGTTTCCAATACTGTAAATTCGGAGGCATTCAAATGGACAACTTCATTTAATATCAGTTTGCCCAAGAACAAGCTTTTGGAGTTTCCTAATTTGGATCAGTCCACCTATCAAAACAGTTATGTTATTGGGGAGCCTATAACCATAAGGAAGGTGTACCATGTACTTGGCGTTAACCCTGAAACGGGAATCTTTGAGTTTGAGGACTATAATAATGACGGGGTTATTTCCGCGCCCGATGACAAACAGATGATTGTGGATATGGCTCCCAAATTTTATGGTGGGCTTGAAAATGTTTTGAGCTACAAGGGCCTTAGATTAGATCTATTCTTTCAGTTCAACAAACAAAAGGCATCCAATAATTTTTATTACGGCAATACACCAGGGACTATGGCCAACCAGACCACGGAGGTATTGGACCGATGGCAACAACCCGGGGACGAGGCCTCAATGCAAATGTTCACCTCTGGCGACAATGCCGAGGCCGTACTCGCATTTTCACACTATGGAGAAAGCGATGGAAGTATCAGCGATGCCTCCTTTGTTCGCCTTAAGAATGTGGCCCTGACCTATACCCTGCCAGAATCGGTATTAAAAGGCATGGACTGCCGTGTTTACGTGCAGGGACAGAATGTATTTACCATAACCAATTTTAAGGGCGGTGACCCAGAACGGGTAAGCGGTTTCTTGCCCCCATTGCGCCAAGTGGCCATGGGCATGGATCTTTCCTTATAAATCTAAAAACAATAAAGATGAAAAGATTACAACTAATAAGAAACAGCTTACTAAACACCCCCAAGATTCAATTTGCGGGATTCGTTATCCTCCTAGTTTTACTCGGCGGGTGTGAGGATTTTTTGGAAGTGGACTTTCCTGAAGACCGATTGACAGGTACCGTGGTATTCAACAATGAAGCCACGGCAAATGCCGCACTAGCGGACATCTATAACCAGTTACGTGACAATACCCTTTTAACGGGTACCAATCAAGGGCTTAGCGTGCTGATGGGACTTTATTCCGATGAGCTGGATTATTATGGCTCTCCTGGGAGTGCGGCCTACAATTTTTACAACCACACGGTTATTCCTTCAAACAGTGCCGTGGTGTCTCTTTGGAACGATAGCTACAGTGTAATATACAGTGCCAACGCAATCATTGCGGGGCTAAAAGAAAGTACGGCGTTGAGTCAAGAGCAAAAAGAACCTCTTTTGGGAGAGGCCTTTTTCCTTCGGGCGATGGTGCACTTTCATCTCTATACGCTATTTGGGGATATACCCTATATAACCACTACAGATTATAAAGTGAACAGTGCGGTGCACCGAATGGATTGGGATAAGGTTTATCCCCTACTTCTGGATGATCTAAATGATGCAAAGAATTTCTTGCCGGACAATTATCCGTCCGGAGAACGCATCCGCCCAAATCGCTATGTGGCAGCTGCCTTGCTATCAAGAATATTTCTATATGCCGAAGAGTGGGAAAAAGCCGAGACAGAAAGTTCAACTATCATTGATGGTTCCGGTATTTATGTATGGGAGGAAAATCTTGATCTCGTGTTCCCAAAGGAGAGCAGTACTGCAATCTGGCAATTGAAACCTTCCACCGCAGGAAGCAATACCTTGGAGGCACAGAGTTTTGTAGTGCTCTCGCTCCCACCTTCCAATGTTGCACTGAGCAATGGTTTTGTGGATAGTTTTGAACCAAATGATCTACGGCAGGAAAAATGGATCGGGGAATTAAGTGATGGAATTGAGACCGTTTATTTTCCCTTCAAGTACAAAGCAGTGGACTTTACAGGAGAGACCCTAGAATATGCAGTGGTATTTCGTCTTGCCGAGCTATACCTGATCCGTGCAGAGGCAAGAGCACAACAGGGTTCTATTTTGGGAGCTGCGGAAGACCTAAATAAAATAAGGAGCCGTGCTGGACTCTCGGGAACCACAGCAAATTCCAAGGAGGCACTTTTGGATGCCGTACTGGAGGAACGAAAACACGAACTTTTTACCGAACAAGGCCAGCGATGGTTTGACCTTAAGCGAACAAATAGCGCCACAACTGTTTTGGGACCCATAAAACCAGGTTGGAAAGCAACGGACATTCTACTACCCATACCTGAAAATGAATTAAGCGTAAACCCCAACCTACAGCCCCAAAACCCGGGATATTAAGATGGAAAACAATGAAATGAAAGCAATTTCTTGGATTGGCAAGGTGCACTTAATTATAGTAATGTGTATCCTAACTGTCTGCCCGATTATTGGGCAGACAGTATCCAAAAAATCATTGGCTCCAAAGGATTTTGACCAGTGGAGCTCGCAGCATAGCTATAGCCTTTCCCCAAAGGGTGATTGGATTAGTTGGGTTGAGGATTATGAGGTTGATGCAGATACCCTGAAGCTGCTGTCTACAAATAACAAAAAGGAATTTGCGTTCCCACGTGGAGAGAATGGAACATTTGGCAATGCTGGAAAATGGTTCGCTGCGATGGGGGCAGAAAATACCGCCATACTTTTGGACCTACAAAAAGGTAGCCTATTTAGGTACGTAAATATTCACAGTTTTCATTTTACAGAAAATGGAAAATTTATTGCACTCTATAAAGTGAGCGGGGAGGAAAAATCACTCATTGTCAAAAATTTGGAAAACAATCGGGAGGTTGAAACAGCAGCGGTTGCGGAATATGCATTCAATAAAAGCGGAGATTCACTGGCCTTTATAACCAATACCGTTGAAAAGGGCTCTGTCAATATCATGAATACCAAGGATTTTAAAACCCACACCCTCTTTTCCAGCCAAAGTAATTTTAAGGATTTGGTCTGGAACCCGCAAGGCAACAGCATCCTTTTTATGGAAGGCCCTAACAACGAGAACAGTGCAAACGCATTATTACATTATTTTAACTTTAATTGCTCTCAGGTTTCCACCTCGCTGAATACAAAACATGCCAACTTTCCCAAAGGGCAGGAATTTGCCCCTATAGAGCCTTTTTTTTCTAGGGATGGCACAAAGGTATTTTTTTATAGCAATAGCCCACCCATTGCATCGAAAACCGATATGGAAGTATGGTCAGCTACCGATGCGGTAATCTATCCCCGTAAAAATGCCGATTGGCTTGCTAACCCTTTTCATTTAAATCAATGGGATCCAGCGAAGGATAAAATTTTGGAGATAGGGACAGGAGATTTTCCAGAGGTCGTTCTAACAAGGGGTCATAAAAATGCTATAGTTTACAATCCGTGGGCCTATGAACCCCAAGAAAAGCGGTCGGGGGATATTGACCTATATCTGGTCAATCTGGAAAAGGGAGAAAGAAAACCATTCTTGAAAGCACAGGAGAGCTATTATAGAAGCTTTGTAGTTTCTCCTTCCGGCAATTATATAGCCTATTTCAAGGAGGGCAATTGGTGGAGCTACACTATTGGAACCGAGACAAAAGTAAATCTTACCGAAAGTCTAAAAGTTCCTTTTGACAAACAGGATGAGCATTTTGATGGGGAAAGGAGCCATTTTGGGTTTGGTGGATGGCTTAGTGACGACAGCGGCTTTATAGTGCGCGATTCCTTTTACGACTATTGGTTATTGCGTCCCGATACAGGAAAATCGGAAAGGATAACCTTCGGCAGGGAAAAAGGAATGCGGTTTGAGGTCGTAGAGGATATTTACGGAAGCTATCCCAAATTGAGGACTCCCCAGTTTGAGAGTATGGCAATAGATGGAACTGAAGGTCTTTTGCTTATTGGCCGGGGTATAAACAATACTGAAGGCTTATATTTTTGGAAAGAGAAGATTCTATTAAGGACACTGTATGAGGATACAAGGCATATTTCAGAAGTACGCAAAGCACGGGATAAAGATTTGTTCAGCTTTACCACGGAGACCTTTGCTACTCCGCCCCGTCTAGAGGTTGTGGAGGGAAAAAAACTAAAGACGATAAACCAAACGAATCCACAGGCAGCCTACTATGGGAGCGAAAAAATGGAGGTTATAAAGTATAAAGGCATCAATGATTCCCTTAGGGGGTTACTGTTCTACCCCCAGGATTATGTGGATGGCAAAAAACACCCCATGATTGTCCATATTTATGAAAGACAATCAGGGCATGCAAATGAATATGTAAATCCTTCCTTTTACTCTGGACAGGGCTTTAATCCAAAGGTCTATACAAATGCGGGTTATTTTGTGCTGTTGCCAGATATTGATTATGAAATTGGCAATCCTGGTTATTCTGCCTTGGAATGTGTAACGAATGGAGTAGAAAAAGCCCTTTCGAACAAGAGCATTGACAGGAATAGAATGGGACTTATAGGGCATTCATTTGGCGGTTATGAAACATCTTTTATCGTTACCCAGTCCAACATGTTTGCCGCTGCAGTTTCCGGAGCTGGCATCCATGACCTACGAAGGGATTACTTTTCTATTGACCCACTCACTTTTATACAGAACAAATGGATGTATGAAACCTATCAGTTACGCTTTGGAAAACCATATTTTGAGATCAGGGATTCCTATTTAAAAAACTGTCCTCTCCACAATGCGGCCTCCGTCAATACACCCTTGTTATTATGGACTGGCCAACGGGATGTGAGGATAGACTATGGCCAGAGTATAGAAATGTACCTGGCTCTGAAGGGGCTTGGGAAAAATGTGGAACTATTGGTATATCCCGAAGAAGGACATGCACTTTGGACCAAGAGCAACCAAAGGGACCTAACGGAAAGAATCAAAAAATGGTTTGATGAATATTTATAGGGCAATTTAAATAAAACCCTTTTTTTTGGCCAGTTGAATTAAATCTTTGTCACTGTTTTTTTTAATGTTAAAAATCACCTTAAGGTTACGTTTTCTCTTTTCTATTCCTGCAATAGATAATGGGAGTACATTTGGAATGTCCTTCATTTTAGTCCCGATGCTTAATTCGTATAGAATTCTTCTATCCACACTGTCCAGCATATGATCGCTCGATACATTGTTCCTTAGTACTTCGAGTACGGATTCGGTAAAATATAACTTACCATCCAGCACTGCCTCAATAGCTTTTATCAATTCATCGGGATCCAAATCATTTTTAATTAAAAAGCCTTCTGGATTGACACTCTTTATGATGTTATGGATTCTATAATTATCACTATATGTTGTGGAAACAATAATTTTAGTTGCAGGGAGCAATTCCCTAAATTTTATGCCTAAGTCCTCTCCGGACAAAATTTTACCATCTTTGGAAGGTGGTAAACTGATATCTAAAAAAACCAAATCAATCGATTTTTTATTGGAAACTGTATCCTTTATGGTTTTATAACCATCTGTACAGTTATGGCAGATATCAATTATAAAATCAATGTCTTCTTTACTTTTTTTCAGTTCATTGAGCGCCAACCTGTATGCCTGTGCAATAAGCGGATGGTCATCTATTATGAGGATATTAAACATTTTTGTTTCCATATTCAGGATATTGGGATTGATATTTGGATTATTGTTCCTTCGTCTAAAACACTTTTTATCTCTAAAGCCCCTTTCAATCTTTTTACTCTGGACCGGATATTTTTCAATCCTATGCCTTTTCTTACTTTGTTTATATTAAACCCTTTCCCGTTGTCCTCAACATATAAGTAGATCATCCCATTTTCATTAATCAATTCCAATTTTACAAAGGATGCATCGGCGTATTTCACTATGTTTTGTAACGTTTCCTGTACAATTCTATAAATGTTTATTTTTAGACTGCCTGCTACGTCTTTTTGATCCAAAATTTCACAATATTTAAATTGATAATCAAATTTGCCTATTTTGGAATTTTCCTTTAGAAGCTTTTCCAATAGACTCTCATAACCGCTTGAACTGTTCAACAAATGATTTTTTAGGTCATGTGAAATTGTTCTAATTTCTTTTTCAATAGCTTTCAATTCACTTAAATGTGTCTTATAATTATCCGCTTCATCTTTGCTATTGGAAAACTTAAAAAAACCAAGGTTGAGGCGAGTTCCCAGCAGTCTATTCAGTATACCATCATGGAGCTCTTCTGAAATTCTGGTCCTTTCTTCCATCTTTCCCTCTTCCAATTTTGCCTGCTGACTTAAGTTTAAAAAATAAATTTCTTCATTGCTAATTTGTTGCTGGGTTTCATAATGTAAGACTTTATTCTTTGAATATTGGCGCAATAAAAAATATAGTAGGGTAAGGATAGAGATAATTCCAATGCTAATGGCCAATATCCAAATTTTCTGTTGTTTTAGCCGTAACGTGTCGTAAATATATTCATCCGTTTCAAAATCGATTCTCGTGAATTTATTTCTTATTTTTCTTTCTTCTGTCTGAAGGCTATCATTAAGATTTAATAGCTTTTTTAGATATTCCGGAGCATTTTCTTGATCCAAGCTTGACAGCAATTTTAGCGAGGACATATAATCCCTATTATTATTGAGATCCAATGCTATATCTGCTGCCCCTTCTGCATAATGTATAGCTTGTGCTGTATCGCCAATAGCTGAATAATATTCTGCCAAATGGATTTTATTTATTGTAATACCTGAAGAATTATTCAAGCTGTCGCGTATCCGCAACGATTCCTGAAGTTCCTCGAGTACTCCGTTTAGATGGTTCATCTTGAGGTTACAATATGCCCTATTGTCTATCATACGGGCATATAACTGAATGTTCCCAGCTAACAAATCTTTATTTGCAAGCGCCTTATTAAAATATTCGTTTGCCTTGGCATACTCCTTTTGCTTGACGTAGACCAAGCCAATATTATTTAAACAGCCCTCATAGTTTGTCCCTTTATCATTTACAAACTCAAGCTGCTCTAAGGCTTTTTCGTTGTAAAATAATGCCCTGTCAAACTCCTCCAGTTCTTTATAGATAACCGCCAAATGCTTATAGCATTCAAATAGGAGGTCTGGTTTATTGAGTGGCTTCAATATTGAGATAGCCTCAATATTCAATATTTCGCTCCCTGTATAGTCCTTTAATCGGCCCCTTATAAATGCCATATTATAAAGCATTTTTGCCGTATAATATCTTTTATCAATACTTTTGAAATACAATTGCGCATTTCTATAGTAATAATAAGCGCTGTCATACACTTCCTTTTCAATATAATAAGTTCCATAGTTCCAGCTAGCGTCTGCAAGTCCGAATGTATCTGCTGCCTTCGCGGAAAGAGTCATAACTTCTTTGTTTAAGCTTTTAAACAAGGCTGAATCCTTAATACGATTTGCCGTGCAGGCAAGAGAACTTAACTTACGGATTTTTAAAGAGTCTTGAATTGTGCTACTTTTTAAGTTTTCAAGAGTATCCAGTATTGCCAAAGCTTTGGCTTCACGGTCTTTGTTAATTTGAACGGAATCTCCGTTTTCTATATTTAAGGTTTGAGTATTTGGAATCTTGGAAGTTTTATCCCCTATTTCTTTTTGTTGGCAAAAACAAATAAAAAAAGGTAGGGCAATCACAACGAATGACTTGGAGACAGCTTTAGTTTTTATTTGAAATCCCATAGTAACAAATCTAAATAAAAGCCTTTGATTAATAATCAAAGGCTTTGGAAATCAATCGACCCTTAAGAATTAGTTCTCATCTTCGTCCTTATCATTGTCTGGACCAATATCATCATCATCACCAGTACTGACAATCTGTGAAGAATTGTTATTTTGATTGGTATAAGGAATTTCTTGAGGAGTACAAGATAAAAGCGAGCTTCCTAAGATTAGAAAAATTACAAATGTTAGCGAGGTTTTCATAGTTTAGAGTTTTAGAATTATTAAAAAAGTTCATTGTCACATATTTCAAAATCAAAATTTTGAGCATAATCACAATATTTATAAATCTGGAAAGGCCTTTCCCGACTGGGCATTTGAACTAATTTACTATCACTACTGAATTTCCCCCAATGATTCTGACAGTATTTAGTGAGTTACAGTAGTCTGTTAGTGAGATTGGTAATCACGAGAGGGAAGCCTCGTCCAAAAGCGAATAGGATGTCATTGACAGCCTATCATTTATTAAATCAATATTTTTAAGGAATGCTTTTGTGAAAGGTAGTTTGACATCATTTCTTGATATGGAACAAATACATTTGCCATAGTGGATTCTTGAGATGTATTTACTATTTACTATATAACTCCTGTGGATCCTAATAAAGTTTTTTGGCAGCACATCCTCGTAATTTTTAAGCGTTTTGAAAGCACCGACAATAGAACCATCGACCATATGAAAATCGGTAGTATTATTATCGGCTTTTAAATAAAGTATATTTTTGATATCAAGGTATTGGAAGTCGCCATATGATTTCAAACAAAGCTTCTCAAGATGTTGTTGGGAGTATCTTTTGTTATAACTCAAAACACATTTCCTTAAATCGAGTTCAGCTATAGGTTTTAGCAATAGATCAAAAAAATTATTCTTAATTAGATCGTAGGCTCTTTCTTTTGTGTACGACAGGCCAATCAACGCGGGCGGTATTTCACAATACTTATAAATTTCAGCTACAAACGTGAATACATCATCAAACATACAGTCAATATTCAAAAAGACCAATTGGGGAGATTCTTTTAAAATTGCATTGAGTGCCCTATCATATTCCTGATAGTTTCCCAAAAAATGGAATTGATCAAAACCTTCAAGAAGATCTTGGATTCTCTCAAGTGTTTCGCTTTCCTTTTCTATGATTATATAACCTATCAAAATATGCTCATAATTCTGAATAAATTTATAAGAAAATGAAAAGACTGTGGTAGGGTTTTGTGTTATAATAAATAAGGTTATCTCTTACTTTTTACATTAAAAAAGAACTACAAATATTCAGGGGAAACTCTCCGTTCTTCGATTTAATAAAATTTACTGCTTAATAAAATTCCATATAGGCAATCAAACTGCAGGCGGAAATTAGAATCTTGAAAATTAGATGGAAAAACCTTATAAATTCGGATATTTTACCTTACCGATGTCTCTCTGTTAATCCATAAATTTATTCAACTAACAAAAAATAAGTTTAACCCTAAATTTTTGATCATGAAGAAATTAAAACTACTTTTTTCGGTTCTATGCATTCTCTTTTTTAGTTTATCTGGGATTTCCCAGGAAAAAGAGAGTGATTTTTACTACTATAATGGAAATAAAATTTTCCTGGAAAAAAACACCCAATATCTATATGTGGTGACCAACGGTTCTCTAAAAACTCAAGCTGCATTAGAAAAAAACCTTGACCTTAAAGATAAGGTCTCTAAGTTCAAAAGGGATGATGTACTTCAATCCTTAAGCAAGGTTTCTTTTGGAATTAGCGCAAATCCTGAAAATTATTCAGCAGAAGTTGAATTGGGAAATCAACCGCTTGATAAAAGCCGCTATCAAAACACCATTGAAAGTATAAAAAACAATAGAAGTGTGGTATTTACGGCCCCCTATTATTATGATACTGCTGGCAAGAAAATGGCTCTAACCCAATATTTTAATGTAAAACTTAAAAATGAAGGGGATATTGATGTGTTGATGGATTATACGTCTAAAACTAACACTATAATTATAGGGCAAAATTCATTTATGCCTTTGTGGTATACTGTGGGCATATCCTCGTCGAGTAAGGTAAATGCCATGTCTATGGCAAATAGATTTTACGAGTCTAACTTATTTGAGAATGCCGAACCTAATTTTATGATTGAACTGACCCAATTTGGTTCAGCAGAATCAATTCTCGAAGATTTAGCCCTTCCTTCAATGGATACTTTTTTTAACAATCAATGGGGACTAAAAAATACGGGGCAATATGGTGGCACGGCAGGTATTGATGTAAATGCTGAAAACGCCTGGTTAGATACTAAAGGCTCACCAGCCATAAAAGTTGCCGTTTTTGACGAAGGGTATGAGCAGAACCATCCAGACTTACTACACAATAATTATGGAACTGGATATGACTCAGATACTAGTAGTTCTCCATCTGTTGTTTGGGGAGATCACGGTACTGCTTGCGCGGGTATTATTGGGGCTGTACAAGATAACAACTTAGGCGTAACAGGTATTGCTCCACGTACAAATCTAATATCAGTTAGCATAAATTTTGGCAGTACCAATTATACAAAACTAGCTAATGGTTTAAATTGGGCATGGCAAAACGGAGCTGATATTATAAGTAATTCATGGGGTGGCGGAGGTCCCTCAACTCTTTTTGATAATGCGTTGACAAATGCTTTTACTAATGGAAGAGATGGCCTTGGAACAATTATTGTTTTCGCTACTGCAAATAGTAATAGTGGGGTAGTCTATCCAGCAAATAGCAACTCAAATATAGTTGCAGTAGGAGCCATGAGCATGTGTGGTGAACGAAAAAATCCAAGCTCTTGTGATGGTGAAAATTGGTGGGGCAGTAATTATGGTTCTACATTAGATGTAGTTGCTCCTGGAGTCAAAATAGCAACTACTGACAGGCAAGGTACTGCTGGATATTCCACAACGGATTATGTCCAAAACTTTAATGGTACCTCCTCAGCCTGCCCAATGGTTTCTGGTATAGCAGCACTTATTTTGGCGGAAAACCCTTGCTTAAGTCACACTCAAGTTCAAGACATAATTGAGCAAACAAGCCAAAAGGTAAGAACTGATTTGTATACATACAGTACAACTGGAGGAAGACCAAATGGGACTTGGAACAATGAAATGGGTTATGGTCTTGTTGACGCTGAAGCCGCAGTTAATTTGGCACAAATAACGGCTCCTCCAGGAAGCACTGCCTTTGATTTATATTCACAAGATAGACCTGATGACAATGGATTAGAGCCAAATACTATTTCAACATGGTTTTGGGGAAGTGAGGATATGTGGGTTCGACAAGATCTCGATGGTGGCCTTACACATGAAAATCCTGAATTTAAAATGTATTCTCCCAATGGGATTTATGTAAAAGTAAGAAACAGAGGGACAACCACTTCAGATTGTGCCACATTGAAAGTATATTTTGCAAGGGCCGCAACAGGATTAACTTGGCCAACCCATTTTATCAATAATTATGCTGGACCATTATTAAATGGTGATATTATTGGTACGGCTGCAATACCATCAATTGCTCCCGGTGGAACTGCGATTATTGAAATACCTTGGTATCCTCCAAACCCAGCTGACTATGGAAGTAGTGGAGATCATCACTTTTGTTTGACTTCCAGAATAGTTTCTGCAAACGACCCAATGTATAATGAGGCTAACTACGTCAATATTGGGCAGAATGCATATAACAACAATAATATTATTTGGAAGAATGTAGATGTATACAATTCGATATCGACCGATCTGCCAATTCAGAATGTCTATATAAGAGGCGTAGATAAAGATAATGAGATGGTTAATATACGTTTCATTGGAAATGGGATGGATGATTTTGACAGGGTTGAGAAAAACTTCTTTGAAGTGGGCGTAATGGAGATTGAAATGGATGGAGAATTGTTCAGACGCATGAAAGATAATGGATGCCTTGATGGACGAGGTATTGAAATCATTGGTGAAAATAGAGTTATGATAACTTCCTCTGATGCTATCTTTAAAAATGTTCCTTTAAGATATGAAGAAACATTTACCCTATATAATCAATTTAGAGTCAACGAACCGATTGAACCTGGCAAACAATTGCTTCTTGATGTGGTTCAGGAAAATGCTATTAAAGGACACTATGAAGGAGGTGAACGTTTTGTAATTATCAATGATAAAAAACAGGCAAGTAAGGACGCGAAAGTTTCGGTCATACCATCACCAACATTTAATATTGTACCAAACCCGACCCAGGGAATGTTTAATATTGTTCTCGATAAAAAAATCAATGGAACCTATAGTGTTATTGATATTTACGGAAATATTTTACATTCGGGAGATATTAAAGATGCAGAACAAATTTCTATTAACATGGGGACAGCACCTACAGGACTATATTATGTCAAGGTGGTTTCCAATGAATTTAACAGCATCAAGACATTACTTAAAAAATAATAACCCTAATTCTATTAAAAAGCCGTCTAAATTTTAGACGGTTTTTTTTATTTACCTAATCTGTGAAAAAATGCAATTTAAGAGTACTAACAGTAATTTTTAAACCATTGTTTACTATGAATCTGATGGAATAGCATTTGGCTGACATTATTTTTGGAACTTTGTTATAGTGCTACTCCTCAAAGGAAGGCGCTTTATTTTTTGAAAGCCATGAATAAGGATTAATGTATTAGTTAAGGCCCAAAAAAACCCGGAATAGTTTAACCTTTCTATTCCGGGCATTGGCATTTACCTATTTAGAAGGAAAATGCAAAGGTATTGGGCACATTGTTGGGCTTGTCTTTGCAAAAACAGGCTTACTGCTATACGTGCAGGTTGGCCCATCTTCCAAATTACAGCTACGTGCGGGCTCGCAAACACCATTCACAAAGATGTAGCCAGGTACCAAAGTATCAACCACATCCGGTTTTGCTTGCGAAGCAAAGGCTGCGGTAATGGCAAGAAGAAATGCCATCACCGGTAACAAAAACTTAGTTTTAAGCTTTTTCATAATATTTATATTTAAATTGACACCTACTCTATTCTATCAGGTTTTCGGTTTCCCCTGTCACTATATAGTATCATTCGTTGGAATTATATTCCAGCATTTTGGCATCTAACTTATAGGAAATCAATTGCGATCCCATTAAGGCATATAATTTTAAATCTCTAACCATAAAAGCCCTCATATGTAAGTTGGAAGCTTTATATAGGTAAAAACTAAATACATATATATTTTTATCAATATCATACACATCTATAATCTCAGCCTCTGCGAGTATCTTATTGGATTCAAACCTTCCCAACCTTTCGGACTGTATGAATAGTAGATTTTTATCTGTAGCTGCATTTTTGTTAATAGCAATGGTATTGGGATTAAGTTTCTTTTTGCCTACACTTTCAAGGCTAGCGATATCAAGTTGAACCTGTTTTACAGTGTCAATTGTTTTTCCTTCATAGACTAGGTCCAAATTATGATCCACGACCAAAAACTTGTTTCTGTAGTAATACAAATAAATTAGTTTCTGAAGACTATTGTTCCATAATAACTGACCGTCCGTATCAAATACCCCATCAATTTCAGAAGTCAACAGGGATGGATTATAAACCGGTCGGAATACCGGGTCTCTTGAAAGAATACCCAACATGTTCTTTTTGTTCTCACTGCTTTGGGAAGAAACGGCAAGAGAATTTTTGTCGAGAATGGCTGCCTGGGAAAAATAGTATGGTTTATCGATAAAAGTATATGCCTTCCAATTATTCGTACTTCCCTTAAAAATAATTGGCACCATGCCATCCAAAACAAAAAAATGATTATTTGACATTTCTATTCTGACCCTTCTAAATGGCAAGACCATATTGTCAATTTGAACTTTTTTCACAGCTGTCCGTGAGAAAGTTGTGTCTATTGCGGTCAACACCAACGGAGCGGTACTATTCCCAAGATAAATTGTGTCTTTTTCAAACCCTGCAAAATAATAGGAAGCGTAATTTAAATCATGGCTTGCAATCTGATTTGCGAAATGCGGAAGATGCCTTCTTATGAAAGCATTGTTGCGGTGCATCTTCTTCTCCGAAAAGGCAAACAACAGCGCGACGGTTCCAATTCCAATAATGGCAAGGGTGGCAAGCAAAAACAAGGTCTTTTTTGATGTATACCAGCCAGTTACCAAGACCGCCACCCCCGCCAGAATTATGAAAACAACATTAAAAAAAAGATGCTGAGTCCAGCTGAGTTTTTCTAGTACCCCTCCGCAAGAACAGGGCACAAAATCGGAAAAATTAATGATAATATAGATATAGGTTGTAAACATCACCATTAAGATAAAGGAGGCATAAAGAGCTTGGGGCCTAAACCTTTCAAACACCAATAAAACTGCAATTACTATTTCCATTCCCGGCACCAACCAGGCAATGAGCCCGGCATAGGCGCTAAGTAGTGGTGACTGTGCCAGTTGGACTTTAAATATTTCAAAATCAATAAACTTACTAATGGCCGCATATACAAACAAAACAATAAATAATAGGCTAATTATATTTATAGTACGTTTTCTATGTTTAGTATTGAATACCATATCGTTTGATTTGATATGATAAAATTCCGCATAAAAATTTCAGAAAAATGCAAATAAACTTATCCCAGAGGTATTATTTTCAATAATAGAGAAAATCACGAATTTCTGGATAAAAATTTCTTTCGAAGCTGTTTGGGGGTATAGCCAAATTCGTTCTTAAAAGTGGCCGAAAAGGAAGGAACACTTTTAAAGCCACAGAGCTGTGTAATTTTTTTAAAAGTAATTGTACTTCCCTCCACCAACATTTTGGCTTTTCTTAATCGTTCGTTTCTAATAAATTTAAAAACACTTACCCCATATAACTCCTTAAAACCATACTTGATTTTGAAGGTATTGGTTCCAAATTCACGGGCAAGTTGCTGAATTGGCGGAAAATCCTTATCGAGATTATCCATAAAATACTCCTGTAATTTTCTGATTTTCAGAATATCCGAAGAAGTTAGAACCACCTTTTTTTTATTTATTATGGAAGAAATGACAGGTTTTTCATTATATGAATTCTCTCTACTATTTTTCTTCTTGGCAATAAGATATTCCTCCAATTCCACCTGTCTTTTGGAATGTTTCACAACAGTTACTATAATACTTTCCAACTCATTCTTTTCCCTTCTTAACTTATTGACATAGCAGGCACTGGGAACCAATAGGCCTGATTTGGTTTTAAATGTAAGTTCTATGGAAGTATCCACCATTTTTTTATTCTTGAGTTTATTCCAATACCTCTCCCATTTGAAAACAGACCTTTCAATCAGAAAATGGGCAAAGGACTGTCCAACCATTTCCTCACGGGAATAAAACAAGATTTCACAAGTATGGTGATTAACCCTTTTTACCTTGTCGTGTAAATCAATTTCAAAAATCATTAAGACTATGTGTTTGATAGTCTGATTGACATTGACGTATCCTTGATGCACTAGGGCTTCCCCAATTTCTTCGCTCATCATATTAATCACGGAAATAATAGCATCGATTTTATCCTTCTTGGAAGATTTTTTAATACGATAAAAGAATCTCCCAGCTCCCATTTCTACTAATGCTTCCTTAATTTTTTTGAGACGTTTTTTTTTAGACATTTCATTTATTTTTCAATTTTCAAATATTTCGCTTTCCTGATGCGGTTTTTTCAGTTTAAATATATTTATCCAAAAACTTTTTCGCTTTATCCATATCCTGAAAAGATTCTGTGGGAATTGAGGGTTTTGTAGTTCTAACATAGAAATAGGATAAAATCTCCGACATTGGGTCTCCGATAATAAACGCCACAGCCTTAAGCAATACAGAGCCCTCAAGTGCCAAATAATCCCTAGCAGGTTTGTCGACTTCCTCAACCCCACGTATATCGCATAGCGCCGGGTAAGAAATCCCTTTTTGCAACCTAAGGCGATCTGCCACTATCCTTACAGCGCCTTCTTGGTTAATTACAATACCAATGTGATACCGAATGTAAAGAAGACCTCCATCAAGTTTATATGAAGCAAAATTATTTTCAATAGTATTCATTGTGATTGAAAACTGGCAATTCCCTATAAATTTACGAAAATATGAACGTATTTATTTCTTAGGTGGTGGTTCAAAGTCCCAGTCAGCGTTTTTTTCTTATCCAAAATGAAAAAAAACTTATCCCAGAAGTATTATTTTTTAGACGGGCTTTTATTTCCCACCAAATGCCAGTAAATTCTATTTCTAAAATCAAGAATCATGGCAAAAATTAAACACAACAATTTTTTGGATACCGTAAATGAAGTATTTACGGATGCAAAAGAGGAAGGCGTTCTTCATCTTTATGCTGAAGGGGAAACATTTAACGGACGTACTATTGGAGTTAAAAACAGGAGTCTCTTTCACTTTGGCACTACCGGATATTTAGGCCTTGAACAGGATGTAAGACTAAAGGAAGCAGCTATCGATGCGATACGTAAATACGGTACCCAGTTTCCTTTGTCAAAATCATACATCTCCAATCCGCTCTACAGGAAATTGGAAGAAAAAGTTACCGAAATGTATGGACATCCCATTATCATTACCAAAAACAGCACCTTGGGCCACATAGGAGTCATACCCAGTGCCGTGAAAGATCAGGATGCCATCATCCTGGACCATCAAGTTCATTGGAGCGTACAGAGTGCGGCCAAGATCTTAAAGAATAGAAGTCTGCCTATTGATATGGTAAGGCACAACGACCTGAACATGCTTGAGGATAAAATAAAGCGGTATTCAGACCAGCGAAAGAAAATTTGGTATATGGCTGACAGTATCTATTCCATGTACGGCGACTTCGCCCCTATTTCCGATTTAATGACATTAAGCCAAAAATATCCACAACTCAATTTCTACTTTGACGATGTGCACGGCATGAGCTGGATAGGCAAGAATGGGACTGGATACGTACTGAGCGAGCTTGGGGAACTATCTGAAAACATATTACTCTTTGGCACACTGAGCAAAACCTTTGGAGCTAGTGGCGCAGTGTTGGTTTGTTCCAATAAAAAGATGTACCATGAGATAAAAACCTTTGGAGGGCCCTTGACCTTTTCCGCGCAATTGGAACCAGCATCCATTGCCGCTGCGACCGCATCAGCAGATATACATCTTTCCCCAGAAATTTATACTCTGCAAAAGGAATTAAGGGAACGCGTGGCATATTTCAATGAACTGTTGCAGCAAACCGACCTGCCCCTGATTGATGAGAATATATCTCCCGTATTCTATATAGGTACGGGAATGCCAAAAACGGGCTATAATTTTGTGAATAGGTTGATGAAGGAGGGCTTTTATGTAAACCTTGGAATTTTCCCTGCGGTTCCGGTAAAGAATACTGGTGTACGGATTACCATATCACGGCACAACCAAAAAGAGGAAATAAAAGGTCTTGTGGAAGCGATGGAATATCACTTCCCCAAGGCTCTGGAAGATACCCATACCAATCGTGATCGAGTTTTTCAGGCATTTAAATTGGAACCGAAGCAAAAAGAAGTTCCTAAAATTTTGATAAACGCAGATTTAAAAGTTCAATTAGAAGATTCAATTTTAAAGATTGAGAAGCAGCTTTGGAATAGTTTACTTGGAAAGAAAGGCTTATTTGATTGGGAAGGAATGAGGTTTCTGGAAGAATCCTTTAGTGGCAATTCCCTGAGGGAACATAACTGGGAGTTCAGGTACTTAATGATATATGATCAAGAGCAACAACCAATATTGGCCACTTTTATGACGGTGGGATTATGGAAGGACGATATGTTGGCCGCTGTTGGAGCTTCACAAACCATTGAGGAAGAACGCAAAAACGATCCATACTATTTAACCTCGAAAGTATTAAGCTTGGGCTCCCTCTTTACCGAGGGCAAGCATTTATATGTAGATAATTCACATTTCGAAAAACAGCAAGCTCTGAACCTTTTGTTACAAACGTTGGAAAAACTTGAATATACCCTAAAGGCAAAAATGATAGTGTTGCGCGATTTCGTGGAAGATAAAGGGATCCACACCTATTTTCAAGGGCAAGGTTTTGTTAGGGTGCAGATGCCGGATTCATGCAGTATTGAGCTTGCAAAAGAGGAAACTTTGGAAAACTACATTTCCCGCCTTTCAGCCCGAAACAGGAGGCATTTAAGAAAGGAAATTCTCGACACGGAACCTTTGCTTAATATAGCTGTATTAAGTAGCTGCTCCGAAGACCAGTTGGAGCAGATCGAGGAGCTGTATTCCAATGTGCATCACAATAATTTGGGATTGAACACCTTTTCATTTCCTTCAAAACTGTTTAGGAAAATGTCGAAGCATCCCAATTGGGAATTTATAACCATCACCCCTAAGTCTGAGCCCGAAAAAATCATAGGTGTTATGCTTTGCTATAAAAATATCCATAAAACCTATGTTCCCGCTTTTGTGGGAATGGACTATAGCTACCTAGAGCAATATCATATTTATCGGCAACTTTTGTTCCAGACCATCAAGCGCTCTATTGAATTAAAATATAATCATATTGCACTTGGCCTAACAGCTTAGTTTGAAAAACGGAAATTGGGAGCTTCCGTATATAATACATACGCTTATATCCAGACCGCTGATAATTACACCCTTGAACTTATGGGAATACTGGAATCCAGTTAACAAACCATACAAATTGCCCTATATGTATGAAATATCACCAATTAATATCAGAATTCGAAGCCAAGTTGGAGGCATTGGAATCTTGTACAGAAGATATTTTATACAGGGCAGAGACTGGCATTAGCTATACAGAACGATGGATAAAAACACTTCGGAAGGAAGTGGTTGAGCATGGTTTCAATTCCATTCAGGAAGAAATATTTTTCTTCAAAAATATAAAGCCCCAAGTCTTCAGTAAACTGATATATTATTCGAAATTATTCAATATTGAAAGCAAACGACCCAGAAGCAGTTCCAAATTCCAAATCAAATATCTTAATAATCAAATTAATAAATTACAGGTTTTCTTTAATGATAACCTGGAATTCTACCATTATTATCGTCGTGGTGCAACCTCTCTCGATGAGCAATATTTCGTCAGGGGCAAATCTGACCTTAGGTCTACCACAGATTTTTTTAATTTTTATATTGATGAAAAGTTCTCCACCTGTCAGGATGGGACGGTGGCCGCTATAATGGCCTATGACATGCTAATTGTTTATTTACAACAGGAAATTGAAAAACTAGAAAACAATAAAGAAAACCAAAACACAAATTTAATGAAGCAATCATCAAGACTTTTTTGGACGGGAAACAAAACGGAGCTGATAGAACTGATCTATGCCTTACAGAGCAGCGGGGCCATTAATAGCGGAACTGCCGATATAAAGGAAATGGCCTCCCTCTTTGAACAAATATTTAATATAGACCTGGGTAATTATTACCATACATTTATAGAGATCAGGGCTAGGAAGGGCAGCAAGACCAAGTTTATTGATAAATTGGAAGAGGCCTTATTAAGACGCTTCGAGGAATCCGATGCTTAATCCCACCCCTTTCCCAAGTTGGGAAATTAACTCTCAAAAAAAATATCAAAAAATATATATTGATTTGACATCATACACCCAAGTGTTTTCTTCTTTTTCAAATCAAAATCCAACAAATCTTATTTCAGAAAAATCTTTCCCACCTCTGGATTGACTATTGATAAATATCCACTAGAGACCTCCAAATTTGTAAAACGAAAGTCAAATCAAGTCAGGGACTGTCAAATTAGATGATAGCAATGTGATAGTCCCTTTCTTTTAAAAACCGTTCTATTATGCCAACAAGTATTATTACCACAGACGATCTTCGGGATTTCAAGATTGAATTACTCGATGAAATTAAAAAAATTCTCACTAAACAATCTTCCGGTACTTTGAAGAAATACCTGAAATCATCAGAGGTTATGGAAATGCTTCAGATAAGTCCAGGTACGCTCCAAAATCTAAGAATAAATGGCACACTGCCATTTAGCAAGATGGGTGGGATCATTTATTATGATTCTGAGGACATTCAGAAAGTAATGAGAGATAATCGTGTTCAACATCCCAGTGATTAATTATGTATGAACTATATAAAACACCTCAACG
>Ga0209344_10000853_pt1 | contig 45845 bp, 41 predicted proteins | sample Cruoilmetagenom6_FD_187293 | JGI IMG/M metagenome (GOLD analysis project Ga0209344, IMG submission 187293) | Oil polluted marine microbial communities from Coal Oil Point, Santa Barbara, California, USA - Santa Barbara Oil Seep Sample 6 (SPAdes)... | ecosystem: Environmental > Aquatic > Marine... | reverse complement strand
CGGGCATTGCCGTGATCATCGACAGCCCCGAATCCGACGCCTTCGTCGAAACCGCGACCGAGGCTCTCGCCCCCGTCGGCGCCCAGACCATGCTGACCGACGGCATTGCCCAGGCCTACCGGGCCGGCCGTGACCGGGTGGCCGGTGTTACCGGTGTGCAGGAGCTGCTGACCTCGACCTGCGACATGCGCAACGCCACGCCCTATCTCTTCGCCACCACCGGCAAGGAATGGCTCGACAACGAAGTGCTAGGCGAAGAAGTCTTCGGCCCGCTCGGGCTGGTTGTCCGGGTTGCAGATTTTGACGAGATGCAGAAGATTGCGAAAAGCTTCGCCGGTCAGCTGACCTGCACCTTGCACCTCGACAAGGCCGACACCGAGCAGGGCCGGGCGCTGATGCCGATCCTCGAGCGCAAGGCCGGCCGGGTTCTGGCCAACGGCTTTCCGACCGGTGTCGAGGTTGCCGATTCCATGGTCCATGGCGGACCTTACCCGGCCTCGACCAATTTTGGTGCGACCTCGGTCGGAACCCTCTCGATCCGCCGCTTCCTTCGTCCGGTCTGCTATCAGGGCCTCCCCGAGGACCTGCTGCCACAAGACTTCGACTGACCCCTTTAGTCTCTAACGGCTCATCAGGCCGGCCTCGATCTGTCATGGTAGACAGGTTGAGGCCGGCTTTCGTTTGCGTGGTTTTCAACGCGAAACCTATGGCCTGGCACGCATCCGGCATCGCGGCTCTGGCGGGGCCGCCGGGCGGGTCGTCAGTTCACTCAGGTAAGCCCTGACCGGAAACGGACATTGAAGTTCCAAACCGGGTGGTTTAGTCCAAGTTCGATGTTGAACTCCGTGCTTGTCGTTGCTGCCGGTCGTGGCCACCGCCTGGGTGGCGAGATCCCGAAGCAGTTTCTCCCCATTGGCGGTGTCAGCTCGCTGCGCCGGGCTGTGGAGGCATTTCTGGCGCTGGATGCGGTCGATCTGCTCCGCGTCGTTATCCACCCCGATGACCAGCTCCTGTGTCAGCAGGCCCTGGCGGACATCCATGACCAGCGCCTGCTTCCACCCGTGCATGGCGGCAAGACAAGGGCTCAGTCCGTGCGTCTGGGACTGGAAGCTTTTGATGAAACCAACACCGGCAAGATCCTGATCCACGATGCAGCGCGGCCCTTCATCCCTGCAACTGTGATCCAAGCCGTACTCGAAGCTCTGGATGAGGCCGAAGGAGCTTTCGCTGCGCTGCGAGTTGTTGATGCGCTATGGAATTCGGAGGGAAACAACGCCATTGCGCCGGTCTCGCGCGAAGGGCTCTGGCGGGCGCAAACCCCGCAAGGATTTCATTTCGAGCGTATTCTGGCAGCCCATCGCGGCCATGCCGGGGAGGTTCATGACGATGTGGCGGTTGCGCGTACTGCGGGTATGGCTGTCAGGATCGTCGAGGGGGCAGAAGCGAATTTCAAGATCACCACAGCCGCCGATCTTGAAAGGGCCGAGGCCGAGCTGCTGCGGCTTGGACAGGCATCCCTCGAGCAGGATTAACGGCAACGCCAACCGGAAGTCCGGCGGTGACTTGCTGATCGGTTATCCCATGTTGACGGCGCGACGTCGGGCAATCTCGATATGCGTCTGCATCGCTCTGGCGGCTGCTTCGGGATCTTGTGCCTCAAGCGCCTCGATAATGGTCATGTGGTCGCCGATCACCGAAGGGATCATCGGCACATAAAGCCGGGTCTCGGCAAGCCGGATCAGCCTGATCTTGATCCAGTTGACCCGGTAGGCCTGGGTGATGATGTCGTTGCCCAGCCCATCGACAATGGCTTCATGCAGCTGCAGGTCGACAGCCTCCGCATCCTGCATCAATCCCTCTTCATCGCCGCGTCCGAACCTGTCGAGGATTTCCTCGTGACGGGCGCGCAGGGTTGCGATCAGCCTCGGGTCGGCGCTGGTCGCAAACAGCCGCACGGCGGCGACCTCGATGAATTCGCGAAACTGATAGGCGTTACGCACCAGGTTGAGATCCACTTGCGGCACCTGCATGCCGCGCTGTGGCGCAGTTCGGATCAGGCCTTCTGCTTCCAGCCGCGGCACCAGCTCGCGAATGGCGCCGAGCGGAAACCCGGTGATCTCCACGAGCTGCCGCTGGGTGATGAACTGGCCCGGCTTGATCTCCTGCGCCAGCAGACTTCTGGTATAGCCCTCATAGGCCTGCTCGCGCAGTTTGAGCGGTTCACCATCCTTGCTGGGCGGGGTCGGCAGCCAGCTCATAGATTGCTCCTCAGGCTCTGGCCATGATGGCGTCGTAGGCTTCGAGCAGTTTCGATTTCTGTTCTGCGCTCAGCTCTGACAGCGGTGGGCGCACGGCTTCAAAACCGGTGTCCCCGGCAAGGTGTCCGGCTAAGGCTTTGACGGCGGGTATGATCGGATTGGAGACAACCAGATTGGTAAGCTCGGTCAACACACGCCCGTCGTCGCCTGAATGGATCACTGGTGCCAGCAATTCCGGTGCGACATTGGCAACCCCGCAAATCGAACCTTCCGCGCCTTTGGCCATGGCGCGCGGCAGCAGCCGTTCGTCGCCCACCAGCACCGAGATGTCGCCATGGGTGGCCAGAAAACGTTCAGCCGTGGCCCAGTCACCGGAAGAATCCTTGATGCCGGTGATCACGCCAGGCCAGGTCTTGCGCAGCCGGGCTATCAGTTCCGGCGACAGCGCAACAGCGGTCTGGCCGGGAATATGATACATGATGACGCCGCGAAGCTTGGCGCCGATACGCTGGAAGACTGCATTGAACCAGTTGAAAAGACCATCATCATCCATCCCCTTCAGGAAGAAGGGGGGGGCCATCAGAAGTCCCGCCGCGCCGGCGTCAAGCGCCGCAAGCGATTGCGTGACAGCGTCGCCAATGGCAGGCGCCATGATGCCGACGTGAATACGTGTGTCTGCGGGCACCGCTTTGGCTACCGCGTCATACATCGCCTTGCGTTCGTCAAGCGTCAGCCCAAAACCCTCGCCGGTCGTACCACACAGGGTGACCCCGTCGCAGCCGCGTGTCAGCAGGCTGGCGGCGTGTTTGCCCAGTCTCGCAAGGTCAACGTCGCCGGACGCCGTGTAGGGTGTCACCAGAGCTGCAGAAAGGCCGAAAATCGGTTTGGTCATGAAGGATACGCCGGTTGGTTGTTGCTAACATGTTAGTGATTGCACGTATAGCAGTTCCCCGGGCCGGTAAAGCCCGGAACAACATTTATCCACGCGCCGAGCAGCGATCATGAGAAAGTGCGTTGGCCTCTTTGAAGCACGCATCCCGAGCGCAGTGACTGCGCTCGGGATGCTGCAAGCCAACATGTTCCGGCGTCAGTGGTTGTCGCGCGGAACCGATTTCTCGGCGACGCGCTGGAACTCATCAGCGCCACGCAGGACCATCCCTTCCGAGAACGGCTCAGCCAGTTCACGGAAATATTTCTGCCAAGGCGTCTGGCTTGCGGGACTCTGATATCCGCCCGAAGCCGCCAGTTCCTCTGCGCGCTTGTCCCAGTCTTCCTTCGGCACCAGCGCATCAACGCGGCTCTTGCCAAGATCGATGCGGATCCGGTCGCCATTGCGCAACAGGGCCAGTCCGCCGCCGGCAGCAGCTTCCGGCGAGGCATTGAGAATGGAGGGCGACGCCGATGTGCCGGATTGCCGTCCGTCGCCGATACAGGGCAAAGCGGAGATGCCTTTTTTCAGCAGATAGCTTGGTGGGCGCATGTTGACGACTTCGGCGCCGCCCGGATAGCCCAGCGGGCCGGTGCCGCGCATGACCAGGATCGAATTGTCATCAATGCCAAGGCTCGGGTCATCGATCATCTTGTTGTAGTGCTCGGGCCCGTCAAACACGACGGCGCTGCCTTCAAACGCCTCCATGTCATCCGGGTTGGACAGATAGCGCGTTCGGAAGGCATCGGAAATCACCGAGGTCTTCATGATAGCGCTGTCAAACAGGTTTCCCTTGAGATTGAGGAAGCCGGCATCCTGCATCAGGGCATCCGAGAGCGGCCGGATCACGTCCGGGTTCTCGGTCTCGCGATTGGCGCAGTTCTCTCCGATGCTGCGTCCGTTGACAGTCAGGGCGCCGGGGTGCGGCAGCAAATTTGCCTTCAGCAATTCGGCAACAACGGCAGGAACGCCGCCGGCACGGTGAAAATCTTCGCCGAGATACGTCCCGGCCGGTTGTAGATTGGTGAGCAGCGGAACACGGTGTCCGAGGTTTTGCCAGTCGTCATTGTTGAGCTCGACGCCGATATGCTTGGCGACGGCAACCACATGGATCGGCGCGTTGGTGGAGCCTCCCAGAGCCGAGTTGGTGACGATGACATTCTCGAACGCTTCTCGGGTCATGATGTCGGACGGTTTGAGGTCCTCACGCACCATGTCGACGATGCGTTTTCCCGTGGCATAGGCCATCTGGCCGCGTTCGCGGTAGGGTGCTGGAATGGCGGCCGATCCCGGCAACTGCATGCCGAGCGCTTCGGCCAGCGAATTCATCGTCGAGGCCGTACCCATGGTATTGCAATAGCCCACCGATGGCGCCGAAGACGTCACCAGCTCGGCGAATTGCTCATCGTCAATCTTGCCCTCGGCGTGCAGTTCACGCGCTTTCCAGACGATCGTGCCTGAACCGGTCCGCTCTCCCCGGAAATAACCGTTCAGCATCGGCCCGACCGAGAACGCAATCGCCGGAATGTTGACGGTGGCTGCGGCCATCAGCAGGGCAGGGGTGGTTTTGTCGCAACCGATGGTCAGCACCACCCCGTCGAGCGGATAGCCGTAAAGTGACTCCACCAGGCCGAGATAGGCGAGGTTCCTGTCGAGCATCGCAGTGGGGCGTTTGCCGGTTTCCTGGATCGGATGAACCGGCACTTCGAGTGGAACGCCGCCGTTCGCAATAATGCCGTCACGGACGCGCTTGGCGAGCTCGACATGATGGCGGTTGCATGGCGACAGGTCGGATCCTGTCTGGGCAATGGCAATGATCGGCTTTCCGGATTGCAGTTCGTCGCGGGTGAGACCGTAATTGACATAGCGCTCGACATAGAGCGCCGTCATCTCCCGGTTTTCCGGATTGTCAAACCACAGTTGCGAACGCAGTCGGGTGGTTTTGTCCTTGCTTGACATCTAGCTCTCCAATGCCGTTTGGCTCACGCTTCTGAATGTGTACTCGTCCTGAAGCCGGGGATTCAGGCGGCAGGCAGTGTTAGCAGCCCTTCGCATTGACATAAATCGAATAAACCGATGTCGTTGCGGTGATCGCCAGCCGGTTTCTTTTCGGACCGAAGAAGCACACATTCGACACCACCTCGGGGATCAGGATTTTGCCCAGTAGTTCACCGTCCGGCGAGAAGCAATGCACGCCGTCGCCGGCAGACGACCAGACATTGCCTGAAACGTCGACGCGGAAGCCATCGAACAGGCCGCAGTCGGATATTGCGAAATCTTCTCCGCCACCGAGGGCTGAACCGTCCGCTTGAATCGGGTATCTGCGGATTTTCGGCGCGCATTCGGGCACATGCGTCCGTCCGGTGTCTGCCACATAGAGGAATGTCTCATCCGGCGAAAACGCCAGACCGTTGGGTTGAACAAGATCGCTGACAACCGCCGAGACGCTGCCGTCGGCCGCGCATCGATAGACTTGCGAAGCCCCTATTTCTGACGGCGCTGCATGCCCTTCATAGTCGCTGTCGATGCCGTAGGACGGGTCACTGAACCAGACCGAGCCATCCGATTTGACGACGACATCATTGGGCGAATTCAGTTTCTTGCCCTCGAAACGATCGGCGAGGACTGTCCGGTTGCCATCATACTCTGTCCGGCTGACGGCGCGGCCGCCATGCTCGCAGCTGATCAGCCTGCCCTGCAGGTCGGTGGTGTGGCCATTGTGATAGCCGCAGGGATGCTCGAAAACCGAGACGGATCCATCGGTCTCGTCCCAGCGCATCACCCGGTCGTTGGGGATGTCCGACCATAGAATGTACTTGCCGGTTGCGGAATAGACCGGTCCTTCACACCAGCGCCCGCCTGTCCACAATGTGTCCAGTCGGGCATTCCCGTGCACCAGGGCCGCAAAGCGGGCGTCGCCGATTTCGTAAATGTCTGCGGATGGTTTTGTCATGAATGCACCTTGCTGCCACGTCCATAAACCAGAAGCATACAGATAATGACCGAGCCATAAATCACCTGCCGGCCGGCTTCGGGCATTTGCATGATCGATAGAACCGAATTCAGAAGCACGATCAGGATGACCCCTATCAGGGTTCCGATATAGCGGCCCTGGCCGCCCAGTATGCGTGTGCCCCCGATCACCACCGCTGCGATCGCCGGCAGCAGGAAGGCATTGCCCATGCCCTGATAGGCCCTGGCCGAATAGCCCGCCAGCATCACGCCCGCCATTGCGGCACAGATGCCCGAAACCACAAACGACCCCATGATCACCCGGCGGGTGCGAATGCCGGACAGATAAGCCGCAACCTCGCGGTTGCCCGTCACGTAGATCTCGCGGCCGAATGCTGTCCGCTTCAACATCATCGCGATGACCACGGAGATCACCAGCCAGACGAAAATCGCGTTGGGAACGCCGAGCGTCTTGCTGGCGGCAAGGGTCCGCATCAGGGGTGTCGCAGCATCCTGCGGCGCAAATCCGCCGGTGTGTGCTACCATCAGACCGCGCAACACCGAATCCACACCGAGCGTGAAAATCATTGACGGCACGCGCAGATAGGCCACGCCGAAACCGTTGACCAGGCCGACGCCGGCGCCTATCGCAATGCCGATGGGAATGGCCATCTCCCCGCCGACAGTCGTTGCCATCATCGCTGCCGCCGTCATGGTCCAGGCGACGCTGAGATCGATGTGCCCGAGCAGAATGACCACCATCATGCCGGCTGCAACAATCCCCAGAAATGATCCGGTCTGCAATTGCTGCAGCAGATAGCCCGGCGACAGAAGCGGCGCAGAGCCTTGCGTTGACAGCGTGTAGGCCGTGCCGACGCCGAGAATGACAAGAATGAAGGCCGACGCGATGACGATCGGCTTGTCTTCCGGCTTCAGGTTCGGGATCGATAAATTCATGGCCATCGTCCTATCGGAAAAAATTGAGCCGGTTTTTGACTTGCAGGGTTCTGAATGCGCCAAGGCTGACGGCAGCAAGCAGAACCAGGCCTTCAATCAGCGGCTGGAGCAGGGGATCGATCGAGACGATACGGAAGTAAAACGAGATCACACGCAGGATCAACGCGCCGACAAGCGAGCCGATGGCGCCGCCGACGCCGCCAAGCAGCGAAGTGCCGCCGACCACCACGGCCGCGATGGAATTGAGCGTATAGGCGCCGGCCTGGGTGATGTCTGCATTGCCTGACGACGTCTGGATGGCGAGATACAATCCGCCGCAGGCCGCAAAGAAACCGGCAAGCGTGAACGCCGCGATCTTCGCCCGATTGAGCGGCAGGCCGGACATGAACGCAGCACCTTCAGCCGAACCAACGGCGTAGATCGTGCGCCCGGTCACCGTGCGCTTGAAAGGCAACCAGACGCCGAAGGCAATCACCACGACGATCAACAACGGCACGGGGATCCAGGCGATCGGTTTGAACCAGGCCGCATCGGCGTCGAACAGGCCATAGGTCGCGACAAATTCATAAAGATCATTGGTCAGCGCCCAGCTGATGTCCCCGTCCACATTTCCGCCCGGCACCGGGCGGATGAACAGCGCCAGACCGATGGCAATCGCCCCGGTGGCAAGTGTTGCAATGATCGGCTGCAAGCGCCCATAGACAACGATCAATCCGTTCATGAAGCCGAAGGCCGTGCCGGTGGCCAGTGTGATGATCATGCCCAGCACGATCTGAAGCGGCGACCCGTTGACCACCACCGAGGCCACGCAGTTTGCGAGCGTCATGATGGCGCCGACAGACAGATCCAGTCCGCCCAGCAACACCGGAACCGTCTGCGCCATGGCGAGAAAGATGATGGCAACGGATTCATTGGAATTCTGGATCAGCACTGCTGCGGAAAAGCCACGCGGGTGCATGAGATTGTAGACGAGATACAGCGACACGAGCATCGCTATGGCAATGGTGAAGGCAACATTCTGCCGCATGTTTGTTGCAAGTGCGGTGCGGATTTCAGCCATGATGCGCACCTGCCGCTGAAGTTGAGGCCGTCGTGCCTACGTTCAGCGAGGCGGCGACGATGGCTTCCTCGCTGATCGCGTCTCCGCTGAGCTTGGCGACGATTTTCCCGTCATACATCACCACCACGCGGTCGCAGCAGCCGATCAGTTCGGCATAATCGCTCGAGTACAACAAGATGGTCTTGCCTCGGTCCGCCAGTTCGCGAATGAGCTTGTAGATTTCCTGTTTGGTACCGACATCAATGCCGCGCGTCGGATCGTTGAGCAGGATCACTTCAGGATCGGTCATCAGCCATTTTGCAATCACCACCTTCTGCTGGTTTCCGCCCGACAGCGTCGAGACGATATCATCGGGACTGGCGACCTTGATCTGCAGCTTTGAAATCCCTTCTGCGACAGCCTGACTGGCCTTGTCTGAATTGATGAACGGCCCGTCCGAGATGCGGTCATAGGATGCGGCAAGCAGATTGTCGGCAATCGACATGGCCAGCATCAGCCCTTCGGTCTTGCGATCTTCCGGCACCAGTGCAATGCGCATCGCTGCGCTCTTGGCCTGAGCTGGTGAAGCCGGGTGACACGGTTGACCATCAATTGCGACATCACCGTGCAACCCGCGCAGCACGCCGAACAGGCCCAGCAGCAGTTCCTTCTGGCCTTGTCCGTCCAGGCCGCCGAGCCCGACGATTTCGCCCTTGCCGATGCTCAAATCGATGCCCTTGAGCTGGCCTTCCCAGGCCAGCCGGTCAATCTTCAGATATTCAGCTTTTTCAGTGGGCGGCGGTTTCGGTGGATAATGCGCAGTTACCTCGCGGCCGATCATCAGCTTGACGATCTCGCCCTCCGAATGGGCGCCCTTGGCAAATGTCTCGATGTGCTGTCCGTTGCGGAACACGGACAGGGTGTCGCAGAGTTTTTCGATCTCCTGCATCCGGTGAGAGATGAACAGGCTGGCGACGTTCTGTGCCTTCAACTCGGCAAGCAGCCCGTAGACGGTCTCCACATCGCGACTGGTCAACGCCGATGTGGCTTCATCGAGTATGAGCACTTTCGGATCCTTGCCCAGTGCCTTGGCGATCTCGACCATTTGCCGGCGCGAAAGGGAAAGCTCGCGTACCAGCGAGTTGGGGTCGACATCTTCGCATTTGATCCTGGCCAGCAGCTGTTCGGCGCGACGGTTCTGCGCCCGCCCGTCGATCAGGCCGAATTTGCGCGGCGGCGTGGCAATGGAGATGTTGTCGGCAACCGACAGGTCCGGCACCAGTGACAGCTCCTGAAAGATACATACGATGCCCGAAGCTGCAGCCTGGGTCGGATTTGAAAAACGGACGGGTTCGCCGTTTACTTCCACGCTGCCCGCATCCGGTTGCAGGACGCCCGAGAGAATCTTGATCAGCGTCGACTTGCCTGCGCCATTTTCCCCAAGAATGCCGTGGATCGTGCCGGCGCGGCACTTGAAATCGACGCCCTCAAGGGCGCGGGTTCCCGAAAAATGTTTCGAGACACCAGTCAGTTTGACGATTGGGTCGTCAATAGGCATTGCGCGCGCACTCCTCGCAGGCAGTCATGGGATAGTTGAAAAAAAGGGGGCGCCAGTTCTGGCAAGACGCCCCCAAGGTGTTGCCGGTGTCTATTTCACGTCAGCTTCGGTCTGTGCCATGATCGAAGGCCCGGAGATGTTGACGCCACAGGGCGGAAACTCGTTCACGGTGAAGAAGTTGTCCGGCAGATCGCTCCAGAAATTCTTGCCGTCCTCAAGCTGTGTGTAGTCGGCAATCGGCAGCGGAACCGAGATCAGCTGCGGCATGACATTGCCTTCAAGCGCCGAGACGGCAGCCTTCATGGCAATGGCAACGAGGCCGGGCGACTGACCGATCGAAATGCCCTTCAGGCCTTCACCTGAATGCTTGGCCACCAGCTTGCGGAAGCCGTTCTCGGATTCGCCCGTGACCGGCACGAACGGATGACCGGAATCGATCATAGCCTGAACCACGCCAACGGTGCCGCCCTGGGCGACAATGGCATCGAACTCGCCGTGCACGGCGATGGCGTCGGCGACAACCTTCTGCGCTGTGCCGTCATCCCAGTTGCCGACGACCTGCGTCACGTTCCAGTCACCATTATCGGCTTTCAGAACTTCATTGATGCCGATCGAGCGGTCACGGTCGACCGAGTTGCCGGCCAGGCCCCGCACCTCGAGTATGTCGCCGGAGGTGATGCCCTTGGCTGCCAGTTCTTTCAGCGCAAACTCGGCCCAGGAGCGGCCCATCAGGAGCTGGTCTTCATTGACCTGCATCACAGCGTCGGTGTCGAGCACATTGTCGAACGGCACCAGCACGACGTCATTCTTGTCGGCAAGCCGGATCACCCTGTCAAAGCCTTCCGGCGCCACCGCAATGGTGACGATCGCGTCGTAACCCTGGTTGATGAAATCCTCGATCGCACCCAGCTGGGCCGGGGCGTCGGTGCCGGTCGAGACCACCTTGAATTCGGCGATCTTGTCCTTCATCGACGGGTCTTCGGCAAAGGCCTTGGCTGTCTTGATCATCTGGATGCGCCAGCCATTGCCGACAAAGCCGTTGACCACGGCAATCTTGTACGGGCCTTCCTTGGCCGACCATTGCATGTATTTGGTGTCCGCATCCCATGGCGCGAAACATTCAGGGTTCGCGCCCGGCCCGGACACGGTTTCAGGGCCGGCCAGCGTCAGGCTGGTAGACAGCATCAGGCCCATCATTGCCGTCGAGATTAGAGTTCCCAGTTTCATGTCAGTTCCTCCTCCTACGGTGCTTCATCGCACCCTCCCAGATGCCACGATGTGTGACGATCATCTCCTCTGCGGGTCGACGGCCAGCTGCCGTGCCGCTTATTCTGTTGGTTTTGCGGACTCGAAGTGCCGGAAGCCGGCATCCAGATGTGATTTCATCTTGTACTGGTATGCCGTCCGATCCCGCCGCTCGATCGTCTCCAGAATCTCGGCATGCTCGGCATATGTGATGGTCGAAAAGGTTTGAACGGTTTTCGCCTTCAGCATGATTTTCATGATCACCGGCTTCATGATCTTGTAGACGTCAAGGATCGCCTTGTTACCCATCACCGCCACCAGCCGCGTGTGGAAGCGGAAATCGACCTCCGAGGCATCAACAGCCGTCTCAGCATTCAGGAATTCCCTGTTCACTTGGTGCAGGTCGGCGATGTCTTCCGGCGTGACATTGTCAAACAGGGTTTCGAAGGAGGCCACTTCGAGTAGGCTGCGAAAACCCTGAATGTCGACAAATGTTTCCCGCGAGACCTCAAGTGTGTTGAATGAAAACAGGTCAATTGCGCGCGCCATGCGCTCGTCAATCAGCACCGCGCCGACTTTCGGGCGAACCTTCACGACCCCGTAGGTCTTGAGGATCCGCATGGCCTCACGCACAGTATTGCGGCCGGCATGAAAGCGCTCGCAGAGCTCTTTCTCTGTCGGCAGGCTGTCGCCAACTTTCAGTCCGTCCTCTGAAATCAGCGTGCGGATATGGTCAACCAGCTCGTCAACTGCCGAGGCTTTTGAGTCTTGATCGCCAGTTTCCCTGGTCACCCGACCATCAGCGGCAGCGGCTTCGTGCTTCTGAGCTGGCTTGGAAGGCATGTCGGACAAACGCGAATTCCTAATTGTTGGACAAATAGAAGATAACGGACGAAGGAAAACGAAGTCAAGAGCTGTTAGGCAAAGTTTCAGCGGAAGATTTCCGGTAATCATCCTACAAAAAAGAGAAATGAGCGTACGGCACGCGCGAGTGGGAGGGCTATTGTATAAAAACCGTCCAGACGGTATGTTTTGTCTATGGCCGACAAACCTCACCGCAAGAACGATCCAGGCGCTTTGCGTCTCAAACTGCTCGATAGCGCGGCGAAGCTGATCGTTGATCGAGGCCTTCCTGCCCTGACTCTGGAAAACGTCGCGCAGCAGGCCGGTGTCAGCAAAGGCGGGCTGCTGCATCATTACAATGGCAAGGATGCGCTGCTTGGTGGGTTGTTCGACATGGTGGTTGAGTGGTTCGACACCCAGGTCGACGCGGTCATTGAAACGGATGAGACCATGCCGGCCCGGTTCTCGCGGGCCTATCTGCAGGTCATCGCCAATATTGACATGTCGGTGCCGGCGGAAAAGCGCCTGGCTGTGCTGATCCTGATGCTCAGTTCCGATCCGCACTATTGCGCCCGCTGGAACAGCTGGGTCGACGAAAGGTTGCGAGAACACCACAGGACCGATACGTCGCCGATGGCCCGGACCCTGCGTCTGGCGGCTGACGGCTTGTGGTTGTCGGATCTTGGCGACGGACCGGATTCGGTTGCCTCGACGCGCCGCGACATCCTGCAGTTTTTGCAAAACATCGACACTGGTCCCACGACCTTGTCAACCGACGCCGACAAAGGAGGGCACTGACATGCCATGGCTGTTTCTTGGTATTGCAATTGTCGGCGAAGTCATCGCCACCACGGCGCTCAAGGCCTCCGAGGGCTTCACCAGATGGGGCTATGGCAGTATTTCGATAATTGGCTATGCCATCTCGCTCTACATTCTGGCGATCGTTCTCAAGACCATTCCGGTCGGCATTGCCTATGCAATTTGGTCCGGGGCCGGAGTGGCAATGGTCACGCTTATCGGCATCGTGCTGTTTGGCCAGAAGCTGGACCTTTACGCCTATCTCGGCATCGCTCTGATTGTCGCCGGCGTGCTTGTTCTCAACATGCTCTCAAACTCGGCCACGCATTGAAACCGCTTTGACGCCTGGGTTCGGAACAAGGGCCCGGAACGACATCGGCCCCGGAGCGCTGGCGCATCCGAGGCCGGTTTTGGCGTTGTCTTACAGGTAGATTAGCCGACCTTGACGACCGTCTTGCCGAAGTTCTTGCCGCCGAGCATGCGGATGAAGGCCTCCGGCGCATTCTCCAGCCCCTCGGTCACATCCTCGCGGTAGACAATCTTGCCATTGCCAACCAGAGGGCCGACCTCTGCGAGGAAGTCGGCGAAGCGGTCGAAATGGTCGGAGATGATGAAGCCGCCCACGGTCAGGCGGTTGACCAGGATCGTCCGCCAGGCCTTTGGCAGGCGGTCCGGACCAGATGTTTCCCCGGCACCAAGCGCACCCGAATTATACCAGGCGATCATGCCGCAGAGCGGGATTCGACCCCCGACATTCATCATCGGCAGGACCGCTTCCAGCGTCATCCCGGCAATGTTCTCGAAATAGATGTCGATCCCGTCGGGGCAGGCCTCCGACAACGATTTGCGCAAGCCTTTGGCATCACTTGCGGCACGGTGGTCGATGCAGGCATCAAAACCCAGTTCTTCAACCGCATAGGCGCATTTGTCAGCTCCGCCTGCGATACCGATGGCGCGCAGGCCCTTCTGCTTGGCCAGCTGGCCGACCATCGAGCCGACCGGGCCGGTGGCAGCGCCCACAACCAGCGTTTCGCCGGCCTTCGGCTTGCCGATTTCGTTAAAACCGTACCAGCCTGTGAAGCCTGGCATGCCCAGCACGCCAAGCGAAGTGGAAACCGGTGCAACACTGGCATCGATCTTTCTGAGCTCGTTTGCGGCCACAACGCCATGGCTGCCCCAGCCGAACATGCCCATGGCCATATCGCCGGCTTTGAAACGCGAGGAACGGCTTTCGATGACTTCACCAACCGCACCGCCACCCATCTGTTCGTCGATCGCCACCGGTGTCGAATAGGATTTCGCGTCATCCATCCGCCCGCGCATGTAGGGATCAAGCGACATGTAGAGAACCTTGAGCAACACCTCGCCTTCGCCAGGCGATGGCATCGCCACTGTCTCCAGCCGGAAGTTTTCCGGCGTGGGCTGGCCTTCGGGACGTTTGGCAAGAACGATCCGCTGCATTTGATCAGACATGGTGTTTCTCCGTTTCTGTGCGGGGTCAGGCAATGGTGACGCCGCCATCGGCGACAATGACTTGTCCGGTGATGAAGCTGGCGGCAGGCGACGCAAGGAACGCTGCAACGGGGCCGATTTCCTCGGGCAGGCCAATACGCCGCAGCGGCGTGGTCCGGGTCCGCTTTTTCAGATTGTCCTCGTCTTCCCACAGGGCGCGCGCGAAATCGGTTTTCACCAGACCGGGCGCGATGCAGTTGATGCGGACATTGTCGGGACCGTGCTCGACGGCAAGATTGCGCGCCAGGGCGAAGTCTGCGGCTTTCGAAATGCCGTAGCCGCCGATCACCGAATTGCCCTGAATGCCGGCAATCGAGGAGATGATGACGATGACGCCGCCGCCTTTCTGCTTCATCGCCGGGATCACCCGGTTGCAAAGCCACAGGTTGCTCTTGACGTTCGAGCCCATGATCTTGTCGAAGGCTTCATCCGACAGGTCAGCAAGCGGTCCATAGGCCGGATTGACGGCAGCATTGCAGACCAGGATATCGGGCGCGCCATAGAGCTTTTCCGTGCTGGCAATCAGTGCCTCGACCTCGTCTTTGCGCGAGATGTTGCAGGCGACGACGGCAGCTTCGCCGCCTTCCGCCCGGATCGCTTGAGCCACCGGTTCGCAGGCCTCGGCCGTTCGGCTGGAGATGACAACCCTGGCTCCAAGCCGCGCCATGGTTTCAGCCGTCGCCCGGCCAATGCCGCGGCTTGAGCCGGTAATGACGGCGACCTTGCCCTCAAGCGAGAATGGCATTGTGTCCATGGCGCGGGTTCCTCCGTGTATTCAGCCTCGTCCGCTCAGGCGTCTTCGCGGATCAGACCGTCGAGTTGCGCAAGCCGTTTCAGGTGATGATTGGCATCGCCGAACAGGATGTCGAGCATGGTGGTGCGCTTGAAATAATGCCCGATGGCATATTCCATGGTCATGCCAACGCCGCCGTGTAGCTGAACGGCTTCGCGGCCGATAATCTTGGCGGACTCGCCTATCTGTACCTTGGCCGCAGAAACGGCCCTTGCCCGCTCAACCGCATCGTCACCGGTTGCCAGCATGCTGGCATACATCGTCATCGAGCGGGACTGCTCGAGCTCGACGAACATGTCGACCGCACGATGCTGCAGCGCCTGGAACGAACCGATGGTGGTGCCGAACTGGCTTCGGGTCTTCAGATACTCGAGCGTCAGCTCATGCATCTTCTCGAAGCAACCGACAGCTTCGGCACACAGCGCCGCGACCGCTTCGTCAGCCACGCGCGAGATCACCGGCCACGCCGCGCCCTCGCTGCCGATCAACGCGTCAGGCCCGACCTTGACCGACTGCAGCGTGATCTCGGCAGCACGCAATCCGTCCTGTGTCGGGTAGCCATTGCGGGTCACGCCATCAGCATCCGCATCGAGGATGAAAAGCGAAATCCCGTCTTCATCACGCGTGTTTCCGGCTGTCCGGGCTGACACGATCAGCTTGCCTGCGCTGTCGCCATGCAGCACCAGGGCCTTTTTACCGTCGAGCACCCAGCTGTCGCCGTCCTTGCTGGCTGTCGTCTCGACATCAAACAGATCATAGCGGCCCTGCGGTTCGGCGCAGGCGAAAGCCATCTTGAGACTGCCTTCGGCCATCGCCGGGATCAGGGCAGTCTTCTGCTCGGCGCTTCCTGCATGGCGCAGCACACCGCCAGCGAGGATGATACTGGCAAAGAACGGCTCCAGGATCAGTGCTCCGCCGAATGCTTCCATCACGATCATCGTCTCGGTGGCGCCGCCGCCGATGCCGCCATCTTCCTCGGCAAAAGGCAGGGCCAACAGGCCGAGTTCGGCATACTGGTTCCACATCTTGTCGCTGAAGCCGCTGTCGCCGGCGCGGTATTTGCCGCGCGCTTCAAAGTCGTACTGGTCCTTGAGCAGGCGCTCCACGCTGTCCTTGAGCATGGTCTGTTCTTCGGAAAGGTCAAAATCCATTGTGTTGTTCTCCCGACTTTCCGGCGGCCCCGGTGTCGAATTGAGGGCACCGCTTCCGGGCCCCAAAATGCTGTTGTCTGCTAGAGGCCGAGAATGGCCTTGGCGATGATGTTCTTCTGAATTTCGTTGGATCCGCCGTAGATCGAGACCTTGCGCGTGTTGAAATACGCCGGCGCGATCGTCGAGGCCCAGTCCGGGCCGATATCCGGCTCGTTGCGGCCGTCAATTGCGTCTTCGGACTGGTAGGGCATGGCGTAGGGGCCAACGACATCCATCAGCAGCTCGGTTGTCGCCTGCTGGATTTCGGATCCCTTGATTTTCAGGATCGAACTGGCAGGGTCCTGCGTGCCTTTCTCGCGCTTGGCCTCACCGGCAAGAACCCGAAGCTGGGTCATCTCAAGCGCTTTCAGGCGAACCTCGACTGCTGCCACCTTCTCGCGGAATTCGGGCTGATCGATCATGCGCTCGCCGCCGACACGCTGCAGCGCCGCCAGCTCCTTGATCCGCCGGATGCGCTCTTTCGAGACACCGACGCGGGCAATGTTGACGCGCTCGTTGCCGAGCAGGAACTTGGCATAGTTCCAGCCCTTGTTCTCTTCGCCAACCAGGTTTTCGACCGGAACCCGGACGTCGTCGAAGAACACTTCGTTGACCTCTTTGCCGCCATCAATGGTCTGGATCGGACGAACGGTAATGCCGGGCGTTTTCATGTCGATAAGCAGGAAGGAGATGCCGGCTTGTTTGCGTGCGTCGGGATCGGTTCGCACCAGGCAGAAAATCCAGTCGGCATATTGCGCCAGCGTGGTCCAGGTCTTCTGTCCATTGACCACGAACTCGTCGCCATCCCGAACGGCGCGGGTTTTCAGCGACGCCAGGTCGGAGCCCGAACCAGGCTCTGAAAAGCCCTGACACCACCAGTCTTCCAGTGTCGCAATGCGCGGAAGGAAGCGGCTCTTCTGCGCTTCGTTGCCAAAGGTGTAGATCACCGGTCCGACCATGTTGACGCCAAAGGCCAGCGGGGCAGGGGCGGGGGCCTGGCTCATTTCTTCAAGATAGATGTATTGCTTGACCGGGCTCCAGCCGGTCCCGCCATGCTCGACCGGCCAGTGCGGCACAGCCCATCCCTTGTCGTGCAGGATCCGGGTCCAGGTCACCAGCTCGTCCTTGCTGGTATGGCGTCCGGCGACAATGTTGTCGCGGATGCTCTCAGGAAGCGCCTGCCGGAAAAAGCTGCGAACCTCATCGCGGAAAGCCAGCTCGTCTTCGGTAAATCTCAAATCCATGGCTCGGCTCCTCAAAAGATCTCGAACAGGCCGGCAGCGCCCATGCCGCCGCCAACACACATTGTCACGACGCCGTATTTAGCGCCACGTCGTTTGCCTTCAATCAGCACATGGCCTGAAAGCCGCGCACCGGTCATGCCGTAGGGATGGCCGACCGAAATACCGCCGCCATTGACGTTGAGCTTTTCTGGATCGATGCCGAGCTTGTCGCGGCAGTACAGCACCTGCACGGCAAACGCCTCGTTGAGTTCCCACAGGCCAATGTCGTCAATCTTAAGGCCAGCGCGTTCCAAGAGCCGCGGGATGGCGAAAACCGGGCCGATGCCCATTTCGTCAGGCTCGGTGCCTGCCACCACAAACCCGCGCAGCGCGCCCATGGCTTCAAGGCCCTTCTGTTCGGCGAGCTTGGCGTTCATCACCACGCACGCCGAGGCGCCGTCTGACAACTGGCTGGCATTGCCTGCGGTAATCATCGCACCTTCGCCGCGCACCGGCGTTAGCCCTGCCAGGCCTTCCAGCGTCGTCTGAGGCCGCGGACCTTCGTCAGCCTTGATCGTCACTTCCTTGTAGGAGACTTCCTTCGTCGCCTTGTCCATCACCGCCATGGTTGTGGTGATCGGCACGATCTCGGCATCAAATCGGCCCGCTTCCTGTGCAGCGGCGGTACGCCTCTGGCTCTCGAGCGCGTAGAGATCCTGAGCTTCGCGGCTGATGCCGTAGCGCTTGGCAACGGTTTCCGCCGTGTCGATCATCGGCATGTAGATGTCAGGCTTGTGCTGCATCAGCCAGCGGTCCTGGCGATGAAACGCATTCATGTGCTCGTTCTGCACCAGGCTGACCGATTCCAGACCACCGCCGATGGCGATCGGCACACCGTCGAGCTGGATCGATCGTGATGCAACGGCAATCGCCTGCAGGCCAGAGGAGCATTGCCGGTCGATGGTTGCGCCGGCGACGCTCACCGGCAAGCCGGCGCGCACCAGTGCCTGGCGGGCAACATTGCCACCGGTCGTCCCCTGCTGCAGGGCGCAGCCCATGATCACGTCTTCGACTTCGCCAGGCTCGATGCCAGCACGTTCGACAGCATGCTGGATCGCGTGCGCCCCGAGTGTCGCGCCGTCGGTGTCGTTGAGCCCGCCGCGATAGGCCTTACCGATCGGTGTGCGGGCGGTTGAAACAATGACTGCATCCTGCATTGGATTATCCTTCATGCTTGATTTGGTGTGTTTATCTAAGCGGCACTGGAATTGTTTTTCTCCATGTCGCGCAGTTCCTTGCGTGACAATTTGCCGACCGAGGTCTTGGGTAGTTCGTCTCTGAATTCGAGTGCTGCGGGCAACTCATGCCGCCCGATCCGAACCTCGAGAAAGGCAACAAGCTCCTCGAGCGTAAACGGCTTGGAGCCGGGTTTCAGCGTGACAAAAGCCTTTGCGGCTTCGCCGCGATATTCGTCCGCGACCCCCACCACGATGCATTCGCCGACAGAAGGGTGCTCATAGATCGCCTGTTCGATCATCTGCGGGTAGACGTTGAAACCGCCGGACAGGATCATATCCTTCTTGCGATCGACAATATAGAAATAGCCGTCGTCAGCCATATAGCCGACATCGCCGGTCAGGAAGAACCCGTCGGCAAAAGCGGCTGCATTTTCCTCTGGCTTGTTCCAGTAGCCTGCCGTGACGTTCTTGCCGCGCACCCTGAGCTCGCCAACTTCGCCGATGGCGAGCACCTGGTGCGGATCATCAAGCGAGACCACCTGCATTTCGACACCCGGCAGCGGCATGCCGATCGATCCGGGCTTGGGTTCGCCGAAAGGCAACAGATTGGTTCCCGCAGGCGAGGTTTCGGTCATGCCCCAGCCACCAGCCAGCCGCTGCCCGGTCAGTCCCTCGAAGCGCTGTCCGACTTCGACCGGCAAAGGCGCACCGCCCGATGAACAGCGTTTCAGCGAGGACAGGTCGGTCTTCATCAGCTCGGGATGGTTGGCGAGCGCGATCCACATGGTCGGCACGCCCGGGAATGTGGTGATCCGCTTCGACTGGATGTCGCTGAGCACCTTGGTCGGGTCGAACCGCGTATGCAGCACGATTTCGCCGCGTCGTTTGATGGCCAGCAAGAGGATCGTCGTCAGCGCGTAGATGTGAAACAGCGGCAGCACGCAGAGAACCTTTTCCCGAGACCCCGCACTGCCGTAAAGCGCTTCGAACCAGACGTCGTAACTCGCCACCGAGGCCGTCAGATTGGTGTGGGTCAGCATCGCGCCCTTGGCGGGGCCGGTGGTGCCGCCGGTATATTGCAACAGTGCGATATCGCCTTCATGGATCTCTGGCCATACCGAGGGGGCAGCTGCGTCGGCGCAGAATGCATCGAGCCGGATCACATCCTCCCGCTCGGGAATGGCTTCGCGGGCGGGTACGTCACCACCGAAGCGGACATCGTCGCCGACAATCACACGATCTGCCAGCCCGGCTTCCATCAGCTTGATGGCGCCTTCGAGCATGCCGGCGAGATTGGTCGTGACAATGGTGCGCGCACCGGAATCGGTGAGCTTGTGCGCCAATTCACGCGGTGCATCGAGCGGCGAGAGATGCGCAAGCCGTGCCCCGGCCTTCAGCGCGCCGAAAAACGCCACCGGATGGTAAGGCGTATTGGGAAGGAACAGTGCTACAGTCTGGTCTTTGGCCAGGTCTGCCGCCAACAGCGCCGAGGCGAATGCCTCCGCCTCGTCACGCAGCCCGGCGTAACTTACCGACCAGTCGCGGAATTCGAGCACGGTCTGATCCGGGCAATCGGCAACGGCCTCGTCCAGCAGCGCCGGAAGAGTCCCCGTCACGATCGGGGAATCCCATTTCATGTTGTCCGGGTAGGACTTCTCCCAGGCATGCCGCGAGGTGGTCATGCCTCGTCATCCTTGCCTGCCATCGCCTGCGCCAGCGTCTGACCAGACTGCGCTGCCGTGCGCAAAAGCGCTGCGGGTTCGAAAACCGGATTGCCGGTCTTGCCGTGCCAATGTTCCAGCCGCTCGACAATGTGGGACAGACCGGTTTGTTCGGCCCAGAACATCGGTCCGCCTTTGCCGACAGGAAACGCGTAGCCATTGATCCAGACAATGTCGATGTCGGAAGGTCTCAGCGCAATGCCTTCTTCCAGGATCCGCGCACCCTCGTTGATCATCGGGTAGATCGTGCGTTCGATGATCTCGTTGGCATCGATAGTGCGGCGGTTGACGCCGAGTGCCTTGGCCTTTTCCTCGATCAGCGCATCGACCCACGGATCGGGCTTGGCATCGCGCGGCCCGTCTTCGTAGCTGTAAAACCCCTTGCCGGTCTTCTGGCCGAAGCGGCCTTCCTCGCACAGGGCATCAAAGATCACCGCGGTCTGACCGAGCGATTTGCGGTTGCGCCAGCCGATATCCAGACCTGCCAGGTCGCCCATCGCGAACGGTCCCATGGAAAAGCCGAAATCGAGAAATGCCTTGTCGACATCCGACGGCGAAGCCCCCTCGAGCAGCAACGGCTCGTTCTCCGAAGAGCGCGCCGTCAACATCCTGTTGCCGACGAAGCCGTGGCAGACACCGACGACGACCGGCACCTTGCCCACCTGCTTGCCAAGTGCCAGCGCGGTGGCGACGACATCAGGCGCGGTTTCCTTGCCGCGGACGATTTCAAGCAGCTTCATCACATTGGCGGGCGAAAAGAAATGCATGCCCAGAACGTCCGCCGGCCGCTTGGTCATCTGTGCGATCTGATCGACATCCAGATAAGACGTGTTGCTGGCCAGGATCGCACCCGGCTTCATGATCTCGTCGAGCTTGCCGAAGACATCCTTCTTGACCGACATTTCCTCGAACACCGCCTCGATAACGAGGTCGCAATCGGCAATGTCTTCGTAACTGGTTGTCGTGCTCAGCCGCCCAAGCCTCTCGTCGCGAACCTCCTGCGAGATCGAGCCGCGCTTGACCGAGGTGTCGTAATTGCGGGTGATCACCGCCATACCGCGGTCAATGGCGTCCTGGCTCATCTCTAGAATGGTGACCGGGATGCCGCCATTGGCAAGCGCCATGGCAATGCCGCCGCCCATTGTGCCGGCGCCGATGACGGCAGCCTTTTTCACGGGACGCGGGCGCACATCCTTGCCGATTCCGGGCACCTTGTTGGCCTCACGCTCGGCGAAGAACAGGTGCCGTTGCGATTTCGACTGCTCGCCATTCATCAGCTCGATGAAAATTTCACGCTCCTTGGCAAGCGCCTCGTCGAACGGCGTGTCGAACGCCATGCGAACTGCTCGCACGCAGGCATGCGGCGCGTCCAGCCCGCGTGCCTTCTTGGTCAGCGTGGCCGCATGCGCATCAAAACCCGACGGGTCCCGGCGCGCAGCTTCCAGCTTGTCTTCCCGGTCGCGCAGCGCCGAGGGCATATCGCCGGCGGCAAGGTCACGGGCGAAAGCCTTGGCATCTTCCAGCAGGTCCTTCTCTGAAATGCGATCAAGGATGCCGACCTTCAGAGCCTTTTGCGCCGAAACCGGGTTGCCGGGAACGATAACGTCGAGTGCCGCTTCCGGGCCGATCAGGCGAGGCAGCCGCTGTGTGCCACCGGCGCCAGGAATAAGGCCGAGCTTGACCTCCGGCAGGGCAAGTTTGGCTTCTGCTGATGCAATCCGGCCATGGCAGGACAGCGACACTTCAAGGCCGCCGCCAAAGGCAAAGCCGTGGATGGCGGCAACAACCGGCTTGGCCATGGTTTCGCAGCGCGTGTTGACCTCTGGTAGCGATGGTTCGCGCGGTGTCTTGCCGAATTCGGTAATGTCGGCGCCGCCGCTGAAGGTCCGTCCGCCGCCGGTCAGAACAACGCTGGTCACAGTGGAATCGGCTTCGGCGCGGTCCATGGCCTCGATGACGCCGCGCCGGACATCAAATCCGAAGGCGTTGACCGGTGGATTGTTGATCGTGATGACGGCGACAGTGCCGTCTACCTCGTAATTTGCATCACCTGCCATGTTGTCCTCCCTGAAAATGTCTGTCTACTCCACCTCGTTGTGCAAACGAGTGGAGACTACCTGCGAGTGCCTCATTGAAGGCGTCAGCTGCCTCGTACTGAACCCAGTGCCCAGCATCGGCAACCAGCTTGAACAGCGCGTCAGGATCGCGTTCGGCGAGCCATTTGCGGCGCTCGTCGAAATAGGGCGCGGCGAGCTGATCGTACTCGCCCCAGATCGCTGCCAGCGGCGCCTTGCTCTCGTCGAGCAGCGCGGTCAGCGGCTTCCTTTGTGCTGTCGGGCGCGTGTCGTGTCGCGAGCGCTCGGCGTTCGCCTGCTGGATCAGGATCGCTGTCGGGTCGATGCGCGCCGGATCGGCGATCATGATCGCTGCGAGGTTGTTTCTATGCGCATCTCGGCGCGCATCAACTCCCGACAGGCGCCGCCAGCTGGTCAGGTCGACCCGGTTTCTCCGGGCTTCGAAACCCACTCCGCCGACCAGCACAAAGCCGCTGAGCCGGGATGCTATCAATCGTGCAAGATATCCACCGATGATACCGCCATAGGAGAAGCCGACCAGATAAATCGGCTCTGGTCCTGCCAGTTTATCTATTCCTGCTGCGAGAATACGGGCCATCTGATCGGGATCGGCCTGCAAAACACTGTCCGCAGAATCGCCAAACCCTGGAAGGTCTGGCACGATCACCCGGTATTTGCCTGAAAATGCCTCGACCTGGCGGTAGAAATGGCTCCAGGACCCGGAGCCGCCGTGCAGCATGACCAGTGCTGGACCGCTGCCCCACTGGCGCCAGACCGCGAAGCCTTCTTGTGTCGCGATTTTGTAGCGGCGTGAAGCGCGGTCAAGATCTGCAACAGGTTTGAAGTCGGCATGGTCTGACCACGGCGTGGAAGACCGGTCAGTGTCTTCTCCGGTTGTTTCGTGCAGGGAAATGACCTCCTCCAAAATCCGCAAAAAACCTCCCAGTTCTGCAGTGCGAAATTCGATTTTATTATTTGACCTCACTGCTAGAATGTGATGGATTGTTTGTCAATAAAGGGAGGAACGGCTGCATGACAGCCAATGCACGTGGCGTCGTCGACGACGTCGCCACTGATAAATCGAACCATTCTCACGCCGGCGACCGCAAGTTCGTCACCGCGCTTGCGCGGGGGCTTGAGGTACTTCGATGCTTCCATCCGCGTGACGGATTCCTGAGCAATCAGGAGATTGCCGAACGCACGAGCTTGCCCAAGCCGACCGTTACACGCCTCACCTATACATTGTGCGAACTGGGCTATCTGATGCAGATCCCGAGGCTCGGCAAATACCAGCTCGCGCCCGGCACCATCACGCTCGGCTATGCTGCGCTTGCCAATCTCGGCATCCGCCATGTTGCCCGCGAGTTCATGGACCAGGCAGCCGAGGCGCTTGCGGCGCCGGTTGCTCTGGGTGTTCTCGACCGCAGCAAGGCGCTGTATGTCGGCATCTCGCGCGGCTCCGCGACATTTACGGTTCAGCTGGAAATCGGCTCTCGCATTCCATTGGTCGAAACCGCTATGGGGTTGGCCCTGTTGGTCACCCTGCCAGAGGCGGAGCGCGAGGAGCAGCTGGCGCTTGCCGTCGAGAAGCATCCTGAAAAAGGCATGCTGATGCGCAAGACCATGGACAGGGCCATCGCAGATTACGAGCAATATGGCTTCGTGGTCTCTACCGGTGAGTGGCGACCCGATATCTTTGCTGCTGGAGCTCCGCTCGTCGCTGCCGACGGGTCCGGGATCTACGCTTTCAACTGCGGTGCGCCGCCGCACCATTTCCCGCCCGAACGCCTTTACAGCGAAGTCGGGCCGGTGATGGCGTCGCTTGTCCGTGTTGTCGATGATGCCTTGAACGGGCGGCGGCCACACCGGCCAGATGAGGCCTGGATGTCCAAGGTAAAAGCCGCCGGGGCATATAACGCCAGACCGGAGCATGGAGGACCCTGATGCAAGCCAACACCACCAGCGCACCACCCCAACTTGCCGTACACGACGTGGTCGTGCGTTTTGGAGGCATCGTAGCGCTGGATGGCATAGCCTTCGAGATGCAAAAGGGTCAGATTTTGGGGCTCATAGGCCCCAATGGCGCAGGCAAGACCACCCTTTTCAACTGTCTTAGCCGGCTTTACACGCCCGCATCAGGTGACATCCTTTACGACGGGAAATCCGTCCTTTCCAAGCGCCCGCATGAAATGCCTGCAGTCGGCATCGGTCGCTCGTTTCAGAATGTGGCGCTGTTCCAGCGCATGTCGGTGCGCGACAATATCCGCGTCGGCGCCCATGCCGCCAGCCGCAGTGACTTTTTCTCCGACGCCCTTCAGTTGCCCTGGGTCAGGCGCCAGGAAGCAGAAGTTGACGCGACCGTCAGTGAATTGATCGATTATCTAGAGCTTGGCGATGTCGCCGACCTGCCGGTGGACGGACTGCCGTTCGGCACCCGCAAGCGGGTGGAGATTGCGCGGGCTCTGGCTGCCAAGCCAGGTGTGTTGCTGCTGGATGAGCCTGCCGGCGGGCTCAACCACGACGAGGTCGGCGAACTCGGACGCCTGATCCGCAGCATTCGCGATGACCGCGGCGTCACGGTGCTCCTGGTTGAACACCACATGGGGCTGGTGATGTCGATTTCGGACAAGGTGGTGGTGCTCAGTTTCGGCCGCAAGATTGCCGAAGGGACGCCGTCCGAAGTCCAGCAAAACCCCGACGTGATTGCCGCTTATCTGGGAGGACCGGCCGCATGAGCATGTTACTTGAAGTGACCGGACTGCACGCCTCCTACGGCGATTTCCGAGTCCTGCACGGTCTCGATTTTTCGGTCGAGAAGGGCGGCATCTCAACGCTGCTCGGCGCCAACGGGGCAGGCAAGACCACAACGCTCAGGGCTTTGTGCGGAATGATCAAGCGCACCGGCACCATCCGTTTTGAAGGAAACGACATCAGCGGCAAGGCGACCGAGGACATTGTCCGTATGGGCGTGGCGCATGTGCCTGAAGGCCGAGGCACCTTTACTGGTCTGACAACGGAAGAAAATCTGCAATGTGGTGCCATGACGCGCCGGTCGCGCGCTGACATCGCCCGCGATCTCGAGCAGGCCTATCACTGGTTTCCGCGGTTGCGCGAACGCCGCAACCAGCAGGCGGGCACGTTGTCGGGCGGCGAACAGCAGATGCTGGCCATCGCCCGTGCGCTGATGCTGCGGCCGCGGCTGATGCTGCTCGATGAACCATCCTTCGGCCTTGCCCCGTTGATCGTGCAGGAAATGTTCTCGATCCTGCGCAAGGTCAATCAGGAAGAGCAGGTCTCCATGCTGATCGTCGAACAGAACGCCGGTGTGGTTCTCGAACTTGCCGACAACGCGTTTGTTCTCGAGACCGGGGACATCGTGATGTCCGGCACCGCTGCGGAAGTCCGCGACAACGAAACCATTCGCGCCGCCTATCTCGGCTACTGAGGGAGACACGATGGAGCTTCTGGCACAACAACTCATCACCGGCATTGCAACCGGCGGAATCTATGCCTGCATGGCACTGGCCGTTGTGATGATCTATCAGGCAATCCATCACCTCAACTTCGCCCAGGGCGAAATGGCGATGTTCTCCACCTTTATCGCCTGGCAGATGCTGGCCTGGGGCGTGCCCTACTGGCTGGTGATCCCGCTGACGGTCGCGCTCTCCTTTGTCGGCGGCGTGGCCATCGAACGCCTCATCATCCGCCCGCTCGGCGATGCTCCGGTGCTCAGCCATATCGTCGTGTTCATCGGCCTGTTTGCCGTCATCAACAGTCTGGCCGGCTTCATCTGGGATTTCACCATCAAGCCGTTCCCCAGCGCCTTCGGCGAAGGCTCCCAGTTCGGTGGCCTGATCAGCAACCATCAGATCGGCATGATCGCGGTGACCATGGCCGTGCTGCTGATGCTGTTCCTGTTTTTCCAGTACACACGCGTCGGCCTTGCGATGCGGGCTGCCGCTGAAAACCCGGCCTCCGCCCGTCTGGTCGGCATCCGGGTCGGCTGGATGATTGCGCTCGGCTGGGGCATGGCCTCGGCGATCGGCGCCATTGCGGGGATCCTGATTGCGCCGATTGTGTTTCTTGAGCCCAACATGATGCTGTCGATCCTGCTTTACGGTTTCGCCGGCGCGGTGCTCGGCGGCCTTACCAGCCCGACCGGCGCAGTTTTCGGCGGATTCATGGTCGGCATCATCGAAAACCTTGCGGGAACCTACATTCCGGAGATCGGTGGCGAACTGAAGTTGCCCATCGCCCTGTTCCTGATCGTCACCGTTCTGGTGTTCAAGCCCACCGGCCTGTTCGGCCGCACTGTCGTACAGAGGGTCTGAGATATGTCTGCCAACACCACGACCACCGACGCCAGTCCGACCGCGACAAGCCCGGCTGTAACGGGCAAGGCCGTCAGCTTGCCTGAACCCGCGGCAGCCACCAGCAATGCAAAGATCATGCGAACGGCAGGGATCGTGCTTCTTGTCATGGGGATTGCGGCGCCTTTCATGGCCGGAAACTTCCTGATCTTTCAGCTCACCATGATGCTGATCTATGCGATTGCCATTCTCGGGCTGAACATTCTGACCGGGATCAACGGCCAGTTTTCCCTCGGTCACGGCGCGTTTTATGCGGTCGGCGCCTACACAGCGGCCATCATGATGGACCAGTTCGGCGTCGGCTATCTGTGGACGCTGCCTGTCGCCGGAATAATCTGTTTCATCGTCGGTTTTCTGTTCGGTCTGCCGGCGCTCCGGCTTGAAGGCGTCTACCTGGCTCTCGCGACCTTCGCGCTCGCCGTCGTCACGCCGCAGCTGTTCAAGCTCTCGCCGTTCGAACACTGGACCAGTGGGGTGATGGGGATCGTCATTTCCAAGCCGGAAGCCCCGTTCGGGCTGCCGCTCAATCCTGACCAGTGGCTCTATTTCCTGACCTTCGCTATTGGCTTGCTGGCTTATGTGTGCGCCCGGAACCTGGTCGCCAGCCGCACCGGGCGCGCCCTGATGGCGATCCGCGACAATCCGATCGCGGCAGGCTCTATGGGCGTCAACACAGCACTCTTCAAATCCTTGGCTTTTGGTGTCAGTGCTCTCTATACCGGCGTTGCCGGCGCGCTTGGCGCCATTGTCGTTCAATATATTTCACCTGATTCCTTTACCTTTACCCTTTCCGTGGCCCTCGTCGTCGGCCTGGTCGTCGGCGGCGTTGGCTGGCTGCCCGGCGCACTGTTCGGTGGCGCCTTCATCATGTTCGTCCCGAACATCGCTGAAGAGCTGTCCAAGGGCCTTTCGGGAGCCGTTTACGGCGCCATCATGATCCTCATGATGTACGCAATACCAACCGGGCTGGGAGGCCTGTTGAAGGCGGCGCTGACAGCGTTGTCCAAGAGGAGTAAGACTAGGTAGTGCAACCTTAATGGGAGGAAACCATGCACATGAGACGTAACATACTGAAATATGTAGGGGCGGGACTGGTTGTAAGTTCCAGCCTGGCTTTCGCTTCAATCAGTCAGGCAGCCGACATGCCGGGCGTCACTGATACCGAAATCAAGATCGGCAATATTGCGCCATACAGCGGGCCGGCCTCGGCCTATTCGACCATCGCCAAGACAATTTCCGCTTACTTCGACAAGGTCAACGAAGATGGCGGCATCAACGGACGCAAGGTGAATTTCCTGTCCTATGATGATGGCTACTCACCGCCCAAGGCCGTGGAGCAGGCCCGCAAGCTGGTCGAAAGCGATGAGGCGCTTCTGATTTTCCAGTCACTCGGTACGCCGTCGAACTCGGCTATCGAAAAATACATGAACATGAAGAAGGTGCCGCAGCTTCTCGTTGCGACAGGAGCCACCAAGTTCGGCTCCCCGGGCGACTTCCCGTGGACCATGGGCTGGCAGCCGAACTACCAGAGCGAAGGCATCATCTACGGTCGCTGGATCGCGGCTGAAATGCCCGATGCAAAGATCGCAGTGATGTATCAGAACGACGATTTCGGCAAAGACTTGCTCAGTGGCCTGAAGACCGGTCTGGGTGACAAGGCCGACATGGTCATTGCTGAAGCCTCCTACGAGGTTGCCGAGCCGGTGGTGGACTCGCAGGTCGTCAAGCTCAAGGCTTCCGGCGCCAATGTCTTCATCAGCTTTTCGACGCCAAAATTCGCCGCTCAGGGCATCAAGAAGGCCCACGAGATCGGCTGGGACGCGACCCAGTTCGTCGCCAACGTCTCCAACTCGGTCGGCGCCGTTCTCACGCCTGCGGGTCTCGAAGCCTCGGAAGGTCTGATCTCGACGGCGTATCTCAAGGACATGCAGGATCCGCAGTGGGCGGATGATCCGACCGTGAAGGACTGGAACGACTTCATGGACAAGTATTATCCGGACGGCAACAAGCTGTCGAGCTTCACCACCTACGGATACTCGGTGGCGCAGACCATGGTTCATATCCTGGAACAGGCCGGCGATGACTTGACACGTGAAAACGTGCTCAAGCAGGCTGCCAGCATGAAAGATGTCACCCTGCCGCTGTTCCTGCCCGGAATGACGATGAACACGTCGGATACCGATTACTTCCCGATCGAGCAGATGCAGTTGATGAAGTTCAACGGCGAGCGTTGGGAGAACTTCGGCGAGATCATCTCGGGCGAAGTCGGCGGCAACTAAGGCCAGACCGTACAATCAAAACCCAAGCGCCGGGCACCTGTGGTGTCCGGCGTTTACGTTTGGGCGCCGGTTGCGAAGCGGTCAAACAGGTCCGTGCTCCCTATCTGCCCGCCCTTGAGCATAAGCTCCATCCGGTCCAGGGCTGTATCCCTGTCATAGCCGATGCACAGGCTCCCGCCCGGATCGAGATCCGAGGTAAATTCGAACGCGGTAAAGCCCAGCTTCTGGCAGATCGCGCTTGAGGTATCGCCCCGGCGACACCCAATCGCCCGCATTGGGCTTTCGCCAGCACGGCTGCGACGAACGCGACCAGCCGGGCGGTGAGCCCCGGCGCGTCCATCCGGTCATCGGTTCCCGGCAGGGTATGGGCCAGAATATTTCTGCCTTCCGCCAGGCTGCTGGCAACACAGTCAGCCATGGCGTCGAGCCGTTGCGGCTCGTCAAGTGTGCCCGGCAAAAGAGGCAGCTTGTCAAGCATTGTGGCTGCGGAAACCTGTGCCTCTGTCACCGCTGAACGGCTGCCCGCAACCACCAGGCAGGGGCCGACCCGCGGTTTGCTAACGCAGGGGCCGGAAGCCGATTATGCCGGGGGCGAGGAAATTGCGCAGGTGATCTGGGCGCCGGTAATGAGATCGCACCGCGTCTCGGTCGAACAGATGGCCCTTCTCGAGCCCGGACTGTCGGAAACGGTCCGCGCTTCCCTTCTCATGGTAATGAAGGACGCCGTCGACGAGGTGGTCGACCGCGGTGTGGACCGCCAGGCGGCAACCGATTTTCTGCTCGGCCCATTGGTCGCCCAGTGCTTTTGCCGGAAATTGAATTTGTACATTTGCCAATGGCGTTGACATTTGTAGAGTATATAGACATTGTCGGTCCGAAACAGGGAGGCATCCGTGCGCAACGAACGTTCAACCGAAGACATCGCCATGGGGATCCGCAGACGGGTGTTCGAACACTCGATGCGCAACAATGGTGGCTATCTCAGCCAGGCCTGTTCGGCGGCCGAACAGCTGGCATTCTTGTACAATGAGGGCCTCAATCTCGGTGAGCCGGTTCTGCCCGCCGTACCAAAACCCTTTGCTGGCGTGCCCTCGGCCGATAATCCGGATTATGTCACCGGCGCCGGTTACAACGGTCCGTTCGAGCCGCAATATGACCGCCTGTTCATCGCGCCCGCGCATTACGCGCTGGTGGCCTATGCCACGTTGATCGAAACCGGGCGCATGGATGCTGAAGGCCTTGAGATGTTCAACAAGGACGGCTCGTCGGTCGAGATGATCGGTGCCGAGCATTCGCCCGGCATGGAAGTTCACAACGGCACGCTCGGTATAGGCCTGTCGACCGGAGCAGGATTGGCCTGGGGCCGCAAGCGCCGCGGCGAGAAGGGCCAGACCTGCGTGTTCATGTCCGATGGCGAAGTACAGGAAGGCCAGACCTGGGAAGCGGTGCAGGCAGCAAGCCACCACGGCATAGACAATCTCTGGGCGCTGATGGATGTCAACGACCAGCAATGCGACGGCGCGATGGATTCAGTCATGGAAGTCCGCGACATTGCCACCAAGTTCCGGGCGTTCGGCGCGGTCTGTGTTGAGATCGATGCCCATGACCTCGATGCCATGCGTCAGGCAAAGGCCGAGCCGCATGAAGGCCAGCCGTTGATCATTCTGGCGCGGTCCTCGCCCACAAAGGGCATGAGCTTCCTGCAAAAACGCTTTCCCCGGTTGCATTACGTCCGCTTCAAATCCGAACAAGAGCGGGCAGAAATGAACATCTCGATCGCCGCCGAACTCGGCATCGACCCAATCGAACTGGAGACGCACTGATGGTTGAGATGGTCAGTCGCCCCTACGCCTCCGCCTTCGAGGCCTTTGCGGTCAAGAATCCCGACGTGCTTTGCCTGTCAGCCGATCTGACCTCGTCCTGCGAGATCGACGGCTTCCGCGACCGGCACCCGGATCAGTTCCTGTCGCTCGGCATGGCCGAGCAGAACATGATGAGCTTTGCCGGCGGTCTCGGTCTTGCCGGTTACCGGCCGTTCCTGCATTCCTTCGGTGTCTTTCTGTATCGCCGTCCTTATGACCAGCTGATGGCTTCGGTCGCCTATCCGCGCCGCAAGGTGCGCCTGATGGGCTTCCTGCCCGGCATCACCACGCCCGGCGGCATGACCCACCAGGCGATTGAAGACATCGCAGTCATGCGATCGATCCCCAACATGTCGATCCTGGAGACCGGTGACGCAACGGAAGTCGAAAGCATCTGCGAAGCTGCCGATTCAATCGATGGCCCGGTCTATTGCCGTGTGCTGCGCGGTTCGGTTCCGCGTCTCTTCGACAGCCCGATCAAGGTTGGCGAGATGCGTGAGCTGTCGACCGGCGCAGACGTGCTCGTTGTCACATCCGGCATCGCCACCGAAGAAGCGCTGCGCGCCCGAGATGCGCTGTCCAATGCCGGCGTGTCGATAAGGCATCTGCACATTCACACCATCAAGCCGTTCAACGAGCAGGCGCTGCTCGACCACATCGGTTCGGTCAAAAAGGGTGTCGTGGTGCTTGAAAACCATGTCATCGCAGGCGGCGTCGGTTCGCTGGTCGCTGAGATCATGGCCGACAACGGCGTCGGCAAACCGCTGGTACGGCTCGGTCTCAACGACACCTATGCGCATGGCGGCTCCCGCGCCTATCTGATGAAGCATTATGGACTCGACGCAGGCGCACTGGTGCGCGGCATCGAACGTGTCATGGGCATCAAGACCGGCATCGACGAGGAAGCACTGGCTGCTGCGCGTGTCGACGCGGTGCACTCCGCCGTCAAAGCCGAGGCTCTTTAAGACATGGTAGATGAAACCCGGTTCCGCGTTCGCTACCGGCTTCTTGCCGACAGCCCGCAGGACGCCGATCAGCGCGCGCTTGGCATCGCACTCGAGCAGACCGTCGAGATCCCCGGCGACATCGTGTCGGCGGGCTACATTAGCGATGAGATCGTCGGTCAGATTGACAGCGTCAGCCACATTGGTGGCAACGCCTATGAGACGATGATCTCCTACAGTCCCGACAGTGCCGGTGACGAGGTCATCCAGCTGATCAACGTGATCTTCGGCAACTCCTCGATCCAGCAGAACATCCGGGTCATCGGCTTTGAACCGGGAACCGTGATCCGTGAGCGCTTCACCGGCCCGCGCTTCGGGATCGAGGGCGTGCGCGCCCGCACCGGCCGAAGCAAGGGCGGTTTGATCTCCCCGGTGATCAAACCGCAAGGCTCAAGCGTCAAGCAACTGGCAGAGATTGCCTATCGCTGCACCATCGGCGGCGCCGACATCATCAAGGATGATCACGGCCTTGCCAATCAAGGCTTTGCGCCATTCTCAGAGCGTGTGAAGTCGGTCAGTGAAGCGGTGGCCGACGCCAACGCGAATTCCGGCAGTTCTGCGCTTTATTTCGTCAATGTCACCGGCCACACTGGTTCACCGGTGGACGAGGCGTTTCAGGCCAAGGAAGCTGGTGCCGGTGGCGTGCTGTTGATGCCCGGTCTGATGGGGTTTGGAGTGGTGCAGGCGCTGGCGCGTGATCCCTCTTTCGATCTGCCGATCATGACCCACCCGAGTTTTACCGGCCCTTTTGTGCTGACGCCTGAAACAGGCGTGTCGCACGCCCTGATGTATGGCGTATTCCAGCGCCTGGCCGGATCCGACATTTCGGTGTTCCCCAATGTCGGTGGTCGCTTCGGCTTCAGCGTCGAGGAGTGTCTGTCGATTGCAGACGCCTGCCGCGATGCTGATGGAATTGGCCAGGCCATGATGCCGAGCCCTGGCGGCGGCATGAGCGTCGAGCGTGCTGGCGACATGGTTTCGATGTATGGCGAAGACGTGGTCTTCCTGCTTGGCGGCAGCCTGCTGCGTGCCGGAGATGGCATCAGTGATGCGGTGCGCGCCATGCGTGACGCTGTGGATGACATAGCCGGTTGAGAGAACCCTGACCGTTGCCGAGGTTTTGATGAAGTGCCGGCTATGGCTGTGACAGCTGAAACTTGGCGGCATGGCCGGCGACGCTCGATTGGTCTAAAATGAACTCGGGAGGCGGGTTCAATGGACTATTCAGACTTTCGCGAGAGTGAGCACCGGGGCTGGAGCGATCGCGCCAACGACTATGATGATGCAACCGCAAGAGCCACAACGCAGTCCATTCCGGCGTTGCTCGCGGCTGTAAAATTACATCATGGTGCGCGCCTTCTTGATGCGGGGTGTGGGCCGGGCTATGCCGCAGGCGCCGCAGCGGCTCTGGGTGCTGAAGCCTCGGGGATCGATTTCTCTGCGAGAATGATCGAGGCAGCGAAAGAGCGCTTTCCCAAGATGTCTTTTGAAATTGGCGATGTGGAACATTTGGCCGTCGCTGACAGAAGCTACGACGCGGTCGTCAGCAACATCGTGCTGTTTCATGTGACCGACCCGAGCGCAGCCATTGACGAGGCGTATCGCGTTCTGAAACCGGGCGGCCGCTTTGCTTTCAGCCAATGGCTCGGACCCGACCAATCCGCACTTTACAAGGGCTTGCTTGGCATTGTTGCGAGCCGGGTCGACATGACGAATGCGGAAGCGGCACCTGATGCCTTCGACCTCTCAGACCAGGCACGTGGTACAGCAGTGCTCGAGGATGCGGGGTTTGACGAGATCAGGGTGACGCGCGTCGACAACGTCCTGCGTGCTCCCGCAGAAGATTTTTACGGGTTCTTTATGCGGTTTGGTGTGCGGATACCGAACATCATGGCCAGCCAGTCCAAATCGGTCCAAGAACTCGTTCGAGCTGAAGTCAACGCGCACTTTGAGCACTATCGATGTGGCGACGAAACTCACGTACCAATGCCGAGCGTCATATATTCGGGAAGACGTTCGCCGTGAAGTGATCACTGAGAGTGCCATCTACAAAAAAGGCCGCATCCGGAAATGCGGCCTGTCAGTATCCCGGGATGGGATGTTGGATCAGCGTGCCGGCAGCGGCATCCAGTCTGCCATGGCAACATCGGCATGCGCGAACTGTGGCATGTTGGCCGACAGTTCTTCCATGTTCTTGATGTCGTTTTCAGTCAGGAAAGACTGGGTGATCAGGGTCGGCGGCACCACGACCTGGGCGTCAACGTCGGCGCCGGTCAGCATCAGGGCCAGCGCACGCACCGAGACTTCACCGACAACGGCCGGGTTGGTGGCAACGGTGGCTGCCCAGGCGCTGCCTGGCTCGCGCATTGCCGAGATGTCGGCGGTTGAAACGTCAGCCGAGTAGATCTTCACGTCCTGCGACAGGCCGGCTTCGTCCACGGCGATTTTCACGCCTTTGGCGAATTCGTCAAAGGGAGCAAAGAATACCGAGATGTCGGGGTTTGCCTGCAGCACCGAACGGGCCTGGTTGGCATTGGAGTTTGCAATCGGGTTGTCGAGCGTGCCCATTTGAGCTTTTTCAACGATGCCTGGATTGGCTTCCTTGACCTCTTCCCACGCAACATGGCGACGGTCGAGCGGTGCAATGCCGGGAACATAGACGTAACCGGCCTTCCACTCGTTGCCATTGTCCTTGATAGCCTGTTCGAGAGCCAGTTTGCCAAGCAGGTAGTCCGACTGCTCGATCTGCGGGATCGCGTCATTTTCGACATCGACGTCGAAGGCCACGACCTTGATGCCGGCGTCGACTGCGCGCTGTGCAGCTTCCTTCATCGATTCGGTCAGGCCGTGCTGGATGATGATGCCGTCAACGCCAAGCGCGATGGCCTGATCGACCATGTCTGCCTGCAGCGCAGCATCCTGGCGGCTGTCGAGAACCCGAAGGTCGACGCCCAGGGCCTTGGCCTGCTGTTCGACGCCGGATAGATAGGCCTGGAAGAAGTCGCCGGTCGAGAGATAGCGCACCAGCGCAATCTTTACGTCACCGGGATTGTCCAGCGGTGCTGGCATATCGGCAGCCTGCGCGAAACCGGCGGGAAGCGTGACCGCTGCGGCCGCCAGGCCTGCGAACAGGGCAAGTGCTTTTCTACGAATAATTCTCATGCTGTTTTCCTCCGTTAAAGTGTTTGGTCTTGCTTAGTGGCCGCCGGCTTTTCTTGCCGACAGCGAGAACGTGAAGACAAGGGCTATGACCAGCACCAGACCCTTGATGAAATCCTGGGTGTAGTAGGGTGCATTCATCATCGTCAGCCCCTGCAGCAGGATGCCGACGAATAACGCGCCCATCGAGGTGCCGAAGGCATTTGGCTTGGCAGCACCCAGGACCGCGAAGCCGATCAGCGCGGCTGCAACCGCGTCAAGCAGCAGGTTGGTGCCCGAGGCGATGTCGCCGCGGCCCAGACGCGCTGCCAGCAGCATGCCGCCGATCGAGGCCAGCACGCCGGAGATCATATAGGCCATGATCTTGTATTTGTTGACGTTGGTGCCGGTCAGGCTGGCCGCCCGCTCGTTCGAGCCGATGGCATACATCAGCCGTCCGTGGCGGGTCAGCTCTAGAAACACCCAGACCAGAATTCCGATGGCGATGAGAAACAGAACCGGAGCAGGCAGAAGGTTCTCCAGCATGAAATCAAACCGGTGACGGCCAAGCTGCAGAAACAGCGGCGAGAAAGTGCCTTCGGCGGTTGAGCCGTCCGGCAAGGTCATGCCCATGGCAATCGACCGGCCTTCGGTTGGAATGCGTTGCAGGCCAACAAGCAGGAACATCATGCCAAGCGTCGCCAGCAGGTCCGGTACCTTGGTCTTGACGATCAGCAGGCCGTTGATCAGGCCGATGACAGCGCCCATCGCCAGGCAGGCAATGATGGCGACGAAAGCGGGCTGCTCAAGCACAACCATCATATAGGCCGCCAGCATCATCGAAGAGGTGGCAACCGAACCGATCGACAGGTCAAACCCGCCGACAACCAGCGTACAGGTGACGCCGAGAGCCAGAATGCCGGTGATTGCCACCGACTGGAAGATGAACACGGCACTACGTGGGCCGGCAAAGCCGTTCGCAAAGACCGAAAAGAAGATCACGAGGCCGACCAGAAGCGCCAGAAAACCATAGCGGATTGCAAAGTCGATGGCGTTGCCGGATTTCGGCTGCGGTTTGTGCACGCCGGGTGTTGCGGTGTTCGGAGTGTCTGTCTGGTCGATGCTCATGCGTGTGCTGTCCTTGCGGCGTTGCCGATATCTGTCGGCACAGCGCCGGTTACCGCTATCAGGATCTCGTTGAGATCCACGTTCTCATTTCTGAATTCTGCCGTGACCGTGTGTTCGGCCATGACGATGATACGGTCGGCCACTTCAAGCGCTTCGTCGAGTTCCGAGACAAACACAAGTGTCGCGCGGTTCTTCGCGGTTTCGCGGATCTTGCGGCCGATATCGCGGCGAGCGCGGATGTCGACGCCCTGAAACGGTTCGTCAAGCAGCAGCAGTCGACACTCCTCGGCCAGCCACCGCGCCAGCATGACTTTCTGCTGGTTGCCGCCCGAAAGAGTGCCGATGGAATCGGACTCGCCCTGACAGACAATTGACAGTGCCTCGATCATCTCGTTGGCGGTTCTGCGCTCGTCCGAGCGTTTGACGAACGACAGGCTCGAATAACGTGACAGGAAGGGCAGGGTGATGTTGCGGGTGATGTCGAAATCCGCGACCACCGCGTTGTTGGCGCGATCTTTCGACGACATGAAGACGCCGCCCTTGATAGCGGCTTGCGGGTTTGTCGGCGCAAAATCCTGGCCGTCGATCCTGATCTGTCCGCTTGCGGGCCGGCCGAGACCGAAAAGGCTTTGCGCGAAGGCACTCTTGCCGCTGCCGAGCAGGCCGGTCACGGCGACAATCTCGTTTTCAGCCAGATCGAAATCAAAGGGTTTGCTCTCCGGCAGAAGTCTCAGATCGTTGATGACCAGGACATTTTTGCCAGGCGCGCCGATGGTGATGTCGGCATCGGTCATCCGGTGGCCGAGCATGGCGTTGACCGCACCCTCATAATCGAGCGCATCACCTTCAAAAACGCCGGAAATCTCGCCGTCACGCATCGAAACGATCCGGTCGGCAATGCGGCGGATATCGGACATGCGGTGCGAGATATAAAGAACAGCGACGCCCTTGGCTGACAACCGCTCGATCAGCAGAAACAGCCGCTCTGCTTCGGAGGCTGAGAGCGACGAAGTTGGTTCGTCAAGGATCAGCAATTGCGGGTCGTGAGCCATGGCGCGGGCGATGGCGATCAACTGCCGATCGGCAACACCAAGCTCAGCGACCGATTGCCGGACATTGAGTGACAATCCCATCTGGCTGGCAATGCGCTCGGCCACGGCGTAGTTCTGCTTGCGCTTGAGGAAGAAGCCGTAGCCCGGTTCCGCCAGACGGTCGATCAGGAGATTGGACGCGACGTCGAGATCAGGAATGACACCATCATTGATGTTCTGGTGAACCGTGACAACGCCGGCGCGAATGGCTTCGGATGGGGATGATGGACGGAAATCCTTGCCAAGCAGGCTGATCGAGCCGGCGTCGAGCGCATGTACGCCACTCAGGATCTTGACCAGTGTCGACTTGCCCGCGCCATTTGCGCCCATCAGCACTGTCACCGATCCGGCAGGCAGCGACAGGTTGAGTTGCTTGAGGACACGATTGTCCCCGAACGACTTGTCCACGCCACGCAGATCGCAAAGTGTTCCGTTCATGCTGTCCTCCCGCTATGATGAAAACAGCAGCGGTGACAAAAGTCAATATGCATTGACAAATGATTGAAACCGACACTAGGCTTGGTGTAGATACAGCCTGGACTGTCAATTGGGAGGATAGTTTTGAGCAACAACTACAAACCTTTATCGCCGGAAAGCCTGGGCCAGCGGCTGGGTGAACTCGACGTCATGAAAACCACTGTCGGCAGCAATGTCGACGCCTGGTCGGTGCGCGAAGTCGGTGATGGAAATCTCAATCTTGTTTTTATTGTGGAAGGCGAGGCGGGTAGCGTCATTGTCAAGCAGGCGCTTCCCTATGTCCGTCTGGTCGGTGACAGCTGGCCGCTGCCGCTCAAGCGGGCGTTCTTCGAATATCATGCATTGATCCGTCAGGAAGCGCGGGATCCGGGAAGTGTTCCCGCAGTCCTGCATTTTGATGAAAGCCAGGCGCTGATCATCATGGAGCGCCTGCAACCGCATATTATTCTGCGCCAGCAGACCATGGAAGGCCGCAAGGTTGCCGGACTCGGCAAGACCTTGGGATTGTTTGCTGCGCGAACGGCTTTTCGTGGGTCGGATTTGTCAATGGCGGCCAAAGACAAGAAAGCCGATGTGGCTTTGTTCGCCGATAATGTCGAGCTCTGCGACATCACCGAATCGCTGGTCTTCACCGATCCCTACTTTGACGCGGAGATGAACCGTCACACGACACCGCAGCTTGACGGGATAGTGGCTGACCTTCGCAGCGACGAAGCGCTGAAGGTCGAAGTCCAACACATGAAGCGGGCATTTACCTCACGCGGCGAAACCATGTGTCACGGCGATCTGCACGCCGGATCGATCATGGTGACGGACGATGAATCCCGGATCATCGATCCGGAATTTGCCTATTACGGTCCATTCGGTTTCGACATCGGCATGCTCATTGGCAATTACCTGATGGCCTACCATGCCATGCCTGCCCATATTGCCGACACTGATGCGTGCAGAGACTTCCAGGACTGGATCCTCTCCGTCATTGAGGAGACCTGGTCGGTGTTCCGCGAAGAGTTCTTGCTTCTGTGGCGCACCGAGCGCAACGGCATCCTTTATCCAAAGACGCTTTACGAGGATCAGGGCCATCACTTCGCCTCTGAAAGCGCTGCCGAGCAACTGCTTGGCGAGATCTTCCGCGATCTTGTCGGTTTTGCAGGTATCGAAATGCACCGCCGCATCCTCGGTCTGGCACATGTCGCCGAACTCGACACCATCGAAGACGAAGATCTCAAGGCGCGCTGCGAAGCAAAGTGCCTGAAGCTGGGGCAGTTCCTGGTCATCAACAGAAATCGCCTGACGGGCATGGATGCGGTGCTGGCTGCGGCACGGCAGGCTGAAACGGGAGTATAGCAATGAAGGTTGGCGATACAGATTACCGCTCGATCTGGTTTGACGATGAAAAAGCCAAGGCCATGATCATTGACCAGCGCTGGCTGCCGCACGAGTTCCGGGTTGTCGAGCTGGAAACGCTTGATGAGTTCGCGACCGCAATTCGGGATATGTGGGTACGTGGCGCGCCGCTGATCGGCGCCACGGCTGGCTATGGCATTGCCATGGAGATGCAGCGTGATGCATCTGATGCGGCGCTCGATGCGGCTTGCCACACACTGCACGAGACCCGGCCGACGGCGATCAATCTGCGCTGGGCGCTTGATGAAATGCGCCAGGCGTTGTCCGGCCTCCCTGAAAGCGAGCGCGCATCGGTCGCATTCCGCAAGGCGGCCGAGATTTGCGATGCGGATGTCGAGACCAACCGGATGATCGGTGTGCACGGCCTCGAAATCATCAAGAAGATCGCCGCCACCAAGAAGCCCGGAGAAGCGGTCAATATTCTGACCCATTGCAATGCCGGCTGGCTGGCGACTGTGGATTGGGGCACGGCCACCTCGCCGATGTATCACGCAGCAACAGCCGGTATTCCGATCCATGTCTGGGTCGACGAGACTCGTCCGCGCAACCAGGGTGCCCAGCTGACCAGCTGGGAAATGAACAGCCACGGCATTGCGCATCATCTCATCGTCGACAATGCCGGTGGCCATCTGATGCAGCATGGCGAAGTCGATCTGGTGATCGTCGGCACCGACCGCACCACCGCCTCGGGCGATGTCTGCAACAAGATCGGCACCTACCTCAAGGCGCTGGCAGCCCATGACAACAATGTGCCGTTCTATGTTGCCTTGCCCTCCAGCACGATTGACTGGACCGTCGATGATGGTGTTCGCGAGATCCCGATCGAGGAGCGTGATGACCGCGAGGTCACCCATGTCTTTGGACGGCTTGAGGATGGCAGCGTCACCTCGGTGCAGATTTCGCCCGACGGTACGCCCGGCGGCAACCCGGCCTTCGACGTAACTCCGGCGCGGCTCGTCACCGGCCTGATCACCGAGCGCGGTGTCGCCGAAGCCACTCGCGAAGGTCTGCTGGGGCTGTTTCCCGAGCGTCGCAACGCCGCCTGAGCTCTGCTCGCCTGAGGCGCAAATGTCTCAGGCGAGTTCCATCATCGCGGCGGCACAGCTCTGGTTGGTGACCACATGGGTTGCATATCCGCCGCGGATGGCGGCAACAGCGGCCGGCACGCGTTCCTCGCCCACCGAAACCAGAATGCCCATGTCGCGATGGCGCAATTCCTCAAGTTCGATGCCCATCATCCGGTCATCGAGCGGACCGCTGACGGGATCGCCCTTTGCATCGATAAAGCGGCCGCACATCACCCCGACCGCACCATTGGCGATGTAGTCTTCCAGCTCCTGCTGCGTGGCAACGCCGCTTGAAGCAACATGGCTGTCGGGATTGCAGGACCCTACGGCAAACAGCGTCTTGTTGCAGTCTCTGATCGCGTCGAGCTGTTTTGCGATCAGCGATTCCGCGCGCAGGGTGGCTGCAATTTCGGCGGTGCTCAGAATTGCCGGGACATGCAAGTTGATGCATTTGGCAGAAAATTTCCGCGCCACATTGGAAGAGCAGACATCCGCCGAGAACCCGTAAGGCGTGGCCATCGAGCCGACCAGCTGCAGCACCGTAAGATCAGGTATAGTGGTCTGTTCGAGCCGCTCGGCAACATCATAGATGGTCTTGCCCCAGGCAACGCCAAGTCTGTCGCCGGGCTCGAGAAGGCTCGGCAACCAATCCGCAGCCCCGCGGATGATACGGCTCGCATGGTCGTCCTGCTCACCGGTCCCGTCAGGCAGGACGTAAGCAGCCTTGAGCCCGAACCGGTCACGCAGATCCAGCGCCGCACGATGCGTGTTGAAGGCTTCAGGAGACAATTTGGTGTGGATGTAGCCGCGCTCGCGGGCTTCCTGCAGGTAGTTGACCACGGTTGCCCGCGAAACCAGGAGCTTGTTGGCGATCTCGCTCTGATTGAGCCCGTCATGGTAATAAAGCCACGCGGTTTCGACGACGATATTCTCGCCGCTGATCTGTTTGGTAGAGCGCCTGGTCGAGTTCTGAGGCATTTCAATCCATCATCAATATATACATTTGACAATAGACAATGACTTTTGTCAAATGCAGCCAGTTCACAGGGGCAGGAGACGGTAATGCGGCAAAACAGATGGAATGACAAGGAAGCCCGGGCGCGGGTCGATGCGGCGGGCTCAGATCCTGCAGACCAGACACTGGCCCTGAGGGTCTATTCCTCACGGATTATCGGGTCTGATCCGGACCTTGTCATGCATGGCGGCGGCAATACCTCTGTCAAGGCAGAGCGCAAGGATCTGTTCGGTAACCTGCAACCAGTGCTGCACGTCAAGGGCAGCGGCTGGGATCTCGATACGCTTGAAGCGCCGGGCCTGCCCGGCGTCCGGCTCGAGCCCTTGCTGGAAATGCGCAAGCTCGACGCTTTGTCCGACGAGGACATGGTCAACATGCAGCGCTCCAACCTGCTTGATTCGAGTGCGCCCAACCCGTCGGTCGAAACCCTGCTGCATGCCTTCCTGCCACACACCTTCGTTGATCACACTCATGCAACGGCGTTTCTGGCGCTGGCTAACCTGCCCAACGCCGAAGCAGCAATCCGTGAAATATTCGGCGACCGGCTGGCTGTGGTGCCCTACATCATGCCCGGTTTTGCCTTGGCCAAGAAGGCAGCCGAGGTGTTTGACGCCAACCCTGACTGCGAAGGCCTGATTCTGCTGAAACATGGTCATTTCACCTTCGGCGCCACCGCGCGCGAAAGCTACGACAAGGTCATCGAGCACACCAACATGGTCGAGGAATGGCTTGCAGCGCGTGAGAAGGGCCGCACGTTTGGTCTGACCGTACACCGCAACCGGTCCGTGCCTGATGCGGATCTTGCAGCATCGGTCCTGCCGCTTCTGCGTGGCGCGATTGCATGTCTGCGCGGCGAGCATCATCGAGCTGCACCGCGCCCTGTGGTGACGGACGTCAGGGGCGGCGAGGCAATCGACACCTTTCTGCGCCGCACCGATCTCGACGAGCTGGCCAAGCGCGGTGTAGCATCGCCTGACCATGTGATCCGCACCAAGGGGCGCATGCTGGTTCTCGGCAAGGATGATCTTGCGAAGGGACGCGATGGCATTCAGGCGCGTGTGGATGGCTTCGCCGAGGCCTACCGTTCCATGTTTGACGCCCAGAACCAGCGAGTCGGCGGCGGCAAGGTCATGCTGGAACCGCATCCCTGCGTGGCATGGGTGGAAGGCCTCGGCATCGTCGGCATCGGCAAGGACGCATCGGCCGCTTCTGCTGCCGCCGATATTGCCGAGCAGACCGTGGAAGTCATGACGCTCGGAGAGGCGGCCGGCGGGTTCCAGCCCATCGGCCCGGATGATCTGTTCGACATGGAGTACTGGTCGCTGGAGCAGGCCAAGCTGGCAAAGGCCGGTGCCAAGCCCTTCACCGGGCAGGTGGTTGCCGTCACCGGCGGCGCCGGCGCCATCGGGCTCGCGACCGCCAGGGCGTTTGCCCGCGAAGGTGCCGCGGTCGCGCTGATTGATTTCAATCCCCAGGCCTGCAAGGCCGCTGCCGCTTCCATCGGTTCGAACTGCCTCGCGGTGGTAGCCGATCTGACCGCAAAGGGTGCCGCAGACAAGGCTGTGGCCGAAATCGTTGAGCGCTTCGGTGGCCTCGATGTGCTGGTGTCCAACGCCGGTGCCGCCATCCAGGGCATGCTGCTTGATCTCGATGAGGAGACGCTTCGCTCGAGTTTCGAGCTCAACTTCTTCTCCCATCTCGCCATGGCGCGCGCTGCGGCTCGTGTGTTTGCGGCACAGGATCATGGTGGGCAAATGCTGTTCAACGTGTCCAAGCAGGCGGTCAATCCGGGCAAGGGGTTCGGGGCCTACGGTTTGCCGAAAGCCGCCACCTTCTTCCTGGTCCGGCAACTGGCGCTCGAACTCGGAAGCTCGGGTATCCGGGTCAATGGTGTCAATGCCGACCGTATTCGTTCAGGCCTGCTGACTGATGACTTCATCAAGTCCCGCGCCGAGGCGAGAGGTGTCTCTGCATCCGATTACATGGCGGGCAATTTGCTCAAGGCCGAAGTCGAAGCGCACCATGTGGCCGATGCTTTCATGGCGCTCGCGAGATCAGAGCGGACCACGGCCCACGTCATCACTGTGGATGGCGGCAACATCGAGGCAGCCCTGCGGTAAGTTTTGCTTGCCAGGCCATCGGCACCTCGCCGGTGGCCTGCGACCCTTTGTCCATATCGTCAATTTGGCGGATTCCGGGTGCCGGGATGTTCGCAATTGGCAGGTCGGACAGTGGATATCTGCCGCAAATCCGGCACGCTGAGGCGTTAGGCGGTAAGTGTTTGTTTACCAATGAGGTTGACGACTGCACGCCAACTGCCCGCTTCCTCTCCTCATATTGCAAGGCAATATCGAATTGGATTGCTTTAGGTCAGGAAAGATGATCTTTTTGCATAAGGGAGAAAGCATGTGCTGAATCAACAAGCTCGTTCGACATATCCAGTTGATGAAACCGATCAATTGCGGGTCAATGTCTACCGGCTTCTGGCGCGGCTTCTGCGGGAACCACCCGACGAATCTCTCATTTCCATTCTGACCCAGATGGCAGGCGACGAGTCTGAGCTCGGCAAGGCAATTGCCGATCTCTCAAGCACCGCAGCCAGCATCAGCCTTGCCGACGCCCGCGATGAATACAATGTCCTGTTCATTGGTCTCGGTCGTGGCATTCTGACGCCCTTCGGTTCTTACTATCTGACCGGTTTCATGCACGAAAAGCCGCTGGCGCGCTTGCGCGACGACATGCGACCTCTGGGCATTGCCCGCAGCGACGATGTCAAGGATCCCGAGGATCATGCGGCCGCATTGATGGAGATGATGGCAGGTCTGATCGACGGAAGTTTTGGCGCAGCGCAGCCGTTGTCGGTGCAAAAGACTTTCTTTGACAGCCATGTCGGCAGCTGGGCGCCGCATTTTTTCAAGGATCTCGAAACCTGTTCGTCGGCACGGTTTTTTAAACCTGTTGGCTGCATAGGTCGTCTGTTCATGGCAATCGAGCAAGGTGCGTTCGAGATGTAGGCCACCTGTGCGGTGAGTGTTTGTAAAAGCGAGTATCGCAGTCCGGAGAAGACGCCCGGCCAGACTGCAACGGACGGTTTCAGGCGTCGAGAAGTGGAGACGAAAATGAAGGCAAAGACCGAAGACGCCACGACCGACCGTCGCGGTTTTCTGAAGTTCGCCGGACTGGGCACGATTGCCAGCGGCGCAGCTCTGGTCGCAGGCAGCGAAAGTCAGGCAGTCGAGCTTGCCGAACCTGCGGGTGACGCCGGGTACCGGGAAACTGATCACATCAAGGCCTACTACGCCAGCACGCGGTTTTAAGGCTTATTATGCCAGCAAGCGGTTCTGAGGAGAATCCTTGCTGATCGTCATGGAGACGGACTAAACCCAACGGAGGATACTATGCTCAGGAAGAAGACAAATGGGGTTGCGCGAGGCCCCCGGCTGTCCTCGACGGTAGCAGAGCACGGAGTAACGGCGATTGACCGCCGCACATTCCTGAAACGTTCGGGTCTCACCATCGGTGGGGCCGCAGCCATTTCCACGCTTTCGGGCGGAATGGTCAAACGGGCAGAAGCTCAGACAGCCGCAGGCACCGCAAACGTCGTAACCAAGAAATCGGTGTGTACGCATTGCTCGGTCGGTTGCACGGTGATTGCCGAAGTCGAAAACGGTGTCTGGACACGTCAAGCTCCTGGCTATGATTCTCCGTTCAACATAGGCGCCCACTGCGCCAAGGGTGCGTCGGTGCGTGAGCATGCGCATGGTGACCGCCGTTTGAAGTATCCGATGAAGCTGGTCGGCGGAAAATGGCAACGCGTCTCCTGGGACGATGCCATCAACGAAATCGGCGACAAGATGCTTGAGGTGCGTGAAGCCTCCGGACCGGATTCGGTCTACTGGCTCGGCTCCGCCAAGCATTCCAACGAGCAGGCCTATCTGTTCCGCAAATTCGCAGCCTACTGGGGGACGAACAACGTCGACCACCAGGCTCGCATCTGCCACTCGACCACGGTTTCCGGTGTTGCCAACACCTGGGGCTATGGTGCGATGACCAACTCCTACAACGACATCCACAAGGCCAGGTCGATGATCCTCATCGGATCGAATCCGGCTGAAGCGCATCCGGTGTCGCTGTTGCACCTTCTCAAGTGCAAGGAAGAAAACAACGCGCCGCTGATCGTCTGCGATCCGCGCTTTACCCGCACGGCGGCCCATGCCGACGAGTTCGTTCGCTTCCGCCCGGGCAGCGACGTGGCGCTGATCTGGGGCATTCTCTACCATGTTTTCGAAAATGGTTGGGAAGACAAGGAGTACATCTCGTCCCGCGTCTGGGGTATGGACCAGATCCGTGAAGAAGTGAAGAAATGGAACCCGGCGGAAGTCGAGCGGGTCACCGGCGTTCCGGGCTCACAGCTCGAGCGGGTGGCTCGTACACTGGCTGAAAACCGGCCGGGCACCCTGATCTGGTGCATGGGTGGCACTCAGCACTCCAACGGGTCTTCCAACACCCGCGCCTACTCGATCCTGCAGCTGGCACTTGGCAATATCGGCAAGAGCGGCGGTGGTGCCAACATCTTCCGCGGCCATGACAACGTGCAGGGCGCGACCGATCTGGGTGTGCTTGCCGATACGCTGCCGGGTTATTTCGGCCTGACTGCCGGCGCTTATGCGCACACCC